>ERZ1106976.946-NODE-946-length-31483-cov-4.482850_pt1 | contig 31483 bp, 21 predicted proteins | sample MGYA00403687_ERZ1106976 | MGnify/ENA primary metagenome ERZ1106976 (study PRJEB35170, sample SAMEA104062446) | human gut metagenome | biome: human gut; feature: human-associated habitat; material: faeces | place: Denmark | collected 2013-02-22 ... | reverse complement strand
GCACGTTAGTGCGACTGCCCCTTTATTCTTAATAGAATGTTTCCTTATCGGGAGTTGATGCTTCTGCCGACATCCTTTTTGTATCTTCGAATGAAATCGCGGAGTTAAGAGAACATCAATACCCCGCTTATTATCATACCGATGTATATAATCTGTTTTAATCTGTCCGAATCGAACTTGTCAAAGACATTCCTGCCGATAAAATTGCCCACCATACAGCCGATCATTCCTATAACGGCGTAAAGCAAAATATCGGTGGTGATGATACCATTTACGACACGCATGGTCGTTGCATACAGATTTGTAAAGCAGAAATAAAACTGAATGGTCGAAAAATACGTAATGTTATCCTTGGTCGCATTGCTCAGATACAGTACCGCTGGGGGACCTCCCGTGGAAAACAGTCCCCCCAATATTCCTCCCATCGCGCCCGCCAAAAGTCCGTTTTGGAAATTCGGCTTTATTTTGATACGTTTGTTAAAGAACATAAAATAAAAGCTCAAAGCTATCAACACAACACCAAGCAATATTTTAAAAATATCTCCCGACACAACCGACGAAAAATGGATGGCGATGGGGATAATGGGCAAGGCGGCACATACCATCGGAAAGACGGTTTTGAACGCAACATTTTTATGGTAGCGAACGCTATTATAGGTTGCCGTTGCGCAGGAAAAAAGTGATGATATCGACGCCGCAGCGGTGTGCGATGGCATAAAATGCGGCAAAAACACCATAGCGAATATTCCAAGCCCGAAGCCGCTTATCCTTTGGACAAAGCCGGATCCGGCCCCAATTAAAATGAGAAACAGAATATGTAACGGTTCCATAACCTCCACTCCCTAAACACTTTCTACATGATAACACTCAAGAACCACAATTTTGCTTTTGCCAATGTTGAGTAATTCAGCGCATTAGATGCTGTTTCTAAATTAAATACCTTACCAAGCGTTGACATTCTGTGCAGCAGCCCTGAAACGCTATACTCAAATGGCAGACTTTATAAAGGAATACCGCCGGGGTGTGAGGCTAACACCTTTGCTGCGCATATGCTGCCTCTATTCCGCCATATTTCACCAATTTCATGGCAGAGGAGCCACTCTTGTCTCCTCTATTGGTATCGTCTGACGAAAAATCCGGCGCGCAGCTACGCAGCAATCATTGTGCGGTATTGCCTAAAATCAACAGGCAAATGAGAGTCATGATAATAAGAAAAACGAAATTGAGCGCGCTGAAATAAAGGAGGTATTTTTTTGCCCCAGAAGGTTCCGCAGCACAATACTGTCTGAAGGTTATAAGACTAGCAAGCGAAGCGATGAGAGTTCCCGTGCCTCCTATATTGACTCCGTAAAGCAAAGCGCGATAATTGCCGGTAAAGCCGGAAAGTAATATTGCCGAAGGTACATTGCTTATGATCTGACAGGAAAGAACGCTTACTATAAGCGTATTCTTTTCAAGTAAAGACGAAATAAATCTATTTACCGAATGGATACGCGACATATTTCCGGAGAAAATGAAAAAGCAGACAAAGGTCAAAAGCAGACCGTAATCAACCGAGCGAAGCGCTTTCCGGTCGGTAAAGAAGAGAACCGCCGGAATGATAATCAGTCCTGTCCAATAGGGAATTATTCTGAAAACAATAACAATCGAAAATGCGAAAAGAGCAAGATATAGGATCGTTTTCCCGAGGGGAAGTCTGTCATCAAGGTTGTCGCTGACTGTGATTTTCTCTTTTTTTACAAAAACAAAGCAGCTCAGGAGAATCAAGACGATTGCTGAGGCAAAGGGAATAGCCATAATCTCCATGAATTGTCCGCTCGGAATATTAAATTTATTGTATAAATAAAGATTCTGAGGATTGCCGAACGGGGTGAGCATTCCGCCGAGATTCGCTCCTATATTCTGCATAATAAAGGTGAATATCATATACTTTTTCTGCCCCGCAGAGGAGAGAACAAAATATCCAAGCGGAAGAAAGGTGAGAAGAGCCATATCGTTGGCTATCAGCATAGAACCGATAAAAGTAATGACAACAATAGAAATAATCGCTTTTCTTATGTCCCCGGTAAGAAAAACAATTTTTTTTGCCGCGATGGTAAAGAAATTAATATTTTTCAAAGCGCAGATTACGGCAAGTGTGCAGAAAAGGCAGGTGAGCGTTTTGAAATCAAAATATTCGATATATGCCGAATCGGGAGGTACTATGAAGGAGGTTACCGCCGCTGCCGTCACAGCTACGGCAAGAACCGTATTGTTTTTCAGAAATGCAGCCGCTTTTCTCAAAAGCAAGCTGTTTTTTTGATGTTTGATATGTATTACCATGTTATCTCCAATATTCCGGAATGACTGATTGTGAATTTTCACACCGAGGTATTATACATCAAACGGTTTTGAATTGCAATAGGTTTATATTTTTTTGCGGTATAAAATAGCAGAGTGCCAATCGTCAATAAGGATTCCGAAAAAATTTTAAAACCTCTTGCATTTATGATCGGGATAGTGTATAATAATCTATAGCAATAGAATAGCGGGAGCTTGATGCACGTATCTGTGCGGACAGGCTGAGAGGAAGGTAGAACCTTCGACCGAGAACCTGATTTGGATAATGCCAACGTAGGGATGCCTGATATAAAAAGACTATTGGGAGAAACATGGAATTTACGGAAGCTGTCGAATCGGTGGCTTCCTTTTTTGTTGCAGTTTTTCGGAGGTGAGGAGAAAATGGTAAAAGTAAACGGAGAGCGCCTTGTCATAGCAGGCAGTACGCTGACGGAATATTTGCTGACTGCAAATTACGATATAAAGAAAATCGCTGTCGAGCGCAACGGAGAAATTGTGCCTAAAATACAATATGATCGGACGATTTTGGAAGACGGTGACAGTATTGAGATTGTCAGCTTTGTGGGGGGTGGCTGAACTGATTCCTACAAAAGAAGAATGGATGGGGGCGCTTGAAAAACGGCACGGTGCAGAGTTGCAGAAGGCGCTTTCCGCCGCCTCGGTTGCCATATGCGGACTGGGCGGGCTTGGTTCCCACATCGCTCTATTCCTTGCCCGTACGGGAATCGGAAAACTGATTTTGATTGATTTTGATAAGGTGGATATCACGAATCTGCATCGTCAGCAATACAAAGCAGTACAGATCGGCGAATACAAAACGAAAGCGCTTGCTGAGAATCTGAAAGAAATCGCGCCGTATGTTGAAGCGGAAATGCATATCGAACGGATTACAGAGGAAAACGCCGGGAGTCTTTTGAAAGAGGCGGACATTATCTGCGAAGCCTTTGATGACGCAGCAGAAAAGGCAATGCTGGCCAATATCGTATTGGAGAAAATGCCGGATAAGTACTTGGTGGCGGCGTCCGGTATGGCAGGACTTGAGAGCGCCAATGCGATAAAGACGCGCAGGACGGCTGAGCGATTCTATCTGTGCGGAGACGGCGTCAGCGATGTATCGGACGGTATCGGACTCGTTTCCCCCCGCGTGGCATTGTGTGCCGCGCATCAGGCGCATACCGTTGTACGTATTTTATCAGGTAAGCTTGATGTATAAATTTATCCAAGAAAGAGGAAGAACAATGAACAACGATAAACTGATAATCGGCGGTTATGAATTTAACTCCCGATTTATTCTCGGTTCGGGAAAATATTCTATGAAGCTGATTGAGGCGGCGGTTAAGGATGCAGGTGCGCAAATGATCACACTTGCGGTAAGGCGTGCCAATACGAAAGAACAGGAAAGCATTCTGGATTATATTCCTAAGGGAATCACACTGCTTCCCAATACTTCAGGAGCAAGAAATGCCGGCGAAGCCGTGCGTATTGCCCGGCTTGCCAGAGAAATGGGATGCGGAAATTTTATTAAAATTGAAATTATGCGCGATTCAAAATATCTGCTTCCCGACAATCAGGAAACCGTAAAGGCGACGGAAATACTTTCCAATGAGGGCTTTGTTGTGATGCCGTATATGTACCCTGACTTGAATACCGCCCGGGATCTTGTGAATGCAGGAGCGGCAGCCGTTATGCCGTTGGCTTCTCCTATCGGTTCCAATAAAGGTCTTGCTACCAAAGAATTTATTCAAATTTTGATTGACGAAATCGATCTTCCCATTATCGTTGACGCCGGTATCGGAAAGCCATCGCAGGCTTGTGAAGCTATGGAGATGGGGGCGGCGGCGATTATGGCAAATACCGCGCTTGCAACGGCGGGAGATCTGACCTTGATGGCGTCGGCGTTTAAGCAGGCGATTGAAGCGGGGAGAAAAGCTTATCTTTCCGGACTTGGAAGAGTGCTTACCCGCGGTGCGTCGTCCTCCGATCCTTTGACCGGTTTTTTGCGTGATTGAGGAGGAGATAATGGAAGAAAATCGTTTTCTTGTCGATTCGGAATACCTGTCCGCCGAAGAGCTTGCTAAAAAACACAGAATCGAATCCGATCCTTCATGCAGAAAAAATCATATGGAATATCTGCCCGGAATGGAAATTATTGAGTCGGATATATGCAAAAACGTGATGGAGCAGATGCATTCCTACGATTATACTAAATATACGGCAGGAGACGTGCAGACGGCTATGGAACACGATACCTGTTCCATAGAAGATTTCAAAGCTTTGCTCTCTCCCGCGGCAGAGCCGTTTTTAGAGCAGATGGCAGAGAGAGCCCGTCTTGAAACCGGTAGGCATTTCGGTAATACCGTGTACCTGTTTACTCCTCTTTATATAGCCAATTACTGTGAGAATTATTGCGTTTACTGCGGATTTAACTGTTATAACCATATCAATCGCATGAAGCTTACAGCAGAGCAGATTGAAAAGGAGATGAAAATTATTTCCGACAGCGGAATGGAGGAAATCCTTATTCTCACGGGAGAGAGCCGCTCACAAAGCAGTGTGGAGTATATCGGAGAGGCATGCAGGCTGGCACGAAAATATTTCCGCATGGTAGGGTTGGAAATTTACCCCGTCAATACCGATGAATATCAGTATCTTCACGAATGCGGCGCGGACTATGTAACGGTTTTTCAGGAAACCTATGACGCAGAAAAATATGAACAGCTTCATCTTCTCGGACACAAGCGCGTATGGCCTTACCGCTTTGACGCACAGGAGCGTGCCTTGCGGGGCGGTATGCGGGGTGTCGCGTTCTCGGCGCTTTTAGGGCTTTCCGACTTCCGGAGGGACGCTTTGGCAAGCGCTTTGCACGTTTTTTATTTACAGCGTAAATATCCTCACGCGGAGATGTCGCTGTCCTGTCCCCGTCTTCGTCCTATCATCAATAATGATAAAATTAATCCCCTTGATGTTCATGAGAAACAGCTTTGTCAAATTATCTGTGCATACCGTATTTTTTTACCTTATGTCGGTATTACGGTATCTTCCCGCGAGAGCGCCGGCTTTCGTAACGGTATTGTAAAAATCGCTGCAACAAAGGTGTCCGCCGGTGTTTCTACGGGTATCGGCGATCATGAAAGCAAATACAGCGGAAAGAAAACCGACAAGGAAAGGGGAGACGAGCAATTTGAAATTGACGATAACCGAAGCTTTAACCGAATGTATCAGGATATCGCAGACGAGGGCTTGCAGCCGGTCTTGAACGACTATCTTTACATGTGAGGAGAAAAGTAAATGAGAAATTTTGATACGACCCTCTATTTTATTACTGACAGCACAAATTATGATGAGGAAGAGTTTCTGCGCCGAACAGAAGAAGCCTTAAAAGGCGGTGTAACGCTTTTGCAGCTGCGTGAGAAGGATAAGACGACAAGAGAATATATTTCGCTTGCAGAAAAAGTACATAGGTTGACAACTCAATACAAGATTCCTCTCATCATTGACGATCGCATTGACGTGGCGCAGGTTATAGGAGCAGAAGGTGTTCATCTCGGACAGAGCGATATGCCGATTGATGCAGCCCGCAAAATTCTCGGTGACGGTTTCATTATCGGAGCGACGACAAAGACCGTACCGCAAGCGCTGGAGGCATTCGGACAGGGGGCGGATTATCTCGGCGTGGGAGCAATTTATCCTACAACAACAAAGGTCAGAACCGTGCTTACCTCTGTTGAAACCCTCAACGCAATTTGCCATGCAGTTCCGATTCCTGTCAATGCTATAGGCGGACTGAATAAAAACAATGTTGGGATTCTCAAAGAAATTCCGATTGCGGGAATTTGCGTGGTATCTGCTATTATGAAAGCAGAGAGCCCGAAGACGGAAGCGGAAATTCTGCTGACGCTTGCAAAGGAACTGACTGAAAAATGAAAATGAAGACGGCATTATCCATCGCAGGCAGCGATTCCAGCGGAGGAGCGGGAATTCAAGCCGATATTAAAACGATGACAATGAATGGGGTTTTTGCTATGAGCGCGGTTACCGCCTTGACGGCTCAGAACACGACCGGAGTAAGGGCGATTCAAGAAGCTTCTCCCGAATTTTTAAAGCAGCAGATTGATGCTGTATTTGAGGATATTTTTCCCGACGCCGTTAAAATCGGTATGGTGTCCTCCGCTGAACTGATTCGTGTGATCGCAGATAGGCTGCGTTATTATAAGGCGAAGCATATTGTTGTAGATCCGGTCATGGCGGCAACGAGCGGTTCTTCTCTCATAAAAACCGACGCGGTCAAAATGCTGGCAGAGGAAATTTTTCCGATCGCCGCTCTTATTACACCGAACATCTCCGAAGCACAGGTTCTCTCCGGTCTTTCCATTGAAACGAAAGAGGATATGCAGAAAGCGGCAAAGCAGATTGGCAATACCTATGACTGCGCCGTACTGCTTAAAGGAGGACACAGTATCAGCGATGCTGACGATTTGCTGTATCAGAACGGTCAGGCGATGTGGTTTCATGGGAAACGCATTGAAAACCCCAATACTCACGGTACCGGGTGTACTTTATCAAGTGCTGTCGCCGCCAATCTTGCTAAAGGATTTGCTCTCACGGAAGCTGTCGGAAGAGCGAAGGACTATATTTCCGGTGCACTTTCTGCTATGCTGGATTTAGGACAAGGCTCCGGACCGATGAACCATGCCTTTTGTCTTTCTTCCTGTTTTTTTCAGGATAAATGTAAATAAAGATAAGGCAACACGCCGGGTTTGCGGCTAACGCCTTGACAGCAAAGCTGCTTGCATATTTTCGGTATTGCCTTAAGTTGGGACTTTGATTCAAACCCTATTTTGGGTGCTTATTGAAAAAATTACTCTAAAACCCGCAATGATTTTAAAGGGCATTTCTAAAAAAGATTTGTTAAAGCCTGAAACTCTTAAGCAGGGGGCGGGACAAAGCCCTGTAGAATACTTTGTCTTCAGTTTTACCTATATTGTCTGAAAGGAATTTAATTGAATGAGAAACTATACTACCCAAATGGATGCTGCAAGGCGCGGCATCATTACCTCCGAAATGAAGGCAGTTGCCGCTAAGGAATACCGTACCGAAGAAGAAATCCGTGATTTTGTTGCCAAAGGTCAGGTTGTTATATGTGCCAATAAACTGCATACCTGTATCAACCCAAGCGGCGTCGGTTCGATGCTTCGTACCAAAATTAACGTCAATCTCGGCGTATCCCGCGATTGCAAGGATTACGATATTGAGATGCAGAAGGTAATGGCTGCCGTTGATATGGGAGCGGAGGCTATCATGGATCTCTCCTCTCACGGAAATACCCAGCCGTTCCGCCGTAAGCTTACGAGCGAGTGCCCTGCTATGATCGGCACTGTTCCGGTCTATGACAGTGTAATTCACTACCGGCGCGATCTGGCAACCCTTACAGCAAAGGATTTCATTGACGTCGTTCGTTTGCATGCACAGGATGGTGTGGATTTTGTGACGCTTCACTGTGGGATTACTCGTAAAACGATTGAACAAATCAAAAAGCATAAAAGAAAAATGAATATCGTTTCCCGCGGCGGTTCTCTGGTTTTTGCCTGGATGAGCATGACCGGAGAAGAGAATCCTTTCTATGAATACTATGATGAAATTCTTGATATTTGCAGAGAATACGACGTTACCGTCTCTTTGGGTGATGCTTGTCGTCCCGGCTGTCTTGCCGACGCCGGAGACGTCTGTCAGATTGAAGAACTTGTTCGGCTCGGAGAACTGACAAAACGCGCTTGGGAAAAGGACGTTCAGGTTATGGTGGAAGGCCCCGGACATATGCCGATGGATCAGATCGAGGCTAATATGAAGCTGCAGCAGACCGTTTGCATGGGGGCTCCGTTCTATGTGCTCGGTCCTATTGTGACCGATATTGCGCCCGGCTATGATCATATCACCTCTGCCATCGGCGGAGCAATCGCGGCGGCTTCCGGAGCGGCGTTTCTTTGCTATGTAACACCGGCAGAGCATTTGGCTCTGCCGAACGTCGAGGATGTTAAGCAGGGAATTATCGCCGCCCGCATTGCGGCACATGCGGCGGATATCGCGAAAAAGCTACCTCATGCCAGAGATATCGACGATACCATGGCGGACGCCAGGCGTACCTTTGATTGGGAAAAACAGTGGGAATGTTCGATCGATCCCGAAACGGCAAAGGCGATTCGCGGCAGTCGTGCGCCGGAACAGGAGGACAGTTGTTCTATGTGCGGCAAGTTCTGTGCTGTCAGGAGTATGAATAAGGCTTTAAACGGTGAATATATCGATATTCTGTAATAAAGTTTATACTTGAAGAAGATTTATGGGAAATGGGTAAGAAGATATGCTGTCAAGGTGTAAGCTGTGATCCCGGCGGTGTTGCCTTAAAACTTGCTTTAACATCGACGGACAACGGGAAAACAATTTTTTGCTGCTTTCTGTACATGTTTTGGATTTTGACGAATCTCCGGAAACAAAGCTGATATTACTGTCAACTGAACAAGTCAAAAAAGCAGCCGCCATGCGGCGTTCAGAGCATTTTTGACTTGTCTGAGTGCTGAGGAAATCACTGAATAACCCGTCAACGGATCTTTCCGGCTGATTTATTGTCCGGCATCGTTAAAAAATCTTGAAATATGAACCTATTTCTGCGTTTTTGCTTTGCCGTTCAAGAAATCATCTCGGAAATCTGCATAGCCGATTGATTCAGCGATTCTCAAGGTTTTTAAGTTAATTTACTTAAGACAATATTACTGGGTTCACGGCTATCACCTTTGTTTCGTATATGCTTGCCTCTATTCCGTCATACTTCACCAATTTTGTCGGCTGAGGAGTTCTCTTGCCTCCTCAATTGGTATTGTCTGGCGAAAAATCCGGCGGCGCATCTGTACAGCAATCATTGTGTGGTATTGTCTTAAAAACCTTGCGCTTGGGTGTTGCGTTTTAATGCAACGCAACATTCAGTAGTTCATCAAGGAATGTCTGCCCCATATAATAACATCAATATACTGTTGTTTTTATATGGGGTGTGGCTTTGTCGCACCAATCATTCGCCAAGCGAATGATTCAGTAGACATTATTTATAATCCACAGTTTGTCGCGGTAAGCAAATGGTGATGTAAAGAAAAGGCATCCGATCATGAGCATAAAATGCTTTTGATTGATGCCTTTTCTTGTTTAAGAGCAGTCGTTATATCTCGCTGTATTTAAGGAAACACCGCACAATGTATAGCTAACGCCTTTGTTGCGCATTTGCTTGCCTCTATTCCGTCATACATCAGAAATTTCGTCGGCAGAGGAGTCACTCTTGCCTCCTCAATTGGTATTGTCTGACGAAAAATCCGGCGGCGCTACTGCAAACAAGCATTGTGCGGTATTGCCTTAAAATGCAAAAAGAGAATTCACACTGGGGCTATGCTTTCTTGCCGTCTATTTCTGCAAACTTTGCCGCCATTGTCGGATTACCTTTTGTTAATTTTTTAATTGTTAGATCTTCAGCCTTATTATTTGCCAATCTCAGATTATTTTCAGAGGAAAGTAAGGCTTCCTTTGTTTTTTGAAGATGATCAATTGTTTTATCAATTTCATCAATCGCTTTCTGGAATTTTTCACTGGCTAATCTAAAATTTTTAGAAAACTTATCCTTGAAGTCATTTATATCCTCTTCAAAATGGGTAATATCAATATTTTGATTGCGAACCAATTCAAGCTCATGCTTATATTGCAAAGAATTCAATGCGGCATTTCGCAAGACGGTAATGATAGGGATAAAGAACTGAGGTCTTACAACATACATTTTAGGATACTTATAAGAAACATCCACAATTCCTGAATTGTAATACTCATTATTCGCTTCGAGCATGGTAACCAAAACTGCATACTCACAGTTTTTCTCTTTTCTATCTTTATCTAACTCTTTGAAAAAATCTTCATTTTTATGCTTTGTTGCGGTCGTATCCATTTCATTCTTCATTTCAAACATAATCGAAATGAATTCTATGCCGTCATCGGATTCTCTGTAAATGAAATCGCCTTTGCTGCCTGTCTTGATATCATTATCTTTTTCAAAGTAGGCATCCCGAAACGCTGTTGCTCTTAACTTGTTAAATTCGGTTTCACAATACTGTTCCAAACTTTCGCCTATCATCTTGGTGGACTGTCGAACCTTGAAATCTTTATAATATGCAATTTCATCATCTCGGCGTTTCATTTCCTCAGTGTGTTTTTCGCAAAGTGACTTTTCTTTCAATTCCCATTCGTTGTTCTTAAGTTTGATTTGATTTTTAAGCTCGAGGATAGTTGTTTCTTTTTGCTGCACCGCATTTTTAACCGCCAAATCCGTACTTGTTTTATTCAGTTCAAGTTCGCCTTTCAGTTTAGAAATCTCTAATTCCTTTTCTGCTAATTGTTTATCTTTTGCAGATGCGATTTTGTCAATTTCTAATTGAGCTTCTGCTTTTGCCATTGTAAGCGTTGCCCGCAATTCAGATATTTCTTTGTCCTTTTGGGACTCCATCTCCGTTACTGCGATTTTAACTGCTGAATCTTTTTCAGCTTGATACACGCTTTGCCGATCTGATATTTCTTTTTCAAACTCTTTGTCTCGAACCTGCTTAACAATAGCTGCATAACCGGATTCATCAACCAGAAACACTTCTCCGCATTTCGGGCATTTTATTTCCTGCATGAGCGATTACCTCCCTGTTGACTAAGTTTTTATTTAATGCAATACTGCACATTGATTGCTGCACCGCCGGATTTTTCGTCAGACGATACCAATTGAGGAGACAAGAGTGGCCCCTCTGTCTATGAAATTGTGAAGTATGACAGAATAGATGCAAGCATATGCGCAGCAAAGGCATTAGCCGTGCACCCGGTAGTGTTGCCTTAACCATATTTCGGCGTTTTTTGTTTTGCCGTTCAAAAAATCATCTTGGAAAGCTACATAGCCGATTTATTCAGCGATTCCGTTTGTAACAACGATAATTTGTCTTTTTTTCTGCGACATATAAATGGAATTAATTCATCAAAATCGGTCAATCGATATGGAACATTTGCTTTCTGCTGTATCGATTAAAAGCTTTAGGATATCTCTATAAATTCAATGTTCATAGACGGCAAAGAGATTTTTCGTCAGTTAAAACAAAAATTTCGCAGATAGCGTATCCGTCTGTCAAGGATTTTTGTGACGAATGACGGAAAACAACTCGCTCAGGTTTTGGGTAGTGATTTTTTAGAGGTGCCCTTTAGCGATCCGGAAGCTTTTTATCCGAAACTTACATTTATGTTGCCGTATTCCCTATTAGTCCGCATTTTCACTTGCGCGCATAGCAAGAATCGTTTTTTCAAACAGCTTATCAAGCTCCCATCCGAGAAGCTCGGCTCCCCTGCGGATTACTTCTCTTGAACAACCGGCAGCAAATTTTTTATCCTTGAATTTCTTTTTCAGTGAGGAGATTTCAAGATCGGAAACACTTTTTGAGGGGCGCATAATCGCCGCTGCACCGATAAGACCGGTCAGCTCATCGGTTGCAAACAATACTTTTTCCATTATATGTTCTGGCTTGATGTTAACACATATGCCGTATCCATGGCTTGCAACAGCATGAATCAGTTTCTCGTCGATGCCGCGCTCACGCATAATCTCCTGACATTTTACGCAGTGTTGATCCGGAAATTTTTCAAAATCAAGATCGTGCAAAAGTCCGGCGGCTTCCCAAAATTCCGCTTCCTCGCCGTATCCGAGTTCTATGGCAAACCACCTCATCACATCTCCCATAATGCGGGCATGCTTAAGATGGAATTCTCCCTGATTGTACTCCTCCAGCAGTTTTACAGCTTCATTCTTTGTCATAACTTTTATTACCTCAAATTTGTATTCGCCTTTCTCGGTATGTAAGAGTACCCTAAAATTCACTGTCCCAATCCGCCTCGATCTGTTTTCCGTCATTCGTCACAAAAATCCTTGACAGAGGATACGCTGTCTGCGGAATTTTGGTTTAGCCTGACGAAAAAATCTCTTTGCTGTCTATGAACATTGCATTTTTAGAGATACCTGTAAGTATTATATATCATAAAACGAAATATGTCAATTTCTGCAAAGAGCGTAGCTTTCTTATGTGTCACTCATATCCCGTGTAATCGTGCCGGACGGAGATTTACTGATTTGTGTGTCTAACCATGCTTTAGGACTGATACCGAATTCCTGTTTAAAAACACGAGAAAAGTAATAATAATCAGAATATCCCGACATATAGGCAATCTCTTTTAGCGTGAGATGCGATTCGGATTGATTTTTCAAAAGTTGTTTTGCACAAATCATTCGATTTTGTGTGAGATACTGAAGCGGAGTTTTACCGGTCTGCTGGATAAACAGTTTTCGGATATAATCCTTATGCAGCGGTATATCATTGAAGGCTTTGTTGATATTATAATCCGGATCAGACATGTTATTGATAATTGAACTGATAATTTTTGTGATATAGGGGTTGATATTTTCCTGCTTGGAAAAAGAATAAATATAATTTCTCAGGACATCATACAAAGAATCCGTGATTTTTTCATAGTTCTCGCGTTTCAGATGGTATTCGTTATAAAGCAATTTCAGGATCCGTTTGAAAATGCGATCCTCTGTATCATGCAGCTTTAAATAAGATTTATAGCTGAATTCTTCATCAACGAAGTTAAAATGGTAGTTGGTAAAGCCTTCGTTTGAATAGTCAAAATGTGGCACCAAGGGAGGAATGGCAAAAATATCGTTTTCGCAAAAGGGTACTGTTTCTCCGTTGATATTTACCATTCCGTTCCCCTGCGTGTAATATACGATTTCCCAATAATCGTGACAATGACGGTTAATGCGGTAAGTGTTATTAAACAGCTGAGAGATATAGACGATTTTCATAGCTGACACCTCAAAAATCATTCATTATTACAAGGCTACAAGGCGAAATTTTCAATTTGATCATTTTTATTATAACTCAAACTGAAAATAAAGTAAAGCATTAGCTTTAAAACTGAAAAAATATTTGCCGTCAATCCGGGAAACAATATTCGTCGGGAAAATATAAGAGTTTCCCAAGGCGATTTTTAAGGCAACACCGCGGGTTCACGGCTTTCGCCTTGGCGGCATATCTGCTTGTCCCTTCTCCGTCATACTTCACAAATTTTGTCGGCAGAGGAGACAGTCTTGCCTCCTCAATTGGTATCGTCTTACACGAAAAATAGGACTGCACATCTGCACCGTCAGAACCCGGCGGTATTGCCTTAATACGTTTTTCCGATTCCGTATAAAATATGAAAAAGAAACGAATCGCTATTACTCGGGCAGAGAAACGTATAGATAGTACTTTTGATTGATTTTTCGACATTCAGCTATTTTGCCGTTTGTTTGAATATTATCCGAATCAAAAGGACCGAAGCGAATATATTCGGGCCTTATTTGAGATATAAGCTCAATGCTGTATTCATCTTTTGAATCCCAAGCATAAAGCGAAAAACGGCGGCTTCGTTCCAGTTTAAAGGAAAGCATTTCGGTTCCTTTTTCGGTCCTGACCGGATAACGGTTGACTTCGATCGCTGTCATGGTTTTCGGCAAACGGGGAATCATGCAAAATCTTCGTTTGAGATCAAGATCATCCACTCCGACCATGAGCCTTACTTCCTTCATGATTTCCGCCTGTTGAACAGCGTTACCAAGGTCACAGTTTCGGAACCAATATCTTCCCGAACCGTGTGTGATCACGCCCTCGGGTACGATATAAGGTACGTCAGTATGATGGTAGCAGAGCATAGCGGAGGCGTTGACGCACTCGGTGTATTCTTCCGTTAAATCAAGCAGGAGAGCGGCATTTGTCAAATACCCCTGACCGTAACCCATCTGGCGCCCGGAAAAAGGATTATAATAAACCTCTTTTTCGGCAAAAAAGGTATTTCTGAGCCTGTCGAAAAGAAGAGGCTCATTTCGTGAAAGATCCAAGGATAAACAGTCGCCCGCGATAAGTGCTTCGGCAAATCTCTTATATTCATATGTCCAGCAATCGTCTGTCGTATCTGTCCATACTTTTCCGTAGTGGCTGTTCTCCATGAGGAAAAATTCTTCCGCTCCGCTTTTCAGACGTTCGGCGAGACGCTGCAATTCTTTTGCGTATTCGCTGTTTCCCAATTTTTCAAATAACAATGCATACATGCGCAGAGCAAATGCGGATATAATATTGGAGTACAGATCATACCCGCCCATTCCCTGAGTACTTGTCTCGGAATGTGAATACAGAATGCCGCGAAAATCGGATTCTTCGGGATGCTTCTCTTGCCACAAATAATAATCTGAGGCAGCTTTCAGCGCGGTCTCGTTTTTCCGGAGCCATGTAAGATCTACGGCTCCTTTTCGGTAAAGATTATATACGGCAATCATCAGCGATGCATGACCGTCGTTTTCATTTCCCTCATTCCAGAGATCATTCTCATCTTTGGCAATTCTGTTGGCAACGCGCTTCCAATGCGGGATTTTAAAGCGGACAGAGGGATAATAAAGCATCTCGTGCAGCTTTTCCACGGCGGCGCGTGCCTGATTGAAAAATCCGGCGTCGGTAATTTCAATCAGCAGTCTGCCGATGTCTCTTGACCAGACCTCTGAACTGTAAGAATCAACTCCTGAGCGAAACGTTCCAAAGCCGACGTAAGAGCCGAAATTTTGACCGCCCGGACTGGAGGTGTGGGGCATGCCCTCACTGTCAACTTTGCAGTGAGCCATGTCCATGATGTTTTTTCTGTACACATTGGTAAAAAGATCAATTCCGTTTTTGTTGTAAAAACGGATATCCGGTGCGTCAAAGGCGTTGTCGGAAAGAAGAGGGACAGAATCCGGAATTTCATCGGCATATTGATACAGACGACGCTTTAATGCTTCGCAGTGCCGATAGTATTCCTTTGAGAGGAAGAAATGGAGATCGGCGGTTCTGAGCCCCGTCATATCTCGGTTGCCTGCGGTAATTCCCGTAATGCCGGAGATGAGAAAGCCTGCTCTTTTACTGTCGTTTGCCCATTCTACAGAGACCACCCTTTTATCGGAACGCGGTTTATAGGCAAATATCCAATTTGCAAGCTTTTCAGCGCTGTCCGTACGGTTTTCGTTCAGGATGAGCGAGGCGTGAAGAAGTTTCGCTGCTTGTTTGTCGGAGCGGAACGGTTCGTCATAAGGACCACCCATGCTCATAATCTCCCCTTCATGAGGCTTTCCGCCGGTAAAAAGATTGTAGTTGAACACATTTACTCCGAAAATTACGGGAATCAATTCTTCGCTGTTTCCCTCGAACACAACCCGAATGCGTCCGACTCTGTCTCCGAGAAAAAGTCTTGACGAGGCATCGTACTGTACTTCCTGTTGCCCCCACCAATCGCTGCAAAGCCAACTGTCGGTTGACATCCCCAAAAAGAAAATTGTTTCAAAGCAGCCTTCTAACTTGACGACGTTTCCTTCGATTTGACGGACAATTCCATCATTTCTGTTGACCAGAAATGGAATGCCGCATACTTCAAGCTCGGTTTGCGCTTTTTCGGATTTACAGCAATAAAACATGATATTTTCCTCCGATTATATAATTCTGTTTATATTCTAACAACAAAAAACAGAAGGATCAATGGAGAAAAACAATTACATGTTGCACAAAACAGACATCTGAAGAGACATCTGTCAGATGGAGATGATAATATCTTCTTGATGTACGGCATTTTTCCGCTTCAATCGGGTTCATATTCTTTTCAAAAACAGAAAAATGTCCGAATTATCCATCATTATATCCGAAAAATGTATTTTTTGCAAGAATAATATCTGTTATCATAAATATACAGAAATAAAAATGATCAGGTGCAAAATTTATGGATATTGAAAACATGAGAGATGTTTTGAAAAAAAACGATGGGGTTCTGAATCTGATTCCCGTCTTTGTTCCGAGACGTTTCGGAAGCAGCGGACATCGGTTACGTCTTCATCCCGATGATTATTATGCCTACGGGACAAAAAGAGGATCAATAAAAGAACGATGGTTTTCTTCCATCATAACGCCGATGAACGGAGACGGTATGGATTCGGATGAAGGACTCAGTTATGTAAATATAGAAGGAAATACCGCGGAGAGGGTATCACTAAAAGAGCTTGTGGAAACTCTTGGCAGAGAGCTAATCGGAGATTATTTGTTTGATACCTACGGAACATGGCCGATGTACTCGAAGTTTTTTGATTATGAGGGACCGTTGTTTCACCATCTGCATCTCGGCTTTGAAGACGCCAAGCGTGTCGGAAAGCTGGGAAAGCCGGAGGCCTATTACTTCCCGCCGCAGATGAATAACTATCCCGGCAATTCACCTTACACGTATTTCGGCTTTTCTCCCGAGGTAACTCCCGATGAGGTTGAGGAACGGTTAAGCGGATACACTGAGCGCGATACCCGTATTACCGAAATATCAAGAGCATACCGCATACAGCTTGGAACCGGTTGGTATACTCCCCCCGGAGTACTTCATGCCCCCGGCTCTTATCTGACATATGAACCGCAGTGGAATTCCGACGTTAATTCTGTTTTTGAAAACATCACCGACGGTGAAGTATATCCGATAGAATTCCTCAATGAAAATCTGCCGGAAAACGAAAGAGATAATACCTCGGAGGCAATGAAGCTGCTAGATTGGGAGAAAAATGTCGATCCCGATTACCGCAAGCACTATTTCAGACCTCCGCTCATTGCTTCGGAAGATGAAAAGCATACAGAAAAATGGATCGCATACGGGAATGATTATATCGCAGCCAAGGAACTTACGGTAAATCCCAGGCAGACCGTGACAATAAAAGATCCCACAGCGTATGGCTGTATCATCGTACAGGGGTGGGGTACCCTGCAGAACACGCCTTGCGCAACCGCCACTATGCTTCGCTTCGGTCAGACAAGTCAGGATGAATTTTTCATCTCGGCAAAGCGCGCGTCCGAGGGCTTGACAATTAAGAATCTCAGCAATTGTGAACCGCTTGTCATGCTGAAGCATTTTCCGCATAATTCCGAGGTGCCTGAGGTATAAGTCCGATCGTTCGGACAAGCTATCGTCAATAATGCGCTGGGGTACCGATTGCCCCGGGAAAACGCATTAAAAATAAAAACAAATAATCGGAAGAAAGGAAATTACCATGAAAAAATTTACAGCAGCAATTCTGGCACTCATCATGATGTTTGCGTTCTCGGCAGCTTTTACTGTCGGCGCAGAAGAGCTTCCCACACCGACTTTCTATTATGATTTAGTCGACAAAAAGCCCGCTAACGGAAACCTTGACAAGTTTACTACTACGCTTTCTGAGAGAGGCAATGTGATTCTCGAAGCAAAGGACGGCGATACGGAAACCAGCCGGCTTATGGTTTTTCAGGACGGCGTAAAGCTTGCAGATACGCAGTATATCGTTGTTAAACTCAAGCATATGAGAACGGAAGTGCAGGCTTATCCCGGCGAATTCAATCTTGTCGGAAAAACCAGCGGTGAGGAGAAGCATGTTGATGTAACTTACAACAACTCCGAGGACTATCAGACCATGGTGCTCGACCTCTCCAATAGTTTTGCAGGAGATGTTAATTACTTTACCTTGACTTGGCATAAAGCAGCAATGTTTGAATGCAAGGTTGAAATCGAGTATATAGCCGGTTTTAAAAACAAGGCTGACGCCGATAATTATGCCGCAAATTTTGACAGACATGCTCCCGTAGACAGTGGCGAATCCTCCAGCGAGGGCAGTAACACTCCCGATACCGGTGATACCGCTGTTGTTGCCGCACTTATTCTCGTCGCATCGGCAGCCGTCGTCATTCCTGTTGTTGCTAACGGCAAAAAAGAAAATAATATCAGTACACGGGATTAGAATTGGCATCCAAAAACTTTAAGGCAATACCGCACAATGCCTGTTGTGCAGTTGCGCCGCCGGATTTTTCGTCAGACAATACAAATTGAGGAAGCAAGAGTAACTCCTCTGCCGACGAAATTTGTGAAGGTTGACGGAAAAGATGCAAGCAAAGGCGCAATTAAGGCGTTAGCCGGTAATTGTGCGGTGTTGCCTTAACCATTTGAAAGGAGTTTTTCTATGAAAAGAATCTTATCCATGGTTCTCGCTCTCATGCTTACGCTAATTTTCTGCACGGTATGTATTTCTGCAGAGGAAACCGTAACGCCTACCAACTATTGGGATTTCGTTGAGAGCTTCCCCGTACAGTCCAACCTTGATATATTTAAGGTTGACGGCGAACTCAAATACTCCGAAGACGGACACCTTCTTCTTACGGCAGTGCAGGGAGACGGCGATACCGACCATCTTCAGCTTTTTATCAATGAAGAAGATAAGGGCGGCACGTCCATGAAGGACAACGATGTGGTGGTTGCAAGATTCCGCATTTCCGACAATACCTATGCTAAAGACTATCATGCTAATTTCGGATATATCGGAATAAATCCGTCCGAAGGAAACGAGACATATGTTCTCAATTCCTATCTCAACACCTATGACTGGCAGGTAATGTATTTCGACTGTCAGGATGACAGCTGGTCGGTAGATTCTTGGTATCTTGTATGGTTCTGGTTCAAGGAGGCGCGTTTCCCGTTTGAGATCGAAATCGATTATATCGCCACTTTTGCCGATATGGACACTGCGCAAGCATATGTTGTATCAAGAGGGCATGATGCAGAGCCGCCGCTTATCACCGAAACCGAGCCGGTAACAACAGAACCGCAGACAACAGAAAAGCCCGCAGTATCAGACGAACCCACCGATTCCCTCCCGAACGGAACCGAAACAAGCGGTACGGATACTAAGGCTCCCGCAGCAGAAGACGACGGAAATAATACAATCATATGGATTGTTGTTGCTGTTGCAGCGGTAATCGTTATCGCGGTCGTAGTAGTAGTAGTTAAAAAGAAGAAAAAGTAAATGACAGAATTTATGGGCGGAATACTTTTTAGTGATGGTTCCGCCCATAAACTTACTGAGGTGTAACAAAAATGAAAAAAACAAGTAAGGCTTTTGCCTTTCCGTGTCAAGGTGGGGATTATTCAGCGTCGGAGATCTTCTCTGCATATGGAGTGGATGCAGAATATTCTGTAAACTGCAGGAGCGACGAGCCATTTACCGCTGAGTTCAGCGGTAAATGCGATACCGTGCAGATAACACTACAGGGTGACTGGCTGGTCGACCTTATGGCAAAAGAATATACCGACAGCATGTATGTCTTATCAAAGGGTATGAGTTTTGCCGAAAAGCGTCCATTTGACAATAAAGAGCTTCATGGTATCTGGATACGGAGTCTGCATACTCCCGACGGAATATTTTTCGACGCTGTGACGTCCAGATTTCCTGAAAAGCTTCCTTTCATAATAAAAGGGCAACCTGTTTTCCTGAAAAAAGAAGATGACAATCATACCTCATTTTATTCGGGGAATCTGAAGATATCTCAGGAATTCGATCACATCTCCTCTGACATATGCGATCCGGGGAAAGCATTGACGGTCGGAAAAAACGAAAGAATTGCTTTCACTTCGTCTTCCGCAAAGTGCAGCAAGCTGAGATTATACGGAGCCGTATCCTTGGAAGCAGAAGTCAGAAACGGTACTGCTGAATTTAGTGTCAATATTTCCGAGAAGGGAATTGTTCCGATTGTGGCGGTATCATTGGATGAGGACGGACAAATTCTCGGTTTTGAGTTTTTCTATCCGCTTGTATTGGCTACTACCTTAAAAACAGCTGATTTCAGACTGAATGGGTCATATATAGAATATCTTCGTTCTCTCCTTCTCAGAAGAATTGGATACTCCATGCCGGAGGAGGAGCCGAGAGGAGAGCTTGTATATCCCTTCTCCATGTGGATACGCAACTATACCGGTCAAACGCTTTCCTCCTTTGGTTTTGAAGAGGAAGCGTACGAGTATCTGAAACTTCTTGACGACATTCTGATCCGGGACGGATATCTTAAGCAAAGCTACGGTTTGTCTTTGATTCCCAACAGCGATGATTTGGGAACTATGGGAAATGACGGGATGGGATATTATTTATGGTGCTGGGGCAAGCTGATGAATCGCTATCCCGCCAAAAAACCGTCGCTCCATGCGATCGATAGGTGTATTAGATGGCTTAAATTCCACACAAGATGGAACGGTCTTATCCAGGACGGAACAGAACCGGTTGACCTTTTCACCTCAAGTGAAACCGATGGCTGTCTCTATACGCAGGGGATTGTAATTTCCGGCTTGAAGGTGCTTTCCGGAGCTTATCGGAATTTAAAAAAGCTTACTCCTGATGAAGAAAATCTTGTTAAAAACATGGAGGAATATGCTGAAAGATTGATTTCCGCAGTGCAGTTCCGTTATCGGAACACGGAATTTTTCGACGAATATTCCACAGCAGACGCAGCCGTCAGGGAAAATAATTATAACATATTTGATCCCGGACTTCGCGACTGGGTAGAGGTTATCTGGTCTAATATCGGAGAAAAATACCTCCATGCATACAGCGTGCTGCAACCGGGCGCACTATTTGATGATCCTGAGGGTAAGGTTGATGGCTTCGACAGTATAATTGAGCAGACCATGAGGAAGGTTGCCGAGGAGCGCTGCTGTGATTACAATGATAAGCTTCTGTATGTACATTTCCCAAGAGTTGACGCTTACAGTCAGCTTGGCGCAGTTCTCAATCTCCTTTATATGAATCAGCCGAATCGTGCGTATGACTATCTCGATGCATTCGTGTCCTATTGGGGGTTAACCAAGCTTACTTACATTCTTCCAGAATGCATTGAAACCAGAAGCGTTGGAAAACCTAATGATATTACCAAAATGTCAGACAGTATGAAGGAAAAATCAGAAACCTATCCCTTCCTTTATCCCGGAAGTAGCAATCAACCTGAAACCGGGTATTTCCGTGCTCCCGGTAATCTCATACACGTTGGTTATCTTTTCTATATTTACGATGTTATGATCGGTATATCCGTGTCTAAGAATGGACTTGTCCTTACTCCAAGGATACCTGATAAGCTCTTCCCGGTAAAACTAAGCGGGTATCACACCCCTTGGGGAACCGTAGACATGGAAGCGGACAGGCAAAACAACAATTCGGTTGTAAAATATACTGTACACACTAACTCGGGAGATTCCGTGATATGCGTTGAAAATCTCTCCGAGGAAAAAATAAACTTTACGGAGGAAAAACAATGAAAACAACAAAAAATCGCATCATTTCTTTGATATGCGCGTTTGTTATGGTGATTGCTACTGTAGCAGTCGCCGCATCCTGCAAGAAGACAAACGATTCTCCAGATGGATCGGATTCGGCAAGCGGAAGTGTTACAGAAAACGATGTCTTGGCTAATATCCCGGACAGCGATTTCGACGGTTATAAATTTAAGGTTCTTGCCCGTGCGGGAGAGGCGTACACAGGCGAAATTTACGATGACGGTACGACAGCGGAGCCTGTAAACGAAGCGGTATACAGACGAAACCAAATTCTTCAGGATAAATATGATTTCGAAATCGAAGTTTATCCAGTAGACAGTGATCAGGAAAGCGCTCATTCCGATGAACTGAAAAGAAGCGTTGCGGCACAGGACGGACAGTATGATCTCGGACTTATCCACACAATAGCGGCTGGTACTCTTGCTGCTGACGGTGATCTGTACAATTGGAACAATCTTCCGGTAATCGATTTTTCACAGCCTTGGTGGAACAAGCAGATTATTGATTGTCTTGAAGTAGGTAGGTCGCTATACATGGCGACAAACGATACCAGCATCCATTCAATGGGATATGCATGGGGAATGGTTTTCAATAAGAACCTTGCGGAAGATATGCAGATTGGTGAAGATTTCTACGGTTTGGTTAAAAGCGGCGAATGGACAATTGAAAAACTGCATTCGATAACAAAAGGTATTGCCGACGATATTGACGGCGAATTGGGAATGGGTGAAAAAGACCGCTATGGATTAGGAATAAACTGGTGGGGCGGAACAATTGCTCTAATGTATGGTATGGGACAGATGGTATGTGAAAGAGATAGCGAGGGGTATCCTGTACTCAATTTTAATACTCCCAAAACGGTAGATATCGTTGGTAAAATGTATAACTTGATGTATGAAAATGAGTCTTGTATGTCTCCGGTTTATATGCCGAATGTTTATACGGCATTTATGGAGGATCGTGTTCTCATAAGCGCAATCGTGATCAACGAATTGGCTAATCTCCGTGAAATGAACAGTGAATTCGGAGTATTGCCTCTTCCGAAGTATGATACAAATCAGGAAAATTATCTTACCATGGTTGACGGGCATGCCAATATGATGTGTATTCCCAGCTATATTACCAATACGGAACGCCATGGTGTTATTCTGGAATCACTTGCTGCACTTTCACATGAATTGGTCGTTCCCGCTTATTATGATGTAACGCTTCAAAACAAGAACTCGCGCGATGAGGAATCCAAGGAGATGCTTGATATTATTATGGGCGGACGTACCTACGATTTCGGTTATCTTTATGATATCGGCGGTTTGAGCTTTATGATGTATAAGCTTATGGAGGGACGCTCGACAAACTTTATTTCGGAGTATATGTCTGCGGAACCGGCAGCAATAACTAAAATCATGAATCTTGTAAGCACATTCGAACAGCTTGAGCAAGATAATTAACAGGTATTTTTATGAAATCAAATTTTTGGAACAAGGCAAAATTAATGTCAGTCGTGCTTGCAGTATCGCTTTTGCTTCCTGCCTGCGGAGGATCAAAAAAACCGGGCAGTGAAAGCGGAAGCACCGACGGTACTGTAACCGGCGGAGACGGAACCGATACGAGCGCAGGAACGAATGACTCCACGGAGAGTCCGAGTTGGGAAAATCCGATCAGTTTTGAAAATCTTGATCTTCTCACTCACGATGACAGCAAGCTGTTCTTAGATTATCAAGATGATACTCGTAAGATATATCCGTTTGACGATTATTCACATGTCACGGAAGAGAAAATGCATTATTTCGATACCCGAATGGGAGTCGGAATACAAAAGGATAGCGACTTCACAAAAAACTTTCAAAATAATGAAGTCAAGATAACCAAGGACGGCGATCAATACAAAACACAGTGGAAATTTTGTACCAAAGCGAGCGGCGCCGTTCCGAAGCTGACAATTGATACACATAATTATCATATTTTTTCAAAAGTAACGTTTGAAGTGACTAACCGTTCAAGTAAACCGATTACCTTTGGTATTATGACCTCAGAGTTTAATGCTCAGCCGGAAACCAATCCGAAAAGCGGCACCTTCAGTGCATACTCAAAACCGGTGAAGGCAGGGGAAACCGCCACGGTTACCATTGATTTTCAAAAGGCATTTGCTAGTTATGAGCTTCTCCCCCTTGCTACCGGAGGAATCACGGTAAGTGCTGTCGGAGCGGAAAAGGGAATTGACTATGACATTCTGCTTTCCGGTTTTACCTTTACCTGGGCGGAAAATGAAGAGCTTACCGATGCTGCGGCGGGGGTTCTGGAGGAAAATGCAGATGCAAGCTCTGAGATAACCGTTGCCGTTGCGGCAAAGGGACTTTCGGAAGAACAGGATGTCGCGATTGAATTTCACAAATCCGGAGAGTTGTTTACTTGGCGTATTCGGCTCACGGAAGACGAAAGGAAAAAGCTGATCGAGGACGGAATGATCGGTCTGAAAACTACCGTGCCTTGGTGGGCGGATAGCGGCAGCTATGAGGCTGTGCTTGCTGTTGACAGCTATCGTGTGAGAGGAGCATACTCCGATACCTTTACCGTAGCGAACAACGGAACCTATGAGCTTCCCAAAGCTGAAGTGCGTACCGAAAAGGACGGAACTACCGCCATCTATATAAACGATCAGAAATTCGATTGGAACGGGATTGCCTCTGCTTCTTACGGGCCCGGAATGGCATATGAATTCGGTGAGCAGGGATCTTCGGTATATATTATTGAAACCTGCGCAGGAGCACATAACTATCCGGCAAATTGTGATCCCACTCTTATCGCTCCCGGTGTCAATGATTTTTCACAGCTGGAGGAATTCTGTAATTTTACGCTTCAGGCAAATCCTGATGCCTATATTCTGCTCAGAGTAAACTTTAGTCTGCCTGATTTTTGGGCAATTGAACACCCTGACAGTATAGCGCTCGGTACCTCTGACGGCAAAAACTTTATAGAGAGCGAAGAGTCTATCGGAATGAACAATATCTCGCTTTCCAGCCGCGAATGGATCGAAGAAGAACTCCGTCAGATTAAGGCAATGGTCGATTATGTAAAATCCCAGCCTTGGTGCAGCCGCGTAATCGGCTGTATGCTGACCGGAGGCGTTACGGAAGAGTGGTTTGCTTTCTTCCATAACACGACGGGCGTATGGGGAGATTACAGCGAGGTAAATTCAAATGCCTTTCTTGAATGGGGAAAGGATAAAGCTATTCTTGACGGAATAGACGATATTCATGTTCCTCTTCCTTCTGAAAGAATTAATCAGTCTTATACGATTAAACCCGATAATGCGGTATCAAGATTGGCAGCCGCTTATACGCAGTATATTAATGAACTTTGTGTTTCTGTTATTGGAGAATTTGCGGAAGCTTTCAAGAAAGAGTCCGACGGCAGAATGCTTTGTGGGGCTTTGTACGGTTATCTCATTGAGTTTTCTTCCTCAAACAGTCCCACTCAGGCAGGTTCTCTGACGCTTCAGCAGTATTTGGCGGACGAGAATATTGACTATATGTGCGGAATACCGCTTCTGGATTGGAGAGATCCGACAAACGGATATGATATCGGTATTGGTTTGACCCGATCGATACAGGCAGCAGGAAAAATCTATATTCAGGAAAATGACACTTGGTTGTCGACCTATACCAAACGGGTATATCCGTCGCAAAGACCGAATGATACCATGGACGGAAATCTTGATATGCTTGAAAGCACCTTTGCATATGATATGGTTTACGGCAATGGCAGACATTACTTTAGTTTGTTTGCTTCATGGCATCATGATGAGCGTATCAAAGAATTATTTACGAGGTTTGTTGAGCTTCAGGAAGAATATCTTGATGCGGACAGAACTCCTGACGAACAGATTGCATTTCTTGTGGATGATACCTCTTATGCTTTTTCTGAGGAAAGCTCCACATACCTTAATGTAGCGGTTAAAGATACTCTGAAATCCCTCGGACGGACCGGAGGAGCCGTCGGTTTGTATTTGCTCTCAGACATAGATAAACTCCCAGATTCAGTTAAGCTTGTCGTTGTCTCTGTTGCATGGGCACCCGACTCCGAAACGCTTGCTAAGCTCAATGCCGCAATCGAGAAGGGTGGAAAAACCATCGTGCTTGTAGGACCGGTAGGTCTTATCGATCCTGAAACCGGAAAATACGATTATGAATCAACGAAAAAAATCACCGGATTTGATATTGAGGTAACGTTCGGAAATTCTGCGACAACCCTTCAGCTTTCCGATATTGACGGTTCGAAAATCGCATCTTCCGTTTCTGTGGATGTCAATCCTGTCTGCAGGCTCAGCGGCAGCAAAAATCTTTCAAAAATGAAAGAGCTTGCCAACGGTGGAAAACTGTTGTGGCTGTCGGTTCCGCTGACGGTTTCGAGAGTTTGGCGCGATATCGGCACAGACGCCGGCGTACTCTTTACAGCAAATATAAACAGCTATGTTCATTCGTCCCGTGAGCTTGTCTCTGTGACATCGAGTGCAAACGGTTCGCAGAAGCTTTACTTCGGAAGGCCTGTTACTGTGGTCGACATTCTTACCGGATGGGAAGGAAACGGAAATGAATATGTGACCTGTGAATTTTATGCCGGTCAAACAAGATTGTTCTATGTGAAGAACAAATAATTAAGGAAGCGCTGAATAAATTGGCTATGCAAATTTCCGAGATGATTTTTTGAACGGCAAGGCAAAAAACGCAGGAATATGGTTCATATTTCAAGGTTTTTTAACGATGCCGGGCCATAAATCTGTCCGAAAGATCCCTTGACGATTGATTCAGTGATTCCTTAAAAACCGCGCTGTAATGACAAGAGTTGTTCCGGCGCGGTTTTTTAAGGCAACACCGCCGGGCTCACGGCTTGCGCATTGATGATGTATCTGAGGAGCAATTTTCCGTCGTACTTGAGGGCACTTCTAAAAAATCAATGTCCAAAACCGGCTTGCTCTGTTTTCCGTCATTCGTTACTGAAATCCTTGACAGATGTATAGGCTGTCTGCGAGATTTTTGTTTAGCCTAACGAAAAATAGGACTGCGCATCTGTATCGCCAGAACTCTGCGGTATTGCTTTAAGATTAAGAATATAATCAAAATTGGAGCAAGGAGAAACATATGAAATCCTCAAAAATGTTTAGAGGCTACGGCTTTATCGAAAACGGAATATACCCGGACGATTTTTTCTCGTATCCCGAATTGTTGTATATTGATAATTTCTCCCACATGGCAAGCGTGGGACTGTCCGGAGACATATACGAAAATGAAGTAAACTATAAATACAATGAACTCAAGCTGATATCTTCCGACGAACCGTATACTGAATGGTGCTTTTGCCCCTGTACTCACAGACGCAGTGAGGTCAATGTTTGTTATCAGCTCTACCGCCTGCCCAAGAAGCTTTCCATTGAAGTGAAAGCAATTTCCGGAAAAATATCAGACGCAATTCTTTCCGTATCTACCTTAGGCTGGAAGCGTGTTTCAGAATTAACCTCTGACAGATTCTTAATCCCGGCAGAAAAGAGTCGGGTAAATGGGGTTATTACCTTTGATTTTGAGAAATTCTTTTCAGATAAAAAAATAACCCTTCCGATAACCGATTTTGCTATTTCGGTCGATTCTCTCGCAGATACGGAGTATAGGCTTGAATTACGAGGAATCTATGCGGAATTTAATATCATGCCGCAGGAAAGTCTTGGTTTTTCACTGCCTAACGAGATAAACGGTGGGAATGAATATGAAATTACCTTTGAGACAGGTATAAAGCCCCAGCAGGTTCTTGATTTTGAGTTCAGACGCGGGAAGTATGTATTTTATAGAGAAAGATTTTTCGCCGAGGACATAAAAGAGGGAAAACAAACATATGTAAGGAACCTTCCGTCCTGGCTTGCAGGAGAAAGCTATACTGTAACTGCGTCAGCTGACGGTGTGAGAGTCGGTAAGGAATGTACCGTAAAGATAAATCAGAATGAGATAAGAGGTTTTCCTGAAGTAGAACGCAGAAAATACAATGGAAGAATGTCAGTCTTCGTTGACGGGGAGCCTTTCCCGTGGGTAGGATATGCGTCCTACGACTATGTTCCAGGAAGTGTAAATGATTTCGGGAACAGCGGAATCAATTTATTCTGTATACCGGTTGCCTGCGGACAGCATATTCATGCTCATGTTGCTGATCCTACAATTCTCGGTGTTAACAGATATGATTACGGTCAAATCGACGAACGCGTCGGATTTTCTCTGCAAAGTAATCCGGATGCCAAGATTATGCTTCGTGTCAATTTATTGCTGCCCCGTGCTTGGATGGAAGCTCATCCCGGATGCGAGCCGTTGGTATACCGCGACGGCAAGCTTTTAAAATGGGCGGAAACCTCCGGTGTTCAGGATATCAGCTTGATGTGCGAGGATTGGCTTAAGGATCAGACTGAGGAGCTTGAAAAGCTGCTTGCCTATTGTGAAAGCCGCCCGTGGGGAAATCGCGTAATAGGAATCATGGTGAGCGGAGAAGTCACAGAAGAATGGTTTGCGTGGGCGGCAAATTCCCAAGGAGTTTATTACGGTGATTACAGTACGCACGGTATTGCAGCCTTTAAAAAATGGCTTGAAGATAACTCCTGCAATGCAGACACCTCTTTATCACCTTATGCCGTGCCGCTCCCCTCTCAAAGAAAATTTCCCGGCGCCCGTTTCAAACCGAATACGGGTGAGGGACGGCTTGCCGCTGCATATTCTGAATTTTTAAACGATTTTGCTGCCGGAATTATATGCCATTTTGCCTCTGCAGTAAAACGGGCTTCTCATGGCAGGCTCCTTGCCGGTTCCCTGTACGGGTATGTGATTCAACTTGCCGGCGATGACCGCCAGTCAACGGCAGGTCATATGGGACTTCAAAAATATCTCGAGTGTGATGACATTGACTATATCTGCGGTATACCGTGGCTGAATTACCGTGATCCCGTGAACGGGTTCGATACGTTTGTATCCGCTGCCGAAAGCGTTTATGCTCACGGTAAACTTGTTGTCAATGAAAACGATAGCTTTTCAGTATTCCATCCCTTTATATGGCATAAGCATTATCCGGGTGAAACACCGGGAGATAAAACGGGCGGTGCCGGTTTGATGCACAGAAGTACCTTTGCATACGATTTTGTCCGCAATAATCCGAGACAGTATTTTTCTCTGATGGCAACCTGGCATTATGATCCGGATATGCAGAAAGTGCTTTCGGAGCTTGCCGGAATCGAAAAAGAACATATTGCCTCCGACATTGACCATACCGGATGTGAAGAGATTGCCTTTATGGTAGATGATCACAGCTATGCCTGGGCAGAGGAAACCTCCGGCTATACTCTTGAAACGGTTTCGAAAGTACTTCATGCCACGGGAAGAACAGGAGCACCGGTCGGAACCTGGATTCTTTCCGATATCGACAAACTGCCTGACAGAATCAAATTCGTAATTGTAACCAATGCGCTTTGTCCGACGAAGGAAACCCTCCGCAAATTACAAAATGCCATTGATGCGGGCGGAAGAACATTTCTCATCATCGGTGAACTTGGTGTTTATGATCCCGAAAGCGGCGAGAAAACTGATAAAGCTCTTCCGGTTATTCCCGACAGTTACCGTTTCAGTGCCTATGATTCGCCTAATGCCGAAATGCACGTCGTTGAGACGTCAACCCATTCCAAAGTAATCTTCTCCTCCGTTCCCGTAACCTCATCCGAACAGCTTAGAGATCTCTTTGTCGAAGCCGGCGTTCATTTTTATGTACCCGTCGGAAATTACTGTCATGCGGCAAACGAGGTGTTATCCGTTACCGCCGGAAGGACAGGAAAACTCGGCATAAAAATGCGTTATGACACCATTTCCCAAGATTTGTATTCAGGTGAAAGGAATGAGGGAGCAGAGCAGGAGTGGAATTTTGAAGAAGGACAAACCAGACTTTTCGTCTTAAGAAAAAAGGATTCGGGAGCTTCCGTATGAAAAAAATTAACGAGTGTCTTAATGACAGTTTTGAGCACAAATATATTCTGCCTTTCTTTTGGCAGCACGGAGATGATCACGCTCTGCTTGCAGAAGAGCTTGACGCCATTGAAAGCTGCGGAATTAAGGAATTTTGTGCGGAGAGCAGAATTCATGACGATTTCTGCCGTGAAAAATGGTGGGAGGATTTCGGATATCTGCTTGCTGAAGCGGAACGGCGCGATATGAAGGTCTGGCTTCTTGACGATAAGCAGTTCCCGACCGGATATGCAAATCATTATATTGAAGAGCATAAAGAGCTTCGGAAAAAATTAATTCTTACCTGTTACCGCGACATTATCAGTGACGGAGCTGAAATGGCGCTTATTCCTCCGGACGAGGTAAGAAACAATCTTTCCTCCTGTATATCGATGAGGGCATATTGTAGATATGAAAACGACGGACGTATCCTTGAAGACGTCTCCTACGATCTATCGTCCGATATCCGGAATAATCTTATCTACTGTAAGCTTCCGGAAGGATATTACCGCGTACATTATGTGTATGAAACCGATAAATCCGTGAAAGAGAAAATCAATTACATCGATATGTTATCGGAGGAATCGTGCCGGGCCATGATATACGCCGTCTATGAGCCTCATTTCGAGCATTTCGGAAAATATTTCGGCAGAACTTTCAAAGGATTCTTTTCCGATGAACCGAGCTTCGGCAACGAAGTCGCATCTTATCAATCAAAACTCGGCAAAGAGGACATGCCGATACCGTGGAGCGACGCACTTCCGGATATCATAGCTGATAATGCCGGAATCACCAAGGAGCGCGTGCTTGAGCTTTTACCCGCTCTCTGGCACGAGATTAAGGGAGGGACGGCTCTGATTCGTCAATATTACATGGACGCGGTGACAAAGCTGTATCAGAAAAACTTCACCGAGCTTCTCGGCAATTGGTGCAGAGAGCACAGCGTGATGTATATCGGACATGTAATAGAAGATATGAACACGCATCAGCGTCTCGGTTATGGCTCCGGACATTATTTCCGGGCAACAGGCGCTCAGGATATGGCGGGGATTGATGTCGTATTGCACCAGATCCTGCCGGGATTCACAGATTCAGAACATACGCTGCCTGTCTGCGGAAAGATAGGGGCTGCGGAATTTTTTGAATATATGCTCGCGAAACTCTGTATTTCACAGGCACAGCTGACGCCGGCAATGAAGGGACGCGCCATGTGCGAAATTTTCGGAGCATACGGCTGGGCAGAGGGCGTTCCGACGATGAAGCGTCTTGCCGACTCCATGCTGGTGAACGGTATTAACCGATTTGTTCCGCATGCCTTCGATACGCATTACCCCAATCCGGACTGTCCCCCGCACTTTTATATCAGGGGGAAAAATCCGCAGTTTCCTTATTTTATCCGTCTGATGCAGTACATGCAGAGAGCTTCTCACCTTCTTGACGGAGGAACACATGAAGCCGATATCGCATTGTTTTATAATGCGGAGGGGGAATGGAGCGGTGGCAAAAATATGCTGACGCAGCATCCGGCAAAAATACTGACACGCTGTCATGTCGATTTTGAGATTGTTTGGGAGGATATTGTCTGTCGGGGGCACTCAGAGAATAACACGGCGGTTATCGGGAACAAGAAATTTCGTATGCTTATTCTCCCCTATGCTGAATATCTTCCGGAAAAGCTGCTCCATGCGATAAACTGTTTCGCGGAAAATGGAGTGCCGGTACTGTTTGTCGGCGGAAAACCGAAATATACCTGTGAAGGCTTCGAAGCGCGACCGCTTCTTATGGCTTGCCGTATAATAACGGAGGAGGAGCTTGCGGATGAGGTAAAAAAATATATCAACCAGATCGCCTTCTCGGGCGCCGAGGAG
>ERZ1106976.942-NODE-942-length-31511-cov-85.513670_pt1 | contig 31511 bp, 51 predicted proteins | sample MGYA00403687_ERZ1106976 | MGnify/ENA primary metagenome ERZ1106976 (study PRJEB35170, sample SAMEA104062446) | human gut metagenome | biome: human gut; feature: human-associated habitat; material: faeces | place: Denmark | collected 2013-02-22 ... | reverse complement strand
GCAATACAGTGCTTACAATCGCTGCGCCCGTCGCGCCCGTTGCTCCCGTATCGCCACTGTCGCCCGTGTCGCCTTTTTCACCTTTCGGAGCGGTAAACGTAGCCGTGCTTCCGTTGTCGAAAGTCTGCTTGTAAATATTGCCGCCGTTTTCGTCTTGACCTTGCAATACAGTGCTTACAATCGCTGCGCCCGTCGCGCCCGTTGCTCCCGTATCGCCTTTATCGCCTTTGTCGCCTTTATCGCCCTTATCGCCTTTCTCTCCTTGCGCTCCCGTTGCGCCCGTATCGCCTTTAATATTGCGTCTGTTTAGCCAAGAGCAACTTACGGTATCGCCGCTTGCGTCTATGCTTTCTACTTGAAATCGTACCGCTTCTTCTCTGCCCGTTTCGTCGGACATAACAACCCAAAATGTATCGTCCACAAGTGGCGTACGATTGAATTGTGCAGCTTGTAAAGTCGCATTGCCTTGCCCCTCGTATGCGACTATATCCGCAACGAAAATTACGTTTGTGTATACAAGAGCGTCAATACCGTTTACGCCGTCAATACCGTTTATGCCGTCAGCTCCCTTTGCGCCCGTGTCACCTTTCTCGCCTTTCATACCTTGTGCGCCCGAAAGGTCGGTCAAATATGTATAAGACGTATTGCCTTTAACATATAATTTTGCGTTGTCCTCGTCCTCGACATTTCCCGTATCAATAACAACAAATGCGCCAATTGCTACTCCGTCCGTTGCGTACCCTGCATTCATTTCCGCAACGCTGTTATAAACTTTTGCAATGGTAAACGGATCGCCTTTGTCGCCTTTATCGCCCTTATCGCCTTTCTCTCCTTGCGCTCCCGTTGCGCCCGTATCGCCTTTAATATTGCGTCTGTTTAGCCAAGAGCAACTTACGGTATCGCCGCTTGCGTCTATGCTTTCTACTTGAAATCGTACCGCTTCTTCTCTGCCCGTTTCGTCGGACATAACAACCCAAAATGTATCGTCCACAAGTGGCGTACGATTGAATTGTGCAGCTTGTAAAGTCGCATTGCCTTGCCCCTCGTATGCGACTATATCCGCAACGAAAATTACGTTTGTGTATACAAGAGCGTCAATACCGTTTACGCCGTCAATACCGTTTATGCCGTCAGCTCCCTTTGCGCCCGTGTCACCTTTCTCGCCTTTCATACCTTGTGCGCCCGAAAGGTCGGTCAAATATGTATAAGACGTATTGCCTTTAACATATAATTTTGCGTTGTCCTCGTCCTCGACATTTCCCGTATCAATAACAACAAATGCGCCAATTGCTACTCCGTCCGTTGCGTACCCTGCATTCATTTCCGCAACGCTGTTATAAACTTTTGCAATGGTAAACGGATCGCCTTTATCACCTTTTGCGCCCGTATCGCCCTTTGTACCTTTCGGAGCGGTAAACGTATCCGTGCTTCCGTTGTCGAAAGTCTGCTTGTAAATATTGCCGCCGTTGTTGTCTTGCCCTTGCAATACCGTGCTTACAATCGCTGCGCCCGTCGCTCCAGTGTCGCCCTTATCGCCCTTATCGCCCTTGTCACCTTTTGCCGTGATATTAGCGTCGGCGTTGAAAGCATAAACGGCGGTTGCCCCCGAAATGCTTAATGCGTCTTGAATAAGCGATATTGACGTTTGCGCTTCTACGGTTTCCGAATATCGGTTGCCGTTGACTTCGTAGACAACCGTCAAAACCGTTGCCGTCGCCGTAAGACTTAAAATTTCAAAATAGAAATAGTTACGGTAAACGTCATATTCGGCAATCGTAAATGTATGTTCGGAAAGTGCGCCGTCTTTTATAAAAAGCAACGAAACGACGCAACTATAAGCGTTATTCGCCACGGGAGAAACTATTTTATAGTTATTCTTCGCCGCAACTTGATACACGCCGCCGTCGCTGCCATATTGCGGAATCCACGTTGCCGACTTGTCAAACTCGTCTTTATGTACCGTTTCCCATTGACAACCCGCTTTGCAAAAACCGTATATCTTCGGTTTATCGGTTTCGCTCATTGATTACACCTCCTATCGAATTTCTCTATAATACAACGTCCAACCCGTTGCAAAATTACCGCCGCTTCGTAATTGTATTTTGTTTGTCGAGTTGCTAACTTCTAACCAATACCAATCATTTATTGCGCTTCCGATTTCGTAATTAAAAGGATAGCAAACGGGCGATCGCCAAATCGTAGCATTTCCCAAAAACTTATATGTAATAGTTCCGAGAGATATTGCGTTATTGCTGTTTACGATAATAACGTCGTATGTATGCCCTTGCGTAAACGGACAAGCTGCGGGAGTTTCTACCGTGCCACCGACTAAACTATTCCAAACTTCTTTATTCGTAAAGTCCGTTTTGTCTGCATTAGTCGCTTTTGTTGCGTTCGTTGCGTTGTCAGACTGTGCGGCTTTATCTACCTTTTCGATAAAACCTTTTCCCGTCGAAAAACCTAATTTCGTTTTACTCATTGTTTACGCCCTCCGCTTTCGGTATTTCCTTGTCGGTTTCCTCGTAAGTATACGGAGCGTTTTCAATATCGATTGCTTCGGTATATTCTTCGTTCGTTCCGACTTTATGAATTATCTTGTTTGCGTTGGAGAAAGTTTTATAAAGCTTTACGCCGTCTTTCCTCGTTGTGTAATACTCTTTAACTATCATTACGCCGTCGCCTCCTCGATATAATCTGCAAAAGCTGCCCAATTCGTAGCCGCCTTGTATGCGTCGCCACACCCCGCGGGTACAATAATTTTCGCAAGCATTGTTGCGTCAAAAGTATCGCTCGAAATGGTAGGTGGCGTTGTTCTCTTAAATGTTATTGTTGCCTTGTTCGTAGTAGAGCCGATTTTTAACGCTTCATAGCCTATACTCGTAACGCCGTCAGGTATTACTATGCTCGTTAAGCCGCTACAACTCCTGAACGCATGCTTTCCTATACTCGTAACGCTATCGGGTATTACTATGTTTGAGAGTTCTGAACAAGAATAGAATGTGTATGGGTTTATACTCGTAATGCCGTCGGGTATTACCATATTTGTAAGGTGAAAACAGGTGGAGAATGCTCCGTTCTCTATACTCGTAACGCTATTCGGAATTACTATGCTCGTTAAGCTACTGCCGTAACAGTGGCTGAACGCATACTCTTTTATACTCGTAACGCTGTTGGGTATTTCTATGTTTTCAAGACCGATACATTCATAAAACGCATTCTTTCCTATACTCGTTACGCTGTCGGGTATTACTATGCTTACGAGTTTTCTACATTCATAAAACGCATAGTCGCTAATCCGCGTACAACCCGCTAAATCTTCGGCAGTCAACGCAATGTCTACCCAGCCGTTTACCAATTTCGCAAGCTTATTTTCGGGCAAACTCATTTCGTCAATGAATCTTCTTTGCTCGCCCTCGTGGTCTGCACACGCACAACTTATGTATTTAACGCCGTTATACGTCTTGTCACCGATTTTTATATTTTGGCTCATAAAAATACTACCTCCCCGCTTTGCGTCGCATTTGTATCTATTACTTTCAACGTGTCGCCCGTTTGTACAATGCCTTTACTAAATGCGTCTGCCGTGTCTATATACGCTTTTTCTAACTCGCTATAATACGTCGTCGGGATTGCCTCCCCGTTTATTATCGCAACAAGAATTGTTTCGAGCCTCGTTTGCGGAACGAGCGTTGTTTCTTCCCCGTTCTTTAAGGCAAGCAATAATTCTTCGTAACGGCTTTGCGCTGTTTCCGAATACTCCGTATCGTTTGCAATAGCTTTCAAGATTGCTTCCGCTCGGCTGTATGTTTCCTTTTCGTATTTCGTAGCGTTTTTAATTGCGGCTAAAATGTCGGTAATTCTACTCATTGTTATTACCTCCGTCGTCGTTGCCGTCATTATTGCCGCCGTCGCCCGTCTTGTTCGTCTTATTGTTTTCGGCGTTCGTCTTGTTTGAACTTTCCGCTAACTGCCCTTGCAACTCGTCAATCGGGCGCAAACCAAACGCAACACGCATTTCGTTTTTATAGCAAGAGCCGCTATCGACAAGAAGATTAAACAAGTTGATTTTTTGCTCCGTATTCATAAAGATAAGTTCTTTCGTGTAGAATACGATTTTATTATTAAACCCTTGTGCGGCGTGTTTTGTAAAAATGCCTTTCGTGAACGCTTGCCCTAAACTCTTTACAATCGGTTCGAGCGTCTTTTGGTAAAATGCCTCGTACTGCTCTTTCGTGTAATCGCCGTTTACAATCGGAATAGAAACGCCGAAAGTACGCAAAATCTTTTTGTCTATAAATTCAAGCACCTTGTCGTCAAGCAATGCAACTTGCTTTGAAATCGGCGTATAATCGCTTGAAATGTCAATCGGCAATATTCCGCTTTCGTTTGATTGCAACTTTTTTTCAAACTCTTTTACTTTCGCTATCTGATCTTCGGCGTTTACCATTGTTTTAAGTTTGACAATGCCGTTTATCGTCGTTTGCAGATTCAAAGACTTTGCAAGTCCTTTAAGCAAGGTATCGTTTAATTTAAGAGTTTCAAGCAACGGCTTAAAGTCGGGCTGCCCGAACTCGTTACCGCCCATAAATTCCGAAACGCTATAATGATAGCGTAAGTGTATAATATCTTCGTAAGCCGCCTCGCCCTCGTAACCGTTTGGAAACGTGAATATTACCCAAAGTTTACCCGTTCCGTCTTGTTGGAAATCAACTTGCGACGGCTGCAACGGATAAAGAGCTACAAGCGTATCGCCGCTCCATATCGGATATATAAAAGCGTTATAATTCAAAAGCAACATCCAAGCGATTTTTTCTATAAAGTCACTCGTCGTCATTAACGGGTTCGGCGCGTCAAGTACACTTTGAATATTGCCCGCAACGCTTACAAAGTCGTTATCATTCGCCGTTTTGCGGACGTGAACGGGATCAAGTTTTTTCAACTCCGTTACAATTGAATAAATAGCCTGTTGTACAACGTCGGAGGCGTAAATATTCGTTCCGAAGCCGTTTGAATATATCGGAACAATGCCGCTCAATATATCCGCCCAAGTATATTTTTTAGCTTTTTCGGGCTTTTTGAAAAATCTATCCCAAAAACTCATATAGCTTTTAACACCTCCCGCCACTTGCCATATAGCATATTTCTATAAAAATGTCAAGCGTTTTAACAATTATTGTAAATAATCGTTCAAATCGCTTTTATATCGGTTATGCGTTTCTTGTAATATTACTTCGCAAACCGCACCGTCGATTTTCTTTGCTTTCATATTGTCGATTTTTACGATAAGGCTTTTTCCTCGCCCGTCAACCTTTAACGCCGCATTTGACAAGCACCATTTATCGACGGGATTAAGTCCGATTATTAAGCGGTCTTTCAAATCCGCCTCGACTTGATTGTTCGCCGTGTGTAATACGTCGGGCGACTGATTTATCATTATCAAATCTTCTTTATCAGTCCAACCGTAATACTCCATTCGATTTATCCAATCACGTTTGAAACGTTGGTCGTAACCGCACTTCAAAACTCGTATTCCGTATTTCTCTTGCAACGAATAAAACCAATCGGCTACAAGCGACAAATCGTTGTCGTTGCCCTCGCAAATCGTAATATAACCTTGCTGCGCCCACTCGTGATATTTTGCGCCCGCGTTCTTGTCGTCGCTTTCTTCAAGCTTGCTTTCGGGTATCCAATAATGCGAAAGTATGTATTTGCGGCGGTCGTCTTTTCTGCAAAGCATAATCTTTGCGTTCGTCATATCGGTTGTTTCCGAAAGGTCAACCGCTCCCAAACAAAAGCAACCCCGAAAGTCCTCAATGTCAAAAGCCGCCTCGTAATCGTAGTCGGATTTTTCGAGCCACGCCGTTGCGTTTGAAACTTTGAAATTAAAGTCTTTTGATAAGACAAACATTCGATCCGCTTTGCTTCTTCGTGCTTCGTCCACTCTATCACGCAAATACGACCACGTTTTAACAACGCCGATAGACGGGTTCGACTTTTGCCAAGCTGGATTGATACCTTGCTCGTTCGTCGCCCAAACTTCCGCCTCGCTGTCTTGCGTATAAAGCCACGGCAATTTTCTTTTCGCGCTCTCGCTTCTATCCTCGCCGTTTATTATCTTGCGGAACTCTTTTAGCTTGTTGTCAAGAAAGCCGTCGTTTGTGAAACCCTCCGACGAAAACATAAAAATCTTAAAGTCGGGTTTCGTCGAAGTCGATTGCTGAATCGGCTTGTATATGCCGTCGTCTTGTAACTCGTGTATTTCGTCAATGCCCGCCCAATCAATATTACGCCCCTCTTTGCCTCGTGTGCTTTCTGATAGCTTGAATATCTTGTTATTATTCGCAAAGCATTTTATGCCCTTGTTATTCTTCCAAGTATCTTTACTATCGGGATCAATCAATAGGCGCATTGTATCTATTGCGTCATAGCAAAGCGACGCGATATTGTCGTTTGTTCCGCTGCAAATAATATCCGAGCCGTGCCGACCGAGTACCATTTCCGCAAGTTCGAGCGCGGCTATTAACTCCGTCTTTCCCGCTTTTCGGGTTATAAGTAAAAGAACTTCATTAAAACGGTCTACCCACTCGCCCGTATCAAGCGATTTTATCTTGAAACTATAAGCAGCCTCGATTAAAGCCTTTTCCCACAAAAGCAATTTCATAGGCTTGCCATAAAACGGCGACTTTGTTAACTTAACGCAATTCTCGATAAAGTAAATCGTCAAGTCGGCTTTCGTCGTATCGTAACGGTACTGCGGATCGTCCAAGTCGGCAATTAAATTGTCGAGTTCCGTTATCATTTCATAACCCGCCAAAATCTCACCTTTACGGATTGCTTCGCGGTATTGCAATAAATAACTCATTGTTTATTTACCTTTTCCAAGAACGCACGTAACGGGCTTGAATCTTCCGTTTCCTCGTTCGCATATACCTTACACAATTTATCAATAAGGTTGACATACGTTTGTAAAAACTCTCGATACTGTTTGCCCGCTGCCGTTATCTTTTGCAAGTTCGGGTTTTGCGGGTGAAACTTTATAAACGGATATTTTTTTAATTCGGTCAACTGTTTTTCGAGGTAAACCGCTTCGTCAATCAAATTGTTTACGATTGCCCGTTTGCCCTCGTCTACGTCCTCAAAGATTTTATGTAGTTCGTCCGCTCTGCCCATAAATACACCGCCTTTTTAATCTTCCTCGTCGTCGCAATCGTGATTGCAAATAATAAATTTACATTCGCAACAATCGCCGCTTTCGTCGCATTGACACTTGTCGAAATCGTCCGCGCAAATATGATTGCATACTTCGGTCAAATCTTCTTCAAGCTCGCTGTCGATTATTCCGCTATTGATTACGTCATAAATCGCTTCTATTGCTTCTTGTCTTGTCATAACGCCTCCTAACTATTTTTATAATTTTTTATTTCGGGCTTAATTTCAAAATTTCCGCAAAACCTTTTGAAAAAGTTTCAAAAATTGCCTTGCGGTCTAAATACTGCCCCACGTACAGTACCCCACTTGCATTTTTTCAATTTTAGAGGGGGGGGAGTACCGCAAAAACCTTTACTCAATATCAAAATATAAATCTCTTTTTCAATTTCCAAAAAGAAAAAGAAAATATATAAAAAGAAAAAGAAAAAGGTTTTATATTTTACAAAGGAGTTAGCCGACGGTAGGAATTGAACCTACATATTAGATAACCATACCTTAAAAGGAATCGAACCTTATTTGTTTGTTTCTCTTACAAACAACTTTACCGTTAAGTTACGTCGGCATATTGTGCCGTCTGTCCGAGCTGTCAAGCGTCTTTCCGCTTTGTGAGAGGTAAATATATGAAAACTGAAACCGCTAAATATTAAATGCTATATCGTTCAAACCATTGATTGATATAGTTAGTCCACTCTTTTATATCTCGTCCGTCGTCGCAGATTGCGAGCCGCTGTAAAGCTGTATCTTTGTCGCAGTCGATAAATACTTCTTCCGCTCCAAGCTCTACGCATAGCCGCTCACGCTCGCCCTTGTATGGATAGCCACCGATTATAAAAGCGTTGATAAACTTGCCGCGTCTGTATCTGATACAGTCAAACAAAGTTTGTTTTACCGCGTCCATACAATCGTATAAACGACCGCTCTTTATGTATTGCGGGTTGTTGGAAATGCAAGCGTATATCTTATCAACGTCAATAATTAAATCGTGAATGCCTGCTCGCTCTTTCACATAAGTTGATTTGCCCGACAGCGGACAACCGAAAACTAAGTACGTATGACGAGTATATGAGCCGTATCGAGCGTGTAAAGCGTTGTGCGTCTTGAAAGAAACGACCATAATATTATCGGGATTCAAAGTAACATTACAGTCGTTTACATTTTCGAGCGTTAGTTCTTGCTTGTGATGTAAAATCACGTCGTACGCCTTGACAATCGGCTTACCCGTTATTTCGTCATAAACGAAACCGTCAGCCGCTGTCCGCTCTGCTATAATAACCTTACGGAAATCCGCCCACTCTTTGGAACGGTAGAAATCCGATAATGTATTATACATTCAAACACTCCCTTACTTATTTGCGTTTACGCTTTTAGTTACGGCTACAATTTCCTCGACTTTCTCGCTCCAGAAGTCTGCGTCGAACGCAATACCTTTTGCGAGGCAAAGTTGCTTAATGTCCGTCATTACTTTGTCCTTTTTCAACTTGCCGCAAGAAAAGCCATTTGCTTTAAGAACGTTATTAACGTCTTTGTACAACTCTTCGGCAGATACGACGAAGTTTTGCGCATTGTTCAAAATGTCGCTTATGATTGCCGCTCGTTCCGCTGCGTTTTTTGCCTCTTTTAAGTCCTTATACTTCTTTCTCACAACGATTATAGTCGGGATAGCCACGGTAAGGATAAAACTTGCGACGGCAAGAGTTAAGGTTATAATTTTGTCGATAGTCATAAATTTTTTAGTTCTCCTTGTTAAATTTCTTGCGGATTTTCCGCTATCGGTTCAACCGTCGGCGCGGTTTCGTTCTCGTCAACATTCGGCGGATCAATAACGCCCACACGAATAGCGACGCTCGTCAAGTATTCGATTTCTTCGCGCAAAGTATCGGGATTAGTGTTTGCAAGCTCGTTGTCAAGTCTTGCAATTTCCGCTTCTTTCTCCGCTATTTCCGCTTTCAAAGCGTCCACTCTTTCGGCTTTGTCGTTATACTCGGCAATGTTTCGTTCTCTTTTTGCGATTTCGTCCAATAATACGTTAGCCACTGTTTTTCCTCCTATTTTTATTTATTTATTTATTTCAAACGGCTAAATCTTCCCTAAACATTTAAGGACGACAAACCCCGTAGCCGCCAAAATAAGCAATACAAATAAAATAATAATCGTGACTTTTATCTTCGGCTTGCTTGCTTCTCCCGCGCTTTCGTATCGGCAAATAATGTTATCCACGTTATCAATAACGGTTTTTATAACGCCGCAAGGTATGCCGATTATAAGCGCAAGTACAACATATATAGGCGTAAAGATAACGACTAAAGTTCGCATAAGCCATTTAGGCAAGTGTTTTTTTATGCCGAACGTTTCCAAAACAGCCTCGTATAATTTCCGTTCCGCTTCTTGCTTTTCGGTTTCGGCGGTTATGTCTGCCGCTTCCGCTCGCTTTGCCTTTGCGCTCGCTTTCGACCGTAATTCGTCCGCTTTTTTTGCGGACAAGTCCTCGGCGACCTTTTCGTTTGCAACTGCGCGAGCCGTAGCCATTGCGCCGACAACGTCCTCCGCTTGCTTTTCGTAATCTTTCGACTTATCAAGCGAAAACTCAATGTCGTTGACGCTTACCGAATTTATAGACTTTTTTTCGACAAGTGATTTTTCAATTTCCGTAATAGGCTTTAACTCTTCCATATCCCCTCCGTCCTTTTTACCATTCTTTGAAATCGGCAAGTTCTTTTTTAAGCTGCAATTCTTCTTTCTTGATTTGTAGCGATTGCGGATCGTTCGCCCAATTTTCTTTATCGTAGTTTTTCAAAGCAAGGTTTATCGCCGCAACGTCGGGCGGAAGTTCGTCAATCGTGATTTCGGTATATTTTACTTCGTTTCCGTCCTCGTCTTTTTTGCTGTAAATTTTCTTTCGTTCGACTTTCATTCCGAGAGCCTTTTTTATAAGTGCGCTGCGCAAGTCCTCAACGAGTTTAGTACGAGGTTTGCCGCAAAGTTCGCCGAAATCTTTATACTTGACTTTGTATTTGTTCCACGCTGGATAGGACACGCCCAAAGCTTCGGCGCACTGTTTTTCCGAAGCTCCGTCGTTAAGCATTTTGCTTATTTTATCGAAATTCGGCTTTATGTGAGTTTCATATTTTGATTGTCGCCCGACAGCCATAACACCACCCCTCTTATTTATTTTCTAAATCTTTAATGCGGTGATTTGCGACGCGGATTTCTTCGTCAACGACTGCCTCGTGTTTTTCAAGTAAATAGACACGTTCAATAAGCGAATTATGTTTGTCTTGTTTCTTTTCGAGCTGCTCTATACGGTAAATCGTTTTTGAGTTCCCTACCCAAACCGTAAGCACAACGCCCGCAAGCGTACATATTCCCGTTATAATAGCGACGATAATTTCTGCGCTCATAATACCACCTTAAAAACAATTCTTTTTTGTAAGTTATAAAAATTATAAAGTTGTTTCCCGATAGCCGTTGATTCAATCCGTTTAACCGAAGTCTTATTCTTGTTATTCGGCACTATGGAAACAATTGCCATATAGCACATTTTTACGTTTTTGTCAAGCGTTTTTTGACACTGTTTTAATTTTGTGCCTTTCGGCTTGCGTAATCTTTTCGCCCTTATACATTCCCGCTCCGACTTCGTCAATCTTTGAGAACGGTATTTCGGGAACGGTCAACCGCCGCCTATATGTTTTGTCGATAAAATATATGTAACGAAGTTGAAAGCCCTCAATATATTTTGCGCCGAGTTTTTTCCATTCGCCGACAGTTCTGTAAGTTTGCGGTATTCCTAAATATTCGCACTCTTTGCGCATTGTTTCGCCGTTCCAATTTGCTGTGATTGTAACTTGCGAAATTCGGGTGCCACTCGGGAAAAGCATAATTGATTTATTCGGCTTAATACTTGTTAAGACAAAGTTACTCGCTCGATAAATTGTGCCGTCGCCACATTGCGCCCCGTCAGCGAAAGAAATAATCCACTTTATATGCGGTGCGTTCTTTTTTATGAGTTTAATACTTTGCGAGATTGCCCGACTTTCGGAATTACGCGGCAAAACGCTGTCAAACGCCATTCGGTTTAATTCTAAAAACTCATTCCATTTCGTGCCTTTTACAAGTCCAATTATTTTTGATTTATCAAGCGACGAGCCGTAAGACATAACGCCGTGTAATTGCCCGTCAAGGAAAACGCCGAAATGTAAATTACTGTTCGAAACAACTTTACCGCTGTAATGGTGTTTTCGAACAAAAGAATTTGCTATTTTTGCGGGGATTACTTTAACTACAATGTCTTTTGCTCTGCCCATTGTCTAACCACTTCATAAAGCGCGTTCCCGTTACTATTGACATTACCGAACGTTTCAAGGCAATCGCCCGCTTTTGCCATTGCGCTTTTAATTAACTCTGCTTGTTTTTCGTGTAACGTAAAAGTCATTTGAACTATTTCTTTTTTATCGTCGTCGGGTAGTTCAAAGTCTGTCGAAAACCCGTCGTCGAATACTGCTTCGTCAAAACCGAATTGCGACATATCTACGTCGAACGCGGTCAGTTCCGCGAGTTCTTGTTCTAACTTTTCAAAATCCCACGTTGCAAGTTCGCCTGTCTTATTATCCGCAAGGCGATATGCCTTTACTTGTTCGGGCGTTAAATCCGCCGCGATATAGCACGGAACAGTTTCAAGCCCTAACAATTCCGCCGCCCGTTTCCGCGTATGCCCTGCGACGATTACGCCGTTACGGTCAAGAATAATTGGAACTTTAAACCCGTATTGCTTTATGCTTTCCGCCACCGATTCAACCGCATTATCATTATGACGCGGGTTGTTTTCGTATTCTTTCAAGTCGCAAACTTTTATATCTTTGATTTCCAAACATAACGCCGCCTTTCTAACAAAATGACGCATATATACGCCTTTTTACTTGTATTTATATAATAATGCTAACAAAGCGGCACAAAAAAGACAATAGCATTATGCTATTGTCTTAATTTTCCGTTTATACCCGCTTGCAAGTAACTTTTGTATATATTCCTCTTTCCCGCCGTGCGTTTCCCTTTTTACGAATATGGTATTGCGCCCCGACAGAAAGGTAATAACCGTTCTGTCGTTTACATATTTGTCAATTCTTCCTCGGTCGCTATACTTTGTAAATTTCATTTTATTTGCCCTCCGCTACTAAAAGTTTAATGCCGAATTTTTGCAAGGTATCTTCCGTGAACATATAGTCGCTTTTCTTTCGTGCGATCCGTGGTGCGTCGCATACGATAATCGCGTCAATTTTCATATTGAACACATACGCGCTCAATCCGTTTTCCGTGCTTACCGTTTCAACAACCGTAATACCGTTTGCCTTTGCGTATTCCTCGCACTTTTCGATTTGTCTGCTTTCGTTGCCGCCGCGTATATATATAATTGCTTTCATTATTTGTTTTCCCCTTTTCCGTCAAGTTGATTTTTATTCCCGTATCGTGCGTATGCTACAAAGCCCGCATTTTCAGCCCGTGCTTCCATTATTGCGTGAATAACCTTTTTTAGAGCCACGCTGTCAGCGGCTGTATATACCGCCATTTTTGCAAGGTTTATCGCTTCTTCGTGACTATTGCCGTCTGCAATAAATTTATCATATTTTACCGCGAAATAATCCTCTATTGCTTTGATTAGTTCTTTTTCGATTGAGTATTTCATTTTTATTTGCCCCTTTGTTAAGTTTTTTATGTTTGTGATAACAAGGCGGCGCAATGCCGCCCCGTGAAATTACTTCAATTTTTTTGTTTCATTTTTGATTGTTGCAATAACCCTCTCAATTTCCCTTTCGTCGCTGGTATCTGAAAGATTATCGACAATATCCTCCCACCAATCAAGGCGTTTCGCTTCGTCCTTTTGCAATTCGTTGTACTCGTCAACCGCTTGTGAAAGTAAATCAATTAACAATTCGTCAACTTCGGAACTGCTTTTATTCGGTTCGGGTTCGGCTTCCTCTTTATCGTTGATAATTACTTCTAAATCCCCGATATAGTTATTCAATAATGTAACGATTTTATTTTCGCCGTTTTCAACTGCAATTTCGCGATCACTTACTAACATTTCAAGAATTTGTTCTAATTCGTCTTTGATTGAGTATTTCATTTCGTTTTCCCCGTTTCGTATGTTGTTTGTCTTGCTTACATTTATTATTATACCGTGGAAATTGTCTACTTTGAATATGCTAAAAGACCTATTTTGAAAACAAAATGACACAAAAAAAGCGGGTAGAAATACCCGCTTATATTTCTTTTATAGTGATTTTCAAATATCCCGTTTCCCCGTAATACTTATTGCAAGAAACGGAAACGACTTGCTTGTCGTCATAGTACGCAACGCCGTTGAGCGCGTCGAGAACCGCCTTTATAACGTTGTCGCAATCGGGCTTTGTTGTAGGGCGCATTTCTTCAAACTCCGCCGCTTGACGTTTCTTTTTGCTAAATGACTTCGGGATCGGATAAAACGCTTGAATGTCAACGCTTATCAGTTTTTCGCCGAGATATTTACCGCCCGCCGCCTTGTAACTCCAACGGATCAGACTTTCATAATCTTTTGTTTGTTCGGGCGTAACGCTTCGCATTTTGCCGACGCGCTTATCGTAAAAAGTTCTCGCACGGGCTTTTCCTTGCGGTTTGCCCTCTACTAAAAAAGTAATCATTTCACCGCCCCCTTAATACTTGATAAAATCGTCTCCGTAAATCTTGTTGAGTTCGTCGAATACGTGCCCCATTCCCAAACCCTCTTTTGACGGTTGCCATACGTCGTTTACATACTCTCCGCCGGCGATACAATATTCATACTGCCGCGGGTGAGTTTCTTTTAACTGCTGGAAGCGGGTTTTCTCTCGCTTGTCAAGGTGACAGCCGAAACCGCAGAATATGCAGCCCGTACGCTCGCAACCTGTCGTTTTCAAGTTGTCAGTTCCGCATTCGGTTATACCGTAATCTTCAAGGCGCATTTGCTTATTATCGTTTTCGTAAACTATATCGCCATAAACCGAGGCAATCGGAATGTTATATTGTTTGATATATTGATAAACGTCTTGTTCCGTCCAAAACGACATAGGCTTTGACATAGGTCTTTTCATATCAAAACCGTTACAACCCGTTTTTAACCAAGCCGCTTCCCTCATTATGCTTTCTTCCGCCATTGTCGCAACAATAGGATATTTTTTGTTTTGCTTTTCCCATGCTTTAAGCGGGGCTTTTTTCATAATTCCGCAACAACGGTCGGAAATTTTGCAATCGAGATTAAGCAAAGGTTTATATTTGCTTTTGTCAAATTTCGATTTCTTCCCGTCGTTTCGGTTTCCCTCGTATATTCCGAGCAACTGTTCAATTCGTGCGCCCGTTAACGGCTTACCGTTTCGCACTTTGGTCTGATATGTGTCGATTGCATTTGCAACGGCTTTACTTATGACGGGATAACCGTATGTTTTGATTACTTCGTCAAAGCGCATTTTCGGACGAAGAATTGTTACGTTGTCAAAGGTTTTGACAAACTGCTGAATTTCGGGATATTCAAGCCCCGTATTTACGAATACCGCTTCTATGTCGGGATATAATTTTCGAGCGATATGTAATAATACCGTGCTGTCTTTTCCGCCCGAAAAGGAAACATATACTTGACCGTCGAAAAAATCGTACCAATCACGAATACGGCGTTTCGTCATTTGTATTTTTGCCGACAGCGGCAAAGACTGCATTTGCTGCAAATCGCCTTTTGTATGTTTCATTTTTTACTATCCCCCTCAATTTGTTTCGTATCGGCGCAATCAAGAGTTAAGTTTGCCGCCAACCCTTTTATAAGATTTTCTAAACTGCTTGAAATCGTTTGACGTGTTTTTGCCCGCTCTTTAATTTGCGGCATTGCTTTTAAGAATCGCCCTTTTTCATAGTTAAGCCCGTCGCTTGTCGCAAGCTCGATTAAGCCGCTTACATCTCGGCAATACTCTTGCAATTCTGGAGAAAGACTTACAAAAAGCTCATTTACCCTTTGCCGTGCGTTGTCGCCTTGCGTCAATCCGTTTGCCTCTCTAAAAGTGAAACGAAACATATACACATTGTTTTCGACTTCTCGCAAACAGTTTTTCAGCTCCGCCCACAATTCCGCGTCACTCTTTTCAAACGCAACTTGCATTTTCTCGATTTCCTTTATAATCGTTGCAAGCCGTGGCGCAAACTCGCTATTTTCAACCGCCTTATTTACGGCAACGTCTACAATCTCTTTCGGATATTTGCATAAAGAGTTATACCAACCTTTAATTAAGACCGTATATTCGTTTTGATTATTTGTTCTATATGCGTTTTCAAAATTGATACGAATATAGGTTATGTATTTAACAATGTCGTCAACTGTAATATTTGTCATTGCCCTAACTCCCTTTTAACAGCGTTTAACGCCTCTTGCATTTCGTCAATAACGCCCTTTTGCTTTGTAGAAGCGGGTTTATTGATTGTTGCATTTAAGTAACTTTCAAACTTTGCGCCGAAAAGTGTTTCGGGGCGTAAATACTGCTCCATTTCTGTGCCTCGCCATTCTGCCACCTTTTTATCAATAACCGTTTTGAAATCGTCAACCGTGTAACCTTCTTTAAGTCTTGCGTTTATATGCTTTTGAGTAACCTTGTTATTTACTCTATATCTTGTTTTTAGAATAGAATTAAGATAAGAAATAATTTCAGTTATAGTTTCAGTAATAGAAACAGTATCAGTATCAGTTGTATCGCTATCATATTCATACGGTATAGATACGGTATCTCTTGAATTATATAAATCTATTATTTCATTACGAAAAGCGTCGTTTTTAACGCCTTTAATAGCAGATAAAAGCGGTTGGTCTAACTTCGGGGAGTTTGTCCAATTGTATTTAAACCAATTTTTTATAAACAACTCTTTCGTATCAAAATCGTAATCTATAATTTTATGATGTTCCTTAAACCGTTTCAAAAGGCTTTCTACCGCGTCGCGAGAATAACCCATATCGTTTGCGATCTGCCTTATACTTATTTCATAGCAACCGATTATATTTGTATACGGGTTTGTCAAACAATAAAGCATAAAGTATTTATCTTCGGGCGAAAAATCGTCCGCAATCTTTGTATCAGTCCAAAACGTTGTATGTACACTCCTATAAATCGCCATTTTGTAATACTCCTTTTATGTCGTTTATAATTATCGTTATAAGTTTTTCAATGCACGAATACGGCTTATTATAAACTTGCGAACCCGTAAAACGGATAACTTTATATCCCGCCGTCTGCAAGTCTTGTTCCCGTTCATAATCGTTATTTACTTGCTTTTTGTCTGAATGATATTCGTGTCCGTCGAGTTCAATAATATACTTCAAATTTTTTATTGACGGATATAAATATTTATCGTTAGAATTTTTACGAGAAAAATCGATAACAAAATCGGCAATATATCTATGTGTAGCAAATTCAACGGCGTTGCACTCTGTGTTAATATGTTTAGTTTCAATTTCGATTTCCTCTTGTGCGATAAATTCTTCTTGAAAAACAATTCCTATCGGAACGCCGTGCAAATTTTCGCCTTGCGAGAACTTGCTACCTATATATCGGTAATAACATATATTAAATATTTGCTCTATCGGAGAAAATTTATTATTGAGTATATTGCCGTTATAAATAGCATTTATAATCCCCGTATGGTCTTTATCTGATAACAACCAATCAAACACAAACGCTTTTGCCCTATCGCAAAGCCCCTCAAATTGTTTAAGTTCATATTCGGTCTTTATTTGATCCAATTCCATTATTCCGCCTCCGAATTTTTCTTTGCAATCTGCTTTCTTTTGATAACGTTTGCGATTGCTTTAATGGGCAAGTAAAACAGATAACCGACACCATAAAACAGCCACAAGCAGCCGAGTATCATATACCAATACAAGTTGAGTATTGCGCACAAGAAAAATAATATCCAACCGCCCGCACCGTGTACCCTTTTACCAAAGCCGATACGCAAACCGCCTAATGCTTTTAATCTCTTTGAAAATCCTACAAACATAAATCCTCCTAAAAATAAAATAACCCGCTCGCAAAGTTTACTTCGGCGGTATCAGCACCTTTTCAACCCCGCTCACGGGATATTAGCAATAGTATTCTTTTCGCCCTCGAAAGTCTGATACCCTTTCAAATGCAATACTATTATACTACCATAATTTGTAAATGTCAACCGTTTTAACGCACATTCTAACAAAGCGGCGCAAAAAAGTTATGACTTTTCGACGGCGGCAAGCTCTTTTGCTAATTGATTTTTATAAATAGTAAGAGCCGTTAGCCTATCGCAGTTTTCCGCTTTCATAATATGCTTTACTTCCGTTCGGATCGAGTTTATTTCTCGCTCCATAAAACAAGAGCGTTCAATATTTATGCGCCCTAAACGCAAAATCAAGTTATAACAACGTGCCTCATAATCTTTAATCTTCCAATCGCTCATAGCTGCCCCCTTACTCGGCTTGCAAGTCTACTATTTCGCCCGCTTCCGTTTCTGTCGATAAAACGCCCTTAAATATATAATCGGGCTTTACGCCGTAAATCTCGGACAATTTAAGCAACGTTGTTTTATTCGGAACGCAATACCCGTTTTCAAACTTTGAAAGCATAGGCGCGTCGATTGTAGCGTCACCGCGCTTTCGCATTTCGCAAATAACGGTCGCTTGCGAATATCCTTTTTGCGTTCTGCAAAGTTTTAGGCGTTCGCCGTATGCCTTGTCGCTGTCTATAAAGGCTTTGACCGTATCACGTTCGGCATTAAAGACAATTCGCATTTGACCGTCACGACTGCCCTTTTCCGCTTTGTGCTTCGCTCGCATAAGGCGGCGGACGGCAGCCATAATCTCTTTTCGTATGTAACGGTCGAACTCTTCCTTGTTCGCAAGTTTAATTCCTTTCGGGCTTGATATGATTATCTTTTGAATAACTCCGCTGTCGTTGATTGCCCGAATATCCGCCGTCATTAAGTGGCGAGCGTGGCAATCGTGAAACGTGGAAAAATCTTCGTTTTTGCCGTAATTGTATTCGGGGATTTCAGCGGCGAGCGTCGCTTGATACGTCCACTCGTCGCCTTTCTCTTTCAAAAGATTGTATAACTTCCATTGCCGTGAATTAAGTTCGCTGCTCATTATTTGCCCTCCCTAAAGTCTTTTAATCGTTAAGCGGTATTGTGTGCTTGCGGGAACGGTAAACGCCTTTTTTTCAAACGCTTTGCGCTCTATAAGATATGTTCCCGTAATGATTTTTTCACGTTCGCCGACACGGTCTTTTATCTGCTTGTCAACGCTTTCATATTCGGTTTTTGCCGCTTTCAATTCCTCTTTACGGTTGATAAGTTCTTCGAGTTCGCCGTCAAGTTCAATATCAGTCGGCATACGCTTTACTTGTCCGCAAATATGCTGCAAGTTGCAATTCTCGCAAACGCTTATATCGTCGCAAGCTTCGGGCGGCGTATCGGTTTCGACTGCCTTATATACCCGCTCCGCCTTTTTTAAGCAATCTTCGCCGAACTGATAATCAAGCGCAACCTCTATCGGTCGGATTTCGCCTGTCAATTTGTTTACGAGTATGAAAAAGCCTTTTTCTTTCTCGAAATGATACATATAAACAAATAATTGAGCTGGATAGCCTCTTACATACGCTTTCTTACTATTGAGAAAGTCGTCTATTGTATGTAACTTGTCGAACTCGAACGGCGAAAGTCCTTTAATTTCGCACGGTATCAATTCGCCGTTTTCGTCTTTTATGCGCACATCTTCACGCCCCGTAATAAAAGGCTTGTCAATCTTCCAACTTCTAACCGCCGGCGTTACGACTTCAAACCCCGCCTCTCTTAATCTATCAATAGCGTATGCCTCAATAGAATTGCCGAGGTCAAAAATATGCTGCAATCCAACGTCGTGCGGCTTTACCTCGTCCCAATGTTTCAAAAGCAAGTACAAATGTCTTTCGCACGGATCGCCGAGCCGACTTGCCGAAAGGTTCTTAACGGGATAAACCGTTATTTTGCTTTGCGCCTTATCTTCCAACGCCTTTTTTATCGTTTCTGCGTTCATATCTCACTCCTTAAATTCCGAAAAATCAACTTGTATAAAGTCGTCTGCGGTAAGAATTACCTCGCTTCCGTACCACATATCCTCAACCGTTCCTACCGCTTCGGTTAAGTTTTCAGCCTCAACCTCGATAACCTTTTGCAAAGTTTCCGTAATTTTTATTTTGAATTTTTTCATTATAACTCCTTTTTTTGCGCCGCTTAATCAAACGGTAATTCGTCGCTACCGCCTATATTTAAGGGCGTTTCGTCTTGCGGTTTACTCGGAGCGGCTGCCGCCTTTCCTTGTTTCTTTTGGCAATCCATACAAAGCGGCTTGCCGTATTTGCTCTCGCTATATGACGCGACTTTTTGCGTAATTGCCGTTCCGCAATCTGCACAAACAAGCCCGCTTGCCTCTGCGCTCTTTCCTTTGCCGCCTTTTGCGCCCTCTTTGAACGTATAGCCTCGTATCTTACTTGCGTCAAGCCCCGCACGTTCAAGCGTTGCAACGTCGATATTTCGCAGATTCGGAATAAGTCGCTTAATGCCGTTATTAAGGCAATTTGTGTAAGCCGCCATTTTGACATCTCGCTCGTCGATTTCGTCGGGCTTTTTCAAGCCGTCTTTCGTCTTTGCGAAAAAGTCCTCTTTCATTCCACGGCTGCCCTCGCACTCGATAAATTGGTCTTTAAGCAAGAAACGCGCCTTGTATGTATATGTAACGTAGCCTTGCGGATCAACTTCTCGTATCGGCTTTCCGATAAGCTGTATTGATATGCCGAAAAGTCTTGCAACCTTTGTTGCTCCGCTTTCTTGCAAATACGGATTACCGCCGATTAAGCACCAATCAAGCTCGTTCGTGATTTTTAACGCCGCGTCCATAATTTTATTCATAGCGGTTATGTATTGTTCTGCCTTTTCCGCAAGATAAAGAATATTGTCGGTATTGCTTTCGAGTAGTCCGCCGCTCTGCGGTCTTGCTGTCAAGTCGGTTATGTCTTCGTTAATCATAGTTATTTCGTGTTCGTTCATATTTATTTATCCTCCTTGTCCGTTGCGTCTTCCATATCGCCAATCATACCTAAAGCGGTATAAAAAGCCCTAAGTTGTTCGGGAACGGCTTTGTCTATTGCTTTTTTCGCCGAGAGAGCACAAAAAACAAGGTCTTTCCCATTGCATTCCGTAAGCACTACGGACGTGTTTTTTTCGTTGTCGCATATCCCTCCGATAATCGCGTTGCAATCTTGATCGTGCAAGATTTCGCCCGTTTCGTTGTTTTTAATCGTTATATGAAATTTCATAATATTTATACTCCTTTTATCTTATTTCAAGTTTTTTTGCCTTTTCGGGCGTCGGATCGAGGTGATATTCTGCCTCTTTAAGTTTTGCTTCCAAATCCTTGACTTGCCATTTCAACACGACAATCTCGGCGTTCTTCGACTTAATAGCTTCGGTTAAAACGTCAATAATAGTTTCGTAATCTTTCATAATAAAATTCCCCCTTTTTTGATTTTGTTTGCGATTGTTCCCGCAATAATGCGGGTATTGAATACTTCGTCTTTTTCGATTAAATGAATAATCGTTTTTCGTTTGTCAATCTTCGTCATTCTGCGTGTACCTCCAAATTTCGCTTTCGGGTATGTCAAAAGCGTTTTTGAACTTTTCCCAAAACTCTAACGTTCCGTTTCTTGCTCCGTTTTCGATTGCCGCATACAACGCACGCCCGACACCGATTTTTTCGGCGCATTGCGCTTGCGTTAATCTCTGCTTAACTCGCAAAACCTTTAATTCCGTTCGCATTTGTCCTCACCTCCTTAAAGTTTACACTTTTTCAATTTTGCTAACATTCCGACGCATTAAACGTCTAAATAATACGGCTTTCGCCGTTATTGCCTTGATAAATCTACTAAAATAACATAATCGGAAATTGCGTCTAAAGCGTCTTGATAGCTGCCGCAATTTTGTACAGATTGCCAGCACTCGTTAAAATCGTTTACACGGTGTTGCTTGCGTAATGCGGTTTTAACCTTTGCAAGAATAAAAAAGATATTTCCGCTTTCTTTCTTGCTGTCATAATAAATCGTTTCTTTTTTGAACGATTTTCTGCACATTTTGAAACCTAAACAAGTTGTGCATTTGTTATCGCAAAAATTATTCTCTTTCATATAAACTCCTTTTATTTTTTACACTTTGCTTTTTATTGATAACGAAGTGACGCAATTTTCGGCGGTTAAAAACGCAATTTGAAATTTGCGCTTTGTAATATGTGAGCCATAACTTGCGGATCGCCCGCCTGCAATATTCGGTTGTTTTTTGCGGTGGAATAACCGCCACCGCTCGGCTGTTTTTATTTTAGAGATTGTATTCGGGGCGGTTTTGGTATTCGTTATAGTACCCTTCTTTTTTAAGTCTGCGGGCAATCCTTTCTTTAATCCACTCTGTACCGCAAAAGCGAATTTCTTTCGCATAGGTTGCCCCGTCCGTTTCCATTATGTCGTTGTAAATTCTTTCAACGGCTTCTTTGGGATTGTTAAGTGCGTTTTTCGCAGCGATATATTCTTCGCTTTCTTCGTCATAGTCAAGTAGCGTGTTTTCAAATCCGCCCACATAATCGTTGTAATGGCGAATAATGATTTTCATTGCCTTTGCCTTGTCCTGTCCAAGTTCGCTCAATTTCATTTTTAACTCCTTTTATAGGTCTTTCGTCCTATCTTTTATGCCTATATTATACTAAAATAGTAAAATATTGTCAAGTATTTTTCTACACATTTTAGAAAAAAGTTTTAAGAATGTATTACAATGTAAAAACTTCGTAAATATTAAAGTGTTTATTGTTTCGTTTTGCGTCACTTTGTGGTATTATTCTACCGAGTGATACACTTACTATCGCTTATTGTTTTGAGAAAAGTTTGCAAAGGAAGTGAAATAATTATGACAATCCAAGTCGGCGCAAAAATTAAGACTTTGCGAAAGGGTAAGCGTATGTCGCAATTTGAACTTGCGGAAGCGTTAGGCGTTAGCCGTGCGACGATTTCAAATTATGAGGTCGGGAGGCGATCGCCGCATTTATCCGAATTAAAGCGGATAGCGGAGTATTTCGGCGTTGCGCTGGATTACTTCGGCGTTACGTCAACGGACGAGATTTTTGACTTGCTCGCAAGAGCAAAAGAGGTATTTAACAGCGAGGACGTTCCGAAAGAAAAGAAAGACGAGGTTTACAAGGCGTTAATGCGTATGTACCTTGATATGAAGTAAGAAGTAAGGGGGATAATTAAATATGTTAAGAACACGGTCTTACGTTCGATATTCCGACCACAAACAAGACGACGGGTATTCCGTCGAATATCAGACGGCGGAAATTCAAGAGTTCGTAATTCGCAAAGGGCTTGATTTGCAAAAGCACCATATTGACCAAGCACAAACGGGGACAAAAGTTGCGGGACGTGACGCATTTTTTGAATTGATACACGACGTAAAAGCGGGACTTGTTGACGCAATAGTCGTTTACAAGTTAAATCGTATGTTTCGAAACGCTTACGAAAGCCAAAAATACCGTAAGTTATTCAAAAAGCACGGTGTCAAGTTGTTTTCTGTAACGCAACAAATAGACGAAGATACAAGCGCAGGGCGGTTAATGACAAACGTGTTATCCGACATTGACCAATACCAAAGCGAAACGATTTCCGACCACGTTAAAAGTTCAATGCGTGAAATGGTAAAGCAAGGCTATCACACGGGCGGCACTGTTCCTTTCGGGTACGCCCTCGAACCTGTTATCGTCGGAAAGAAAACACGAAACAAATACAAGCTACACGAAACGGAGCGGTTTATCGTTCAAAAAATGTTTGAGTTATACGCCGACAATTTTTCGTTGCGATACATTCAACGGTATTTAACTGAAAGCGGACAACTAACCCGACGAGGTGCGGAGTTTGGTATTCAAACGATTTCTCGCATTTTAGGCAACGACTTTTATATAGGTACTCGCCGTTATTCTTGCGAGGGTTACGACGATTTGATTATTCCGAACCAACATGAAGCGATTATTGAAATGCCGCTTTGGAATAAAGTACAAGCCCGAAAGAACGCCGATAAACTGCCCGAACCGAGAAAGAAAAAAGACTTATACGCTTTAACGGGTAAAATCTTTTGTGCCTATTGCGAAGATACTCATTTTTTCGGAATCCGAAGCGGCTCAAAGCAAGGCGATAAATATTACGACTATAAATATTACGTTTGTTCAAATAGAAAAGGTTATCGCAAATGCAAATGTAAGCAATTGCGGAAAGACTGGATAGAGGACGTTTGTCTTTCGGAGATAAAGCGGCAAATACTAAACGAGGACGCTATTACACGGCTTGCAAGCGAGATTGTAGCCGTTTGCGAGAACTCGCCCGATAATATAACGAAAAATCTTAAAGCCCTTAGAAAGCGTAAAAGAGAGATAGAAAGCGAACTCGACGAACTGCTACAAATGAAATTGAAAAAACTAATAAACGAGGCGGCTTTAATTCGTGGAAACGCCGTACTCGAAAGCGAATTGCAAGACGTTGAAAGTAAGATTTATATGTATGAAGAACAAGAGCGAAATTCGTTCACGGTTGAAAGCGTTACGGCTTACTTGCGGTCAATGCTCGCAAACTCCGAAAGTGCGGACGAGGACGTTTTGAAAAACTTGTTTGATAACTTCATAGAAAAGATTATTGTTTCGGACGATAAGGTCGATATATTCCTTGTCGTCCGTCCTTTGGGCGTTTCTGCGTATAAGAACACACAAGGGCAACCGCAAGTAACGTTATACGCAAATTTCAAGAGATAATAAAAAGGGCGGGCTTTTGCTCCGTCCTCCTTTCTTGTTAGTTTATCCAATATCTTTTTATGTAATTTTGCGTTTGTTTCTCAAACGCGCCTAAACTACGATTCCGACAATATTTTTTGATAATTACATACCCGACCGCCTCGTCAAATGTCGCTTCTTCGCTATTCCCGCAACAGCCTATCTTTTGACCGTCGAGATATAAATATTCGTCCGTACAAAATCCGTTCTCGGAACGTTCAATAATCTCGTAATTGTATTCTTTGATATTGAATAAATCGCATAACGGTTTAATCAGATCAAGAACCTTTTGCCGTTTTTGTTTATTGTATTCGTGCCAATCTTTCATTCCTACAATTCCTCCAACTTCTTTTGCGCTTCGGCTTCGGTCAAAAATAAGGTTTTTCCCAAACTCGAAATCGCCGTTTCGTAAAATGAATTGCGAGCTAATTTCAGTTTTAATCCTTTTTCTGTAATTATGATTTTCTCAACCTTTGTTTGCTGAATAAACGGCGGTTTGTGGTTTTTGAAAACTTCGTAAATAGTGTCCCCGACTTTACAAGGCGGCTCAACAAGCGTCCCATTTTCGATTTTGTCTTCCAACTCGGCAAGACGGTTGATTAAAAGTTGTATCGTTATGCTTCTAACGGTCGGCTCGCCGTCTGCCCTTTTTACGGTCAATCTTTTATAGTCTTTCATCTTACTACCTCTATTTTTTTAACGTGTGTCTTACGAAAAGAATAATTTGCGACTTCGTAACGGTCGGGCTTCCACTCTGCACGAGTTAATATGCCCGTTATCGTTGTATCGTCCCACAATGTAACCTTTACTTTCTTGCCCAAAAGAGCGTTTAACTCTTCGCTTTCGTGTGTGTATTTCATTGCTCCACCTCTTCAACAAACATATACGACTGCGGCGGGCGATATAAATACTTCCTTTCCCCCGTGCAAGTTCTGCAAGGCATTTCTTCAAGCGGTGTTTCGTGAAAAACGCAAGCGATACAACAATCGTTGCCGCTTTCGTCAATTGTATAAAACTCGCTCAACTCTTTCGGCTTGTCGTAAATCTTTAAGTCAGATATATGCCAACCGTAAAGGGGTTTGCCTTTGCCATAATTCATAATTTCGTCAACTGACAATGCTGTTGATTTGATTTTGTCCGAAAAATACTTTATTGCTGTTTGACTTGTAACGCCTCGCAAATACTTCTCTTGATATTCAAGCCTTTCAATCTTATCACATACAAATTCGCCTATTACTTTGCCTATCCTGTAACATCCAAGAACTGAAAACCCGTGTACTCCTTTTGTGTCCTTTGTTTCATAAATATAACATTTGAAAGGCGTTTTGATGTTTGGTCGCGTTTTTCTTACTTCTATTGTTTTTTCTCCTGCTGCTATTGCTTCGCACCATTTTGGGCGAATACTGATTAAAACTGCTTTCATAATTCCCCCTTAAATATAATCCTTGTAATCTACGCCAAAGTAGGCGCAAATCTTTTTTACCGTCAATAAAGACGGCTTGCCTTCACCGTTCAAAATGTGCGCTATCGTGTGACGGCCTATTCCCGTTTCTTTTGCGAATTGCCTTATCGAAATCATAAGGCGATCTTCTATTAAGTCTTTAATTTTCATTCTCGTACTCCTTTAATAGTTTGTCTATGACGTACTTCGTACTCGAAGTCAGAATCATTGAATAAGTATTGCCGTTGAATGTATAATCTCGACAAGGCAATTCTTTTTGTAGCTTTTCCACAAACTCTTTGACTGCTTGCTTCCTTTGCTCGTCAATATTGCACATAGTGTTCATTTCTTTGACCGTATCTATGCTTAATAGAACTTGTCTTAACTTTTCGGTCAATCGCTCGTTTTCGGCTTTAAGTTCGGCAATTTCGTTTAATAGGTTTTGCAAGTTCATTTCATTGTTGTAAATATCATTTTCCATAGCCTTATTAACTTCTGTTAGCCTTTCAATCTCGGCTTTCTGTTCTTCAATCCCTTTTACATAGCCCTCTTTGAACGCCCTTTGCGGATTGCTTACAAATATGCTTGTAAAGGTCTTGCGATACCCTGCATTGTAAATGATTTCGGCGGTCTGTTCCGCTATATGGTCAATGTCGTTGCTATCAATTAAAAAGTTGTCGTCTTCGGTGTTATATGAATTTACGCCGATTGCCTTTTTTACGGTCAAAATAATTTCGTCTTTTATCTGCTCTTCTTTCATTCTCTTAAACTCCTATTGTAAGCGTGTATACGCCGTCTTGCTCCGTCTTGCAAGCCTTAATCTTTTCTAAGTCTAAATACTCTTGCATTTCTTCTTTTGTCGATAGAAACAACAAATAAACCGCTTTTTCGTGACTTGTCAGCGGCAAGCCGTGTTTAACTTTTGCTCTGATTCGTTCTTTGTCCATATATACTCCTTTGCTCGCGATACCGCACGGGCGCGGTTTGTTTTTACTTTAATTTTTTGACTTCCTTTTGCGCTTTAAGAATAGCGTTCATTTCGCCGTGCCACGCTCTGTAATTCCAATCGTAATAGTCCGCAAGTGCTGTTTCAACTTCTTGCGCTGTCTTGCCGAGCCTTACGGGAACGGCATAGTAACTTCCGTCGGGCGCGGGGTAATGCTCCCATAAAAAATAGCCGTTATCGTCTTTGAAAATCACTTGCCCGTCGATTTCGGCGACTTTTTCGTAATTCGTATTTCCCATTCTCATATAACTCCTTTGCGGGGTTTTGCCGCCCCGCTCGGCTTTTGTTATTTACTCAAAGCACTCTTGTATAGCTTCCGCAATCTCCATTGCCTTGCCATAATCGCACACAAACGTTATGTCGTTTTCGTCCGATTCTTCGTCAACCCTTACAAGGCTTTTGGGACACCACGTTGCAATGTGTTTAATTGCTGTTCCAAGGATTACGTTATAGGCTTTTTCCGTTTCGCCGATTATCGCAAATATGCGGTTATCGAAACCCTCGTATTTATGACCGTACTTTTTATAAAACTCGGTAAAGGCTTTGTTTGCGAACCATTCCGCAACAACGTATGTATCTTTTTCAACTGCCTTTGCTTTAATTCCGTGCATTACAACGTCGATTGTTTTCATTTTTTAACTCCTTTGAGGCGTTGCCTCACTCAATCTTTGTACCCATATTATACCATTTTATACAATTATTGTCAAACGATTTTAGGTCTATTTTACTATTTTTTACAAATTTTTTGAAATTATTTTTCTGCATAAAGAAAAGACAGCCGTTTCCGACTGCCCTTTCAAAATAAAGAGGTAGATTATGGTTACATTAAATTCGGCTTGCTTAGTGCAATCGTGCCGCGAATATTCGATATTCCCGCAACGACAACCAAAGGTAACGCGCTTACAAGGTCGGTACAATTCAACATTCCGCCGCCCGTCCATTGCAATATCGAGTTTGTCTGATAAAAACCGCTTCGCTCAACCGTCGGCGCATTTACTCCGTAAAGGATTGAAACTGCGTCCGCGCCGCTTTGTCCTACGACCGCCGATTGCTTGCTGCTATCGCCCGTATAGGCGTAATATTCGCCGCCGATAACTCTTATAATTCCAGAACTTACAGGCTGGAAACAATACGAATTATCGACCACATTTGCCACGCTGCCGCGGCAGTTCTCAAACGTGCCATTCCAAGCAATAAGGCTGTTCTTGTACGCGGTTATCCAAAAACGGCAATCCGACGCTTTTATGGCTTTAACATTCGGATCAATCGCGCGAATTACGGTATTAACTGTCGTGTTTGCCGCGTATATATTTGCGCCGCGAAGATTGAAAGAAGAACCTGCAAAAAGAATATTGTTCGTCCCGTCTGCAATCGGTACGGAAATCTCGTCACAATCCGAGAAGTCGATAAATACTTTCGGTTTCGGTAAGGTCGTAAAAGTACCGAAATCAAACAGTTTATAAGGGCTTCCGCTCGTCCCGTCGCCCGCTGCCATTTCCGCAAAACCGAAATGACCGACGACGTGCAAGTCCATTGAGTGATAAAAGTTTAAATTCAAAAACTCTTTAACTATATTCGATATATTGATATTGTCGTTTATGCCGTTGCAATAGTAATAGTGACGGAGTTTATTATTATTCGCGTTCATTTCCTTGCGGAGTTCTGCGACTTCTTGTACGACAGTTTCCGCGCCCGCTGCGTTTACGTTTTTTGTGACCTCGAAATCAATTCGAGTACCGACAACGGGCAAGCCGATTGCAAGCGTGATTGTTGAATTATCGTCGGCAATCGTATAATTTGCGTCCTCGGTGAATACTCGCCCCTCGACGATAACGGTCAATCTGTCTTTCGCTTTGTTGTATTGCTTTATTCCGATCGGGATAACCGTTTGATTTGCCGATTCGGAAAAGTAAACGTTTTTGTAAGTTCTTACAACGGTTGCGCCAACGCCTGACATTACGTTACAAAGCGTGCCGTGCGTTCTTGTATCAACAATATTTCCGATTTTCGAAGCAAGAGCCGCAACTTGTACATAACCGACGCATATCTCGTAAATGTAATCGTTTCGGATAAGGTCGCCCACCTTAGGCGGAGCGGAAAGGCTCTTTATGTATATAGACGGCTCTCTCACATCGTCCGTATCGTCGTTGCGGATAATAACGCAATCGTATCGTAATGCGTCGCCGCCAACGTCAAGCGTGATATTGAACGGTCTTTCATTTTCGAACCACGCTCCGCCGAGCTTTGCATTTCCCACACCGACGGAAATTCCCATACCGCCCGTTGCCGTAATTTTTAAGCAATCGCCCGCCGTCCCGTCCGCTTCGGGCATTATGCCGTCCGTAAATACTGTATCATACGGCTTGCGAACGTCCTCCGCCGTATAAACACGGTCGTTTTGACCGTTTATAACGCGATTGTTGTAAAACCCCCCGCGATAAGTTTTAATTGCTGGATATGTAGGCATTTTTTAACCCTCCTTTAATTTTGGTATTCAAATTTAGGCTCGACGGCGTACCCGTTGTCGGTGTCGTCGCTTTCCATTACTTCGGTTATTTGTGCCTCGGCTTCAATGCCGTATTCGTTTACGACTTGCACAATGTCGCCGAGGTTATAATCTTTTTTGTATTCGTAAGTGTCGATTGTATCAACTTCGCCGCTAAACGATTGTGTTTCTACGTTTTCCGCAAGGGCGTTTCTTCCAAGCGAGCGAATAAGCAAAAAATATGTGTCGTCCGTGACAGTGATTTTTTCTTCGTATACGCCGTCTTTTGTTTCGCCCTCAAAAGTTGCGACTTTTATTTCTTTGCCGCCCGTTATTACATAATAATAACCCGTTGCGCCGCCACTTGTCGGATTCCGTAAAACGTTGCCGTGATATATCGCTTGCAATTCGTCAACCGTTATGCTTCGGCTCGTTCCCGTTCCGTCAACGTATATTTCTTTTCGGTTTTCGCCGCTCGGTTCGGTCGATCCGTTAAATAACGATAATAATGCGAACTCGTCCGCCACCGTTTTATATCCGACATACGCAACGTTTTTATAACCGCTTTCGTCAATTGCAAATTCAGACGAAATAATATTTGCGAACGCGGGTGAAAATTCGACGTATTCCTCACTTTCCGTTGTTGCCTTGTTTTTGCCCTTGTATAGCTTGAATACGAGCTTATGAGTGTCTAACTTATAAGATAGGCGAAAACCATAATTATGCGCCTTGCAAGCCTTAATAACAAGCTGCAAAAGGTCGTCGGCGATAACGGAAGTGTTTATCGTTTCCGTAAACTCCGAAAAATTGCTATCGTCAAATATAAGGTTCGCAATTTTACGCTGCGGCTGATTAGCGGGCGGAGCGATAACGTTATCGGTTATTAACTTTTTGATAAACTCGGCAACCTTGCCCGAAAATACGACGGGCGGAGTTACTCCCGCCGAATTTACTTGACCGCGCACGATCCGCCCCGAAAGCAACTTGCATATATCCGCCGCCGTTGCGATAAGATAATCTCCGTTTTCAACGTCTGTTTTGATTTCGACTTTTTCAATCTTGCAAAACATATCGTCGTCGTAGCGATAGAGATAAAAGCCTTTTTGCAAAAGCAAAATCATTTCGTCCGACGCTGGCAAGTATAATTCCGCTTCGCCTACGTCGTTATATTTTGGATTCCAAAGACAACTTTCGTACTCGTCAATCATTCCGACGATTTCGTATTTGGTGTTTAATATGTATATCTGCATATATCACACTCCCAAATATTTATTTTCGTAACCGAAGAAAACCTCAACGTCGGTCAAGCCGCTGTCGGCTGTAAATCCAAATATGTTATGCCCTTTTTTAAGCGTAAACCACGTCGGATTGTTGCCGACGTACTTTAACAAGTTGACGGTCGTTCCGTCGGGCTTTGTCGCAAAGCACTTTTTCGGACTTCCCTCGGTGTCGATAGTTACAACCCAACTGTCGGAAAGCGTTGTATTGATTACAAAACGTTTAGTCGTGTCTTGTGCGTCAAATAACGTAAAGTTTGAAACGTCGCCACGACAAATAAGCGTAATCTTTACGCCCGTTTCTGCGCCCGAATTGACGATAGTCGTTGTGTTGTTTTCTCGCATTGTCGAAAAAGGAATACCCACGCTGTCGATTGCAAACGGAAAAGTAAATTGTTTTAACAAAGCCGATATTTCCGTGCTTATAGCCTGTAAATCTTTCCAATACGGATTTTCGCAAAGAATAGCGACGCTTATAATTTCGTTGTCGGTGAAAAAATCCCCGTCGCAATCTTGTATATGCCCCTCGCAATAAACATTTTTCGCCCCGTTGCGATAATGAACTTTGCAATACTGCTCCGTGTCTATCCACTCATAAAGGGCGTTGCGGTTCTTCTCAATATCGCCAAGTAGTTTTATTTGCATAACTATACTCCGACTATCGAGCGACGAGCCGTTATATTTTACGCCTTTTCTGTTCGGACTTTTCCCCGTAAAGATTGTAGCGGGCGGAGGCGTTAAGCCGCTGCAACCTAAAACAAGATAATTCACGCCGTCGTTTATGTTTACAACGTTTGCGTTTATGTTTTCAAGTCTTAAATCAAACATTATATAGCCCCCTCCGCTCTTAATCTCATTTTAATTGACGTGTAATTGTCGTTTTCAAGCTGTTTAAGCTGCTTGCGAGAAAGAGTACCGTTATAGTTGACAGTCATTCCCGCATTGACAACGGTATTGCCGCGTCCTACTCCATAACCGCCGCCCGTTCCGTTTGCGCCGATCGCTAAACCGCTTTTAATGCCGCCGAGATTATCTTGTACAAAACCCGCAAATTTGCCGAGTTGCTTTTTAACCGTCGGTATGCTATCAAGTACACCAACGCCGATACCCTCGCCGAGATATTCGCCGATTTCGTCGCGCATAAGCCTTGACGGGCTTTTGATTTTGAAAATGCCCTTAAACGCTCCGACAATGCC
>ERZ1106976.934-NODE-934-length-31668-cov-4.259956_pt1 | contig 31668 bp, 32 predicted proteins | sample MGYA00403687_ERZ1106976 | MGnify/ENA primary metagenome ERZ1106976 (study PRJEB35170, sample SAMEA104062446) | human gut metagenome | biome: human gut; feature: human-associated habitat; material: faeces | place: Denmark | collected 2013-02-22 ... | reverse complement strand
CGGATTTCATCCGCAAAACCCGACTTCGTGGGACTGTCGCACGTTAGTGCGACAGTCCCTTCTTACGCATGATTTCCGCAGTGACCACTCCGTGGTAACTGCCAGAGAACCCATTAAGCAGTTTTTCTGCTTTTGCTGAAAAACGCTCAGGTTCTTTCTTTTTACAGATTCCGCGAAGCGGATTCTGTCATTTTCATTTCTCGGAAGAAAGAAAATCGGACAGGCGTTTTTAGTGCAACTAAATTCCTATTCACACACGGCAAAGAATGCCGAAAAAAACGTTCTCCCTACTCTTCCCAATAGTCAAATTGCGGCAGAGATATCATATTTATCGATATAAACAAAGAAGACGCCGTCAGGGGAGAGGTACCCACCGGACGAACGTCTTTGTTCAACAACAAAATTATATTACATATAAAGTGCGTTGTCAATATTTTTTTTAAAATTTTATAAAACCATTGACATCGTAACAATGTTATGCTATAATACAGATGAGTTGTAACATTGTTACGATGTTGATATGGAGGAAGTATATGGAGGATACTCTTATTTCCAAAAAAGAGCTTCTGCAAAAATATGAAATATCGTACGGAGCTCTTTATCGTTGGAAGAGAAAAGGACTTATTCCGGAAGAATGGTTTATAAAAAAATCTGCCGTAACAGGGCAGGAGACGTATTTTGACAGAAAAGCGATTTGCGAAAGAATAGAACTTATTATCGGAATGAAGGATGAGACTTCGCTTGACGAGCTTTCACAGAGACTGAATCCGAGGACATTGGATGTGGCAGTGCTTACAATCGTCTCCGCATCGGGCGGCACACGGAAATTCAGACTTGACGAGATTCGCTCGGTTATACTGTCCGACGGTAAAAACGAGCGTGATATTACGGATTTTATTGTGAAAAACAAGGGGGAATTTTGATATGGCAGACAATGATATAAGTATATCCGGTTCGGGAAAGATAAACGGCGGAGAATACGGAAAGATTTCAATATCCGGTTCCGGAGCCATTGTCGGAGGAATCCGGTGTGAAGAAATCAGGGTTTCCGGTTCGGCAAGTGCCGACGGAGAAATAAACTGTTCGGGAGATGTAAAGATAGCGGGCTCCTTTAAATGTAAGGGAAAGCTCTCGGCGGCAGGGGAGCTCAAGATAGCAGGCTCATGCAGAACGGACGGAGAGGTTGTCGGAAACGTGATAAAAATAGCCGGTTCTTTTTGCTCCGGAGGGAAAATAGCAGGTAAAGAAATTAAAGTTTCCGGAAGTATCGGGACGATAAATGATATAGAAGGCGAACAGGTAAAGCTTTCCGGTTCTGCTGAGATCGGCGGACTTCTGAGTGCAGAAAAGATAGAGATTGAGCTTGCAGACAGGGGGCAAATGAAAATTTCCCAAATAGGCGGAACCGATATAGAGGTATATGGAAGTGAAAAAAGCCTTGATGTGAATTTTATCGGACTTTTTAAATTGCACAGGAGCAGCAGAGCGGGAAAGCTTGTCTGTTCGATTATAGAGGGAGATAATATAACACTTTCGAATACCGAATGCCAAACGGTGCGGGGGAAAAATATAGTGATTGGGGAAAACTGCGTAATCGGGACAGTGGAATATTCAGAACAGTATACTGTATGTGACAGTGCGCTTGTGAACCATTCGGAAAAGGTATAACAGTGAGGAAAGAATGAGAAATTATAAAAAACCGTTTCGCATGACGGGTCTTATGGATATAGATTCTGTTAATGTAATTTTACCGAACAGGTTTGTTAAATCAGGAATCTTCGGATATGATGAAAATACTGAGGAACATCCGATGGTGAGGTTAAAAAGAAAGTGTTGACTTCTTCGGAAAGAAAATTCAGGATATGCGGCGAATTTTTTTCATCGCTTTATGGCAATATCGCCGGGTGCATGGCTAACGCCTTTGCTGCGCATATGCTTGCCTCTATTCCGTCAACCTTCATCAATTTCTTCGGCAGAGGAGCCAACTCTTGTCTCCTCAATTGGTATCATCTGACGAAAAATTCGGTGGCGTAGCTACACAACAATCATTGCGCAGTATTGCCCTAAAAATCTTCGTTTGGGATAATGCTGTTTTTCCGGTTAGGATAAATTATTCTCTCTGTATGATCGGAGAAAAGGGCTGTCCCAAATTGATTTTTCAAGAAATTTCTTTATGACAAAATAACAAAAAATACTTGCAATCTCCCATGGATAGCAAGTGTTTTTTGTGTAGGTTGTCAAATGTTTGGAAAATTTCCCCAAACTTGAGACAGCCCCCTTTGGTTAGGATTGTACATGGCGTTCACAATTTTTAATACTATGAGATAGCCCTTTAACTCAGGGAAGTATTTGCCTCCTTTATTTTCCGGAACGAAGCTTGCATTGTACTGGCAATTCCGAATTTTTTACAAATAGCTTAATATCTCATCCAATCTTTTTAACGCTTCATCCTTTTTTTCAGAGGCGGAAAGCGTTTCCGAGAGCAGATTGAGCGCTCGCAGCCTGTCGGCGGTCTTTTCTTCCGGAGAGAATGCAATATCTGCCATTTCCTTTATGATTTTTCCGTTGTCGGGTATATCGGAATGTGCTTTTGTTTCATGCATAGTATGATTTCCTTTCCGGGATACTTTATCCCGAAAATATTATACTCTGCGGAAGGTTATCTGTCGTCCCCTGAAATTCCCCTCAGATTCCCATGCTGTTATTCTTTTTGAGACTGTCCTTCTCCTGCCGGGGACTCCGGAAATTCAATTCCGTGAAATAATTCCCCGTCCGGGGCTTTCGGAATGTCTCCTTGCGGGGGCACAGCATTCTCTTTCTTTGTTCGGAATGGGAGAGGTGTTTCTTTGTTTTCTGCTCTCGTTTCCTTATCCTGCATGATATATCTTTCTGCCTGAGCAGAGAACAACGAACAGTACTGTTTTCCTGCCTTCATAAGTTCGGCATGGGTTCCTGTTTCAACAACTCTGCCGTTTTCAAGAACGACGATCATATCGGCGGTAGTCGCGCTTGAGAGTCTATGCGAAACGAATATAGTTGTGCGTTCCTTTCTCAGCTCGTCAAACTGACGATAAATCTCCTGCTCCGCGATTGCATCAAGAGAAGCGGTCGGTTCGTCAAGTATCAGTACATCGGTATCGCTGTAAAAGGCTCTTGCGATTGAGAGCTTCTGCCATTGACCGATTGAAAGCTCGATGCCGTTGGACTCAAAATAGCGCATAAGCGGCGTGTCATATTGATCAGGCAGCGCGTTGATAAAGGCGGCAGAATTGCTTTGTTCAGCCGCTTTTCTGATATTTTCATCGGTTGCGGGACGGTTTATCTGTCCGAACATAATATTTTCTTTTACGGTGACGGCATATTTGCCAAAGTCCTGAAAAATGATGCCGAATATGGAATAAAGCTCGGTTACATCATATTCCTTTATATCATAGCCGTCGAGATAGATGGTACCCTCGGTAGGATCGTAAAGTCTTGTCAGGAGCTTAATCAGTGTGGTTTTTCCCGCTCCGTTGAGTCCGACAAGGACAACCGTGCTTCCCGCTTTGAGCGTCAGATTGACATGACTGATAACATCACGCTCTGTTCCGGGATAACGGAAGGAAACATTCTTGAATACAAATTCATGTGCGATATGGCGGTTGAGTTTTCTCGGTTTGTCAATCGACGGAACAATGGTTTTTTTCTCGTTCATAAAGGTGATCATGTTGTCGATGAACAGAGTGCCTTCATAAATGGAGGCAGTGGTGGCAATCAGCGTGCTGATACCGGAGGCAATGCTGGTAAGCGCTCCGGTATAGAGAGAATAATCTCCCACCTGATATTCCCCGCTTGCGACTCCTTTTGCGATTACAATAAACAGAAAGCAGTTTACAAGCGTGGAAATCAGCGAGATGCCTATCTGCCAGCTGCCTTCTGCGAGAAACAGGCGCTTAAGTCCCGCAAAATATTTCCTGAAAACCTGCTGATACCGTCCGATGAAGGTATCGGAAAGACCGAACATTCTGACCTCTTTGACCATATCCTTATTGGTCATGAGGTTGGAGTAATAGCTCATTTGGCGGCGTTCCTTAGAGCGGTGGCGCATATAAAGGAAGTTTTTCTTTCTGTATATGAAATTAATGACTGCCGAGGGTATGCTGAGTACTGCAATTACAATCGGCGCCGCAGGATTTACTCCCCAGAGAATTACGATAAACGATATCATACTGATGATTGCACTAATTATGGTAAAGGAAGCGTTCAGTATCTGTATCGGTCTGTGACCTGCTTCGCGGGTTGCATTTTCAAGCTTCTCGTAAAAATCGGGGCGGTCGTAATCGGCAAGGTCGATGTCTTTTGCTTTCGTCATAATCTTTACATTGACATGGTTGACGACAAGCTCTCCCGCTATATTTGTCATGATGGAACTGATCTGTGATACCAGCCGGTTCAAAAAAAGGTACCCGAAATAAAACAGCAAAAGCGTCATGATACCGGTGAAAATTACTTCACCGCCGTTTGCAGCCGTTGAATAGGCTTCTGCAAGGGAATTGAGTATTTCAGCGGAGATGGTTGCGCCGACGATCGGCATAACGCCGTTGAAAAACGCCATAAACATCATAACGAAAAGTATCCATGGTCTCGTTTCCCATACGAGCCGAAAAATGTAAAGCAGCCGATAAAAGAATTTTGATACGGTTCTTACTATGTAGCCCGGTACCTCGCGCAGATTTTTGGGCTTTGGCTCTTTATTTTTTTCGTTTGCCTCGCGGGGGGGCGGTCCCATCATCATTCCTCCAGGTCCCATATAGTTTCCTTTCTACTAACAGCAAAAAATGTTTGAAATCTAACTATTTTATTATACTATTATTTCTCTCCTTTTTCAAGAGGGAACCGTGAATTTTCAGATAACGGTCACAATATTTTTTGCGTTTTCACACATTCCCGTTATTCTTAATGCCGTCTTTCATGAATCTGCGCAGGACAGACATTGGATTAGCAGATATCAAAAAGCAGTTTTGTACTGTATTTAAAAATAAATGATATCAGATAAGGACAAAAAATGAAAATCAATGCTGAATGACAGTGATAAGGATTTTTGAAGTGAAAAAACTTATCTGAAGGATTATACAATGGAAAGCAGAATTTATGATGAGAAGAACGGTTTATGATATGAATTACAGAACGATTACTATTTGCCTTGCCTAACACTTACCGAAGAAGAAAATCAGTTTGCCGGTATATGGGGACAGCGACACGTACGATATTTGAAAGAATACCGCAAAGTTTTGTATATGAATTTACTAACAAGTGGAAAACCTAACACCTTTCTTGCCGACATTGATAAGCAAGCAGAGGAAATGTTTTCTCGGTTCGTAAAACAGGTGGCATAGAAGTGAGGGGGCGGCTGAAAAGTTCAAAGCTGAAAACCGAAAGGCATGGTGTCAAAAATGAATAATATTCATAGTTGTGCAACGGAAATTGTAACCTCAGAATTGATTTATACTGTATAAGAGCAGCGGTGGCAGTGAAAAATCTCTGCCGACGTAGTAATTTATAGCTTATTCGCTTTATATTCCTCGCCCCACGCCCACATTGAATCGAGAATAGGTTTGAGACTTTTTCCAAGCTCGGTTAATGAGTATTCTACTCTCGGCGGAACTTCGGCATATACTTTGCGATTTACAAGTCCGCTGTCCTCCATACTGCGAAGCTGAGCGGTCAGCACCTTTTGACTGACGGTGCCGATGGATTTTTTCAGTTCACCGAAACGCTTTGTGCCGGTCATCAAATCGCGCAAAATCAGAACCTTCCATTTATCGCCTATCAGCATAAGTGTGGTTTCTACCGGGCAGGCAGGCAAATCTTTGACAATTTTTTCGCTCATAAATGTAACCCCTTAGTTTCTATTTGTAACTTACGAACATATTATACTATATATCCCGTTCTGAAATCAATATTCGTTATATAATTCAAAAAATTTTTTTAGATTCTAAAAAACGGAAAAAGCCTGTAAATACACAATAGTTGCTTCAAGGTAACTTCCTAATAGTATTTAAAAAGTAACTATGCTACAAATAAGTGCTTACTTTACAATAGAAACTAAATGTATTAAAATATAACTGTAGCTGATAGGAAAGGCTTAGAAAAACACATATTACAAGGAGGACATAAATATGTCAGAAGTATCAAAGTTTTTAGAGGCAAATCCCGTGCAGTATCTTGCAACCGTAGGTCGTGACGGCAAAGCAAAGTGCCGCCCATTTATGTTCAGCTTTGAAAAAGACGGCAAGCTTTGGTTTAACACGGGTAATTTTAAAGATGTTTACAAGGATATGCAAGAAAATCCCAATGTAGAAATCTGCATTTCTTCTCCCTCTTTTGAGTGGATTCGTGTAAGCGGCAAGGCAGTTTTTGTTGATGACAAGCAAATCAAGGCAGCCGCTTTGGAGAATCCGATTGTTAAGGGTAATTATGAGACTCCCAACAACCCCAAATTTGAGGTTTTCTATCTTGAAAATGCAAAGGCGGTAATCGCTGATTTTTCAGGAAATCCTCCCAGAGAATATACATTTTAATTATTTCATAAATAACTGTTTATCAAATCCCCATATCAACCTATGGGGATTTTTACTCAAAGGTAAAACGATATGGAAAACAAAGATTATTTGTATTTCTCAGTTCACGATATTTGCACGACGGTTGTTGCCACTGCATACAGTGACGGACTGCCGGTTACCTATGTCGTAGATGGATGGATTGCGATACCGACAGTTTGTATTTTCTAACGGCAAGGGCAAAAGCTTTTATGACAAACTTAAAAGTCGAGGATATCTGTTGCTTATAGGGCTTAAATGCGAAGATACATGTCTTGTGTCGCCATTTCGGTGCGTGGCAATGTGAGAGAATTGGGTGCTGAAAAGGTAGACGTTTATTCAGTGATTTCCTTAGAGATACCCCTTCACCAATTTTGTTGGCAGAGGGGTCACTCTTGCCTCTTCAATTGGTATCGTATAAAAAAATATGACTGCGCCTCTGTACCGTCAGAACCCGACGGCATTGCCTTAAAATTTTAAAACAAATGTTCTTTGATCTGTTGACACAAACATTTGTTCGTGATATAATGAATACGAACAAATGTGCGGAGGATGACTTATGGAAAGAACGATTCTTCATTGTGATATGAATAATTTTTTTGCAAGCGTGGAATGTGTAAAAAATCCGACACTTGCCGGAAAACCGATGGCGGTATGCGGAAATATAGAAAACCGTCATGGAATTATTCTTGCTAAGAATCCGCTTGCAAAAGCCTTCGGTATTACTACGGGAGAACCGGTTGTCCGGGCACAAGCCAAGTGCCGCCATCTGATCATTGTTGAAGCGGATTACGACGAATATATAAGATATTCCGCGTCAGCGCGAAAAATATATGACGAATATACGGATTTAGTCGAACCACTCGGAATAGACGAATGTTGGCTCGATGTTACCGGAAGCCGGAGCCTTTTCGGAGATGGAGAGAAGATTGCCAATATTCTGCGCGAAAGGATCAAAGCAGAGCTTGGAGTAACCATTTCGGTAGGGGTGTCCTTCAATAAGATATTTGCCAAGCTTGGATCGGACATGAAAAAACCTGATGCCGTAACCTGTATATCTCAAATCGGTTTCCGTGAAAAGATATGGAAGCTTCCGGTATGCGAATTGTTCGGAGTAGGGGACGCAACCTGCTCCAAGCTGAAGAGCTGCGGTATATTCACAATCGGTCAGCTTGCAAACGCTTATCCTCCTATGATAAAAAGAAAGCTCGGAATAAACGGACTGAAGCTGATAGAAGCGGCAAACGGAAGAGATAATTCCCCTGTTGTAAGAGGGGACGCAGCAATGGAAGCTAAAAGTATCAGTCGAGGTACCACTGCGTATCGGGATCTGCAAACGCCCGAAGAGGTATGGACGGTAACGCTTGCTCTTTGCGAGGAGATCGGGCACGCTCTTTTTTCCTGCCATAAGAAGGCTTTCTGTGTTGGAATATCTGTTCGAGATTGCAGATTAAATCATTTTCAGTATCAGCATAAGCTGACCTGTCCTACCGATAGCTATTCGGTTATTGCAAAAGAGGCTTTTTCGCTTTTTGCAATCCGTCACCACTTTGATTTGCCGCTTCGTTCGGTAACGGTCGCGGCAACGGAGCTGTGCCCGGAAAATATTCCCATTCAAACCGATATGTTCTCCGATTCGTCTTTTACAGAACGTTCCGAGCTTCTTGACAGAATAATGGATCGGATCAATAACCGTTTCGGAAAAAATAAGATCAGATATGGCGTTCTTTTCGGTAATTATTTGTCGGACGTAAAAGAAACAATTGGCTTTGCCAAAACGAATTAACACACAAAAATCGTTTTTCCGAACAGTCGCCTAAGTATTTCGATTATATAGCTTTTAATATCCGAATAATGTATAGATATATGATATCATGTCCTTAAACCGGGCATGAGATGAGAACTTTAAATGAAGCCCTAAGTGAAAAAACAGCGCGCTTCAGGATAGAAAGCCGTGTAATACAGGAAAATGCTGCAAGAAAGTCTTTAGACAGTATCGAAACGGAAAAACAAGAATGTCTGATATAGTATTTCTGCAATCAAAGACTGCGTTCAATTACGACAGACAACTGTAAATCCGAAATAATCAGGAGAAAAACAATATACGAATACTGTATATTCAGACTGTCGATAAAGTCCGTCCGAAAGGGCGGATTTTGTTGTGTTTTGGGTCAAAAAGCGAGTAGGTGAGTGTTTTGTTGAGCTGCAGCCGAAAAGAAAGCAGTCTCAAATCCATATGTTTTATATAGAGGGCACCTTAGAGCAGATTCCGCATTTTCAACCTTCGGAAAGAATCACCGTCGTCGGTTTGCAGACAGCGAATCGATATATTTGAAAGAATATTTTTACATATATTATGTGAAGGTGAAATCGGAAAAGCCGAATTTATTGACGCGAGCACTGTATTCACAGATGCTGCGAAAAATATAGGTTTTGCTTGCCTTCTCATGCAAGAATTTAAGGCAAAATGGAAAGAAAAGGATGGTGTGATAACTTCTTTTCTAAATGATTTTTTACACAAATTCTAACTATCTTTAAAACTATCTTTAAAACGCCCAAAAATATTTACGAAGATGCCGTTACAGCATAATGATAAAAAATACGCGGGACTCATTTTATGTGCTTCAGAAGCGTTTTGTTTATAAGAAATCAACGAGATATAAATAATTACATACTTCTTTTTATCTATTGTGTGAATATTATTTTATTTAATATTATGCTAAAATAATTATGAAAATTTTAAATTGCCATAAGAAAGAGTAATAATCATGGTAAAACGCACTATTATATTTCGTATTGCCGTGGCGGCGTTAGCGGCGCTTCTGACACTTGCCTTAATTGCCTGTGATAATGGAACAAGCAACACCAATCCTCAGAATACATTAACGGATGAAGCGAATGAAGCTATTACAACAGAAGAACTTGGAACCACCGATATGATTTCCACAACGGAAGCTGCAACAACAAAAGAGGAACAGACTACGGAGACGGTTTCCACTCAAGGAGCAACAACGGAGGAGAAAGCTCCCGCCCCCTCCGGTCTGCCAATCAAGGTGCTGTCTCAAAATGTGCGTTATATGGACGACTCAAACGGCAATGATATTCCCACAAGATACCGCAGACTGTTGAGACTGTTAGATGAATTTCAACCCGATTTGATTGGCACACAGGAAACTACGCTTAAATGGAATAACTATTTAAAGAGCATGGAAAACGGATACGGTATTTTTACGGGTGATTCCAGAGACGGCGCAGGACAAGAATCAGGCGAGTGGGGGACCATTCTCTATAATGAAGATCGCTTTGAATTGTTGGACGGCGGTACCTTTTGGTTGTCGGCTACCCCCGATACAGTAAGTCAAGTGGAAGGTGCAATCTGCCGTCGCATTTGCACTTGGGTGAAGCTGAGGGATGAAAGAACAGACAATATCATACTATTTGTTAATACACACTTGGACCATTCAAATGATGAAATTCGCGGCGAACAGGCTAAATGTCTTATGTCGCACCTGCAAACGAGCTTGGGCGACGAACTGAATGAATTGGTTGTTTATATGACGGGCGATTTTAACTGTACCTCAAAATCGCTTCCTTATGCCTATATTACCCAATATTTATCAGACGCTCACATAGCTGCCGCTGTTGACGGTTCCACAGTATCGGTGACATATCATGGCTATAATGACAATGGCAGCGGTAAAGAAATTGATTTCTGCTTTGCTAACAGCAAAAGTACCGCTCTGAGATATGAAATTATCGAAGACAAATATGCGGCTGAGGATTCCGACGCGCCGGGCTTTGTATCCGATCACTACGGTGTTTTGGCTACATTTCAGATAAAGTGATCTTTACGGCTGTAACGATTGCTGTTATGATGATTAAGACAACACCGCACAATTCCGGCTAACGCCTTTATTGCGAATTTGCTTGGTCATACTTCACCAATTTCGTCGGCAGAGGAGTTACTCTTGCTTCCTCAATTTATATCGTCTGACGAAAAATCCGGCGGCGCAACTGCACAACAATCATTGTGCGGTATTGCCTTAAATGCGGTGTTGCAATGGAAAGCGTCCTATTTCAATTGTATTTTATTCTATCGCTATGCTTTTGCGAGATTTCCGGTTTATCCCAGTCACAGCCGCGGAAAGGTTTGGTTATATTCGAATAGGGTCCGCTGCCCCTTTGGGATTCGGTACGAAACCGTTCAATTCAAATGATATTGATTTATATTTGTTTGACGGAATCGCGTATAACAAGGTACGGATTGATCTGTTTGTGTACCGGAAGTATGATAGAACCGTCAGAAAGACCTTTAAGTAAAATTTCAATAGAAACGGCGGCGATGCTGTCAAGAGGATGTGATACTGTCGTAATATCAAGCATACGTGTCCATTCAACATCGTCATAGGCGATAAGGCTTACATCATCGGGAATGCGAAGTCCCATACGGTGCAGAGCTGATACAACGCTCTCGGACCACTTTGCAATGGCAAGGATTGCGGTAGGATTTGCTTTTTTTATACATTCACCCGCGTCAAAAGCTTCCAGAAAATAAGACGGATAATACAGATCGGAAATATCGATTCCGTGTTTCTTCATTGTTTCCGTATATCCCACAGACCGCGATTGCTCCCCGTAATAAAGTATTTTGCTGTGACCTTTGGAAATCAGATATTCAACTGCATTTGCTGTTCCGGCAATATCATCGATTACAAGGCTTGGATACTCGTCATATGTTTTGCAAAACAATTGAAGAATATTTCCCTGCGGAAAGCATCTTTTCAGTACCGTTTCGCTTTCTCTGTCGGTGGGGGAAAAGATGAGGGCGTCAACACGGCAGGAGGCCATGTTTTCGATTATATCCGATTCGCAGGAAAGTCCGCGCTGATAAAACCCGATAACGAAATGATAGCCTTTTTCCCGGTATTGATATTCCATTCTCTGAATAACGGAAAAATAGAAGGAATTGGTAATTTCGGGGACGATAATACCGATAGAATTGGTTTGCTTGCTTTGAAGACTTCTTGCAATCGTGTTCGGAACATAATTTAGCTCCTTAGCTTTTTGTAAGATCAACTCTCTGGTATGAGAATTGATTTTTCCATTGGGAGAAAAGGCTCTCGATATGGTTGCGACTGAGACGCCGCAGCTTTTTGCTAAGTCCTGAATGGTTATCATGCTATAACTATATCCTTAATACCCTATTTGTTTTGCTGTATATCCGATCAACAGATTTTTGTCTTTAATTGAAAATATTTTATATTATTATACCATAAATACCAAATTAAATCAATATAATTCCCGTTAACAGTTACTTTTTTTCATCTTTTGGGGTTGTCTCTATTTAATGTCTACTGAACAAGTCAAAAAAGCAGCCGCCATGCGGCATTCAGAGCATTTTTGACTTGTCTGAGTGCAAAGGAAAATCTGGTAACGTTGCATAGTGTAATTTTGTGTCACTGATAGAAAAATAGCTTATGACATACGAGAAAACGTGTGTCATAAGCTATTTTTTATTTTGTTCTTTTGTATCCTGTATTTTTTATAAATTATTTTTTGCGGATGGCAGCGTTTCCGGATTTTGTTAACGGCTGATAGCATTGGATAAGATGCTTATATTAAGACAGCACCGCCGAACTCACGGCTCACGCCTTGACGGCATATCTGCTTGTCCTTTTTCGTCATACTTCATAAATTTTGCCGGCAGAGGAGTCGCCTCCTTAAATGATATGTTTGATGAAAATAAGACTGCGCATCTGTGCCGTCAGAACCCCGTGGTATTGCCCTTAAAATTTTATTTTTTTTCATTATGAGCGAATTTAAGAATCATAATTGTTACAAATCCGAACATAACGGCAAGAGCTAAAACAATTATTATAACATGGAGTATATCCGAAAAGCTTATCTGCGAGGGAGGAAGCACAGCGGGACCGGTTTCGGTATCCTCGCCGGGACGTCCTACAATGGTAACAGTAATGCTGTCGCTTATTTCGGAAGAATCATCGGGAGGAAGCGTTGGATTATCGGTGTTATTCGGGGCGGTATCTTCTGAAAACGGGAGGGGATCTGACGTATCATCGCCGTTATCTGTGTCGATGACAGGCGGCTGGGTTTTGATATCGGTTGTTGTATCGGTTGTATTGGTTTGAATCGGAAGAGTATCGGTTGTTTCGGTAGAATCGGTCGTTGCAAGGTTTTCTCTGTTTCCCGGCGGTACAATATTCAACAGTGCATTATAAAAATTCTTTTGTTCATCATTCAGTTGATTGTAATAATAGCTTTTAGCGTCGTTGTCCTGTGAACTGCCGGAAGACATTTTGGACGGCAGGGAGGAGGTGAATGAGAAGCTTTCCGGAATTTCTGAGCTTTGAGGATACTTCTGATTTTCGGCAGTATCCGATGAAATCGGTCTTTCCTCTGCAGAGCCGGTGCTGATACTGTCGGAGGATTCCGGTTTGCTTTCTGTAGTTGACGGAAGGGTGTTGTCAGTATCGGTCGTATCAGTGATCTCAGTGGTATCGGATACGGTTTCATGATTTTTAAGATATGATTGATCTGAAAGAATCGGAAGCTCGAAAATTTTGAGATTTGTGCCAGAGATATCCCCTGATGCCACATGATTTTCAGAGAAAACCGTTCCGTTTTTATGGTTTACGACGGTATTGGAGCCGACAAGAAGATAATTTGATGAAACGGATTTTCCGTCATCCCAAGTAGCGTCGACGGCATACCATTTCCCGTCATCCATTCTGACGTAATTCCACATATGGTTTTCACTTTTCGAAGAGGTGATTCCTTTTCCCGAAACGAGAATGCATTCGATTCCGTTCCTGTCGCAAATAAGCTTGAAGGCTTCGGCATAGCCCTCGCATACCGAGCGGTGATCTACAAGCGCACCATATGCGCTGTAAACATAGGGTGCTTCTTTCGGATCGGTATAAACCGTAAGCTCGCAAATATAATCATGAATCGATTTTACACGGTCATAAAGTGTTTCTCCTTCCGGAGTAAAGCTGTTTACAACCGCCGACAGCGTTTCTGTCAGATAATCCGGCGCATATGGTGAGGAATAAGCATCCAATGCTTTGATCGTATTTTTAAGTTCCGTAATCACCCAAGTATAGTGATTGCCGGTCTTGCTTCCTTTTGGCGCAACGTTTATAAGCGAGTGGTTTATATCCATCCACATCGAGCGCATCGGATGATCCATAGTAAAAGCATCATAAGCAGTCTGGGTAATAAGCTTAAGCGCGCGGATTGCTTCGGCATACTCTTCCTCGGTTGCCGGATCGGAAATGCTTATATATTTAATTGATTCAATAAGCTGAACTTTTATGGTTATATCGTCAACCGCTGCTAAGGCGATGAAGCAAAAAAGCGGTGAGACCGATAAGGCAGCTACAAGAACAACAGAGATTATTATTTGTAAATTTTTGGTTTTCATAGGCAATATATCCGTTCTGAATTTTTGTACCCGAAATAATGATATACTTTTATTTTGTTATAGTCAATAGATAATATGTGACAATGGATGTAAAATTTCGTGATGAAAGAGGAGCGGTTATTGTTATTTTTGTGAATAAAATTGAGCAAATGGGAAAAATCAGAAAAATGAAAAAAATATATTTAAGCCATTGACAGTAAAGAGAATATGTGATATAATTCAATTGAACGATTGTTCAATTGAACATTTAATCAAAACAAGAAGAGAGGGAAGTAGTATGACAGGCTCAGATGAGTCGCTATCGTGCGAATATATGCACATTCATAGTGATCTTGTGGATAAAGTAAATGCCAATATGCCCGATGAGGATATTCTCTGTGATCTTGCGGAATTGTATCGGGTTTTTGGTGACAGTACCCGGATACGGATACTGTATGCGCTGTTTGAATCGGAAATGTGTGTCTGCGATATTGCCCAGGTACTCGGAATGAGTATATCTGCGATTTCGCATCAGCTTCGTGTGCTTAAACAGGCAAGGCTTGTAAAATACAGAAGAGAAGGAAAAACAGTATTTTATTCGCTTTCCGATGACCATGTGAGATCCATTATGGACCAGGGAATCGGTCATGTGGAAGAATGATATTTCCTGTTTGCTGAACCAATCAAAATGCTGCCGGAAAGCGCAGGGAAGCCGGTTTTTGCTTGTTTTGTGCTTGAATTTGAGATTTTTTGTCAAAAGCACTTCGGTATTGTTCGGCTTTTTAAAACATAACAGCACGGACATCATCTTGTGCATTTAACCGGTGAAAGCTTTTATTTCAACGTTTTTTCGGAAGATCAAAATGTTCCGAAAACGTGAAGTTGTTTCTCAAACAGCTTTATTCAGTGAGTATTTATTAAAATTAGAGGAGAATGTACCGATGAGGAAAATATTTAAGCTTGAAGATCTCGATTGTGCGAATTGCGCTGCGAAAATGGAGAATGCAGTCAAGGAAATTGAGGGAGTTGCTTTTGTTTCGGTTTCCTTCATGACACAGAAAATGATTATAGAAGCCGATGACGATCAATTTAATGAGATTATGAAAAAGGCGGTTAAGCTTTGCCGCAAAATCGAACCTGATTGCAGAATCATTCTGTAAGGAGCTTAGCGTGAAAGGCAAGACCGCCGTATATTGAAGAAGCTGTATTTTATGCAAAAGGATTTCCATTTTTTCAAAAATACGGAAGAATTTTACGGCAGCCTGTGCGCCGCATGGCGGCGGAAAGGAGATTTCTATGACTGTAAAACAAAAAAAACTTATACTTAGAATTGTTTTGGCATTTGTTGTGTTTGCTGTAGCACTGCTTATTCCCGTGAACAAAACGGTAAAACTGTTTATTTATCTTGCTTCTTATGCGGTAGCGGGATATTCTGTGGTTATTAAAGCTGTAAAAAATATACTCAAAGGGCAGATTTTTGACGAGAATTTTCTTATGACGCTTGCAACCGTTGGTGCTTTCGCGGTAGGAGAATATCCGGAAGCGGTTTTTGTAATGCTGTTTTATCAAATCGGAGAACTCTTTGAAAGTATCGCCGTCGGTAAAAGCCGCAAATCTATTACCGAACTTATGGATTTGCGCCCGGATTATGCCAATGTAGAAAGAAACGGAGAAGTTTTGGTTGTTTCGCCGGAGGAAGTATCGGTCGGAGAAACCGTCATAGTGAAGCCGGGAGAGAAAATTCCGCTTGACGGTGTTATTGACGAGGGACAGACAAGCGTGAATACAACAGCGCTTACCGGAGAATCAATTCCCCGAGATGCTTCGATTGGAGATTCGGTTATCAGTGGTTGTATTAACATAAGCGGTTTGATAAAAGTGAGAGTTGAAAAGCCTTACAGCGAGTCGACAGCCTCAAAAATACTTGAGCTTGCCGAGAACTCCGCTGCCAATAAATCGAAATCCGAGGGCTTTATTACATCGTTTGCCAAGTATTATACGCCTGCGGTTGTTGTATGCGCCTTGCTTATCGCGGTGCTGCCCCCGGTTTTTGACGGGAATTGGTCCGAATGGATATACAGGGCGCTCAGCTTTCTTGTTATATCTTGTCCATGCGCACTTGTTATTTCAGTTCCGCTTACCTTCTTTGCGGGGATGGGAAACGCGTCAAAAAACGGAATTCTCGTGAAGGGCTCGGGATATCTTGAAAGACTTGCTTCCTGCGAGACCGCTGTTTTTGACAAGACGGGAACGCTCACCGAAGGAAGCTTTCAGGTGACGGCGATTCACCCGGAGCAGATGAGTGAGAAACAGTTGCTTGAAATGGCGGTCTTGGCAGAGAGCTATTCCAATCATCCTATTTCAAATTCTCTTAAGGAAGCATATCAAAAAGATATTGATAAATCGCGTATCTCGGAAGTGACGGAGATTGCCGGGCGAGGCGTCTGCGCTGTGATCGATGGCAAAACGGTTTACGCCGGAAACGGGAAGCTTATGAATGAAATCGGCGCGAATTGGCATGAATGCCATCTTGGGGGAACGGTTGTGCATGTTGCGGCAAGGGACAGTCTCGGAAATGTTATATACGAAGGGCATATAACGATTTCCGATCGTATTAAACAGGGAGCGGCAGAAGCATTGACTGAGCTTAAGACACTCGGAGTGAAAAGAAACGTGATGCTTACCGGTGATGTCAGGCAATCCGCCGAAAAAATTGCTGCGCAGCTTCCGATTGACGAAATCCACAGCGGACTGCTTCCCACAGATAAGGTTACGGAAGTTGAAAAACTTTTGCGGGAGGGAAGCCCTCAACGCTTTCTTTTATTTGTCGGGGACGGCGTGAACGATGCCCCGGTGCTGTCGCGTGCCGATGTCGGAGTAGCAATGGGGGCGCTTGGCTCTGATGCCGCTATTGAATCTGCCGATGTAATAATAATGGACGATGACTTGAGAAGGCTTTCGGGAGCCGTGAAAATTGCAAGACGTACCAAAAGCATTGTCCGCCAAAATGTTTTTTTCAGTCTTGCAGTGAAATTTGCCGTTCTCATACTGAGCGCGGTGGGAATTTGCTCTATGTGGGAAGCGGTATTTGCTGATGTTGGGGTTATGGTGATTGCCGTGATGAATGCTATGCGCGCTATGAACACCGGTAAACTGAGATGATATAATCCGTGTCGGAATGTCCGTTTTAGGAGAAAAGATTTCGAATTTATTTCCGGAGGCAGTATGGTTTGTTATGAAAGTGCTGATGACAGAACAGCATGCGAAGAAAAGCTTTTATATATCACTTATCTATAATAGTGTCTGAATATGTCGTTTTGTCTCAGCTTTTTGGAAAAATTCACAATAAATTCATAATTTTAATTCCGAATCCACCGAGAGAGATCGAATTAACTGCGGTATTTTGGATGGATTCGGACTGTTACGACAAAAAAGTTTGCTGTATGTAGACTAAAAAAGACTGTTCCGGTTTCTCCGAAACGATTTAAGGCAATACCACCGGGTTCTGACGGTACAAATGCGCAGTCCTATTTTTCGCCAAACGATACCAATTGAAGAGGCAAGAGTGATTTTTTGTAGTATGACGGAGTAGACGCAAGCAAGCATATGCGCAGCAAAGGCATTAGCCGTGCACCCGGCGGCATTGCCTTAAGGAATTCTTGAATAAATGTTCGTTGTTTTATTCTAAATATGGAAATATGTTATTTTTAAGTAAGAAAACAAAGCGGCAATGTTAAAAATATAGATGTTTTATTGATTCTCATTCCATTTTTCTAAAAGGCAGACAGTCCTTATATCTTAGACTGTGGAAAGTTTCGCCCGGCAATGGCAAGCGTAGTATAGATTTGCACAAGCGAATAGAGTATACAGATGGTTTTCGCGCTTCTTCAATCTATGATATGCCGTTTCCCAGCAGTCAAACTGACACCATAACCCGGTTGATTGCGTCGAAAAACAGCTTATTCAAGCTTGTTTGCCTCCAAAGACAGCAGATTTGTACAGCGTTCTTTCAACTGCATCTATCGTGAAGTGAAGCCAATTCCTATGGGCTTTGGTGTAGCGCCGCTGTCGTAAACAGCGTCTCGGTGACCGAATAGGGAAGGCTGAACCAAATCTGAAACAGTTACATCCGCAGTATTTTCGTAATCTGCATGGGAAACATTCCCTCGTTTTGGGGACAACGCCCCGCCTATTCATCTTATGGGATAATCTCGCCCGTGATTCCCCAAATTTCTTTTCGCGTGGTTTCCTTCTTCATTCTAACCTATCACTCATATTTTGAAGGATTCATTATACTATATTCGGAATCTGTGTGGTACTGTCAATTCAATATGAGCTTCCTTAACTCCCATAAAAGTCTGTAATTTTTTGATTCAAAGTGGATTGAGAAGTATCTTTTGAATCTGAAATATAATATATTTGCAAAAATATAAAAAACTCTTGATATAATTGTTATAATGTGATACAATAATCAATGTATGAGTATATAAGCAGTAGGTGAAGACGCATTGAAAGCGATCGATCCTTACGCGCCGATAAGGCGCGGCTCAGACCGCGTAAACGACCGTCGGCAGCGCGGTATCCATAAAATATTTATTCCGACGGAGAATAGAGGATTATTATGACAAAAACCGAACTTATCGCAGAGGTCGCGGAGAAAACCGGACTTAAAAAGAAGGACGCGGAGGCAGCTGTCTCTTCCGTACTGACTGCCATCGCGGACAAGCTTGCCGCCGGAGAAAAGGTTCAGCTTGTCGGCTTCGGAACCTTTGAGGTTAAAGAGCGTGCCGAAAGAGACGGAAGGAATCCTTTTACCGGCGAAGCGATTAAAATTGCCGCTTCCAAACGTCCGGTATTTACTGCCGGGAAGGCTCTTCGCGATCAGGTAAAGTAATATGCGCCTTGACAAGTATCTTAAAGTCTCAAGACTCATAAAGCGTCGTACCGTAGCAAACGAGGCTTGCGATAATGCACATGTGACGGTTAACGGAAAACCTGCCAAAGCATCGTATGATGTAAAGGAAAACGATATTATTGTAATTTCCTTCGGGGAACGGAGTCTTAAGGTTCGGGTGCTTGATATAAAGGAGCATACTCTTAAGGCTGACGCGGCATCGCTTTATGAGGTGCTTGACTGATTCAGCAAAAAAATCCTGTGTTGTCATTATGCCGCCCCCTTAATCATATATTATAGTAATATTTGTTTTATCGGAGGCGGCAATGACAGAAAAAGGTGAGTTGAATCGGCAGAATCAAAGCGACGAGCAGAAGCTCTTGATACTTGACCGAAAAATAATGAATATATCCGGCGTTCTTGATGTCGTTAGCTTTGACGAGACAGGAGCGGTTCTTCGGACTTCTCTCGGCACCCTGACCATCGACGGGGAAGAGCTTCATGTAGTAAAGCTTGATCTCGGAAATGGAAGCGTGGTAATTGAGGGGAAGATAAACGGCATTTTTTATTCGGAGGCGGGCGGGGCTAAGAATCGTGCCAAGCGCCTGTTCAGATAATGCTGATACCCGTTGACAGAAATGTTTTTTTACCGCTTCTTCTGTGGTCCTTTGCTGCAGGTATCTTTTTCGGTGCGGTATATGATATATTCCGTATCAGAAGGGCAGCGTTCCGAATCCCAGGACTTGACGGCAAAAAAGCTAAGAGCAGATTGATGCGTTTTTTTATCGGTAATTTGTCTGCTACTGACACGGTGATTGTTTTTATAGAGGATATTATTTTCTCTCTTTTCTGTACTTCGGCTTTTATACTGATTAACTTTAAGTTGTATTTCGGACTGCCGAGGTGGTATTCGGTGGTTTCCGCTGCCGGAGGCTTCTTTTTGTATCATTATACTGTTGGTCGGCTTGTAATCATGTCTGCCGAAGCTATCGTGCGTTTTATAGCGTCGGTTATCCGATTTGTGATTTCTCATACGGTTATTCCGTTATGTGCATTTGTAAAAAAGATTATCGCTTTATTGTCAGAGGCAGAAAGAAAACGCAGGCTTTTGCTGTATACGGCTATGTATGAAAAACGCCTGATTTTCTCGGTTTCTGATATATACATACCAAGTCAAAACAATGCCCCAGAAGATTCTCATGTAAATATTTCCGGGGAGTGAAGAAAGGAAAGTCGGAAATGAAAAACGGCGGACGTTTAAATTTTTTTGTGAAGCTTACTATCCTTGTGGTGATATGCTTTTGTGCCGTCAATATTATAAAACTTCGAACCGACTACAATGATCTAAAGGACAGAGAAGCGGAATTGCTTAAAGAAAAAGCGGAATATGAGGAAGCGATTGATAAACTTAAGTTTGACCTTGAGCAAGAAATGGATGAAGATTATATAATGCGCATTGCAAGGGAAAAGCTGAATTATTATCTTCCGGATGAAATTATTTTTTATAATGACCGCTGATGAGACAGTTTTTAAGCTTTCTCTTGATTTTGTATTAGTTTTGGTTTATAATGATACCGTACTTCGAAATGAGTACGGTATATTTTTTATCGGCGGATCGTCTTGATTTCTATAAAATAACAGGCAAAAGGAAAATTGGAAAACAGAACGGGCGGAACAACGGAAAAACGTGATGTGTCTATGTCTGTGCTGGCACGTGGTAGATTTACGATGAATAAAATTCCCTGTTTTGCCGTATGCTCTTGCTTTCCGACCGGCGGATTTTATGAGCGCAGCTCGCTCATCGATTCCGGGAAAGACGATTCCGTTATTTTATGAAGGCTATGGTTATAAAATGAAAAAATTAACACACAGTGAAAAAACTGCGGTGATTGCCGCGGGAGTAATACTTTTTTTGTTTATCGGCGTTTCTGTGCTTGCTGTCATTCTTTTTGGTATGCTTGAGGATACTGAAAACAATTTTGCGGATTACAGAAAGAAAACCGAGATTAAACTTTCCGATCTTGAAAAGAATCATAACAACTCCCTGAATGATGTTTCCGAACTCAAAAACGATCTTGAGCTTGCCGAAAAAAATAAAGCGGAGCTTGAAAAATATATTGCTCAGATCGAAGCGGAAATGAAAGAGATGGAAGAGGGATTCGGCGATAAGGACGAGCTATACGGAGTTCTCAGCAGTCAGCTTTCCGAACTTAAAAAGATTCTTGAAGAGAAACAAACCGAAATTGACGCGTTAAAGCAAGATATAACAGAGCTTGAAAAAGTTTACAGCGTTGATTTGAACAGTCAGATTCAGATATTGTCCGAGCTTGAAGCATTGCTTTCCGAAGGCGCGCCGATGAATAAAAACGAATCGGTGATTTTGAATCCCGACGGAACCCCCATGCTTGGTGATGACGGTCTTCCTGCAAAGGATATAACCTATGTTTATCCGAAAATATCGGTATATTATGAGGATCTCGAAAGAGGTTATAAATATGTTTGGAACGGAGATGCGGTTTATTCCTCCGCAAGCTGTGTAAAGGCGCCTTTTGCACTCACGGTACTGTCTGCGGCGTCGAAAGAAAAAGCGGAATATGATAAAAAGATCGCGGATCTTATCGCCCAAAACGGAAACGGGGGGGTTCTTCCGGATTTTACGCCTGTATATGATTTTAATAAAATTTTCACCTATACCGAAGATAAATACCGTGCAGGCTCGGGGGTAATAAAAAATGAAGAATACGGCGTAGAATATACATATCTTGAGCTTATGCGATTGCTTCTTGAATATAGTGACAATGTTGCTTTTGCTGAACTTAGGGCAGAATACGGAACCGATATGCTTAAGAAATTCGCCAAGCAAATAAACGCTGCCGCAATGAAAAACAATATCTATAATGCGTCAGCTATCGATCTCGGAAAAACAATGAAGGAAATCTATTACTTTATTGAGAGCGATGCGGAATACGCTTCTTTTATGAAAGACGCTATGATGTCGTCTATACATACGGTAATGATCGGATACGGTGTGGCTCCTAAGAAGATTGCACATAAGTACGGGTGGGACACAGGGGCATATCATGATATGGCTATCGTCTATGATGCTCACCCCTATGTTCTGGTTATCATGTCGGATATGGAGAAAGGAGGAAAAGAAATCAATTCATATATACAGGAGGTAGTTTCCCTCATTGATGATTTGCATGAAAATTTTTATAGGTGAGTGATAATATTGTGAGAAAATTATACGCTGCCGGCAACGGTTCTGTTTTATTTGTTTCCGGGAATTGTGTTGTCGATCATATCGGAACCTATTCGATTAACTTTTTTACTGCTGATCTTGATATGGATGGTGTTCTGTGCAAAAAGGAGTATATCCCCGGTGCGGTCGTAATTCGTTTTATCGGAAGGTCTCCTCTCGAAAAATCGGATGATTTGCATGCGGAAGTTAAGCTTACGGTCTATGCCGACCCGTTCTCGCAGATTATATTTATTTCGATTGCCGCCATGTTTGATGTACACATAAAGATTCAGCCTTGCGAGAAGGTGAGATTTGAATTTTTTGAGAGCTATTCTTCCGATCTTGAAAAGCGGTCCTGCCTTAAACTGCTGCGGGAGGAAACGGCAATGTATCTCATGGCTGATGTGAACAGTGAGTTTGATAGAGAAAATATGCTTTTTCATATTAAACCGGGTTATTCAAGGCTCTTTGTGACCGTTCCGTCAGATGAAGAAAATTTCTTGAAATTCAAGGCACTTCTTAAAAAAATGCCTCCCGTTCTTATTTTCGATTCATCGCCTTCCGATTTATTGTATAAAAGTGTTTGCCGAAGAAAAAACTTGTTTTTTAAATGCAGAACAAATTTAAATGGGCTATCGGTAAAGTGGCAGGATATGATATCCTACTGCAGAGAAACCGTATATAATTTTCAATCGAAAAACGGAGGCTTTTTCAGTCTCGAGAATTCTTTTAATATGATTGATATGTGCCGTATTTTTCGGTTTCTTATTGCCGACGGAGATCAGCTTCAGGCAAAGGCTTTTGCAGAATTTATTTATTCTGTATTTGAAAAATATCGCAGCATACCGTTTGTGTGTAATCCTGACAAAAACAGAGCGATTTTTTTAGAAAACACATATAATCCGGCGGGAGATGCGGTTCTTATTTCGTTATATGAGTATGAAAAACAATTCGGTTCTTCTCACGATTCAAGAATTTCTGTAATAGCTGATACCGTTATGAAAAACGATTATCGATTGGTCAAAGGGGGAATGATGCCATTTTCCGGAATGGAGGGGTATTTTTATAATGCCCTAATGAAGCCGTGGCAAAGATTTCAAGGTTCGGCTGAATCCACGATGTGCTTTCTCGGCGCGGCAAGACGTTATCTTGACATTATGGCAGATAAGCGAGATACACCGCAATACAAACGGATTGCAATGCTTGTAAAATACACAGTCGATGTATTTCCCGAAAATTTTTTAAGCGGAGAAAAGGTTTATCTTAATGCCCCGAAGCGTGCGGAACGGACCTATCATCCTCATACACTTTCCGGATTATGTGATAATTGTTTTAGATTCGGCCGTCTGGTTTACCGCTCGCATCGGTATCTTTGCGGCAAGTGCGAAGATATTGCGGATAAGCTGACTCATTCCTGCTGCGGAAGGGCATTTTTTAACGGAGCGGTTTTTCTCGACAGATATGTCGGGGCGGGATTATTTCCGGATAATACTGTATTTGAAGATATTTCCCCCGAGAAAATGAATACGGACGGTTTGATTATGAGCATAAAATATTACTGTCAGAGAAGGGATATACAGGCTCTTTTTCTATCTGAGCTTATATCAAGATATGAGAATTATCCCAAACGGTTTTCCTTTGCCCAATTATGCCACGCAGCAGCGGAAACGGTCCGTATGCAGGCAAACGTCAGAAAAACAAACAATTAGTGGGTTAAATTTATGATAGGTGTAACAGTAAATACGGTTGCAGTGCTTTTGGGTGGGCTTATCGGCTGTATGATAAAAAAGGGCTTTAAAAATAAAGTTGCGGATGCAATCATGTTTGGACTCGGACTATGTACCGTTTATATCGGTATCTCCGGTATGTTTGAGGGCAATAATATATTGATTCTGATTATCTCTGTAGCCGCCGGAGCAGCTGTCGGTACGGCGCTCGATATAGACGGAAAAATCAAGCGTGTGGCGCATTCCGTAGAAAACAAATTCAGAAACAATACGGGACGGCAATCGGTTGCGGACGGTATAATAGGCGGCAGTCTTCTTTTTTGTGTTGGCGCTATGGCTGTGGTGGAATCACTTAATGCGGGCTTCGGAGACAACACTATGCTTTATACCAAATCAATGCTTGATTTTGTTGCTTCTATGATGCTGGCGGTCAGCCTTGGCGTGGGAGTAGCGCTTTCATCCGTTACGGTTTTGATTTTTCAGGGAAGTATTGCACTTTTAGCGGTGTTTATAAAGCCATATCTTACAGTGGAACTGATATCGGAGCTGACCTGTACCGGATCATTGCTTATTACCATTATCGGTCTCAATATGACGGGTATGACAAAAGCGAAGGTTGCCGATTATCTTCCGTCCCTTCTCTTTGTGCCGGTACTTTATTATATTTTTGAACAAATACCGCTGTTTTCGGTTTGAGGAGCAGACATGAATATTGATGATAAGGTGGCGTTGTGTCGCTGCGAAGAATATGACGTACGGAAAATTTTTGAGTTTCTGAAAGGAATGTCAGAACAGCTTGGAATTACGCCAAACGAAATTAAAGATAAGACTGTTATTATAAAACCCAATCTTTTGCTTGCCTTTCCTCCTGAAAAAGCGGCCACCACGCATCCTGATGTTGTCTCTGCGGCGGCGCTTCTTTTCAGTCAGTGGGGAGCCCGGAGGGTTACGATTGCGGAAAGTCCTGGAGGAATCTATAACGAAAAGAATTTGGAGCGAGTGTACACGGTAACCGGAATGAAGGAGGCTGCCGCTCAAAGCGGAGCATACCTGAACCGTGATCTCGGATGGACGGAATTTTCCACACCGAATGGAAAGGTATCCAAAACCGTTAATGTAATTAATCCCGTTTACGAAGCTGACGTTATTGTGAACATATGCAAAATGAAAACGCATTCTCTTGCCGTTATGACAGGAGCTGCGAAAAATCTTTTCGGTGTGATTCCCGGAATAATGAAGTTTGAGATGCATGCAAGATTCAAAAAACCGGAGGATTTCTTTTCTATGGTTATTGATCTTGATGAACAGCTTGCAAAATCTCACAATGTAATCCACATATGCGATGGAATAATGGGTATGGAGGGGGACGGACCGTCAGGCGGAATCCCCAAAAAAGCGGGAGTGTTACTGATGAGCCGAAATCCCTTTAATCTTGACTGCGTTTCGGCTCGTATCATGAGACTTGACGATAGAGTCAGGTTTATTTCTCTTGCCGCGGAAAGAGGACTATGCCCGAAAGTTTTCGATAAAATCAGTATTATCGGTAGTCGTCCGGAGGAAATTGAGTGCGGGAGCTTTGCACTTCCCGATGCGGCGAAAGGCAAAAAGTTTGATCTGATACCACCGTTTCTTCAGCCGCGCCCTGTTATAGACGGAAAAGTATGCAGAGGCTGCGGCATGTGCGTGAAAAGCTGTCCTCAGCATACGATCTCCGTAAAAAACGGCAAAGCAAAAATTAATCATGATAGGTGTATCAGATGCTATTGCTGTCAGGAGCTTTGTACTTTTCGCGCAGTAAAGATTAAAAAAAGCTTTATATACAGGCTGGTGGAATGATGAATATTGATATGAAAAAAACTGTTATCGAATCGGCGTATGCAAAAATTAATCTGTGGCTTGAGATTCTCGGTAGACGGGAAGACGGCTATCACAATATCAGAAGCATCATGCAGACGGTCTCTCTTTGCGATACTGTTACCGTAAGGCTTACCGAGAGGGAAGTGGGCATGACTTGTTCGGACAGTACTCTTTCCTGCGGACGGGATAACCTTTGTGTAAGAGCGGCAGAGATTTTTATTCAAGAGTGCGGCGGTGGCTTCGGTGTATCCCTTCATCTTGAGAAAAATATTCCGAGAGAAGCCGGGCTTGGCGGGGGAAGCGCTGACGCTGCAGCGGTTCTGAGAGCCTTGAATACTCTTTGCGGAGAGTTTTTTGATACGGATTTTCTGAGAAAGATGGGAAAAAAACTTGGCGCGGACGTACCATTTTGTATATCTGGCGGAACGGCTCTTGCAGAAGGGGTTGGAGCGATTCTCTCTGAATATTATTCCATCCCCGATTGTTTTATTGTAGTAAGCGGGGGTGTCGGTCATATTTCCACGCCGGAAGCTTATCGCAGAATTGATTCTGTGCCCGATGTCTGCGGAAGAGATTTTGGTTCTTTTCAAGAGGCAATGAAAACAGGAGACCTTGCCGTAATCGGCAAAAACCTTTACAACCGTTTTGAGGATGCGGTTCCGGAGGCTTTGGAAATAAAGGCAATTTTGCTGTCAAGCGGCGCGGCGGGAACTCTTATGAGCGGGTCGGGCTCTGCCGTATTTGGACTTTTTGATTCCTTGAAAAAAGTCGACATGGCTTGTGCTTTGCTTGAGAAGGCAGGACTTTCATCTTATATCTGTCATCCGATAAAACAGTATCACTGAATCAGGCTGTTTCGAGGCAATACCGCACAATTCCAAAAGGCAGAGATGTGCAGTCATATTTTTCATCAAACGATACCAATTAGGGGTAGAAGCGGCTCCTTTGCCGACGGAATTTTTGAAGTGTGACGGTATACGGACAAGCAGATATGCCGTTAAGGCACAAGCTGTGAACATGGCGGTGTTGCCTTAATCATATTCCTGCGCTTTTTGCCTTGCCGTTCAAAAAATCATCTCGGAAATCTGCATAGTCGATTGATTAGCCATTCCTTAGGTCAGTATAAGAATTATCGTGATACAATTATCAACGGAAAAATATGAAAAATAATTTTTTATAATCGTTTTAAAGAAATGACAGAGGATTCCGTCCAAAAATCAATAAAAGGCGAGGGCTGTTTGCGGTTTGTGCAAACAGCCCAAATATTTCGTTTTTTCAAGCGTTAATTCTTGTAATAGCCAGTCATTGAAGTACCGATATCCTTGACCAGAATATCACGGGGCATTTTGATAAATTGAAAAGCTACATACAGATCTCCCGCCGCACCGGATATGTTTGCCGTTTGGATAAAATATATCGGCCAAAACCATAAATCAGGCAGAAATGCATTTATCAGAGCGATGATAATTCCCCATATTACCACGGGGGAAAGCGCAATGATAATGTAGCATTTTTTATTATAATACGCAGAGCTTCCCGCATATGCATAGAGACCGGTGAAGCCGTACTTCGGCCGGGTTTTGCTGTATATCCGCATAAAAACACCATGAACCAACTCGTGAAGGATAATATAAACGACTACTCCCGCAAGCATAACTGCAAATCTTAAAATATATTCGGACAGACCGCGGGACATGTCAAACAGATAGCTGAGCGGCAGGTGAAGATGACCGAAAGCGAGCATAACAGCGAAAATAAAAAACGAAAAGGCGTTCACAAGCAAAGCCGTTTTTTTATCATTTTGAAGGTCAAGCTTAAATATTTCCGAATAATTATCAGGAAGCGATAGAGTGTTTTTTATCATAAATAAGGGCTCCTTGGTTGTTATGCTTTGAAACGGATGTTTGCTCAGTCCATTTTTTCCGAAAGCTTTTTTCCTCCGAGAATGTGGAAATGCAGGTGCTTTACACTTTGACACCCATCTTCTCCGACATTTGTGATTACACGATAGCCGTTTTCTATTCCAGATGCTTTAGCAATTTCCGGTATCCTCTCAAAAATGTAGGAAACCACGGAACTGTTTTGCGGCGATACTTCATCTACTGAACTGATATGTTCTTTGGGGATTATCAGAATGTGAACCGGCGCCTGTGGATTTATGTCGAGGAAAGCAAGGATACGCTCATCCTCGTACACTTTGCTTGAGGGAATTTCTCCTGAAACAATTTTACAGAAAAGACACATTTTTTACCTCCGTCCCGATAAAAATCGAAGAATTTGTATCGGGTATATCATTAAAAATATTGACAAAAAGAGTAAGGTGCGATATAATGAGTACAATAATATTATAGTGAATATTTATATTATAGCAAATGGGAGGAAAGATGTCAATGCAAATTACAAAGGATACCATAATCGGAGATATACTGGATCATGATCCCGGAACGGCTCAATTCTTTTTTGAAATAGGTATGCACTGTCTCGGCTGCCCCGCTTCAAGGGGAGAAAGCATTGAAGCAGCTTGTATGGTTCACGGAACTGATGCCGACGAACTTGTTGCCAAGATCAACGACTATCTCAGCAAAAAGTGAAACTGCGGGCTGCCGTGACGGCGATGACTTTATTCCCGTGAATCTGTATGGAAGGGCTGTCGCGTTGAAACGCGGCAGCCCTTTGATTGAGGAATATGAAAGAAATAAAAAATAACGGTGCGCGTCTTTCGACGATAGCGCGGCTCGTGAGAGAGAATGTCTTGCTCATCGATGTGGGAAGCGATCATGGATATTTGCCGATATCTCTTGTGTCAAGCGGAAGAATCAAACGGGCGATTGCTTCGGATGTTGTACCGGGACCGCTTTCAAAAGCGAAAAAAAACATATCGGCTGCCGGGCTTGAAGCTGAAATAGCGGTTGTTCTGTCGGATGGGCTTGATTTGATAGAAGTTGAATCTCCTTCTGATATTGTGATTGCCGGAATGGGTGGAGAACTGATCTCAAAAATTATCGATGCAAAACCGCAGGTGAAAAATGCGGATGTACATTTGATTCTCCAGCCGATGACAAAGGCTGAATATTTAAGACGTTATCTTTGTGAAAACGGTTTTGAAATTATCTCGGAGCTTCTTGCCTGTGAAGGGAAAATATATCAGATTATTTCCTGTCTATACATAGGAAGGTCATATGCACTCACCGAATGTGAGCTTGCTGTAGGAAAAAAATCTGCAAGGAATGAGGACGCACTTTTTCGCCGTTTTGTCAGCGGAAAACTCTCTTCGCTGAAAATTGCAGCAGAGGGAAAAGGGATGGCGGCGATAGATTGTACGGAAGAAATAAAATTGATATCGGCTCTTGAAGAGCTTTTGGATTCTGAAAGTAAGGAATGTTGATTATATGAAGGTTAAGGATTTATATGATAGGCTTGATGAAACGATTCCTTCATCGCTTTCCTGCGAATGGGATAATGACGGACTTATGTGCTGTCCTGATCCCGACCGAGAAGTGCGCAGGGTTTTGCTCACATTGGATGTCACACAGGCAGCGGCGGAATATGCGGAAGAAAAAGGATTTGACGCCATAATATCTCATCATCCGCTTATTTTCCGCCCCTTACCGTCTTTGATATCCCGTAAGTTGATCAGACTCGTCCGAAATAACATAACTGTAATGTCCTTTCACACACGTCTCGACAAGCTTGACAACGGTGTGAATCGCGTTCTTGCGGAAAAAATCGGTATTACAGATGCGTCGGCTTTTTCCGAGGAGGGAATCGGATTGATAGGAACTCTTGAAGAACCTATTATGCCTGAACTTTTTTGCGAGAGAATAAAAAAATCGCTTGGCTGTCCTGTTCTTGAACTTGTGACTGCTGGATTGCCATGCAGTCGAATTGCTGTTGTGGGAGGAGATGGCAAAGATTGCCTGTCCGATGCTGTAAGAGCGGGTTGTGATACTTATCTCACGGGAAGTATGAGCTATAACAGTTTGACTGATGCGTCAGAGATCGGAATTAATATCATTGCCGCCGGTCATTTTTTCACCGAAAATCCCGTTCTTGAAAAAATCGAACAAATCATTAAAACAATAGATCGAGGAATCCGATGTGAGCTTTTTGACTGCAATGTTGTAAAAATGGTTTGACATACATATATGTTGATAAAGGGGAAATAAAAGAAATATGAGAAAAACGAAAATTATCTGTACTCTCGGTCCCGCTTCCGATTCCGAGGAGGTTATAAGAGAGCTTATACTTGCCGGAATGGATGTTGCCAGAATTAATTTTTCACACGGAGAGTACAGTGAGCACAAGCATAAAGCCGATATAATAAAAAAGCTGCGCGCCGAGCTGAATCGGCATACCGCGCTTTTGCTTGATACAAAAGGTCCCGAAATCCGTCTTAAAACATTTGAAAAAGGAAAGGTTACGCTTAAAGCCGGAGACAGCTTTTCACTTTATATGGATGATCGGCAGGGAAATGAAAAGGGCGTTTCCATTACCTATACGGGATTATGGAGAGATGTTTCTTTCGGAAGCAGAATCCTGATTGATGACGGGCTTATAGAGCTTACTGTGGAAAGTGTTTCAGAAAAGGAAATCAAGTGCTGCGTAAAAAACGGAGGTTCTCTATCGAATCGCAAGGGCATAAATGTTCCCGGTGTTCGCTTATCCATTCCTTTTTTGAGTGAAAAGGACAAGAGTGATATAGCTTTTGGGGTAAAAGAGGATTTTGATTTTATTGCCGCCTCCTTTACGCAGTGCGCCGATGATATAAGAAAGATACGGGATGAGCTTGATAAAAACGGAAGTCACGGGATACGGATTATCGCTAAGATAGAAAATTCGACCGGGGTCGATAATATCGATGAAATTCTCAACGAGGCGGACGGTATCATGGTTGCAAGGGGAGATCTTGGCGCGGAGGTGCCTATGGAGAATATTCCCGTTATTCAGAAACAGTTGATTTCAAAGTGCTATAATGCCGGGAAGCAGGTTATTACCGCAACGCAGATGCTGGAGAGCATGACGCACAATCCGCGTCCTACAAGAGCGGAAATCACGGATGTTGCAAATGCGATTTACGACGGAACGAGCGCTACCATGCTTTCCGGCGAGACAGCAATGGGAGATTATCCGATTGAAGCGGTAAAGCGAATGGCTACAATTGCTTTGCGCACGGAAAGCGATATTGACTACAAGAAAAGATTCTTTGATTGCCGTTTCGGCGGTTTCGGAAACGTTACGGATGCCATATCTCATGCGACCTGTACTACGGCGCATGATCTCGGTGCAAAGGCTATTATAACGGTAACTACCTCTGGATTCACAGCGCGTCTGCTCAGCCGCTTCCGTCCGCAGACCGATATCATTGCTTGCTCTCCCGATCCGAAAGCGTGCAGACATATGAATATGTCGTGGGGGGTAATTCCGCTTCTTATAGATAAAGTGGAGGAAAGCTCCGAAAAGCTTCTCTCGATTGCTGTCGATAAGGTGTATGAGGCAGGTTATGTGAATTACGGCGATCTTGTGGTGGTTACTGCGGGACTTCCGCTCGGAATACCGGGAACCACGAATATGCTCAAGGTTCAAATGGTAGGCGATGTTCTTCTTGCCGGAAAGGGAATTGTAGAGGAATCGGTTTGCGGTCAGCTCTGCGTCTGTGCCAATGATGAGGAAGCACTTGAAAAAGGAAAAAACGGTGATGTTATTGTAATTCCATCCGCTTCTGACAGAATAATCAGTGTGCTTCGTCACGCGAGCGCTATCATCTGTGAACGGGGCGGAGAGGATTCATATGCTGCGATAGTGGGAAAGACGCTGAATATTCCGGTGATAATTGCCGAAAACGCTACCAAGATATTGAAGTCGGGAATTACTGTGACTGTGGACGGAAAACGCATATGATGATTTAGATCCGAACAGCGTAGAATTAGCTGAGATGGAAAAGAAAATAT
>ERZ1106976.933-NODE-933-length-31676-cov-33.381013_pt1 | contig 31676 bp, 17 predicted proteins | sample MGYA00403687_ERZ1106976 | MGnify/ENA primary metagenome ERZ1106976 (study PRJEB35170, sample SAMEA104062446) | human gut metagenome | biome: human gut; feature: human-associated habitat; material: faeces | place: Denmark | collected 2013-02-22 ... | reverse complement strand
AATCGCGCGAAAGGGTCAAGGGAGGGGACTTCGTCCCGTTTCATTCTCCCTTGCAGGGTGCAGGGACAGCGTCCCTGCTGGGGGCAAGGGGCAAAGCCCCTTGGGTCTTCCAACGCCCTTGTCACCCGAACGGCGGCGGGGGGAATAGCGGCAAATCCGGACAAGTCGGCGCAGGGGTGCCGCACGCTTCCCATCGTGTCATGTAGGCTTCGACGAGCAGCTCAATCGTGCAATCAAACACAGGGGGACGGCAGTCATCCGCACACACAGGCGCGCCGCCGTCAATCAGCCGAACACACGGCAGCACCATCATCTGGTTGCGCCAGCATTCCGCCTACACACAGCGAATCGGCAGCGCAACATCCGTTGTCAGCACACTTTCGCCGCGCAAAACCTGCCCGCACTCCGCCTGCACTTGGCAAACAATCGGAATATTCACCCGCAGAAGGCACGGCGCGGGTCGAGACGGTCGGCATCCGCGGCAGCCGCACGGGCGCGGTTCTTGGTACGGCGCAATCTCCCAATCCGCGTCACCGCACGCCGTAACGCCGACGAGCTGCAATCGCCCGTTCGCATCCTCCGGCAAACCGCCGACGTACAGCGCCACACACGCGCGGCGCTGCCACTCCCGCCCGCTGGCGAGGATTCGCGGCAATAAAACGCCCTTCTGCGTCGGTGGACAAGACGGGCAAGGTGGTCTGGACGGGCAAGGCGCTTGCGGCGGCATGGGACGGCAGCAATTCGGACGCTGATTCATGGCGATTCCTCCCATCGTGTGAGCTGTTCACTCCCAGCATATGCGCGGCGGGAAAATCGGGCACAAAAAAACCCGGCACGAAGCCGGGAATTTTGCGATTAGTTCAAGGATTCGGTCTCGTTCTCGATGGTCACATCTTCCACCGAGCGAATCGCCCAGCGCGCAACAACCATCGTCTGGTCGCCCTTGCCGACGCTCAGGGTGATGGTGTCGTCCTTGATGCTCTCGATGGTGGCGTAGATGCCGCCGATGGTGCACACGCGGTCGCCCTTCTTCAGGGACGCGAGCATGTCCTGCTCCTTCTTGCGGCGCTTCTTCTCCGGGCGAATCATCATGAAGTACATCAGGACGAAAACCAGCAGCAGCGGCAGAAGGCTGAAGAGAATACCGACAATGCCGCCAGCGGCCGAATCCGCGGTGACGGCGGCAGGGTCGGCAGCACCGGTGGTGGTGGTGGTTTCCGCAACGGCGGTGGCGATGCCCAAAAGCTTGGTCAGAAATTCCATGCGAATTAGCTCCTTTCAGTAATCCGGAATACTCTATCTATTGTAGCATATTTTTTCGCGCTTCACAAGAGGGGAAAGCGGGCTTTTGCGCCATTCACAGAAATTTTGCATGACGGCATCAAGCATTTTTCCGCGAAGCTGCGCTTTCAGGCGCAAATTTGCATCTTTGGGGCACGGAATTGTAAAACTTGCGCATATTCGCTTGCAACAGGTGTTTTTTTTGATATAATGGTAATGGAATGCTGAAAAGCGCACAAACGAATGTCAAGGAGGCTGACGAATGAAGAAGCTGCTTGCGATTCTGCTGACGCTGGCGATGCTGGTGCCGATGTGTGGTTTTGCGGAGGAAAGTGCGCCCGGCGCGACAAGGACAGTCATTTTCCTGAAAGACTTCAATGCGAAGGTGCTGGGGGCGGACATCGACGAAGCGGAGGAAAAAGCCGTAAATGACTTTCTGGATGCCCTGCGGGTGATAGTCTATCAGCAGGGGACAACGTCAGCCGCCTATGAGGTGACGCTGAACGACCAGCCTATTGTCGATTATGCCGTGCAGTTCAGCGGCGCGGATGTCTATGTCAGCAGTGACCTGCTGGGCGAGACGCTGTATCTGAACCTCGACGAGGACATGCAGCATTTCGGGGAGCTGGTGTACCGCCAGCAGCTCAGCCAGCGCGGTCTTACGGCGGAAGTCATCAACGAGACGGTATCCTCTGGGTACTACGCGGAGCAGATTGCGCAGGTGGGACAGATGGGCGCAATGACGGCGAAGGTACTCAAAAATCCCCTCTTCACGGAAAACGTGCAGGCGGAAGAAGTGCTGAATAGCCTTGCGGCGATTGACTTTACGGAGATGCAGCGCCGCTTGGCGGAATATCAGCCGTCCATGACGATTGACCCTGTGACGGAGCAGCTCGAAGGCTGTGACCCGGTGATACAGGTGTGTACGTTCACGCTGACGAACGAACAGCTGGTCAATCGGCTGGCGATTCTGCTGGAAACGGCGATGCAAGTGCCTGTCGTCCAGAACTTCGCGGATTTGGCGGCGGATTATGACAATCTGATGCAGTTCATGTCGCAGACGACGACGGAAGAGTATGTGCCGCAGGAAATCGACTGGGCGGCGCAGGTGCGTCAGCAGACGATGCTGTACAGCGACGCGCAGGTGACGCTGTACACGGATGCGCAAGGGCAGCTTGTCAAGCTGATTGTGAACTATTCCGCGCTCCCGGACTGGGCGGAAAGAATGTCCGAGGTGGAGCCGACCGAGGGAATCCTGAAGCCCGTCACGTTCACGCTGAACCGGAACACGCTGGCGGACGGCTTGCAGTACGACTGGACGCTGGAAAAGGAGGAGAACAGCACGACGGGACGCCTCACCATCGGTGAAAAGAATGCCGAACTGGTGCTTATGCCGGATGACCAGACGCAGACGACGATTTCGCTGACGGTTGAGCCGAACCGCAGGGGCGGGAGGGTCGATGTAGAAGTGCGCACGACCTCCGAAGCGAACGGGACGGACAGCGGCATACAATTCGGCGTGTTTACGTCTGGTTCGAGCAGCAGTGTATATCGGGAGTCGAGAATTCGGCTCTTGTCTGGCGGTGAAGTCGGCTTGACCATCTACACGACGACCTTTTCGTGCAAACCGCGCCCCCTGCTGTCCGACGGCGACGTGCTGGACTTGGGCGAAATCAGCAGTGCGCGCTTCAACGCCTACATGCTGACCTTGGCGACGAGCATTTCGCAGATTCTGCCGCGCATCCTGATGAATCTGCCGAACAGCGTGCGGCAGCTCATGGACGGTACGACGACGCTGCCGAGCAGCACCATCATTTTGGATAACGCCGACTAACATCAACCGAAAGCATCACTGCCCCGCAGTGTTCGCTATAAAGAAAAAGGGAAACCAAACAACAAGGAGGAAAACCCCATGAAGAAATTGCTTGCGGTACTGCTCAGCATCATGATGCTGGCGATGCCCCTGACCTCGATGGCGGAAAACAGCGTGTGGGACAATGCCGCGCGTCAGGAAACCACCATCACTATCCACGACCTGAACGCTGACCTCGTGGCGGCGCTGGGCGGGGATGACACCGCGATGGCTGCCATCAACGACCTGCTGGCGGCGCTGTCCCTGACCGGCTATCAGCAGGGCGACGAAGCTGGCTTTGACCTCAACCTGAGCGGCAAGAGCGTGCTGGGTATGGCATCGCTGACGACTGCTGCGGAAGAAAACCAGCTGATGTATGTGTCCAGCGCGCTGCTGGGCGGCGTGATTGCTGTGAACAGCAAGGACGTGGAAGCCATCAAGGAAAAAGCCCTCCGCGCGACGATGAAGATGTCCGGTCAGAGCGACGAGGAGATCGACAAGGCGATTGAAGAATCGAAGGAACAGCTGAGCGGCAATGCGGAATACACTGCCCTGATGGAAGCATCGGCGAATCTGAGCAGCATGACGGAAGAGCAGCTCATGGAAGAACTGACGCAGGCGGACACCACGGCGTTCATGACCATGATGAACGAAATACTGTCCGGTGCAGAAATGGCAGAAGTGACCGAGCAGCCCGGCGACTGCGACGCGGCGAAGAGCTACGTCAAAGTCACCGTTCCGCCGGAAAAGCTGGCCGAGATGACGAAAGCCCTGCTGGAAATGATCCACAGCGTTCCGAGCATCGGCGCCTACATGGATGCGCTTTTTTCCGCTGCTGACACGAGCTGGGACGACCTGCTGAAAGAACTTGATGAAGCAGATCTCTACGCGGATGACATCGTTTACGAATACTGGATGACTGAAGCAGGCGAGCTGGTTCGCATGACGGCTTCGGTGAAGATCAACAACGGCGGCGAAGAACCCCTGCCGATGTCCTTCACTGCGACCCGCAACACGGCGGACGGCGTGGCGACGTGGCTTGTGACCATCAAGAGCGCGGAAGATACCGCGGCGACGCTGACCTTCGCAGGCGACTTGGAGAACTTCACGGCGAACCTGACCGCCTATGATGGCGAAGACCCCGTTGAAATCAACGTCAGCGGCAAGGGCGTCGGCACGGACAGCAGCGTTGTTGATGTGGAAATCAAGGAAACGGTGGACGGTGTCGAGCAGGGCTTCGGCGTTGTGGTGACGACTTTTGCGACGATGGACGGCGAACAGGGCGTCCGCAAGGTGGATGTGCTGGTGCGCTTCATGGGTCTGGACGTTGTGACCATCACGGCGGAAACCCGCACCTGCGACGCGAAGGACGCGCTGGACGTGAGCAAGGCGCAGGATTTGGGCGCGATGACGGACAGTGAGTTCCAGACGTGGTTCGTCAAGGTGATGAACAACCTGCAGAACCTGCCCATGACCCTGCTGATGAGTCTGCCGGAGAGCATGCTGACCCTGCTGATGGGCGGCAGCAACTGATACGATTTCCTGCATTCGCCTGTGCCATCTGCTTGCGCCTTTCCCATGCTGGCGTTTGCGTTAGCCAGAACGAATCATTTGCGGTGCATCTCGGCGCATTCTCATTTGGAAATAGTATCCGCATGGGAGGCTGGCTGAAAAAGTCAGCCTTCTTTTCTATTGCCGGAACATGCTGATTTTCGACCAGAAAAGCAATCCAATTGTAAAAATATGCGCGGAATGGTTGACAAGTCGGGCGGATTGCTTTACCATAGTACATGGATTATTCTGTGACTTTACTCCGCACGGCTTGCGGATGATTCAGATGGAGGAACAGGCAAGATGAGGATGCTTGGCAAGCGATTTCTGTCACTCCTGCTCGCGCTGGGAATGCTGCTGATGCTGCTCCCCGCGGCTGCGGCATCGGAGCTGACGATGCTGCAAGTGGATTTTCTGGGCATGTATGCCACAAGCGCGGGAACGTATGAATCCCGGAAATTCACGGGCGATTTTACCGTCATGCAGAACGGGGAGGCGGTCGGCACGATTCGCCTGACCGACTTCGGCAGTGACCCGATTTCCGTTCCCGGTACGGGCAATGTGCAGCTTGTCCCGGTGGCGGAAACGATGCCGGAGGACGCCATTATGGCGGCGAGCTACACCGTGTCGATTGTCGATGGACGGCTGAACAAAGCGGTCATTGCTGTGCTGACGGACACGGGTCTGTTCACCGTGCACACGGAGAGCAGCTCCTCTTTTGACCTGATTAACGAGCGCGGCGAGACGATTCTCTCCTTCGACACCGACAGCCGGGGCGACTATGCCCTGCCGGCGGCGATTCATACGGGGCTGTATACCCTGCGAATGACGAAGGCTTCGCTGGCCATTGAAAGCTGGCGCGACAAGATTATCAACATCGAGCGCTACACGGGTGCGGATTCCGTGACGAAGGTGAACGCTTCCTATTATTATGTGCCGCCGACGATGGCGCCGACCGCCACGCCTGAACCCACGCCTACGCCGACGCCCACCCCGACACCTACACCGACCCCGACGGCAACGCCAACGGCAACGCCTACGGCGACCCCGACGGCTACCCCGACCTTAGCGCCGACGGAAGCGCCGACCGAGAATCCGACGGAGGAACCGACGGAGAAACCCACGGAAGCGCCGACGCCAACCCCGACGGCTACCCCGACCCCGAGCCCGACGCCCACGCCGAGCCCGACGCCTACGCCTACGCCGACCCCCACCCCTGAACCCGTGGACGGCACGCTGACGATGCTCATGCGCGGCGTGAACGCGGCAGTGGCGTACCAGATTGTCAGCGAGGACGGCAAAACGACCCGCACGGGTTACCTGACCGATGGCGAGACGGTGCAGGAAGCCGACCTCTTCCACGGAACATACGCCGTCACGGTGACGCTGCCGGAAGGCACGCTGCTGACGGGCGTGAACGGCTGGCCGAACCTGCAGAAGGGTCAGGCACAGTGGCTGGTGAACATTCAGGCGATGCAGACCAGCCGTTATGAACTGGATCTGACGCTCAGCGGCGGCATGACCGGCAGCATCGACGACCTGTCTGCCCCGGCGGAAGTGACGATTTCCGGCCAGCGGATGAGCGAACAGATGACGGTCAGCGGTGCGTTTGCGCTGAACGACCTGTATCCTGATACTTATCAGATTACGGCAGCCCTGCCGCGCGGCCTGTATGACACCGAGGGCTGGACGCTCAGCACGACCGATACGGGCGTGACGGCGAGCATTCTGGTGGAAATCGGCGCGGGCGAAACCGTTGTGCTGCCGGCGCTGGCGAACCATGCCACCGGCGACGCTTCCGGCGTGGTGCTGGGGCTGGACGGTCAGCCGATGAGCGGCGTGCAGGTGCAGCTGGTCAATCAGGCGGGCGAAGTCGCGGCGGAAGCGGTGACGGATGAAAACGGCGCTTGGCAGGCGGAGTTCCTCGAATACGGGACGTACGTCGTCCGCTATGACGCGGGCGTGACCCTTGCCAACGGTGCGCTCGTCATCAGCGATGAACCCGCGACTGTGACCGCGAAGGCGGCGAATCCGGCGGCGCTGACCATCCACGCCTTCCGCGACAACGATAACAACGGTTCACGCGGGAAGTACGAGGAAGGCGTGTCCGGTGCGACGATGAGCCTCATCACCGAAGTCAACGGCGTGGAGGTTGTTGTGGCATCCGGCGAAACGGACAAGAACGGTGAAGTGTCGCTGGCTGTCCCGGCGGGGACGTACGTCCTGCGCAGCGAGCTGCCCGCGGGCTTCGGCCATGGCGCGCACGGCAAAAATGTCAGCGCGAACATGTCCATCATGGATGAAACGACCGAACAAGTGCAAAGCAGCGTGCCGCTGACCCTCGAAGCCGGTTCTGTGACCGACGTGGGCGTCGGCGTGATGACGATGGCGGCGCTGCAGGGCCTTGTGTGGCTGGATGAAAACGACGACGGCGTGTATCAGGACGGTGAACCCGGTCAAGCGGGCATCAAAATCCGCGCCGTCGGCGTGAAAAACGGCTTGGTGTACGAAACCGAGAGCGGCGAGGACGGCAAATTCTACATCGGTCAAATGCGCTACGGCACATACAATGTCGAATACAGCCTGCCGGACGGCTTGGTCTTTGCGCGATATAGCCAGACGGGCGGTAATCGCCGCTCCATCATCACCAGCGAATTTAAGCGCTCTGAAACGGATCAGGTGATTCTTGAACGCGGTGACTTGGAGGAAGTCCTCCTTGGCGTGATGAAGGGCTCTAACATCAACGGCATCTGCTTCCTGGATGAAAACAACAACGGCGTGTACGACGAGGGCGAAAAGACGCTGGAAGGCGTGAAGGTCGTCCTGTATCGTCAGGCCATCGGCAAGGAGCTGCTGAACACCGTCTCCGACGAGAACGGGCGCTTCACCTTCGCCAACATCCGCGGCAGCACGTTCCGCGTCAAAGCGACGATTCCGCAGGGCTATGTGTACACCATTGCGGGCGAGGGCGAGTACGGCAACATGTTCGCGCCCGGCACTGACCGCCGCGAGTACACGATTTCCGACGTGGTGCTGGAGAATGACAGCGAGATGACGATGGCCATCGGCGCGATTACTTACGGCAGCATCTCCGGCACGGTGTATCTGGATGACGACTTCTCCGGCAGCCGGATGGACGCGGAAAAGATGGTCAACAACTTCACCGTCACCCTGACGGATGAAAAAGGCAATACCCGCACGGCGAAAACGAACCGCAGCGGCGTGTATACCTTCGATGACCTTGCGCCGGGGCAGTACACCGTGAGCGCGACCGCGAACAGCGGCTTGGCGTTTACACGCACGGGCGACGGCAATATCCTCCGCAACCTCTCCGGCGGCGCGGGCGAAAGTGAACCGGTGGCGCTGACAATGGGCGCGGATTTGACGGGTCTTGATATCGGCATGATTACCCCCGGACATGTGTCCGGCGTGGTGTTTGCCGACAAGAACGACAATGGCCTGCGCGACGCGGACGAAGGCGGCTTGCTCGGCGCGGTGGTTCACCTGATGGACGAAACCGGTGACGTGGCGACCCGCACCATCGGCGCGGATGGCAGCTTCCTGTTTGACGCGGTGCTGCCCGGAACGTACCGCCTGCGCTACGAGCTGCCGGGCGACGGCGTGTTTGCTCCCCTGACGGACGGCGGCAACACCATCGCGCCGGATTCCGACGGCACGACGGATTCCTTTACCATCAGCGTGGGCGAAGAAGTCACCGCGCCCCTGTGCGGCGCACTGGCTCTGGGCGACATTGAAGGCATGGTGTTTGCCGATCACAACGGCAACGGCGCGCAGGATGCAAACGAAGCGGCGCTTGCCGGCGTGACGCTGATCCTGACCCCCTCCCGCGAGGATTTGACGGAGCAGACCGTCCTCACCGATGCGACGGGCGCGTACAGCTTCACCGGGCTGCGGCCGGACGCCTACACGCTGACCTTGCGCTTCCCGGAGGGCATGGTGCTCTCCAAGCTGGACGGCAATGTGACCCTGCCGCTGATGCACGGGTTGAACGAGCAGCAGGTGAACATCGAAATCGGGCTGGGAGAGGAATGGCTGAATCAGGCGCTTGGCGGCGTGATTCCGTCGAAGATGTCCGGTCAGGTTTGGGTGGATGAGAATGACAACGGCCGCATGGACGCGGGCGAAATCACCCCGGAAAACGAGACGCTGACCCTGCTGGATGAAACCGGCGCGGTGTTTGCGCAGGTGCAGACCGATGCGGATGGGCGGTTCGCCATCGACGGCATTGCCCCCGGCGTGTACAGCCTTGCCTACGACCTCAAGGAAGGTACGCAGGCGGCGCGTCTGGGCGACAGCACCTTCACCACCGAGGGCAGTCAGCTCGTCATGACCGAGATTGAAATTAGCGAAAACAACAACTATACTGCTCCGATGCTGGGCTTGAAGATTGACACGAGCATCGGCGGCATGGTCTGGTGCGACAACGCGGGCGAGATTGCGCCCCTGTCCGGCGCGGAGGTTATCTTGCTGGACGAAAAGGGCAGCGAACTGCAAAACGCGACGACGGGCGAGGACGGCATCTACCGCTTTGACGGCTTGATGCCGGGCAACTACCGTCTGCGTGTGACGCTCCCGAACGGCTACGTCGTCGTAGAAAAGGACGACACGCGCCTCAAGGACGGGCAGAACATCAGCGTGATGACGACCTACACCGCCCGCGAGGGAGAGAGCGACCTGATTGCCCTGCGCATGAGCCAGCATCAGCTGGAGCAGAACATCGGCGCGGTGCAGCCGGGCACGCTGGGCGACTTCTGCTGGCTTGACCTGAACGGCAACGGCCTGCAGGACGCGGGCGAACTCGGTCTGGGCGACATGCGCATCGAGCTGTGGCGCAACGACCAGCTCGTCGCGGAAACGACAACCGACACGTACGGTTACTACACTTTCGAGAACCTGTATCCCGGCGTGTACACGCTCAAGCCCATCTACCCGGCGGAAGTTGTGCCGACGCGTATGCGCACGGATATTCCGCTGATTGCGTCGATTCTGGGCGAAAACGGTGAATCGAACCCGGTGCAGGTGACCTCCGCCAGTACGACCTACACGGCGGATTTGGGCTTCGTGCTGGTTGATGACGACGTGCTGCCGGCAAACTACGGCATCGGCGAAAAGCAGGACTGGACGAAGAAGTAAGGAATAATGCGGAATGCGGAATTGCGCATCCGCGGATGGCGGGGTGCTGCGGGGGCGAAAGCTCTCGCGGTGCCCCGTTTTTTGTGAAGGGGGAGGGAAGCAAAGTCCGCTTTTACGGAAAGAATCAACTGTTTGTTTTTGTGAGAATTGAAAAGTAAATAAAAGTTACTTCACTCGCATTTCGTGAATGAAAATGGAAGCTGCTTCATTCTGAAATCCCAAATCCGCGCGAATCAACCGTTTTCCTGCGCGAAAGCGTATTGCAAAAGCGGCTTCCATTTGGTATCATAAATGTTACCAGATGTGGCTGTTCAATATGAAAAAAAATCAGCCGAATCATGCTGGAAATGAAAGGACGGAAACAAATATGAAGAAACTCCTTGCTCTCCTGATGGCGCTCATGATGTGCTGCACTGCCTTTGCGTTCGCGGAGGAAGAAGCGGAAGTGCCGGCAGTTGAAATGAATGTCAGCTTCGAGGCGCAGACGGTTACGCTGGGTGAAACGGGTCTGACGATGCAGATTCCGGCGGACTGGGCGGTTCAGGAAGTCCCCGCAGGCACGGAAAACGCCGAGAACATCCTGCTCTTCGCCGTCAACGCCGACCAGACGGTCAGCATTACGGCGCAGCTGTCCGCGATGAGCTTTGAAACGCTGCTGCAAGGCATTCAGGACGCGGGTGCGACGGAAGAAATGCTCGCTGAGCTGTATGTCAACGAAAACTATTGCCTGATGTACACCCCCGGCGACACCGTGCTGGCGCTGTACACCTTCCTTGATGACGAGACGGTTCTCGCTGTGACGTTCCAGGTCGCCAGCAAGGAAGTGGGCGACGCGCTGGAAAACATGCCGCTGGAGATCTTCGGCAGCTTGGCGGCAGCGGAGTAATTCACTTCGTTACCATGATGCAGGACGAATGAGCGTCCTGCATTTTTTGTGCGCAAAAATGAACAGGGACTTGCAGAAAAACTTGATAAATGCAACAACTTGGACGAAAATATTCAAAATACACGAGAAAAACATAAAAAAAACACAGTTTGTGCAACAAAACACTTGATTTTCTCCATACAGTGTTGCATAATAAAGCATCGACACGGTGAAGCCGGCTGGTTTGGCGTGTCGATGAACAAGAAACGCAGGCAGACGCGGCAGCGCCCCTGCCGGGAAGGTGGAGCGGATGAATTCCAAGATGCTGTTTTATATCCTCAAGCGCGTGCTGCTGGCGCTGCTGACCATCTGGATTGTCATCACGGTGACGTTCTTCGTGATGCACTCGATTCCGGGTGGACCGTTCGCAAGTGAAAAGGCAATTTCCGCGGAAGCGCAGGCGGCGCTGGAGGCCAAGTACGGGCTGGACAAGCCGCTGGGTGAACAGTATGTGACGTATCTGCGCGACGTGGTGACGAAGCTGGACTTCGGGCCGAGCCTGAAGCAGCGCGGCCGTCAGGTCATTGACATTATTCTGGATGGCATGAAGACCTCCGCGAAGCTTGGTCTGATTGCGGCGTTCAGCGCGGCGATTGCCGGCATCGTCCTCGGCGCGCTGGCGGCGCTGCGGCGCAACACCGTGCTGGATAAGATTATCATGGTGATTACGACCGCGTTCGTGTCCATGCCGTCGTTCATTATGGGGTCATTCCTGCTGATAGTGTTCTCAGTCAAGTTAGGCTGGGTACCCGCGAACGGCGCGACGGCGGAAGGCTTGATCCTCCCGATTATCACCCTTGCGCTCTACCCGATGAGCTACATCACGCGCCTGACGCGCTCCTCCATGCTCGACGTGCTGGGGCAGGATTATATCCGCACCGCGCGCGCCAAGGGCGTTTCGGGCAAGAAAATTATCTTCGGTCACGCGCTGAAGAACTCGCTGATTCCGGTTATCACCTATTTCGGCCCGATGCTGGCGTTCATCGTCACCGGTTCGATGGTCGTCGAGCAGATTTTCGCCGTGCCGGGTATCGGCCGCCAGTTCGTATCCAGCATCACCAACCGCGACTACACCATGATTATGGGGACGACCATTTTCCTCGCCTCTTTAATCGTGATTATGAATCTGATCAGCGACCTGCTCTACAAGGTGGTTGATCCGCGCATTGATTACGAATAAGGAGGCCTCTGCATCATGATGATGAACAAGAAAAAGCCCTTTAGCCTGCATCTGGATGTGGATTCCTTCATGCCCGCGACGGCGGAGGAAAAGGAAGTCATCTCCCGGATGCGGCCGTCCTCGACCTTTTTCCGCGATGGCGTGAAGCGCCTGCTGAAGAACAAGGTCGCGACCATCAGCCTGATTCTGATTGTGCTGATTACGCTGTCCTCCATCATCATCCCGATGTTCTGGCCGTATTCGTATGACCAGATGCTGGGACAGACGAAGGGTCGCCCGATGGACAACAGCTACAACAACCTCGCGCCGTTCCAGTACGGCAAGACGGAACTGAAGAAAATCGACAAAGGGGAATCTGTTTTCCCGCACATCTTCGGCACGGATGCGCACGGACGCGACTACTTCATCCGCGTCGTCTACGGGACGCGCATTTCCCTCGCCGTCGGCTTCTTCGCCAGCATCATCGTGCTGGTGATTGGCATGATGATTGGCGCAGTCGCGGGATATTTCGGCGGCAGGGTGGACTTGTTCATCATGCGAATCGTCGATATTATCTACTCATTGCCAGATATGCTGGTTATCATCCTGCTGTCGGTCGTGCTGGGGCAGGTGCTGCATGTGGAAGGCACCATCTTAGAGAAAATCGGCTCGAACATCATCAGCATGTTCATCGTCTTTGGTCTGCTCTATTGGGTGGGCATGGCGCGCCTGATTCGCGGTCAGATTCTGTCCCTCCGCGAGCAGGAGTATGTGCTGTCGGCGCAAGCGACGGGCGCGAAGGCGCGGTGGATTATCCGCAAGCACCTTTTGCCGAACTGCATCAGCGTCGTGATTATTTCGACCGCACTGCAAATTCCGAACGCGATTTTCACCGAAAGCTTCCTGTCCTTCCTGGGGCTGGGCGTTAATGCGCCGATGCCCTCGCTGGGTTCACTGGCTTCTGACGCGCTCAACGGCATCTATTCCTACACCTATCGCCTGATTATCCCCGCCGTGGTCATCTGCCTCATCGTGCTGAGCCTGAACCTGTTCGGCGACGGCCTGCGCGACGCATTTGACCCGAAGCTGAATGCGTGATGAAAGGAGCTGGACCAAATGGCATTGCTGGAAGTCAATGACCTGCATACATCCTTCTTCACCGACGCGGGCGAAGTCAAGGCGGTGGATGGCGTTTCGTTCCGCCTTGACCACGGCAAGGTGCTGGGCATCGTGGGCGAAAGCGGTTCGGGCAAGAGCGTCACGGCGTATTCCGTCATGCAGATTCTTGCGCCGACGGGCAAAATCGTCAGCGGCAGCGTGAAATTCGACGGGCAGGAGCTGGTCGGCGCGGACGAGAAGCTGCTGCGCTCCGTGCGCGGCAACCGCATCTCGATTATCTTCCAAGACCCGATGACGTCCCTGAACCCGACCTACACCATCGGCCGGCAGCTGATGGAAGCGATTTTGCTGCACACCGACCGCAACCGCCATCAGGCGCGCGAACGCGCGGTGGAGATGCTGAAGCTGGTCAACGTCAACGAGCCGGAAAAGCGCATGAAGCAGTACCCGTTCGAGCTGTCGGGCGGTATGCGGCAGCGCGTAATGATTGCTATGGCGCTGGCGTGTGAGCCGGACATCCTGATTGCCGACGAGCCGACGACCGCACTGGACGTGACAATTCAGGCGCAGATTCTTGATTTGATGCGCGACCTGCAGAAGAAGATGGGCATGGCGATTATCATGATTACGCACGACTTGGGCGTTGTCGCCCAGATGTGCGACGAGGTCATCGTCATGTACGCCGGTTCTATCTGCGAGCAGGGGACGGCGGATGAAATCTTCTACAACCCGCGCCATGAGTACACGAAGGGCTTGATGCGCTCCATCCCGACGGCGGAGAACAACGGACAGCGCCTGGAGCCGATTACCGGTACGCCGATTGACCTGCTGAACATGCCCAAGGGCTGCCCGTTCGCGCCCCGCTGCGAGGCGGCGATGAAGATTTGCCTGAAAGAGAAGCCGGTTCGGATGCTCATCAATGACGACCATATGGCAACCTGCTGGATGAACGTCAAGAAGGGCGTGGAGGACGGCAGCATCACGGAGGAAGGAGGAGTGCCCTGTGTCTGAAGCGCAGATGCACCAGCCATTGCTGGAAGTCAAAGGACTGAAAGAATACTTTGACATCAACATGGGCTTCTTCCGCACCAAGCCGCTGAAGGCGGTCGATGATGTGTCTTTCACCATCAACAAGGGCGAAACGCTCGGTCTGGTGGGCGAATCCGGCTGCGGCAAGACGACTGTTGGGCGCACCATCCTCCAATTGTACAAGCCGACGGCGGGCGAAATCATTTACGATGGCAAGCCCGTCAAAACGAAAGCGGACTTGCAGAAGTTCCGCACGAAGGCGACGATGGTGTTCCAAGATCCGTACTCCTCGCTGAACCCGCGCATGACCGTGTCGGACATCGTGGGCGAACCGCTGGATGTGCACCACCTGTATTCCTCCAAGAAGGAGCGGGAGGAGCGCATTTTGCAGCTGCTGGGATATGTCGGGCTGAACAGTGAACACGCCTCGCGTTACGCGCACGAGTTTTCCGGCGGTCAGCGGCAGCGCATCGGCATTGCCCGCGCGCTGGCGGTGAATCCCGAATTCATCGTCTGCGACGAGCCGGTGTCGGCGCTGGACGTGTCGATTCAGGCGCAGGTCATCAACATGTTTGATGATTTGCAGGATCGGCTGGGGCTGACATACCTGTTCATTGCGCATGACCTGCTGGTTGTGCGGCACATTTCGGACAGAATCGCCGTGATGTATCTGGGCAAGATGGTGGAGCTGGCGTCGGCGGAGGAAATCTACAATCACCCGCTGCACCCGTACTCCAAGTCGCTTTTGTCCGCCGTTCCGCTGCCTGACCCGAAGGCGGCGCGCGCGAACAAGCGCATTGTCCTCTCCGGCGACATTCCAAGCCCCCTGAACGCGCCGTCGGGCTGTCCGTTCCGCACGCGCTGCCCCCACGCCACCGAAGCCTGCGCGCAGTCGATGCCGCCCTTCAACGAAGTCGAGAAGGGGCACTTTGTCGCCTGCCACCGGGTGAAGGAATTGGGGTAAGAAGGGAGACGCCAGAGGCTCTGCCGCTGGACTCCGGCAGGGACGCTGCCCCTGCATCCTGCAAGGGACTTCGTCCCTTGAACCTTTCGCGCGATTGCGTTAGTGATACTGGCATAGAGTGCCCGCGTGTTTATCCGCGCAAAAAAACTGCTTCAAGGATGCGTCAACACGCATTTTTGATACAGACAGTCTACGAAAAGCAAGGCTGTCACAGAATATTAAGGGAGGTTTTTTCATGAAGAAGCTGACTGCTCTCCTGCTCGCCATCGCAATGATGGTGACCTGCACCCTGTGCGCTGTCGCCGAAGACGGCAAGACGTACATGGCTGTCTGCATCGCGTCCGAGCCTGATACGCTTGACCCGGCGCTGAACTCCGCTGTGGACGGCGCGACGATGGTCGCTCACCTGTTCGCAGGCCTGTCCACTTGGGCGCAGACCGACGACGGCAAGCTGGAAATCCTGCCGGACTGCGCGGTGGAACTGCCGGATCCGGTGGTCAATGACGACGGCACGGTGACGTACACCTACACGCTCGTTGATGGCCTGAAGTGGTCCGACGGCAAGGATCTGACCGCGAAGGACTTCGAGTTCGCGTGGAAGCGCGCTGCTTCCTCCGAGCTGGGCGCGGACTATGGCTACATGTTTGAAGTCATCAAGGGCTACACTGCGGACGGCTCCGACCCCAAGGCGGAAAACCTCGCTGTGACCGCCGTGGACAACAAGACCCTGACCGTTACCCTGAACAACCCCGTTGCCTACTGGAACGAGCTGCTCGCCTTCCCGGCGTACATGCCCGTCCGTGAGGACGTCGTCGCCAACGAAGCGTGGGCGACCGATCCTTCCACCTACATCGGCAATGGCCCGTACACCATGACCGCGTGGGAACACAACAGCAAGATCACCCTGACCAAGAACCCCTACTATCATGCGGTGGACAAGGTCACGATGGACGAGCTGGACTTCTACCTCTCCGACGACGCGAACAACATGCTGGCGAACTTCCAGAAGGGCGACTGGCAGCTGATCGACGACGTTCCCACCTCTGAAATCGCTTCCCTGAAGGAACAGTATCCGACGGAATTCGTTATTGCCGGTCAGATTGGTACCTACTATGTCTGCTGGAACATCAACGAAGAAATCCTGCCCGCTGACGTGCTCGCGAACATGACCCCCGAAGAAGCGGAAGCGGCGCGCGCAGAAATCCGTCAGGCGATTGGTCTGCTGTTCGACCGCAACTACATCGTTGAAGAAATCGGTCAGGCGGGTCAGGTGCCTGCGTCCAGCTTCGTTCCTATGGGCATGACCGATGCGGACGGCTCTGAGTTCTACAAGAACGCGGGCCATGTGGAAGGCATCACCGGCTACTACGACGTGACCGACGACGAAGACGTCTACATGGCGAACTTCGACAAGGCGGTTGAGACCCTGAAGAAGTACTACACCTACGACGAGGAGAACGGCGTCTTCACCAACTTCCCGTCCCTGACCTACCTCTACAACACCTCCGAAGCCCACAAGGCGATTGGCGAATACCTCCAGAGCGCGGTTTCTGCGGTCGGCATCACCATGAACCTGACCAACCAGGAATGGAACACCTTCCTGAACACCCGTAAGTCCGGCGACTACTCCATTGCCCGCAATGGCTGGATTGCCGACTACAACGACCCGATCTGCTTCCTCGACATGTGGGTGACCGGCTCCGGCAACAACGACGTGCAGTTCGGCAAGGGCGCGAATGCGGATCTGAAGATCTACAACCTCGACCTGACCCCCTACGGCTACGACGTGAAGGTGGAGAACGGCACTTGGGCGGAAACCTATGACGTGCTGATTTCTGCTATCAAGAGCTGCACCGACAGCGCGAACCGTTATGCCATGATGCACATCGCGGAAGATATGCTGATGGATACCGGCTGCATCGTGCCGCTGTACTACTACACCGACATCTACATGCTCGACGACTCCGTGCAGGGCTTCTTCTCCAACCCGCTGGGCTACAAGTACTTCATGCACTGCACCATCGCCAAGTAATTCCATCCAAGTTTGGACAAATCCACGGGCGAATCGGCTTCAAAACCGGTTCGCCTTTTTTCGCATGTTGGAAAGATACACTTTGCCATCCTTGGCAACCGATATTTCCTGCCTTGGAAAGGTGCATTCGGCGGAAAACATGCGCGAATTGACGGGAAATCTGCGTGAATGCAGGAATTTTCAGCAGGAAAAGGGCAGGGAAACGTCCAATTAATCCATTGAATGGCGGTGGCGAACAGCGCTTGCCGATGGTATACTGAAACCAGAAGGGGCGTTTTCTATGGGAAAAAGCCCGCGGAAGCTATCAGCAAGGAGGAAGAAGCATGAAGCGAATCGCACGATGGAGCACCATTTTCCTGCTCTTATGCAGCATCATTTGGGCGGGTACAGCATCGGCGGCCATGATTGTGGAAAACAACATGAGTGCGCTGAACACACTGAACACCATCAACAAGAACCAGACACCACAGGGCAAGGACTCGGCGCTGGAGCGGCTGGCGAAAGAAATCGGCGCTGGCATATGGGACAATACGGACTTGGATGACCCGGCGTTTCAGGAGAACATCAAGCAGTTTGGCATCACCGTGTTGAATAAGGACACGCAGCCGCCGGAAGCCTTCATCGGCGACGCGATTTTTGACCATCTGGGCGACACGGAGTTCAATGCGCCGGAAATGAACGGCAATCTGCTGGTTCTCGGCGGGCTGAACGCCAATCTGCCGTCCGGCAAAATCGACCGCCTGTATGTGCTGTCGGACGAGGACATTCGCCTGAACATCGGCGCGGCGGCAGATGTTCAGGAGCTGATTCTGGGCGCATCGGGGAATGTGTCGCTGAACGGCGAGGGCAATGTCCGCTCCACCATCGTGGTGGACAAGCCGATGAATCTCGATATCGGGATTGCGACGAACCTCGTGAACCTGACGGATGACCCGCTGCCGACGGGCGATATTGTGCTGAATCCGGGCAAGAACGCGCTTGTGCCGGGGCAGCAGCTGCATATGGGCAGCGAGCTGAAGGTGGAGAAGAAAATCAGCCTGACCGTGCGCTTCCGCCTTGTTGACCAGAGCGCGAAGGACATGCAGCTGGAAACGGCGGATTGGGACGGCGCGCTGCTGACCGAAGCGACGGTGCAGTACACGGGCGACAGCTGCCCGATGGGCGCGGTCAACATGATGGACAGCATCGAGGCGGCGTTTGCAGAGAAGTATCCGGATTTGCAGGAGCAGTATGTGCTGCTGCCGGAAATGCGCAGCGCAGACCCGTGGAGCAAGGTCTACCGCCTGAATGGCGGCGAATCCTGCTTTGCTGTGGCGGAAAATTATGTCTATCTCTCCCGCGAGGGCGATGTTGTGTTCCCGCTGACGGATGACAGCACACTGGTAGCGGAATTCCCGGTGTACGTCTACCGCTATGGCGAGCAGGACGGGCGCATCACCTACCGCGTTCGCATCAGCGGCGCGCGCCCGGATTACTTCACGCCGAGCCTGACCCTGCGCAGCGGCGCCGTGGCGAGCTTCACCTTCGATAAGGAGCGCGGCGAGTGGGTGACGCAGCTCAAGCGCAGCGACTTCGGCGCGGACGAGCGCGACATCATTCACCTGACGGGACTGCGCGGCGAAAAAACCAACGCATTCCTGACCGTAACAGGCCGCGAAGAAAGGCGCATCGTTACGCTGACGTGGACGGCGGACACACAGCGCACGACCATCGACGCGCAGAACGTTGTCTGGGGCAGCGACATGCCGGCGGAGGGCAACGACCTGCTGTGCCGCGCGGGTGAGCAGGTGACGGTGCAAATCGCGCCCGCAGCGGGCTATCGCGGCATCCACGTTTTCCTGAGCGACCCCGCTATTTCCCTGAGTATCAGCGAGGGGAACGACGCGGTTTCCTTCCTCATGCCCTACGCGCCGCTGACCTTGACGCTGACGGCGGACAAGCTTTATACCGTCACGATGGACACGGCAGGCGGCGATCCGATCCGTCCCATCCAGTACACGGTGGAATCGGAAGCGTTCCAGCTGCCGACCCCGGTTCGCACGGGCTACATCTTCCTCGGCTGGACGGGCGAGGGCATCACCGAACCGCAGAAAACCATGGAAATCCCGCAGGGAAGCACGGGCGACCGCACCTACACCGCGAATTGGCAGGTGATTGAATACACCATCATTACGCTGCTGGAAGGGGGCAATGCGGGCTCGTCGGAAGTGTATTTCTACACGGTGGAGCAAACCGTAACGCTGCCGACCCCGACCCGCACGGGCTACACGTTCCTTGGCTGGACAGGCGAGGGCATCACGACGCCGCAGCCGAACGTGACCATCCCGAAGGGTTCGACGGGCGACAAGACGTATATCGAGAACTGGGAACTGACAGAATACAACATCACCATGGATTTGAACGGCGGCAGCGGTCAAGAAAAGGTGGTTTACACCATGACGGATGAGGATTTCGAGCTGCCGACCCCGACCCGCAACGGCTACGAGTTTGTCGGCTGGACGGGCGAGGACATCACGACGCCGCAGACAAGCGTCAAAATTCCGAAGGGTTCGACGGGAAACAAGGCGTATACCGCAAACTGGCAGGTGATTGAATACACCATCACACTGGACACGAACGGCGGCCCAGTCGTGTCGCCGATAAAATACACCGTGGAGGATACCTTCACCCTGCCTTATATTCTCCGTCCGGGCTACGAATTTGCCGGCTGGACCCTCGATGGCAGCGGTATGCTCCCTTTCACGCCGCTCATTATTTACCCTGGCACAACCGGTGACCTCCATTACAAGGCGGAGTGGCGTTTGGCGGAGTACACCATCACCATGGATTTGGACGGCGGCAGCGGTCAAGAAAAGGTGGTTTACACCATAACGGATGAGGAGTTCGAGCTGCCAACCCCGACCCGCAACGGCTACGAGTTTGTCGGCTGGACGGGCGAGCGCATCACGACGCCGCAGACAAGCGTCAAAATTCCGAAGGGTTCGACGGGGAACAAGGCGTATACCGCAAACTGGAAGGTGATCAGATACACCATCACACTGGTCACGAACGGCGGCGCAGTCATAGCTTCGATACGCTACACCGTGGAGGATTCCGTCACCCTGCCCATCCCTCCCGACCGTCCGGGCTACGAATTTTCCGGCTGGGTCCTCGATGGCAGCGGTCAGTTCCCTTCAACGCCGATGATTATCCCCGCAGGCTCAACCGGCGACCGCCTTTACAAGGCGGAGTGGCGTGTGGCGACGTACACCATTACCTACGTGAGCCACGGCAAAGCATATAATTGGGTTCAATACACCATCAACAACCAAGTTTATTTCGGGACACCGGAAGAAGACCCGTCCTACTACCTCCCGGGCTATACCTTTGTAGGCTGGAAAATCGACGGCGTGGAAGGAACGCCGCGCTCCTACATGCTGCCCAAGGGCTCGTATGGCAATCGAACGGCGACCATGCTTTGGGAGCCAATTCCGTAAGCGTAAACAAGGAGAACAAGGAGGGGCTGCGCATTGGACTACCTCAGCGTAAAGGAAATAGCGGAGCTGTGGGGCGTTTCCATCCGCATGGTGAATTACTACCTGAATACCGGGCGGATTCAGGGGGCAATCCGGAAATCGGGCGGGTGGCTGATTCCGGCGAATACGCCGCATCCGGCGGATTTGCGCAAGAGCGGGCAGCGCGGGCAGGAAAAAATCCCCCCGCGGATGGCCAAGTGCTATATGCCGCTGATTTCCCGCCCGTGCGACAACGGCTTCCAGAATCTCCTGCTGACCATGAACGACGAGGAGGAACGCGACATCGCCCGCGCCCTGCACCACTATTTCCGCGATGAGCACGAGGAAGCCCGCGAAATCAGCGAGAAATACCTGACGAGCAAGTGCCCCGAAATTCGCTTGTCCGCGCTGATTACCAACACGATGGCGATGCTGCAGACGGGGGATGCCGCCAAGTGCCGCCGAAATCTCGAAATGATTCAGCGGGACGGGCAGCGCGCAAACGACGATTCGTGGCGGCTGTACAGCAGCATTACCGACGCGCTCATCAGCGTGTTCTTCCACTCCGAGAAGCTCGACTTGACCCCTATCCGCCCCGCTATCGGTATTCTTCCGCCCGGAATGCAGTATTTCGCCATGTACGCCATCGCCCACGCGCTCTACATCCGGCGCGAATACGAACACGCGATGGGCATTGCCGAATCCGCCCTGCTGATGGCGGGCACGCGCTACCCCATTGACAGCATCTACCTCAACATCGTCCTGTGCATGATTTGCATGAGCCTGAAGCAGGATGAACGCGCGGAGCAGAAGTTCGATGCCGCGTGGAGCATCGCCAGCCGCGAGGGGTACATCCACCCGTTTGTGGAGCATCACGGCATTTTGCAGGGGCAGGTGGAGCGCGCGCTGCGCAAGCAGGAGCCGGAAACGTACAACAAGATTGTGCAGTCGGTCTACCGCTTCAGCCGCGGGTGGATGAAAATTCACAACCCCGTGTCGACGCTGCAGGTGACCGACGCGCTCACACCCTACGAGTTTTCGATTGCCATGCTTGCCGCGAAGGGTCGCAGCAACAAGGAAATCGCCGCGCTGATGGGCGTTTCCGTCAACACGGTGAAGTCGTACATGGAGAGCATCTTTGAGAAGCTGCAAATCTCCAGCCGGAACGAAATCGACGCGTATGTGAATCGGTAATATCAACAAAAGCACGCACTCCGAATGTCGACATGCAAGTATTGCGGCTTAGACAACCCGAAGGAAGCGCGCTACTGCCAGCACTGCGGTGGATACAGGTGAATAAAAATCAGCCGCGACGAGCGTATTCACTCGTCGCGGCTGTGTTTATCTATGCGCTTCCTTATTCTGATACATCCGCGCGTCCGCCCGCGCCAAGGAATCCGCCAACTCATCCGTCGACGGATTAAAATGCGAACAGCCCACCGATACCGTCGGCAGAACCGGATTCTCCGCCCGCGCCGCATCCATCAGGTGCTGGAAAATCTCCGTCATGGTGTTGTATTGCGCGTTCCGCCGCGTCAGTATCACGCAGAACTCGTCGCCGCCGATGCGGAAGCACGTCCCGTAATTCCCATACGCGCGGCGGATGCAGCCGGCAATCGTCCGCAGGCAGGCGTCGCCCATCAAGTGCCCATGGCAGTCGTTGACGTCCTTGAAGCGGTCAACGTCGAACATCAGGATGGTAGCAGGAACGCGCAGGCGCGCCAGATAATGCTCGTAGCCCAAGCGGTTGACAAGCTGAGTCAGCCCGTCGGTTTGCAGTACCATGTCGCTGGAGAATTTCGACATCATCAGCGCACCGCAGCTGATGGTAATCCAGTCGATTTTGACCGTCGGCAGGAACAGCTGCACCATCAGCCCTAACAGCACGAACAGCGTCGCGAGCATCAGCTGTGTGCCGCCGGTGTACTGGTAGGCGCGGCAGGCGAACCAAATCTGCACGAGGAAGAACACCGTGCTGCCCCCGTAGGCGAGCATGTAGAGTGCGTAGAGCGCCCCGTGGTGGTAGAAATTCTGCGCATCGACATAGAATATCAGCCCCGTGAACGCCGAGAGCAGCACCAGCAGCGCGTGGAAGCCCGCAAGGCACAGCAGCCTGTGTACCACTTTCCGCGGGCAGGGATGGATAATGCAGCCCGCGAACAGCCCGATTAGCGGCGCAAGCGAAAGTTCGATGGTCTTGACGGCGATATGCAGCGGAATCAGCGCGGGCGGCGTGCCATCCATCTGCACGCCCGACCACTCACACAGCGCGCAAATGGCGATGGTGGCGTACAGGCCGCCGCAGAGCAGGTTTCGGATCTTGGATTGGCTGATGTCGCCGCGCAGGGAGAAGAGCATAATCGCCATGGCGAAGACGCTGAGAGCAATATTTGCCGTGTATAATTCATTCATGCTGATTGTGGAGGCGGTTGACAAGCAATCGCGGCAGATAAGTTTGAAAAGGGCAAATTCCCCCTTCTTATAATAATGATACCACGAAAAAAAGAGGATGAAAAGTGGGTTACATAGGGCAAATTGCAAATGTGGCAGATTTCAACAAATGCGGGGAAATGGTTACATGGCAGGCTCCCATCTCCCCACAAGAAAAGGGACTGACCGAAGCCAGTCCCTTTGATGATTATTCGTATTCGCAAACGCTTGCCCAGCGGATGAGCAGGTCGCGCTCTTCGGGCTTGCCCTTGAGGGACTGGCTCGCGGCGACGATCGGAATCCACTGCTGGACGTACTGCTTGGCGGTGTCGCTCTTCTTGCAGAAGAGGGAGAGGTACTTCTCCGCCAGCGCTTCCTTGCCTTCGAGGACGAAGAGCAGGTAGGTGCGGGCAACATCAGCGGACGCGTTGCCCTGCGTGGCGTGCGACCAGTCGAGGATGTACCACTGTCCGTCGGGCTTCAAAATAATGTTGGACGGGTTGAAGTCGCCGTGGCAGACCTTCTTGTGGACGTGCATACTCGCCAAGCGGGTGTGCAGCTCGTAGCGGGTGGTCGCGTCGAGGTCGGTGGCGGAAATCTTGCGCTGCATCTTCTCCGTCAGGCTGTTGAGCATCGGGCAGGTGCAGGCGTGAACCTTCATCTGAATGTCCACAAACAGGTTCAGGTACTCGTCTTCCTTTTCCGGATGCGCCGCCATCAGCGCCGCCAGCGTGTCGCCTTCAATGAACTCCGTCGTAATCGCCCATTGACCGTTCACCGTGTCAACAGCAAGGAGCTTCGGAATCGGTAGGCCCGTCTCTTCCACGCGCGCCGTGTTCAGCGCTTCGTTCAGAATGTCCGCCTTGCTGTACCCTTCGGCAAACACCTTGATGGCCTTGGCGCCGTCGCGGTAAATCTTCTTATTTTCCCGCTCGGCAATCACATGCGTCAAATCCATAGGGAAACCTCCTTCTATATGGTTCATGTTTATTGGGGGAGAGGCGCCAGAGGCTCTGCCTCTGGACTCCGCAAGGGAGTTCCTCCCTTGACCCTTCCGCGCGATTGAGTTGGTGACGACTGCTTACTTCTTCCGCGTGTTGATTGGGGGAGACGACCTCATCATGAAGTCGATATTTGTCCTGAATATCTATTCGCCGCCCAAATACGACATTCCTGCAAGCGGACAAAATTTTTTGTGCTCAAAAATGCCCGGCCCAGCAGAAGCATTCCTGCCAAGCCGGGGAGAATGGCGCATTACTCGCCGTAGTACGCCTTCAGATACATTTCCTTGATTTCGCTGATGAGCGGGTAGCGCGGGTTCGCGCCGGTGCACTGGTCGTCGAACGCCTGCTCGGACATTTCGTCCAGCGTCGCGAGGAACTTCTCTTCGTCCACGCCGTAGTCGCGGATCGTATTCTTGATGCCGACGCGCTCTTTCAGGGCATGGATGTTGCGAATCAGGTTCTCCACCGTCTCGTCGTCATTCGCACCTTTGAAGCCGAGGTACTCGCCGAATTCAGCGTAGCGGCGCTTCGTGTGCGGATAGGCGTACTGCGGGAAGGTGCCCATCTTCGTGGGAACTTCGGCGCTGTTGTAGCGGATGACCAGCTCAATCAGCAACGCGTTGGCGATGCCGTGCGGCAGGTGATGGAACGCGCCCAGCTTGTGCGCCATGGAGTGGCAGACGCCGAGGAACGCGTTCGCGAACGCCATGCCAGCCATCGTGGCTGCGTTGCCCATCTTTTCGCGGGCAACCGGTTCGTTCTGACCGTTGTCGTAGCACGCGGGCAGATACTCGAAAATCAGCTGAGCCGCCTGCTTCGCCAGACCGTCGGTGAAGTCCGTCGCCAGCATGGAGGCGTAGGCTTCCAGCGCGTGGGTCAGCGCATCGATACCGGAGGCGGAGGTCAAGCCCTTCGGCGCGGACATCATCATGTCAGCATCCACAATCGCCATCTTCGGCAGCAGCTCGTAGTCCGCCAGCGGGTACTTCACGCCGGTGTCCTGATCGGTAATGACGGCGAACGGAGTGACTTCGGAGCCCGTGCCAGCGGAGGTCGGGACGGCGATGAAGTACGCCTTTTCACCCATCTTCGGGAAGGTGTACACGCGCTTGCGGATATCCATGAAGCGCATTGCCATGTCGAGGAAGTCCACTTCCGGATGCTCGTACATGACCCACATAATCTTGCCGGCGTCCATCGCGGAACCGCCGCCGATGGCGATAATGCAGTCCGGCTGGAAGGAGGTCATGGCCTTTGCGCCTTCCTTCGCGCAGGCGAGGGACGGGTCGGGCGCAACATCGTAGAACGTGGTGTGGACGATGCCCAGCTCATCCAGCTTGTCGGTAATCGCCTTGGTGAAGCCGGATTTGAACAGGAACGCGTCGGTGACGATGAAGCAGCGCTTCTTGCCCATAACTGCCTTGAGTTCATTCAGGGCGACAGGCAGGCAACCCTTCTTGAGGTAGACCTTTTCAGGCGCACGGAACCACAGCATATTCTCCCTCCGGATGGCAACAGTCTTGACGTTCAGCAGGTGCTTGACGCCGACGTTCTCAGAGACGGAGTTGCCGCCCCACGAGCCGCAGCCCAGCGTCAGCGACGGACGCAGCATGAAGTTGTACAGGTCGCCGATGCCGCCCTGAGAGGAAGGCGTGTTGACGAGGATACGGCAGGTCTTCATGCGCGCGGCGAAGCGGTCAATCAAATCCTTGCGGGTGACGGCGTTCAGGTAGATAGAAGAGGTGTGGCCGTAGCCGCCGTCAGCAATCAGGTGTTCCGCCTTGTCGAACGCATCGTCGATGTCCTTGGCGCGGTACATCGCCAGTACGGGAGAGAGCTTCTCATGCGCGAACTCTTCAGAAATATCCACGGATTCGACTTCACCAATCAGCACCTTGGCGGTTTCCGGCACGTCCACGCCCGCGAGCTTGGCGATGGTGTGCGCCTTCTGACCGACAATCTTGGCATTCAGCGCGCCGTTGATGATGATGGTCTTGCGCACTTTGTCCAGTTCTTCGCCTTCGAGGAAGTACGCGCCGCGCTTGGCGAACTCCGCCTTCACCGCGTCGTAGATGCTGTCCAGTACGATGGTGGACTGCTCGGACGCGCAGATCATGCCGTTGTCGAACGTCTTGGAGTGCAGGATGGAGTTGACGGCCACCTTCACGTCAGCGGATTCGTCGATAATCGCGGGCGTGTTGCCAGCGCCGACGCCCAGCGCAGGCTTGCCGGAGGAGTATGCCGCCTTGACCATGCCGGGGCCGCCGGTGGCAAGGATGATGTCGGCTTCCTTCATCGCCATGTTGGTCAGCTCCAGCGAGGGAACATCGACCCACGAGATGATGTCTTCGGGCGCGCCGGCAGCCACAGCCGCTTCCAGCACAACCTTCGCGGCGGCGATGGTGGACTTCTTCGCGCGCGGATGGGGAGAGATGATGATGCCGTTGCGGGTCTTGAGGCAAATCAGCGTCTTGAAAATGGCGGTAGATGTGGGGTTGGTGGTCGGGATGACCGCCGCGACAACGCCGATAGGTTCTGCAACCTTCATCATGCCGAATGCTTCGTCGCGCTCCAGCACGCCGACGGTCTGCGTGTCCTTGCAGGCGTTGTAGATGTATTCAGCGGCGTAGTGGTTCTTGATGACCTTATCTTCCACCACGCCCATGCCGGTTTCTTCCACCGCCATCTTCGCCAGCGGGATGCGCATGTTGTTCGCGGCGAGGGCAGCTGCCTTGAAAATCTTGTCCACCTGCTCCTGCGTGTAGGTCGCATAGACCTTTTGTGCCGCGCGGACGCGGGCGAGGGCCGTCTCGAAGCTCTCCACGCTATCGACGATCGGATACTCTTTCGCCATGATACTCTCTCCTTATGCTTCATCCGTCCTGCGGGGATGTGCCCGCGAACGGGGAATGTCGGTGTTTGTCGGGGTGACGAGAACAGTGTAGCAGATTGTTAAGCTCTTGTCAAGTGGCTGACACGATTTTAACGATATTTTTTTCACAATTTAATACGTTTTCGGAACGGGATGAATGGAATGGCGAATAGATGGACGAAGAGGACAAGAACGCGGATTCGCTATTTGGGGAGCGTCGGAGCAACGTCCCCGCGCCGCAATCAGGCGGAGGAAGTTCGCGCGGCATAAGCCATCATCATATAGATAGGTAGCAATTCAGGCACTGCATCATCCCTCCGAAAAAAAATCCGAGAAAATTTATGCAGACCTATTGCATTTTTATTCATTTTGGTGTATAATCCATCTTGTCCGGCAGACGGACACAAAAATGATGAAAATCAGGATGAAGATAAAGGAGTCGATTGTTATGGCGAAGATGCGCGTATTGCTGGCTTATTCCGGTGGTCTGGATACCTCGATTATCGTGCCGTGGTTGAAGGAAAATTATGACTGCGACGTGGTCTGCGTTGCGGGCGACGTCGGGCAGGGCGAAGAGCTGGAGCCCCTCCACGAGAAGGCGAAAAAGTGCGGCGCTGAAAAGCTGTACATCGAAGACCTGCGCAAGGAGTTTGTCGAGGACTTCATTTGGCCGACGCTCAAGGCGGGCGCGGTCTACGAGGGCAAGTACCTGCTGGGCACGTCCTTCGCACGGCCGCTGATTGCCAAGCGCCTCGTCGAAATCGCCCACAAGGAGAACTGCACTGCCATCTGCCACGGTTGCACCGGCAAGGGCAACGACCAAGTCCGCTTCGAGCTGACCATCAAGGCGTTCGACCCGAATATGCAGATTATCGCGCCGTGGCGTATCTGGGACATCAAGACCCGCGAGGAGGAAATTGACTACGCCGAAAAGCGCGGCATCCCCGTCCCAGTGAAGAAGGATCGCCCGTATTCGATGGACCGCAACATCTGGCACATCAGCCACGAGGGCGCGGATTTGGAAGATCCGTGGAACGAGCCGCCGGAAGATCTGCTGCTGACGATGGTCACGCCCGAAAAGGCGCCTGATCAGCCCGAATACGTCACGGTGGACTTCGAGAAGGGCGTGCCGGTCGCCATCAACGGCGAAAAGCTGGACGCGGTGGATTTGCTGACGAAGGCGAACGAAATCGCGGGTCGCAACGGCGTTGGCTGCGCGGATTTGGTGGAGAACCGTCTGGTGGGCATGAAGTCCCGCGGCGTGTACGAAACCCCCGGCGGAACGATGCTCTACGCCGCGCACGGCATCCTCGAATCCATCACGCTTGACCGCGCCACCAGCCACTACAAGGAGCTGGTCGCGAGCAAGTTCGCGGAGCTGGTGTACGACGGCATGTGGTACACGCCCCTGCGCGAGGCGCTCTCCGCGTTTGTGGACAGCACGCAGCAGGCGGTCAACGGCACGGTGAAGCTGAAGCTGTACAAGGGCAACTGCATCAACGTGGGCGTGAAGTCGCCGAACAGCCTGTACATGGAGGAAATCGCCACCTTCGGCGACAGCCACGACCTGTACAGCCACAAGGATTCCGCGGGCTTCATCAACCTGCTCGGTCTGCCGCTGAAGGTCAAGGCGATGGTGGAGCAGAAGAATAAGAAGTAATTTAAAGCAACACCGCACAACTCGGCGGCTGACCGCCTCATTTGTGTAAATGTGATAACTGTGGTGTCCAGCAAGTCCTGCACTGAATTCGGGAGTAGAGCCCCCAATAGTATAAACGCGCTCGTCGGAAGGTCGGCGGGCGCGTTTTCTGTGCGAATTTGAAATTTGGAGGGGGGATTTGAGGCAGCTGATTTCAGAAAAAAACGATTTTCTGAAATGTGGTTACACGCCGACACGAAAGTCGTTGTGAAGATACACAACAATTTGCCATGCTTTTGTCAGAAATGTCAGAAATATATAATTCTTCAAGAAAACACTTGACTTTTTTCAGGAGAGGGGTAAAATAAAAGCAGTATATTATAAGGAGGCGGTGGACTGTACTATAAAATATGTATTTGTGAGTAAAACTGCATTGGGGGGAAGAAACACAGAAAACAAGATAAATGGTGGAATATGACGATAAAGAGCAGAATGAAATTACTGTTTTTTAACGGAAAGACTATTGAAAACAATGACAAGGAGGGAAAATAATGTCTAATCCGAACAATGGTGGCATGGGGTTCTTGGGCGTTGTTGGCGCAATCATCGTGGCAGTGCTCATACTATCATTCGCTTAATGAATAAATTCAAAAGGATGGGTGATATCAGTAAAATTGTTTGCGTCCTATTCCTATATGCACTGAATCGTTTTTACTTGAAAAATGTCGTTGTTATACCCGCAATATCGTACATCTTAAAATGTCATTTTAATGATTTTTTAGGAGGAATTTTCATAATCGCGTATATCAATTTGATTTTAGAGCATAGCAAATATCGTCATTATCGAGTGGATACGGTTTCGATGGCAGTCACAATAACGCTAATATGCGGAATATTCTGGGAGTACGTTGCGCCTTTCTTCTTGCATCAAGGAGTTAGTGATGTCTATGACGTTATCGCATATGTACTTGGCGGAATAACTTATTTGTTGTTGTAACGTGTTGTTCCAGTCAAGATTAAGGTAACACCGCATAAATGAGGTGGTCGGCTGGCGAATGGATTTTTCGTCAGATGCAAATGCAAATTTCGAAGGTTTACTGGCGGTAAATCGAGAAATTTGCATGATGCAGATGGCGGAAAAGACATCGCCAGACGCGCCGCCGAATTGTGCGGTGGTGCCTTAACTGATATTCACATTGTTGAAATAGTTCGATTTCCCTCGTGACATATCGGGGGAATTTTTATTAATGCAGAACTTATTAAAAGATTAGAAATTAAAAAACGAGCCAGCTTCTCACGAAACTGGCTCGTTTTTGGCAGGGGCAGAAGGACTCGAACCCTCAACAAAGGTTTTGGAGACCCACGTGTTACCATTACACCATGCCCCTATGCGGTTCGTCCGGGATTGCCGGAACGAGATTTAGTTTAGCACTTTTTCGGGCGTTTGTCAAGCGGTTTTGCGAAAAATGTGCCGAATTGGCAGAAAATCGCCCGGTGCTTTACAAAACCCACGGCGCATGGTATGATGAGGGCAGGAAAGTCGGCGGGAGGGACGCGCGTGCAGTGGGCGGAACGGGTTCGGGCGTATGTGCGGATGCATGGCGCGGGGTACACGCTATACCGCGCGGGCGAAATGCTGGCGGCACGGGTGCTGCTGCGGGAGGAATGGCGATTCCGGCGGGAGAAAGCATCCAAGCGCGAACTGGCGACCCAGCGCGCGCACCCCTTCCCGAACGTGCGCATCAGCGTCGTCGTCCCCGTGTTCAACACGCGCCCGAAATTCCTCCGCGCGCTGGCGGATTCGCTGCTTGCCCAGACGCACGGCGCGTGGGAAGCCTGCCTGTACGACGGCGGCAGCACGTCCGCCGAAACGCGCAGGGCGCTGGAGGCAATTGCCGCGCGGGACAGTCGATTCCACATCGCGTTTGGGGCGGAAAACGCGGGCATATCCGGCAACACGAACCGCGCGATTAAAATGGCGGCAGGGGAGTATATCGCCCTGTGCGACCACGACGATGTGCTTGCGCCGGATGCGCTCTGGCGGATTGCGGAAGCCATCGACGCGCACCACCCCGACGTGCTCTACACCGATGAGGATAAGCTGACCGCCCACGGCGCGATTCATGTTGATGCGCACCGCAAGCCGGATTTCTGCCCGGACAATCTGCGCTCCGGCAACTATATCTGCCATTTGTCGGTGATTCGGCGGACGCTGCTGGATGCCATCGGCGGATTACGACCGGCGTTCGATGGGTCGCAGGATCACGATTTGCTGCTCCGCGCGTGCGAGCGGGCGGACGGCGTCATCCACATTCCGCGCGTGCTGTACCACTGGCGGACGCTGCGGGGGTCAATGAGCCACACGAAATTGGCGGTTTGCCTGGACGCGGCGGCGCGGGCGGTGGAAGAGAGTATGCGACGCACCGGGTTTCCGGGAACGTGCCGGGTGGAGGACGGTGTGCTGCGGCTGCGGTATGACGTGGGGGATTTTACCGTCGCGGCATTGCGGCTTGCGCGGGATGCGTCCGCTGCGGATGTGAACCGCTTGGCGGCGGATTCGTCGGCAGACATGCTGATGTTCCTGTGGGGGGACACGGCGGCACCTGATGCGGACGGTCTGCGGGAGATGATGATGTACGCGCAGCGCCCGGATGTGTGCGCGGTGATGCCGCTGGTGGCGGATGCACGCAATCGGGTGCTTCATGCCGGATACGACATTCTGCCGGACGGCACAGTGCGGTCACGGAATCGCGGCTTGCCGGTCTCAGTGGGCGGATGGCACGGCATGAACCGAACCAGCTACAATGTCACGGCGGTTTCGCCAATGTGCTTTTTGGTGCAGCGGAATGCATTTGTGCCGCTGGCGGAAGGGAATTCGCTGGCGGTGGACTTGGCGCAGTGGTGCATGGCACGGATGCAGGAGGGGATGCGGCATGTGTATACGCCGCACTGCGTGGTGAAGGCGGATGCGGAAAGTGCATTCGAGGGCTTCCGGGTGAAAGTTCCTGCGGGGTGGTATGACCCGTGTGCGACGGGAAGCAAGCGCGCTTGATGGCGCTTTTGCTTTCTTCTGCATACTTGAATTTTATTGTTGCAGGGGCTTTGCCTCTGCAGAGGCGACAAGGGGGCAATGGAAACAGACGAAGTCTGCGGTCGCCCCCTTGACCCCTT
>ERZ1106976.924-NODE-924-length-31832-cov-8.271108_pt1 | contig 31832 bp, 19 predicted proteins | sample MGYA00403687_ERZ1106976 | MGnify/ENA primary metagenome ERZ1106976 (study PRJEB35170, sample SAMEA104062446) | human gut metagenome | biome: human gut; feature: human-associated habitat; material: faeces | place: Denmark | collected 2013-02-22 ... | reverse complement strand
CGCTCATGGCGCAGATCGGCTCGTTCGTTCCCGCCCGCGCCGCCCGCATCGGTGTGGTGGACCGCATCTTTACCCGCATCGGCGCGAGCGACGACCTGGCCGGCGGCCAGTCCACCTTCATGGTGGAAATGAGCGAGGTCGCGGAAATCCTGCGGCAGGCGACGGCGCACTCGCTGCTGATCTTAGACGAGATCGGCCGCGGCACCTCGACCTTCGACGGCATGAGCATCGCCCGCGCGGTGCTCGAGTTCTGCGCCGACCGCAAAAGGCTCGGCGCGAAAACACTCTTCGCCACCCACTACCACGAGCTCACCGAGCTGGAGGGCACGCTCGCGGGCGTGAAAAACTACAACATCGCCATCAAAAAGCGCGGGGAGGACCTTGTGTTCCTCCGCAAGATCATTCCCGGCGGAGCCGACCGCAGCTACGGCATCGAGGTCGCCAAGCTCGCGGGACTGCCGAAGGAGGTCGTCTCCCGCGCGAAGAAAATACTGGAGGAGCTGGAGGCCGGCGGCAGCTATATCCCGCCGCGCGAGGAGCGCGAGCAGGTGAGCCTTGACGCCATCGGCGAAGCCGAGGTGCTCGACGCGCTGCGCCGCGCCCAGCCGGACACCATGTCGCCCATCGAGGCCATGCAGCTGCTCTACGACCTGAAAAAGAAGCTCCCGAACTAACCCCGAAACAGACAGAAAGGGGCCATCCACATGGCAAAAAAAGCCGCTACCTCCCACATGAACCAGACCGAGCGCGTCGCGGGGACGATCTTCTTTATCGTCTATCTGCTCGTGCTGCCGCTGCTGGCCAACAAGCTCTTTGACATCGTCGAGGTTCTGCTCGACACGAAAATCAGCGACTCGCTGGCGAACATCATCTACTACTATGTGCTCTTCGCCATCGTGCTGCTGCTCTTTCACTCGTTCCTCGCGCACACGACGAGCCGCTTCCTCGGCGGCGTGAGCCGCGCGATGACGACGTTCTGCATGGGCCTTCTGGTCTTTTACGGCGCGAACGAGCTCTTCTACCGCGTGGCAAACGTGCTCTTCAACAGCCGCACCAACCTCAACGACATGACCATCGCCGCGTCCATCAACGCCGCGCCGCGCCTGACGGCGCTCATCATCGTCTTTCTCGCCCCCTTTGTGGAGGAGGTCCTTTTCCGCGGCCTCGTGTTCGGCTGCCTGAAGGAAAAGAGCCGCGTCGCCGCCTACGTCATCTCCTGCGTGCTCTTCGCGTTCATGCACGTGTGGACCTTCGCTCTCTCCTCGTGGGACTGGAGCTATCTCATCCTCATGCTGCAATACCTCGTTCCCGGCCTCGTCTTCGCGTGGGCGTTCGACCACTCCGGCACGCTCTGGACGTCCATCCTGCTCCACGCGACCGTCAACGCGCTGGCTCTCTGGGCCATCGTCGGATAAGGAGAATACCATGCCGCACATCGAACAGCTATCCCCCCATATCGCCAATCTCATTGCCGCCGGCGAGGTCGTCGAGCGTCCCGCGAGCGTTGTCAAGGAGCTTTTGGAAAACGCCATCGACGCGGGTGCGAGGAACGTCACCGTCGAGCTGCAAAACGGCGGGCTGACCTATCTGCGCGTCACGGACGACGGCTGCGGCATCGCGCCCGACGAGCTGCCCACCGCCTTTCTGCGCCACGCGACGAGCAAGCTCCGCACCGCCGCCGATCTGGCCGCCATCGGCACCCTCGGCTTCCGCGGCGAAGCGCTCGCTGCCATCGCGTCCGTTTCTCACCTGGATATTTTCTCGCGTCAGACGGGCGCCGCGAGCGGCGCGACGCTGCATCTCGACGGCGGCAAGCCGCTCTCCGTCGAGCCCGCGGGCTGTCCCGAGGGCACGAGCATCATCGTGCGCGACCTTTTTTACAACACGCCCGCGCGGCTGAAGTTCATGAAGCAGGACCGCGCCGAGGCGACCGCCATCGCGGGCCTTGCCGCGCACATCGCGCTCTCGCACCCCGATATCTCCTTCCGTCTTATCAAGGACGGCAGGGAGGAGCTGCACACCCCCGGCGACGGCAAACCCCTCAGCGCCGTCTACGCCGCGCTGGGCCGCGATTTCGCCCTCGCGCTGGTCGAGGTCCACGGGCGCGACGGTCAGCTCGCTGTTGACGGCTTCGTAACAAAGCCCCTCGCGGGCCGCGGCACGCGAGGGATGCAGACCTTTTTCGTCAACGGCCGCTTCATCAAGTCCCAGCTCCTCACCGCCGCGGTGGAGGAAGCCTACGCAAACCGCCTGATGAAGGGCAAATTCCCCGGCTGCGTGCTGAACGTCACGCTGCCGGCGGACATGGTGGACGTGAACGTCCACCCCGCCAAGACGGTCGTGAAATTCCTCAACGAAAAGCAGATCTTCGACCTTGTGTACCACGCCGCGTCCGACGCTCTCGACCGCGACGGCGCGCCCGAGCCGCTGCACACATCGCCGAGACCGGCCGCGCAGGCTCCCAAGCCGCAGGAGTTTTACCGCAGCATGACGGCGCAGGAGTGGCGTGCGCAGAACGAGGCCAAAAGGCCGGAGCCGCCCAAAAGGGACGCGCCGTTCATCGCCGTCACGTCCGCCTCGAGCGAGCTGGGCGGGCGCGTGAGCGTCAGCGACTTCGTCCGCTGCACACCGGCTCCCCCGGCGAAAAAGCCGGAGGACGGGCACATCCTTCCGAAGATGATCGAGGCCGCCTTCATGCCGCCGCGCGATGAAGCGGCAAAGCCGGAAGCGCCCGCCGCACCCGTTTTCGCCGTGCAGACCACGCTCGAGACCGCGCCCGCCGAGCCGGAGCAGACGGCGATCGAGCCGGAGCCGGTCATACCGTGGCGCATCGCGGGCGAGGTGCTCGACACCTACATCGTCTGCGAGGACGCGGAGAAAACCGTTTGGCTCATCGACAAGCACGCCGCGCACGAGCGCGTGAATTTCGACCGCTTCAAGGCAAATCTTGAGCCCATCATGTCGCAGGAGCTGCTGACTCCCGTGGTCGCGCAGTTCGCCGCGGCGGAGTACACCGCTCTTGTCGGGCAGCTCGCGCTGCTGCGCGAGTTCGGCTTTGCCTGCGAGGAGTTCGGCGACGGCGCGATCCTGATCCGCGCCCTGCCCGCCGACATTCCCGCCGAGGACGCCGCGGCAAGTCTTGAGGACCTTGCAGGCCGCCTCGTCGAGACGCACCACGCCGACCCCGAGAGCGCCCGCGACGCGCTGCTACACACCATGGCCTGCAAGGCCGCCATCAAGGGCGGCTGGAAAAGCGACGAGCGCGAGCTTCGCGTGCTGGTGGATAAGGTACAGTCGGGCGAGGTCCGATTCTGCCCGCACGGACGACCCGTGGCCGTCAAGCTCACCAAATACGAGCTGGAAAAAATGTTCAAGCGCGCCTGAGCGCGGAAAGGAGACATCATGCCGCCCAAGGTAGTTTGCATCGTCGGCCCGACCGGCTGCGGAAAGACCGGACTCGGCGTCGCGCTGGCCGAAAGGCTCGGCGGCGAGGTCGTCTCCTGCGATTCCATGCAGCTCTACCGCGGCATGGTCATCGGCACCGCCGCACCGACGGAGGCGGAGACGCGGGGTGTGCCGCACCACATGGTCGGCGTAATCGACCCGCGCGAGGATTACTCCGTGGCGCGCTACGCTGCGGACGCCGCCGAATGTGTGGACGCTATCCTCGCGCGCGGCAAGCTGCCCATCCTCGTCGGCGGCACGGGGCTGTACCTCGACGCGCTCCTGCGCGGACACGGTTACGCTCCCGGCACGACCGGCGGAGAGACGCGCAGGCTTCTGGAGCGGCGCTGGGACAACGAGGGCGGCGAGGCCCTCTTCGCCGAGCTGCGCTCCATTGATCCGGAAAGCGCCGCCGCGCTGCACCCGAACGACAAAAAGCGCGTCATCCGCGCGCTCGAGGTCTACCGCGAGACAGGGAAGACCATGTCGCGGCACAATGCCGACACCCGGCTCGTCCCGCCGCGCTACGAGCCCGTCTACCTCGGTCTTGCCTACGCCGACCGCGAGGAGATGAAGCGCATCATCGACCTCCGCGTGGACCAAATGGTCGCACAGGGTCTGTTCGACGAGGTGCGCGCTCTGGTCGAGAGCGGTGTGCCGCGCACGGCGACGGCAATGCAGGCCATCGGCTATAAGGAATGTCTGGGCTGTCTCGCGGGCGAATGCACGCAGGACGAGGCCGTCGCCGAGATCAAGCTCCGCTCGCGGCAGTACGCCAAGCGCCAGCTCACCTGGCTGCGGCGGAACAGGGACATTCACTGGTTCTACCGGAAAAATTCCCGCGATCTTCCCGCCGCTTTACAATTTTCGACAGAAATTCTCACGAACCTTGGCGTATCCTGATTTTATACGGACGGCACCCATAAAACCGCCGCCCGAATAAAAAGAAAGGGTACATCCAACATGAAAAAGACAGCCAATCTTCAGGACATTTTCCTCACCAAAGCCCGCAAGCAGGGCGTGCCGCTGACCGTGTTCCTCGTCAACGGCTTCCAGATGCGCGGCAGCGTGACCGGCTTTGACAGCTTCACCGTCGTTCTTTTGAGCGAGGGTCGGCAGCAGATGATCTACAAGCACGCGATCTCGACCATCGCGCCGCTGAGCCCCATCGACCTGCACGAGGCGGACGAGACCGGGGAGGAATGACCTGAGCCTCCCGAGGTGCCTATGAGATCCCGATCCCTATCGACAAAACTGATCTTTGTTTTCCTGTTTCTCGCGGTGGCCGCCTACTTCAGCGTGCAGGCCTACCGCTACTTCGTCGACCCGCAGACCACCACGCTCGTCTACGCCTACTCCAGCGAGGACGCCATCGCCGCGACCGGCTATTTCGCGCGCGACGAGCAGGTGATCGCGTGCAGCGAAACGCTTCTGGAGCTCGAGCGCGCCGAGGGTGAACGCGTGAACGCGGGCGGCACGCTCGCAACGGTCTACCGCAGCGAGAGCGCGCTGAACGACCACCGTCAGCTCCGCGCGCTCCGATCCCGGCTCGAGCAGCTGCGCTACGCGCGCGAGGCGTCCCGCGACGCCGAGACCGCGCTCAAGCTCGACGGCGACATCCGCGAGGACCTCTTTGCGCTGCGCGCTTCCCTTGCCGCAGGGAGCTGGACGAGCGTCGAGTCCTCCGGCGAGGAGCTGCGCACGACAGTCCTCAAGCGCGAATACGCCTACGCGGGCACGGACGATCTGGATGTGCGCATCGACGCGCTCAATGCCGAGATCAGCACGCTCTCCGGCCGTCTGGAGGGCGGCACACAAACGATCCGCGCGCCGTTTGCCGGCACCTACAGCGCCGTCGCCGACGGCTACGAGGCCGTTCTCACCCCCGCGGCGCTGGAGAATATGACCGTCGCGCAGTACGACGCCATCGCCCCGGAGGCGGCAAGCTCGACCGTGGGCCGGCTGATTGCCGGCGAGGAGTGGCGCTTCGTCACCGTGCTGAGCGCCGCAGACGCCGCGCGGCTGCAGAAGGGACAGGCCCTCAGCCTGCGCGCCGCGACCGGCGTGGACTTCGATCTTGACGTCACCGTCGAGCGCATCGGGCGTGAGGAGAACGGCCGCGTGATCGTCGTCCTGCGCGGCGGCAGCCATCTGGCCTATGTCACGCTCCTGCGCGCGCAGAACGTTGAGCTGATCCTCGCGCGCTACGAGGGACTGCGCATCCCCAAAAATGCCCTCCGCGTGGACGCGGACGGCAGCAGCGGCGTCTACTGCCTTGTGGGGCTGCGCGCCTACCGCAAGCCGGTGGAGGTCCTCTGGCAGGGCGAGGATTACTGCCTTGTCCGGCCCGTCGGCATCGAAACGACCAGTGAAAGCCTGCGCCAGCTCTACACGCTGCGCGCCGGCGACGAGGCGATCGTCTCGGCAAACGATCTATACGATGGAAAGGTGGTCGAATGAACATGAGCATTCGGGAAAACATTCAGCAGGTACGGGAAAACATTGCCGCCGCGGCGCTCTCCGCCGGGCGCAGGCCCGAGGACATCACGCTTGTCGGCGCGAGCAAGATGAACGACGCCGCGGCCTGCCGCGAGGCCATCGCCGCGGGCATCGACGCGCTCGGCGAGAACCGCGTGCAGGAGATGACGCAGAAGCTCGCGGAGAACGCCTACGACGGCGCGCCTCTGCACTTCATCGGTCATCTCCAGCGCAACAAGGTGAAGCAGGTCGTCGGCAAGGTCGCGCTCATCGAATCCGTCGGCTCCTATGAGCTGCTTGAGGATATCGACCGGCAGGCCGAAAAGCTCGGCATCGTCCAGCCCATTCTCCTTGAGGTCAACGTCGGCGGGGAGGAGGCCAAGAGCGGCTTTGCCGTCTCCGAGGTCCGCGCCGCCGCCGAAAGGGCCAAGAGCCTCTCCCACGTCGTGCTGCGCGGGCTGATGACCATTCCGCCGGTCGCCGAGGGAGAGCACGGGAGCGTCCCCTACTTTGAAAAAGTTCATGCGCTTTATGTTGACATCAACGCGAGTTTGTATGATAATAAGCTTGATATATTATCTATGGGCATGAGCGGCGATTATGAGGACGCCGTCCGCTGCGGCGCGACGATGGTGCGCGTCGGCACGGCGATCTTCGGCGCGCGCCACTATACGCTTTGATACAGGGAGGTTTTTTCCATGGGACTCATTGACGATCTGAAGAAATGGGCGCATCCCTACGAGGATGAGGACGAAGAATACGAAGACGATTTTGCCGAGCTCGGCTCCCGCGACACGGGCGCCTTTGCCGACGAGCGGCCCAGCCGCCGCGAGCGCGACCGCGACGAGGATCGCCGCAACAAGGTCGTCAACATCCACGCGACGACGCAGCTCAAGGTCGTGCTCGTCAAGCCCGAGCGCTTTGAGAATGCCAGCGAGATCGCCGACCACCTGAAGGAAAAGCGCACGGTGGTCATCAACCTCGAATCCACGAACAAGGACATTGCCCGCCGCCTGATCGACTTCCTCTCCGGTGTCGCCTACGCGGGCGAGGGCAAGATCAAGAAGGTCGCGGCCAACACCTACATCATCACGCCCTACCACGTCGATATCATGGGCGACCTGATCGACGAACTGGAAAACAACGGACTGTACTTATAAGAGACGGAGGGCTGCACGATGCTGACACCGCAGGAGGTTTCCAACCACGCATTTGCCAAGGCCGTCATGGGCGGCTACAACATGGCCATGGTCGATGAGTTCCTTGATGAGCTGACCGACGACTATACCTCGCTTTACAAGGAAAACGCCGCGCTCAAGGCGAAGATGAAGGTGCTCGTGGACAAGGTCGAGGAATACCGCTCGACCGAGGACGCCATGCGCGCCGCGCTGCTGACCGCGCAGAAGATGGCCGACAGCATGGTCGCCGAGGCGGAGGAGAAGAAAAAGTCCCTGCTCGAAAACGCCGAAAGCGAGGCCAACCGCAAGATCGGCGCGCTGCGCGACGAGGTCGCGCAGGAGGAACGCCGCCTGACCGCCGCCAAGGCCGAGACCGCAGACTTCCTCGCCCGCGTGCGTGAGCTTTACGAGCGTGAAATGAAGCTCCTCGAGGAGCTTCCCGAAGCGGACCTCGCCCCCGCGGCTCCGCTGGAGCTCGCCAAGCCCGCCGCCGACGTCAGCGAGATCGAAAAGAGCATCATGGATTCCTTCAAGCTCCCCGACCTCACGAAGGCGGCGGAGGTCGAGCCGGAGGCCGAGGAAGCGCCCGAGGAGCCGGAGGAAAGCCCGGAGGAGGGCAATCCCTTCCTCGATTCCGCGACCCGCGCCATCAAGCTCAGCGACCTCAAGTTCGGCCGCAACTACCACGGCGAAGAATAAAACGCACTTCAAAAGAGCGGCTCTCTCCGAGCCGCTTTTTTCACAGGAGGACACCATGACCAAACGCCCTATCGTCGCGTTCCTTTACGACTTTGATAAGACTCTCTGCACCACCGATATGGAGGATTACGCCTTCATTCCATCCCTCGGCTACACGCCCTCGGAGTTCTGGGCCAAGGCCAACGGCTTCGGCTATGAGAACAAAATGGACGGCCTGCTCGCCTATATGTACACCATGATCCGCGAGTGCGCCGCGCAGGGCATCCGTCTCGACCGCGATTATCTGGTCCGTTCGGGCGAGGCCATCGAGCTGTTTCCCGGCGTGCGCGAGTGGTTCGCGCGCATCACCGCCTACGGCGCGGACCTCGGCGTGGACGTGGAGCACTACGTCATCTCCTCCGGTCTGCGCGAGATCATCGAGGGCAGCGGCATCGCCCATGAGTTCAAGCAGATCTACGCCTGCGAGTTCTATTACGACGAAAGCGGCCTCGCCGCCTGGCCGAAGCTGGACGTCAACTTCACGAACAAGACGCAGTTCGTCTACCGCATCAACAAGGGCATTCTTGACATCGCCCGCGACAAGGAGCTCAACGACTCCATGCCCGACGACTCCAAGCGCGTGCCGTTCACCAACATGGTCTACGTCGGCGATGGACTTTCCGACGTGCCGTGTATGAAGATGATGCGCGCCTACGGCGGACAGGCCGTCGCGGTCTATCAGAAGAGCAACCGCGCGGGCGTGGAAAAGCTTTTGCAGGACGGGCGTGTAGACTTCATTTTCCCCGCCGACTACCGCGAGGGAACGGAGTTCGACAAAACGGTGCACAACATTCTGCGCAAAATGGCAGTCTCCGACGCGCTGAGCGAGAAGAACGCCGAGCAGCTGCGCGCCATCGGGCAGGGCGACGACCCCGACCAGGTCATGCTATTCTAAGAGGAGAACGCTATGGACGAAATGAACACCGTCGGCACGCTCTACATCGTGGCGACGCCCATCGGCAACGCACGTGACATGACCGAGCGCGGCCGCCAAATTTTAGAGACGGCGGACATCATCGCGGCGGAGGACACCCGTCGCTCCGTCGTGCTGCTCAACAAGCTCGGCATCCGCGGCAACCAGCTCTCCGCCAACCACAAGTTCAACGAATATGGCAAGGCCAAGTGGTTCATCGAGCAGCTCCGGCAGGGCAAGAGCATCGCCGTCATCACCGACGCGGGCACACCCTGCATCTCCGACCCCGGCAACGAGCTGATCCGCGCCGCCATCGACGCGGGCATCCGCGTGGTCGGCGTGCCCGGCTGCTGCGCCGCGGTCACGGCGCTGTCCATCTCGGGCTTCGACCTTTCGACCTTCTTTTTCTTTGGCTTCTTCCCGCGGGAGGCCGCCGACCGCCGCCGTGCGCTCGCCATGATGCGCCGCGGCGACACGCGCACCTACTGCTTTTACGAAAGCCCCAAGCGCATCATGGACGCGGTGGAGTTCTTTATCTCGGAGCACGCCGGCGTGCGGCTATGCCTGTGCAACGACATGACGAAGCTCCACGAGATGACCTTCCGCGGCACGCCCGCCGAGGTACGAGATCAACTGCTTGCCAAGGGCAGCTACGATAAGGGTGAATACGTCCTGCTCTGCGAGGTGGAGGAGGATTATCTCATCACCGAGGTCGAGCACGTCTCCTCGCCCGAGGCGCTGCTCGTGGACTGCATGGTGCGCTGCGACTGCACCGCCAAGGACGCCATCAAGCTGCTCCTCAAGGACGACAACAACACCTACAGCAAAAACGAGCTCTACGCCGCGCATCTTGCCCTGAAAGAGAGGTTCGGCGCATGAGCATCGTGTTGGACGACCTCACCGCGCGGCTCGACACGCTCACCAAGGCCGTGCTTTCTCAGCCGCTCGCGCGCATCGGCTGCTCCAGGGTGACCATCCGCCCGCTGTCGCTGCGCGGCAAGGCGTTTTTTCAGCTTGAATACCAGCAGGGGCAGAAGGTCACGCACCGCAACGTGACGAAGGGCGAGCTGCCCGGGCTGTTCGCGCAGGAGCTGGACGGTCTTTATCTTCAGGCCGTGCTCTGCACCGAGACGGAGACGCGCCAGTACATCCGCAAAACGAACGGCAGCTACAAATGCACCGCGAAAGGCGAGGCGCAGCGCACCGCTGCGCCGAAGGCGCATGACCGCCGAAAGGAATACATCCTTGCCGAGGGCGAGAACATTCCCGCGCTCGTCGACCTCGGCGTGTTTACGCCAGACCTCCGCATCGTCAAGGCGAAGTATGATAAGTACAAGCAGATCAACCGCTTCATCGAACTGGTGGACGACGCCTTCCGCGCCTCGGAGCAGCAGGAGATCACCATTCTCGACTTCGGCTGCGGCAAATCGTACCTCACGTTCATTCTTTACTACTATTTCACCGTCAAGCGCGGCGTGAAGGCGACCATCCTCGGCTACGACCTCAAGGAGGATGTGGTGGAGCATTGCAACGCCATCGCGCAAAAGTACGGCTACGACGGCCTGCGCTTCGTCGTGAGCGACGTCACGCGCGACACGCTCGCGGACACCCATGTGGATATGGTCGTCACGCTCCACGCCTGCGACACCGCCACGGACTACGCCCTCTGGTACGCCGTCGAAAAGGGCGTGAAGCACATTTTCTCCGTTCCCTGCTGCCAGCACGAGGTCAACGCCACCATCCACAAGGGCGGCGATTTCGACGTGCTGCTGCGCCACGGTCTTTTGCAGGAGCGCTTTTCCGCGCTGCTGACCGATTCCATCCGCGCCGCCGTGCTCGAGGACATGGGCTACACGGTGGACGTGATCGAATTTATCGACTTCGCCCACTCGCCGAAAAACCTCATGCTCCGCTGCGTCAAGGACCGCCGCGCGGGCGAGAGGAACCTTTCCGCCGCGCGGGAGCTCGCGGAAAAATACGGCTTCCGCCAGGCGCTTCTGGAGCTTGCGGAGAAAAAACGTCTCAGCGCGCAAAACACCGCCTTTTAAGCGGTGTTTTCTCTTCTTGACAGGGGAATGCTTTCGCAGTAAGATAATGCCCGCCGTTCCGCAAAGCGGCAGCAGGAGTGATATTCATGGACTACTATCTTTTGACGGATATGGCCGCGCAGATCGGCTATGAGCTGGCCGCCGCCGGAGCGGAGACCTTCCGCATCGAGGAGACGATGCGCCGCGTGCTCGCGGCCTACGGCATCGAATGCGAGGCCTTTGCGATCCCCAACTGCGTCATGGTCAGCCTTGAGGCGGACAACGGCAAGCCGCTGATGGTGATGAAGCGCGTCGGCTTCCACGGCAACGATCTTGACGCGGTCGAGCGGCTCAACGCGCTCTCGCGCCGCATCTGCGCCGAAACGCCCGACCCCGCCGTTGCCGCGCAATGGCTGGAGGAGACGAGCGCCGCCCGCCGCACCTACCCCATTCCCGTCTACTACCTCGGCAATTTCCTCGCCGCAGCGGGCTTCTGCCCCGTGTTCGGCGGCACGCTGCGCGACAGTCTGTGGGCCGGTCTGCTGGGCCTTATCATCGGCTTCGTCACCCGCCGGATGGACAAGCTCGAGGCCAACCCCTTTTTCAGCACCATCGCCGCCGCCTTCGCCATGGCGGTGCCCGCCTACCTCGCCGCCGCCTTCGGGCTGGTCGACTATGCGGACGCAGTCATCATCGGCTCGCTGATGATCCTGGTCCCCGGTCTGCTCATCACCAACTCCATGCGCGACATCATCTACGGCGACACAAACTCCGGCGTCAACCGCATCGTGCAGGTGCTCCTCTCGGCGCTCGCCATCGCCATGGGCACTGCGGCCGCGTGGCACATCACCTCCTCCCTCTACGGCCAGACCGCCGCCAGCACGCTTTCCTATCCCTTCTGGCTTCAGGCTATCGCCATCGCGGTCGCCTGCACCGGCTTTGTTATCCTCTTCAACGTCCACGGCTGGGGGCGCTGCCTGTGCGCGCTCGGCGGCGTCGTGACGTGGATGGCGTATCTGCTGTGCGGCGAGCTCGGTCTCGGTCCCTACGGCGCGAACTTCATCGCCGCCGCAGTCGCCGCCGTCTATGCCGAGGGCATGGCCCGCGCCCGCAAGTATCCGGTCACCTCGTATCAGGTCATCTCCGCCGTACCGCTGCTGCCCGGCGCCGGTATTTACTACACCATGTCCCTTGGGCTGAACGGCAGCACCCAGCTCGCCCTCCAGCGGGGCTTCGCCACCGCAGGCATCGCCGGCAGTATCGCCGCCGCGATCCTGCTCGTCTCATCCGTCGTCCGCCTCTTCACCGCGCAGCGGAAAAAATAAGGCAAAGGATAAGGGAAGATACGCGCCGCGTATCTTCCCTTTATTCTTTCTTCGCGCGGCGGAATGAAGAAAGGGGACGGGCATTGCGCCCGACCCTGCCGGTATGGCGGAGCGTGACTCGCAAGCGGGCCGCTCAATCCAGAAAATACATATTCATCTGCGCGCAGGCGACGAGCGCGCCGGTGTCGTCGGTGATATTGACTTCAAAAAAGCCAACGTGTCCGCCGACCTTGATCTCGCGCCCGACCGCCGTCAGCGTCCTGCTGCGCGTGGTGGGCCGCAGATAATTCATCGAGCCGTTGAGCGTGACATTGCGCCGCCCGTACTTGATGCGCGCAAAGGCTCCGGCAGCGGTGTCCGCCATCGTGTAGAGAAAGCCTCCGTGGACGCTGCCCCAAACGTTGCGGCTGTTGTCGGTGATCTCGGCCTCCAGCACGCTCCTTTCCTCATCAACGGAAACGATGCGGATCCCGTTGTGCCGGATAAATCCATTGGATTCGTGCTTGATTTTTTCTGCATAATTCTCTATCATAGCTATTGTGCTCCTTTGCTCTTCGGATATACTTCTGCCGAAGATCATAGCAGAAGTGCGCGCGGCCTGCAAGGCAAATTCAAAAGAAATCACCACCGGCAAAGAAAGGTCAGATCACCATGCGCTCCATTCCCGCTCAAATCAAAAGCTACGCGCCGGGCTTCGCACTCGCGCTCGTCATCGCGCTGCTCGCCAAGGGCATCGAGGCGCTGCTGCCGTTCGACGTCATCGGCGCGTCCGTCATCGCCATGTTCATCGGTATGCTCATCAACGGCTACCGCAAGCCCGGCAAGACCACCGCGCCCGGCGTGAAGTTCACGGCGAAGAAGATTTTGAAATTCGCCATCATTCTCCTCGGCGCGAGCCTGAACGTCACGACCATCCTGAACGTCGGCAGAATGTCGCTGACCGTCATGCTCTTTACGCTCCTTACCTGCTTCGGCGGCGGCTACTTCATCGGCCGCGCGCTGGGTCTGGACTGGAAGCTCTCGAACCTCATCTCCGCGGGTACCGGCATCTGCGGCGGCAGCGCCATCGCGGCGGTCGCGCCCGTCATTGACGCCAAGGACAGCGATATCGCCTACGCTCTCTCCGCGACCTTCCTCTTTGATATGGCGATGATCGTGCTCTTCCCCATCATGGGCCGCGCGATGGGCCTTTCCGATATGGCCTACGGCCTCTGGGCAGGCACGGCGGTCAACGACACCTCCAGCGTCGTCGCCGCAGGCTATGCCTTCAGCGAGGGCGCGGGCGACTTCGCCACCATGGTCAAGCTCACGCGCACGCTCGCCATCATCCCGACGGTGGTAGTATTCTCGTTTGTGAGTATGCACCTGAAGAAAAAGGAAGCCGCCGCGTCCGGCGGCGCGGTGCAGATCAAGTGGAAGAGCGTCTTCCCGTGGTTCATCCTCGGTTTCCTCGCCATGGCGGTGCTCAGCAGCGTGGGCGTGATCCCCGCGGCAGCCGCGGCAATACTCAAGAAGATCAGCAAGTTCCTCATGGTCACGGCGCTCGCCGCTGTGGGATTGAACACGAGCTTCGCCGAAATGAAAAAGTCCGGCGCGGCGCCGATGGTGCACGGCTTCCTGATCTCCGCGCTCGTCGTCCTCGTGGCGCTGGCCGTGGAGTATTTCATGGGCATCCTGCCGTTCTGATTGATCTTAAAATAATTCATATTGTATCAAAGCAGCACCGGGAAACCGGAACTGGGGAAATGTGGGTGAAAAGCCCCGCGAGCGGGTCACTGTGAAGCTCCCTTGAGGAGATAAGTCAGAATGCCCAGGCTGTTTGAGATAGCTCCCGCCCGAACCGGGGGCCGTCAGACCGGGGGATCATTGCGCCCTTTTCTGCGTCTGCACGGCCCGTGTGAGCGGGCAGGTGCAGACGCTTTTTTCAGCGAAGGAAAGGAGAAAACAGATGAAAAAGCGCATATTGTCCCTGCTGATGAGCTTTGTAATGCTCGTCAGCCTGCTGCCTGCCTCGGTCCTGGCAGCGGAAACTGTGAGAGAGATCAGCTCTGCCAGAGAATTTGCAGAAATGAATGCATCCGGCAGCTATAAGCTGACGCAGGACATCGAAGTCACCACACCATACAAATCAACCTTCAATGGCACCTTTGACGGCGACGGGCATACCGTCACCCTCAAGCTGAACGTCACCAGCGGCAACGCCGGGCTTTTTGCTACTACCGGTCAAGGTGCCGTTATCAAAAACGTTGAAGTTTCCGCTGATGTTACTTCCAACGTTGCCTCTTCCAGTTACGGCACCGCCGGTCTGGTCGGCAAGGTCTCCGGCGCTACCACAATCACAAACTGCGGCGTGACCGGAACAGTGTCCAACACCGCGACAACCACTTATTATGCTGCCCGCATCGGCAGTCTCGTTGGTTACTTTGGCGGAGCACTAACCTTAAATGACTGCTACAGCACCGCAAATATCAGCAGCAAAAGTACCTATTCATCCTCTGCCGCCGGCGGTCTGATCGGCGGTTCGGGTTCCGCTTATCCCATCACCGCTGAAAACTGTTATTTCTCCGGCAATGTGGATGCCAAGAACTACGCTGGTGGTTTCATCGGCTACTTGAACAGCAGCGCCAGCAAACCCCATGCCTACACAAACTGCTACACTTCCGGCAATGTGACTGGCTCTCCCGGTAAGGCATATGCCTTTGCTTATGTTTACAAGTCTTTCTATGGCAGCGCACCTCAGTACGCCTTTGATAACTGCTATTTCAATGACGCAAATACGGACGGTGGCTGCAATCTGGACTCTACCGGCCTCACCGCCAAAACTTCCGACGAGCTGAAAGACCTTGCCGGTACCCTCGGCAGCGGGTTCCGGGCCGACCTTGACGAGCCCATCAACAACGGCTATCCCATCCTCTCCTGGCAGTATATTGATCCCACCAAAACCCACACCGTCTCCTTCAACGTGGAGCCGAAGGACTCTGTTCTCACCTGGAACGACGAGGTGCAGCCCGTCTCCACCAACGGCAAGTACGAGTTTGCGGACGTGGCCGTCGGCAGCTACGGCTACTCCGTCTCCAACGAAGCGGGCGACTACGCCGCCAAGTCCGGCACCGTCACGGTCAAGAACAAAAACGTGACTGTCCCTGTCACGCTGGAATTAAACAAGCACACCCTCACCTTTGCCCTGACTCCCGCCGATGCGGAGCTGACCGTCAAGAGCGGGGATGATACCCTGACCCCCAACTCGGACGGCAGCTATTCCGTAGTCAACGGTACATATAGCTACACCGCTTCCAAGTTCGGCTATGAGACTGCCGAAGACACAGTGACGGTGGACCGTGCAGACAAAGAGCAGTCCGTAACAATGACCAAAGCGCCGTCAGCAACCGTGCGCTTTGTTTACGCTGAAGACGCCGCGCCGACCATCAAAGTCACTTATTACGACAGCGCGAAGTATAAAACGATCACCATGACTCCCGAAGCCGACGGCAGCTACCAGCTGCCCATCGGTTATGAATACAACTGGGAATTTGACAGTGCGGTATATATTGCGCAAAGCGGCACCATCGACCTGACGAAAGCCCAAAAAGGCGACACCAAGGACATCACCGTTCCCATGTTCAAAAAGCCCACGGGCACAGGCACGGTGGAAGACCCGTATCTGATCTCCAATACCAGCCAGCTGCGCTGGTTTGCCTCGCAGGTAAATGACAACGGCAAAAACAGCATCTGTGCCCAGTTGACAAATGACATTGATCTTGGTAATGAGAATTGGACACCGATTGGTCAATATGCAAGAAACGCTTACAACGGCACCTTCGACGGGCAGTACCACGAAATTCAGAACCTGAAAATCACCGGCTCCGCCAGCAATCACTACGGTCTCTTCGGCGTGGTTGGCACCGGCACCGTGAAGAATCTTACCGTTTCCGGCGCGGTCACAATTTCCGGCAGCGGTTATTCCTCTTACGGAATTGCCGCCATTGCCGGTTCCCTCAACAGTACCGGCACTATCGAAAATTGCATTAACAAAGCCACTGTCACCGGCAACTACAATACCGCGGGCATTGTCGGCTATATGAGCAACAGCAACGGCACCGTCACTTCCTGCGTCAATACCGGCAACATCTCCGGCAGCAACAGTGTCGGCGGTATCGTTGGCCAGTTCTATGGCAAGGGCACCGTTGCCCACTGCTATAACACCGGCGACATTACCGCAGCTGTCAGCAAGGCGGGCGGCATCGTCGGCTATCTGTACGTCTCTTCTTCCTATTATAAAAATACGGTGGCCTCCTGCTATTCCACCGGCAAGGTCTCCGGCAACAGCAGCGCCGCCGTGGTCGGCAGCATCTACAACACAAGCTATTCCACGCTGGATAAGCTCTTCTTCCTGGAGGGTGAAAGCCGCACCGACTCCAACGCCGAGTCCAAAACTTCCGACGAACTGAAAGCGCTGGCCCCCAAGTTGGGCGGTGCGTTCATCAAAAATTCGGCGGGCATCAATGACGGCTACCCCATCTTCCGTTGGCAGATCCCCACCTATGCCGTCACTTTCACGGTTGACCCCGCGGATGCCGAGGTCACCATTGATGGGCAGACCGGCACACATTCCGGCAGCAACTGGACGTTCGCTCTCCCCGACGGCGAATATGACTACACTGTCTCCGCTTTCGGCTATGGAGAACAGACTGGCAATGTCACCGTCAAGGGCGGTGCAGTCCATGAAACCGTTAAGCTTGCCGCCGCGGAAAAGCACACGGTCACTTTCGATATCACTTTCGATATCGCCCCGGCGGACCCCAACGCCGTGGTCACGGTGACTTGGAACGGCAGCGCCATCGAGGCGGAAGCCGACGGCAGCTATCTCCTCCCGGACGGCGAATACACCTACACGGTCAAAGCCAAGGGCTACGCCAAGGTGAGCGAACCCCTCACCGTTTCTAGGGCTGAGGTCGTTTCCGTTACCCTGACCCACTCTACTGCGTGGGACGGCACGACCAAGGCCCAGCCCACCGGTGACGGCACGCAAGCCGCGCCCTATCAAATTGAAAACGGCGAGCATCTGGCATGGCTGGCCGACAAGGTCAACAACGCATCTACCGTTTCTGCCATCTATGCCGTCCTCACCGACGACATCGATCTGGGCGGCTGCTCCTTCACCCCCATCGGCAAGGACTTCCACGAATTCTCCGGCAGCTTTGACGGACAGGGCCATACCATTTCCGGGCTGAACGTCTCCGGCGTCAACGACGCCGGTTTCTTCGGCGTGGCAAAAGCTGCCACAATCAAAAACATCATTGTTCAGGGCACTGTCAGCGGCACCGACAATGCTGCCGGTATTTTGGCTAAAGCTAAAACTACAGCCTGTAGTATTGAAAATTGTGGCAATGAAGCAACTGTCACCTCTACCGGCTATGCCGGTGGCATTTTGGGCACCATTGGTACATATGGTGTCAGCTGTTCCATTTCCGGCTGTTACAATACCTCTCCCGTCACCAGTACCGGCAGCAGTTCCAGCGGCCGTGCCGCTGGTATCATCGGCTACGATAACGGAAAAACTCCTGTAACAGACTGCTACAACACCGGCAATATCACCGCATCTTCCGGTTATGCCGGTGGTATCCGTGGTGTTGGCAGCAGCATGGTCGGAACCATCACCGGCTGCTATAACGCCGGTGCAGTAACCGGCAGCAGCACAAGCAATACCGGTGCCATTGCGCCCGGCAATTCCAGTGTATTGGACAACTGCCATTACCTCAACATCGTCAATGATAACAACACAAACGGTGCCACCGCCCTCACCCTTGCCGAAATGCAGTCCAAACTTTTGGACAAGGACAAGCTGGGCACGGAGAACTGGACATCCGTTCGGGGCGTCAACAACAGTCTGCCCGTGCTGAAGTGGCAGAAGGTTTCCGCGCCCACAGCCAAGGTAACACTGGTTTCCGATGCCGCGTTTGTCCGCAGCATCATCACCACCGAGGACGGCGATGAGACCTCTCTCCCCACCGCACAGCTCCAATGGACCCCCGTGACGGGTGCGGAGAGCTACACCGTTTCTCTGTGGAGAGCCGAGAAAACCTGGGTCCCCCTCACCGCGGAAGAAAAGGCAGAATATGACGCAATCAGCAGCGAGACCTCCGACTTCCCCAACCTTGAAAAGCTGGAGTATGTAAACGAAACTGCGGTCATCAGCCGCATGAATGCCGAGCAGAAAGCACGGCTTGCCGCACTGGATGCGGCTGTCGATGAGGCGGAAAGCGACCCGGAGCAGACGGATGCATTGTACGATGCCATGGAAAACCGCGCGGCATTCATCGTCAGCTTGGCCAAAGACAGTGATTTGGGTTCCTACACGTCTCAGTTGGCCTTTGCGCAGGACATTTCCGGTATTACCAAGAAGACCTGGTATGACCTTACTTCCGCCTTTGCCGCACTGCCCGAGGGCATCTACTACGCCGCTGTGGCTGTGGAGACAGACGGACAAGCTGCCTATGTCTCTTCCGCGCAGGTGAACAATGAGGTAGTGGGCATTCAGAGCCCCTACAACCGTATGAAAACGGTCACGGGTGTCGAGTGGGACGGCGCCACTGCAAAGTGGGACGGCCGCGAAAACTTCACCGGCACCTATCAGATCGACCTTTACACGGTGGAGAACAGTGACTACACGCTCTTCAAGACCTTCACGGTTTCCGGGCGGTACACCTCCGCCAACTTCGCAAACGTCTTTGCCGCGGAGAAGAGGTACTCCTTCACCGTCACCGCCATTGCAGACAGCACCATCGACCGGGAATTGGGGCTCACCGACTCCATCCCCTCTGCCTACAGCGGGGTATATGACCCCTCGGAAAGTACGGAAGATTCCTCTAAGAAGGAATGGGTGGATATCGGCTCCGCCGAAGAGTGGGTCAAACTTGCCAACGTGAAGGACGAGCCTTCCGCCGGCACCGATTCCCCCAACAAGCAGGCTATCGAATGGAGCAAGAACTATCGGCTCACTGCTGATATTGATTTCTCCAAGCTCTCTGCCGCTGACCAGACAAAGACCAAGTCCATCGGCACCGTCACCTATCCCTTCATGGGCGAATTTGACGGACAGGGACACAAGATCACCGGCCTCACCCTCAGCAACAGCGACTCCGGTCTTTTCTGGTACATCGGCGCCACCGGCTATGTCCATGACCTGACCATTGACAGCGCCAACGTCCTCTTCTCCGACAATGCCGCCGTTCTGGTCCACAACAACTACGGCCGCCTTGAAAAATGCGCCGTGGTGAACACCAATATCACCGCCGACACCGGCGCGGTATTGGGCGGCATGGTCAGCCGGAACTACGGCACTATCCGCGACAGCTATGTGGAGGGCGGCACCCTGACCTCCAATACCACCACCGCCGTTGGTCATGCAGGCTTTGTAGGTGCCAACGAAACGGGCGGTCTGATTGAGCGCTGCTGGACGTCCATGAATGTTTCCACCCAGAGCGCCCACGCCGCCGGCTTTGTGGGTCTCGGCTACGGCGGAACCATCAAAAACTGCTTTGCTCTGGGCAATGTCTCCGCCCGGGGATATTCCGGCGGTTTTGTGGGACGTTCCGTCTATCAGGGCAACGTCTACGAAAACTGCTACGCGGCCGGCGTTGTCACCGTCACCGAGAAAGAGGGCAACGGTTTCATCGGCGGCAATCAGTCCTCCTCCGCATTCCAGTATGACCAGTCCGAGGGCATCAAGAACTGCTACTACAACAGCGCCACCGCCTCCAGCCATGACTATAACGCCACCGGCAAGTCTCTGGACGAGATGAAAGCCGATACGTTCCTCACCGCCCTCTCCGGCAGCGCGGCCGGCGTTTGGACGCAGGATGCAGATCACAACAACGGACTGCCCTACTTGAGCGGTGTCAAGGTTCCCGAAACGGCAAAGACCACCCAAATCACGGTAAATATTGCCGTTGCCACCTATAATAAGGACACCTATTCCTTTGAAAAGTCCGGTGATGTGATCTCCGTCACCATGGACTCCAACGGCAACACCCGTCTGGTGGATTTGATGGATGCCGCGCAGGCGCAAGGCAAGCTGACCTATTCCTACTCCACCACCTCCACCTTCGGCCGCTTCATCCACACCATCAACGGCCGGGAAGTGAATGAGCCGGACGGCTGGATGTTCACCGTCAACGACGTGCTCTCCAACGTCAGCGCTTCTCTTGCCACAGTGAAGGACGGCGACAACATCCTCTGGTTCGAGGGCACCACCGAAAACCACTTCCAGGGCCCCACCTGGGCTTCCCTCTCCGGCGAGAGCATCCAGTGGGAGATCATTTCCACCAAGAAAGAGCTGTTGGCTCTGGCCAATGTCAAAGACGCGGAAACGTTGAGCAAAAACTACAAGCTGACTGCCGATCTGGACCTCTCGGGCGAGACCTTCCCCGGCATCGGCACCGCGACGCACCCCTTCACTGGCCGATTTGACGGACAGAACCACACGATTTCCAATGTCAATGTCACCGTATCCGGCACAGACAGCGTAGGTTTCTTCGGCGTCATCAAGGGCGCAAAGATTCAAAATCTGAACCTCAAAAACGTAAACATTTCCGGTAAGGAAAGGGTCGGCGGTCTGGTGGGCTATGCGCAGGCAGCTTTGGACAAGGACGATCTTTCCCAAAACGTAGCAAACCTCATCGGCGGCTGCACCGTTTCCGGTACCGTTACGGGCAGCAATCAGGTAGGCGGTCTGGTGGGTCTGAACGAGGGCAAGACCAATCCCGACACCCTCTTCTCCATTGCCAGCACCATTGACAAATCCTCCGCCGATGTCACCGTCACCGGCAACGAAAAGACCGGCGGTCTGGTGGGTGAAAACACCGGAACCATCACTAAGAGTGCAGCCACCGGCGCGGTTACCGGAACTACCATGACCGGCGGCTTTGCAGGCAGCAGCAGCGGCGACATTTACGACAGCCACGCCAAGGGCGCCGTCACCGGCAACAATCACACCGGCGGCTTTGCGGGCAGCAGCACCGGCACGGTGAAAAACTGCTATAGCCTCGGCGCGGTCACCGGCACGGACTATACCGGTTCTTTCGCCGGTTCTCTGGCCAAAGCAGATACCGTCGTCGGCGCGGGACAGGTCACCATCACCGGCACCCCCGCGCAGGGCTATAACGGCGGTCTCGCCGGTTCCCTCAGCGGCATTGTTTCCGGACCTGCCAACCAGATCACCGTAAAAAATGCATTCGGTAACTGTATCCAAACCGATGGTACCAAACTCTCCGTCATCGGCAATACAACCGCTTATCCCTCCGACACTTTGAAGGGCATGACCCTCTCCACCCGGCAGGAAGTGGGTGATAAGCTCTATGAGCTGTTTAGGGTCAATCTGCCGGACCTGAAAAATGAGGCAGATCAGTATGTCGATGCCCTTACCGTTCCCGCAGGCACCGCAACCGGCACTGAGCTTTCTCTGCTGAAGTCCAGCCAATCCCCCGCTCCGGGCGTCACCGTTACCTATTCGGTCACCGACGCGCACCTCACCGGCGGCAAAACGCTGACCCTTGCCAAGGGCAACGACACGGTGTCCACGATTTCCGTCTCCGTGCAGCTCAGGCTGGCAGACACTTTCGGTTCTTATCATAAAACCGTACAGGTCATTCTTCCTGTGACGCCTGAAAAGCGTACCGAGCTCATGGATGCCATTGCATCCGGCTGCATAGATACCAAGGATGCGTGGACGGCCATGGATATGGCTGTTTACTCCGCGCTGCCAGGTAAGACCGCAAAGCTTGCCGATGCGGCAAAGCAGAATATTTTGAATCTGCTCATCAAAGAGGCAAACAGCCGCAAGGCTACACTCTCTGATCATTCCCGCATCGAGATTGTCCTGCGCTCCCTGGGCATCGACAGCAGAAAGCTCTATCCGGTCAACAGCAATGCTGCTGTGGATAACGCTGCAAAGCTGACCCAAATGGCAGCGCAGGCCGACCCGTACGCTGCACCCTATGTCCTTCTGGCAGATCTTCAAGGCAATGTGGGCCTGACAGCTGAGCAGGTCAATACCCTGATCGGCGTTCTGAAGGCCAACATGGGCACAGGGCTTTTCAGTTACGAACGGAACGGCGTCACCTACGCCAGTCCGGACACCGCGGGCGCTGCTCTGGCTGCCTTGGCAAAGTACTATGACACCAACGCAGATGCAGAAATGGTGGCAGACGCCATTCTCAAAGCGCTCCCCGGCGCTATGAACGAGGCAGGTTCTTTCGGCAGTGCCAACTCCGACGCCATGGTCATGATCGGCCTATTGGCTCTGGGCAAAGACCCCGCAGCCCTGACCTCCGTCTCCGGCGCCAGTGTGGTGGGCGGAATGCTGTCCTACGTCAATACTGGGACAAATCAGTTCCGCTACTCCGGCGAGGATAACGCGCTGGCCACGGAACAGGCATTCCGCGCGTTGGCGGCATTGGCACATTTTGAAAAAGGCAAAGCGTTCAATGTATATGATTTCAGTGCCAATCCGGTCGAGCCGGGCCGCGCGACCGGAAGCGGCAGCACGGAATCCCCCGCAGAGCCGACCGGCACGGAGATCACCGTCCGCATGACGATCAAGGCGGACAGCGGCTACTGGTTCAACGGCTCCGTCACCATTCGGGGCGAGGGAGCAACGGTCTATCACGCGCTTATCGAGGCGCTGGCAGAGGCCGGTATGTCCCAGGTCGGTGCGGAGAGCGGTTACGTTCGGTCCATCAGCAAGGACGGGAAAACGCTGAGTGAATTTGACAACGGCGAAAACTCCGGTTGGCTCTACAAGGTGAACGGCGATCTGCCGGATGTCGGGCTGACGAGCTATGCGATCAAAGACGGCGACCGCATCGTGTGGTACTACACCGACGACTGGACGCTTGACCCCGATGCCGGTAAGTGGTATGTCAAGCCGATCAGCTCTACGATCACGCCTGCCGCTGCCATCAAAGACGGCATAGCAAGCGCGTCCGTCTCCTACAAGGACTTGAGTGAGGCGATCAGCGCGGCGAAGAAGTCCGGCGAGGACACCGTGACCATCACGCCGGAGATCAAGGGCAAGGTGAACGGCATCGCCGTCTCTCTGCCGAAGTCTGCCGCAGCGAACGCGGCGAAGCAGGGCATGAAGCTCGTTGTCGAAACCGATAAGGCGCGCGTCAGCCTGCGCGCCGAGGTACTTGGTGAACTGGCGAAGAACAGCGGCTCCGAGTTGAAGCTCGAGATCACAGAGAAAAGGGCCGAAGAGGTTTCGTACAAGCTCGCTCATGAGAATCTTGACGGTGCCTCCATCGTTGAGGTCACGTTGATGATCGACGGCAAGCCGGTCACAGTCTTCGGCGGCAAGAAGCTGCTGATCGACATTCCCGTGGACAGCAAGCGGTTCCGCGCGGGTGACACCTGCCGTGTCCTTGTCCTCAGCGACGACGGTGCAGCGGAGCGCACGAGCGGCCAATGCATAAAGAAAAACGATGCGCTCTTTGTCCGCGTGGAAACAACGCACCTGAGTATCTTTGTCGTTATGCGCGATGCGGCGCTGCCGTTCACCGATGTCGCGGATACCGCGTGGTACGCGGACGCGGTGCAATACGCCTATGAAAGGGGACTTATGACCGGCGTGTCGGAGAGCGAGTTTGCGCCGAACGGCACAGCGACGCGCGGCCAGATCGTCACCATCCTCTGGCGTCTCGCGGGCAGCCCTGTGGTCAACTATGCTATGCGCTACGCCGATATGGACGAGGGCGCGTGGTACGGCGAGGCCGTGCGCTGGGCAGCCTCCACCGGCGTCGTTACCGGCTATACCGAGAGCAGCTTCGGTCCGAACGATGCCATTACGCGCGAGCAGCTCGCCGCGATCCTCTACCGCTATGTTAAGACACAGGGGCAGGGCTTTACCGGTATGTGGTACTTCCCGCTGCGCTACGACGATGCGGCCAGCATCAGCAGTTGGGCAGACGAGGCGATGCACTGGTGCGTGATGAAGGGCCTCCTCAACGGCACGAGCGAAACGACGCTCAGCCCCCAGCTTACCGCGACGCGCGCGCAGCTGGCGGCCATTCTCCAACGCTTCTGCGAACTGCCCAAGGATACCGCGAGCAAGAGCGCCGCGCAGACAGCCTATGACCGCGCGTCGACCTACCTGACCGCTGCCGTGAGCGCGCCGCGCTATGGCAGTCTCGGCGGCGAGTGGACGGTGCTCGCCCTCGCCCGCGGCGGCGCGGACACGGAAACCGCGTATTTCACCGACTATTACGCCGCGCTCGAGCAGACCGTCCGCGAAGCAAACGGCGTGCTGAGCGAACGCAAGTATACTGAGTACAGCCGCGTCATTCTCGCGCTCTCCGCGCTCGGGAAGGACGCGCGGGACGTCGCGGGCTTTGATCTGACGCTTCCGCTCGGCGATTACGAAAAGACGGCGGCGCAGGGCGTGAACGGCGCGATCTACGCGCTCCTCGCGCTCGACAGCCGCGATTACCCCATGCCGCAGAACGCGGCGGCAAGCACGCAGGCGACGCGGCAGCTGTATGTGGACGCCATCCTTGCCGCCCAGCTTGCAGACGGCGGCTGGAGCTTCATGGGCGAGGACGCCGATCCCGACCTGACCGCCATGGCCTTACAGGCGCTGGCGAAGTATCGGGAACAGAGCAGCGTCCAACTGGCGGCCAACCGCGCGCTCGTGTGCCTGAGCGCCATGCAGAACACAGACGGCGGCTTCTCTTCCTGGGGGAGTGAGAATGCCGAGAGCTGCGCGCAGGTGCTCCTTGCGCTCAACGCGCTGGATCTTGGCACGGACGACAGCCGCTTCGTAAAGAACGGCCACAGCGTGCTCGACGCGCTGCTGACCTATCAGAACGCGGACGGCGGCTTCTGCCACGAGCGCGGCGGCGAAACGAATCTCATGGCGAGCGAGCAGGCGGCCTGCGCCCTCGCGTCGCTCGTCCGCGCCGAGCGCGGCGAGAGCGGCTTCTACCGGATGGCGGCGCTGACGCAGCCTGCCGCCTGATGGCATAGCAGCACCGAAACGAAAGGAGGGAGACGGACATGAAAACGGCAAAGCGCCTTTGTGCGGCGCTGCTGGCGCTTGCACTGATATTCACTCTTGCGGGCTGCAATGCACAAACGGTGAAGCCGATGCCGACACCCACGCCGGCGCAGAGCGAAGCGCCCGCGCCCGATGCGGCGCAGGATGCGCCCGCCACGTCCGCTCCATCCGAGACTGAGCGGCAGGAGGCAGAGACTCCTGCCGCTCCGCCGGTCGGAGAACAGCAGCCAGTGGAAAGCGGCGCGCCGGAGGGAAACGCATCCGACGCATTGCCGACAGGCAGCAGCTCCGACGCACAGGACAGCTCTTCCAACAAACCCGATGCATCACCGGAGAGCACCGTGCCGACGTGTACGGTCTCCATCTCCTGCGCGACGATCCTAGAAAATCTCGACCGGCTCAACGCGGAGAAGGCTGACTTGATCCCTGCGGACGGCGTTCTGCTGGCTCCGTCCGCAGTGGAATTTACCGAGGGCGAGAGCGTATTTGACGTGCTCAAGCGCGTGTGCCGCGAGAACAAAATACACATGGAATTTTCCGAAACGCCGGTCTATCAGTCCGCCTACATCGAGGGCATCGGCAACCTTTACGAGTTCGACTGCGGCGAGGGCTCGGGCTGGATGTACCGCGTGAACGGTGAATTTCCCAACTACGGCTGCTCGCGCTATACCCTCGCGGACGGCGACACCGTCGAGTGGGTCTACACCTGCGACTTCGGCGCGGATGTCGGCGGGAGGGTCGGCGCATGAAGCATCACGCCTTTCTCGCCTGCCATCCGGCGGTGAATCTGCTCTATTTCGTGCTGGTACTGACGTTTTCCATGTTTTTCCTGCACCCCCTCTGCCTTGCCGTCTCGCTCTGCGCTGCGCTCTGGTGTGCCGCGCAGTTAAACGGCGGCGCGGCGGTGCGGTGCACCACCCTGTGGCTGGCGCCGACGGCGCTGCTGGCCGCGCTGGTGAACCTCGCCTTCAACCATCAGGGCACGACCATTCTGGCCTATCTCCCCTCGGGCAACCCTCTGACGCTGGAGTCCATCGCCTACGGCTTTGCCGCCGCGGCGATGCTCGCCGCCGTCGTGCTGTGGTTTTCCTGCTGGAACACAGTCATGACCTCAGACAAGCTCATGCACCTTTTCGGGCGCGTCGTGCCCGCCCTCTCGCTCCTGCTCTCCATGACGCTGCGCTTTGTGCCCCGCTTTCAGGCAAAGCTCCGCGAGGTGACAGCGGCGCGGCGGGGCATGGGGCTGTACGCGGAAAAGGGTCGGCTTCAAAAGCTCAGGAGCGCCGTGACGGTCTTTTCCGTTATGGTGACATGGAGTCTCGAGAATGCCGTGGAGACGGCGGACAGCATGAAAAGCCGCGGCTACGGGCTGCCGGGCCGCACGGCGTTTTCCCTCTATCGCTTCAGCCGCCGCGACAGGCTGCTGCTTTTGTGGCTGACACTCTGCGGCGCTTACATCGCCGCGGGCTGGGCGCTCGGCGGCGTGAAGTGGCGCTACTATCCCACGGCGCGCGGCGTGCTGACGCCGTATTCCGCGAGCGTGCTGCTCGCGTATTTTCTGCTTTGCCTGACGCCGGTGCTGCTGCAAAGAAAGGAGGCGCGCACATGGAGCTCTATCGCGTCGAAAGCCTGACCTTTACCTACCCCGGGCAGTCCGCCCCCGCCCTGCGGGACGTGAGCCTGACGCTCCGCGCGGGCGAATTCGTCACGCTCTGCGGACTTTCCGGCAGCGGTAAAAGCACGCTCCTTCGCCAGCTCAAGACCGCGCTCGCGCCCAACGGCGTTCGTTCGGGCGCGGTCCTTTTCGACGGCCGCCTGCTCTCCGACGTTTCGCCGCGCGAGCAGGCGGAGCGCATCGGCTTTGTGCAGCAAAGCCCGGAAAACCAAATCGTCACCGACAAGGTCTGGCACGAGCTGGCCTTTGGGTTGGAGAGCCTCGGGTACGATACGCCCACCATCCGCCGCCGCGTCGCCGAGATGGCGGGCTTTTTCGGCATGGAGAGCTGGTTCCACAGGGAGGCGGCGTCGCTCTCCGGCGGGCAGAAGCAGCTTTTGAACCTGGCCGCCGTGCTGACGCTGCAGCCGGACGTGCTCATTTTAGACGAGCCGACCGCGCAGCTTGACCCCATCGCGGCGGCGGACTTCCTCGCCGCGCTCGCGCGGGTCAACCGGGAGCTGGGCACAACGGTGCTGCTCTCCGAGCAGCGGCTGGAGGAGGCGCTGCCCCTCTCCGACCGCGCCGTTGTGCTGGATGGCGGGGCGGTCCTCGCGGACGGCGCGCCCCGCGCCGTGGGCGCGCAGCTGCGCACGGCGGGACACGAGCTGTTCCGCGCCATGCCCGCCGCCATGCGCGTGTGGGCGGCGGTGGAGAACGACCTTCCCTGTCCCGTCTCCGTGCGGGAGGGGCGGGACTGGCTGGCAGACTTTGCCGCCTCGCACTCCCTCAAAAGCCTGCCGGAGCGCCCGCTGCCCACACCCTCGCAGAAGACGGTCGTGACCGTCTCGGATGCGTGGTTCCGCTATACGCCGGACGCGCCGGACGTGCTGCGCGGGCTGGAGCTGACGGTGCGGCGGGGCGAGCTTTTCGCCATCCTCGGCGGCAACGGCGCGGGCAAATCCACCACGCTCCGGCTGCTGGCGGGCCTGCAAAAGCCCTATCGCGGGGAGGTCCGCGTCACCGGCAAAACGGCGCTCCTGCCCCAGGCGGTGCAGACGCTCTTTGCCAAAAAAACCGTGCGCGAGGACCTTGCCGAGGTCACCTCCGACGAAGCGATGCTCGCCTACGTCACCGCCCTCTGCCGTCTGGACGCGCTGCTGGACCGTCATCCCTACGACCTCTCCGGCGGCGAGCAGCAGCGCGCGGCGCTGGCAAAGATCTTGCTCACGCGGCCCGATATCCTGCTCCTCGACGAGCCAACGCGCGGACTGGACGCGGCCTTCAAGGCGGAGCTGGCTGAGCTGCTGCATGATCTGCTCGCGCAGGGGGTAACCGTCGTTCTGGTCAGCCACGACGTCGAGTTCTGCGCCGCCTATGCGCAGCGCTGCGCGCTCTTTTTCGACGGCTCCATCGCCTCCGACGGCGCGCCCCGGGAGTTTTTCGCGCTCAACCGCTTCTACACCACGGCGGCGAACCGCATGGCGCGCGGCCGGCTGCCCGAAGCCGTGACGGCGGAGGACATCATTGCCGCCTGCGGCGGCAGGGAAGCGCCGAAAAAAGAGCGGCGGGAGTCCCCACCGCAGCCGCCGAAGGCGGCGGACACACCCTCCGCGCCGCCGGAAAAGCGAAGGCTTTCCCCGCGCACGGCCGCCTCCGCTCTGGTCGCCCTTCTGCTCATCCCCCTGACGCTGGTGTTCGGCCCCAAGCTGCTGGGCGACCGGAGCTACTACGCCGTTTCGCTGCTGATGGTGCTGGAGGCCATGCTGCCGTTCTTCCTTACCTTCGAGGGGCGCAAACCCCGTGCGCGGGAGCTGGTCGTGACTGCGGTGCTCTGTGCGCTGGGCGTGGCGGGCCGTGCGGCCTTTTTCATGCTGCCCCAGTGCAAGCCCGTGCTGGCATTGACGATCCTTGCGGGCGCAGCCCTGGGTGGGGAGACGGGCTTCCTCGTGGGCGCGGTGACCATGCTGGTCTCCAACATCCTCTTTTCGCAGGGGCCGTGGACGCCGTGGCAGATGCTCGGCATGGGGCTGTGCGGCTTTCTCGCGGGGCTGGTGTTCCACAGGGGCGGTCTGCCAAGGAAGCGGGAGGCGCTTTGCGCCTACGGCGCGGTGAGCGCATTTCTCGTCTATGGCATTCTGCTCAACGCCTACTCCGCGCTGCTCGCCACAGGCGCGCTGACGTGGCAGAGTCTTGCAGTCTACTGCGCCTCCGGCTTTGCAATGGATGCGGTGCAGGCCATCTCCACGGTGATTTTCCTCTGGTTTTTCACCGAGCCGATGCTCGATAAGCTCGAGCGCGTCAAAATTAAATACGGCTTCATGTGACGGCCGCTCGCCGCATCGCTCCCGAAGCTGCGGCCGGGGACAACAACGAGCCGCTCTGCCCCAGTGACGGGAACGCGCACGCCCCATCGATGCCCATGAAAAAATGCCTGTGATGCTATAACATCACAGGCATTTTGGCGCAGCGGGTGGGATTCGAACCCACGTGAGGTTTCCCTCAAACTGATTTCGAGCCATTTGGAGAGGAAATCCAATGAAAATTGATGCGTTCCTCTCGTGACCCTTAAAACCGCAATCCACTCGCACTCACTACTCTGCACAAAGCGTAGAAAATGCGTAGATGGAGTCAAGTCTGCTGGACACAGCATAGTCTAAAAAGCACCAAATATCAAGGATTTCCGAGGACGGAAAGCCAAACGCTCCACACGATTTCGAATCGTATGGACAAGGTGCTTTCGGGATAATATAGGTGCTTATAGGAAGGTCAAATCCCTGATATCACAACGATTCCAGGGCACACAGCATGCAGGGCTTGAGCCAGTAAAAGCATGAATTTCCCGCAAAGTGTAGAAAAAGTGTAGAAGTAAGAAGGACGAATAACCCTTTGAGTAACGATAGTTTCAGGCTCCCATACGGGAGCAAATGTGGTCGGTTGCCCGTCATTGACAAGTATCTCAGCTCCCAAATGATAAGGAGAAGCATATGGCAACAGACTACACCTACCTATACGAAGAATACCCAGAGGTCATCAGCGCTGACCAGCTTTACCGAATTTGTCATATCAGCAAGCGCAAAGCGAAATGGCTTCTGGAGCATGGATACATCCCCTGCGAGGACAGTGGAAAAAAGACCCGACGGTATAAAATCCGACTGAATGATGTAATAGACTATCTCCTCACACTTGAAGCTGCACCGGATTTGGTTGCGACACCCGTGGGAGCATTCAATGTCAAGCGCAAGCAACTCAATCCGGTCGCTCAGATATGCCAAAAGGGGTTTCAACGGTTCCTCTACAATATATGGACAGATGAAGCGGACATCCTACGAATCTCAGATGTGCAGGTATTGCTGGGGTATAGCGCTGGAACGATTAGGCAATGGATACTGCGAAAAGAGCTTCGTAGCACAAGGCTTCCCTGTGGCATACAAGTAACTGCGAAGGAATGGCTGATTGACTTTATAACTATGCCAAACGGGAAAGTGTCAAAGAGGGCTTTGTGCCGGTTCTGATTAAGGCGGATGACGAAATCCTGTGGGAATGCCTGATTATGAATTCTGACCCGGACAGCGATGGCGAGGACGACTTTGCTTTCGACCCGGACAAAGTTGCCGAATACCGGAAGAAAATGCTCTCCGCCCCTGTCGAGAACAGTAAGGCAGTCCTGGAGGAAATGATTGGGCAGCGCAAGGAAGAAGCCGAGGATGACGATATGGACTGGGATGAGGAGATCCTGGGCGAGATGGAGGGCGGATATGATAACCGTCGTTTTTCAAGCTACTGGAATTCCGATAATAATATGACCTATCCTCTCATTCTGGCTAAAATCCCCGTGAAGAATCCTTGGGAGATTTTTGCCTATCTGCCCTTTGGTGGCTGGAATGAATGTCCTAACATGCCAGAGTTAATGGCAGTTGCGAAATACTGGTTTGAACAGCATGGGGCGGTGCCCGCTGCCATGAGCCACGACGAGTTGGAGTTCCTGCTCCCGGCTCCCGTTCCCGAGGAGAAGGCTATGGATGCAGCAGTGGAACTGTATGGCTTCTGTCCCGATGTGATTGACCAGGGGCCGGAGGACGCCACCGTGGGCGCTCTGGCCGATGTGCTGCGGCAGTCCACTGTTTGGTACTTCTGGTGGGATTGAAAGGAGGATTTTTGTGGGATACGATGTGAGTTTTCACCCGATTTCACCAGAGGAAATGCGGGAATGGTATTTTACTCCCTTAACCTGGATACAGCAGGGACAGGAGGAAAAAGTGCTGGCCCTTGCCGCGCAGCATGGAATGGAGGATTTCTATGCCGAAAAATATCTGAATACCTTGCGCGTTGGGGCTGAAACGGAATCTAACGAGCTGTTTGACAAAAGCCACGGCTTCTATATTGCAGTAATCCAAGGTTTTTTCCGAGATTATTATTACACCAGAGGTAGTGCCTTTTCGTTCCTGGTGGAACAAAAGCCAGAATATGCGCGGTACTTCACCTCATGGGAACAAATCACTCCTGTTTCCTTTCCAAACCCCATGCAGAACCGAATCATCGAAAACTATTGCTCCGGTGTATATCTGTCTCCAGATCAAGTTATACAACTTCTCAAAGACATGGAGCAGGACCCAAAAGTCCTTGAAGATCTGGAGGGGCTTTGGAGCAATGGACAGATTGCTGTGCTGAAAAAAGCACTTTCTGCTGCTGCAAAGTCAGGAGTCGGTCTGTTGGAGGCCACTGAAGTGGTAGAGCCCAACCCCATCAGCCCGAATGAGAGCACAAGCTACTCTAACCTGTACCACTGTGATCGGGACGGGGTATATCTCTACATAGATGCCGTCAGTGGTCAATTAGCGGATGCGATTGGGAAAAACGAAGGATAGATTCTCTCTATGAAAATGTGTGGGCATCTGTGGGAAGAACCAAAATAGGCAGCTACCCACAATATTGATTATCGCAGAAAAGCTCACCGTTTCGGTGAGCTTCAGTCTGTCGAAAAAGTCCAGCAAATGCTGGGCTTTTTCTGATAGATATGGTAG
>ERZ1106976.919-NODE-919-length-31968-cov-37.198007_pt1 | contig 31968 bp, 29 predicted proteins | sample MGYA00403687_ERZ1106976 | MGnify/ENA primary metagenome ERZ1106976 (study PRJEB35170, sample SAMEA104062446) | human gut metagenome | biome: human gut; feature: human-associated habitat; material: faeces | place: Denmark | collected 2013-02-22 ... | reverse complement strand
CAATAAACGAGGCTTATATCAAAAAAACAAAAAGAAAAAGGGTGGCTAATGCCACAATAAAATTTTCTATAGCTTTTTTAGAAACCATACAATTTTATAAAGAACCATCTTTATAGGATGTTTTTTTTACACAAAGATTCATACAAAAATAGTTCATCACACAAAAACACAAAAAATTTTGTAGAATCTAAATTATTTAGCTTTGTTATTGACTTTTTTTGCAAAAACATGTATAATGGACACATAAAAACATGCAAACTGGACATAAATCAAATTAGGAGGCAACTATGGCTATTATAACAATACAAGAAGCAGCTGAAATTTCAAATAAAAGCCAAAAAACTATTAGGAGAGCTATTGCTGCTGGAAAGTTGAAAGCAACTAAAATACAAAATAAAACAAGAATTAACAAAGATGACTTCGATGAATGGGTTGCAAATGGGTGCTGTGGCACTGAACAAACTGATAATAATGTTTTTAGAAATGATGAAGTAAATTGGATTGATATTTCAAATATATGGTCTAGAGATGGATGGAAAAGAAAAAAAGATTTAACAAAGTATAATTTCATTGATTTATTCTCAGGTGCAGGTGGTTTAAGCTGTGGTATGGTAATGGCTGGTTTCAATCCAATTGCGTCAGTTGAGATTATGCCAGAGGCGGTTGAAACGTATAAATATAATTTTATAGAAAAAAAGAAATTCAAAGAAACTGTTGAAACTAGAGATATTAGATCAAAAGAAGTAAAAGAAAAATTATATGAAGCAGTTCAAAATGTAAAAGTTGATATCATTGTTGGGGGATTTCCATGTCAAGGTTTTTCGATGGCAGGATATAGAGTGGTTGATGATCCCAGAAATAGTTTATATAAAGAAATGAAAGAAATTGTTGAGCATCTTAAACCAGATTATGTTGTTATGGAAAATGTAGAAGGTTTACGCTCAATGCTTAATGGAAAAGTAGAAGAAAAAATAATTGAAGATTACAGAGAAATCGGATATGAAATCAATCTTACAGTTTTAAATAGTGCTGATTATGGTGTGCCACAATTTAGAAAAAGAGTGATATTTATCGGTAATAGAATTGGTAAGAAAAACTATCACCCCAAACCTTTATACGATGAAACAAACTATGTTACACTAGGTCAAGGAATTAAAAGATTTATGAACATAGAAGAAAATGCTGAAATAAATCACATATTTCCAAAACATACTGAGGAGATGAAAAAAAGACTTGCTTTAGTACCGGAAGGAAAAAGTTTATATAAAAATTATTCAGATGCTTGGAAAAAATCACCTTGGGATAAACCTTCATGTACTGTAAAAGAAAATCATGGTGGTACAAATATTCATCCTAAATTGCCAAGGTGCTTAACACCAAGGGAGTTAGCAGCTTTGCAATCATTCCCTGATGACTTCATATTTAAAGGTAGTAAAAAATGGCAATTAGTACAAATAGGAAATGCAGTTCCACCTTTAATGGGGAAAGCAATAGGATTAGCAATATTAAAAAATATAGAAATGGGAGAAAATGATTAATGATTAAATGGAGTTTCAGCCCTAAAAATGATCAAAGCAGAGAGCTATCAGATTCAATAACGGATTCAAAGTTTAATATTAATCCATTTGGTTCGTTTACAAGAGAAATTATTCAAAACTCATTGGATGTTCTGGACGATGAACATCATAGTTTTGTTAGAGTAATATTTGAACATAAGAGATTAAAACTTTCAGATATTCCTGGAGGAAATGAATTAAAGAATATAATTGAAAGATGTGTAGCAAGCACTAAACATCAAGAAACATTAAATAAATATAAAAAAGCATTGGAAATCTTAAAAAGTGATGAAATACCTTGTTTAAAAGTATCTGATTATAATACTAAAGGATTAAATGAAGAAGGTTGGGAAACGTTAGTAAACAAAGTTGGAGCCTCTTACAAGCCTAATGATTCATCTGCAGGTCGTCATGGTATTGGGAAAAAAGCTTCTTTCCTGATGAGTTTATGTAATACAGTTTTTTATACATCTAAAAATTTAAAAGATGAAGTAAGGATAGGAGGTAAATCAATCCTTACTGACTGGATGGATGAGAATGAGAATTGGTATTCTTTAAAAGGTTGGTATGGAAATTTAATTAAATGCGGGGATTCTACAAAAGTAGAACCAATTATGAATAAAGATGTAGTATTAAATGATTTCTTTATTAGAAAAGAAAAGTATGGCACTGATGTAATTATTGTAGCCTTAAAAGAAACGGAAGATATGAAGAAAACAATAATTAATTCAGTATTAGAAAATTTTTATTTAGGCATTAAAGAACAAAAATTAGAAGTTGTAGTTAATGATGTAGAAATTACTGCACAAAAAATTGATAGTGTTATAGAAACTTACTATAGTTGCGATTTCAGTAGAAGAGGTTTAGGTAGTGATAATATAGTTATAGGTTTATTAAAAGATTATGATTTGGCTTACAAAAGTGGAATTAAAAAATCTATACCTGTTAAAGACCCAAAAGGAACTCTTGATATGTATATAACTTTAGAAAATAAAGAGAATAGAAAGTATTATTCTTTTTACAGGGAACACGGTATGAAAATTAGAGATTATCCGCTTTCAACTGATAAATCATTTTCTGCAGTTGTTGTTGCAAGAGGAAGAGCGTTAAATGAATTTTTATTGAAAACTGAAAATGCTGCTCATGATGATTTTATTGCGGATGAAAATAATGATAATTACAAGGAAATCAAAACTAAATTAAGAAATATTATATCTATTGTTGAAGAATATATAAGATCAATGACAAAGCTAGAAACATCTGATAGTTTTCTTTTAGAAGAATTAAATGATATGATAACATACTATGGTGATGTATCTAAAAAAAAGAAAAATAAAAATCAGAAGAAGACTAACCCAAGTGAAATTAAGGCAATTATTCAACATAAAACTAATAAACAAACAGTTGAAGAATGGACGAAAGAGCATAGTCCATTTGACATTCCATCACCTGATCCTGTGCCTCCAAGACCTGATCATATTCCTAATCCTAGACCTCTTCCTGTACAAAAGGAATTGGAGAAAGAGTCTGATGTAGCTAAGAATATTGTTTATGAAGTTTCGTTTGAAAAATTCTTTGTTGTTATTCAAAAAAATTATTTTATAAAATTTAATTTTGCATCATCACTTAGAAATGTAAGACTATATTTAGTTGCTAAAAATGTAGATGGTTCTATGAATGATGTTACAAATATGCTACAAGAAATCAATATACCTGATTTAAAATATAAAGTATATGAAAATTGCATTTATATAGATTGTATTCCAGCTAATCAAGATATTCAAATTAAAGTAACCTTAAAAAATAGTAGTAGATATAAGTTATTTGCGAAATTACAAGGAGTAGAAGATGAAACAAATGTATGATTTCCCTTATCCAATATTAAAACCTGATTTAACAAGTAGCTACAGACCAGATTGCAATTTTGAAATCTTGGATATAGCGGATGCAGAATTTGAAAATAATAATTTTATTATAAAATTGCAAATGGTATTACAATCTGCTACGCTCGAAAAGTATTTATCGAATAATAAATGCTGTATCTATATTGGTTATATGACTGACACTGCGCGTCGTATGATAAGAGTAAATAACCCAAATAAACATTTTGCTTTACAAATTCCTGTTAGCTCATTAAAATCAGTAGATACAATTAATGTGTATTCATATATGATAGCTGAAGAAAACTTTGAAATGGATTATACCGATGAAATGGATCAAAACTACAATATTGGACAACCAATGTTTATTACAAAAAAGGACATTTTAGCAATTTCTAATACCTTGGAATTCTTTTATAATAGAACAGGGGAAACAATAATTCAGTTTACTGAGATTAAAGAAGAAGGTTTTAAAGATTTTAGAATTGATTTAAGCGGTGACAATTACATAAATATTCAAATTAGTCATGCAATTAATGAAGGGTATCAACGAATTAAAGATTCAAAAAATAAAAGCAGTATGGGATTATTAAATGCTAGTTTTGTTCATTTAGCTCTAGTTCATACTCTTTCTATATTAGCAAGTAATGGAATTGATGAACACATTAATAAGAGATGGTTTAAAGTATTAGTTCAAGTTTTTTCTGGTAGAAATATTGATATTAAAAAAGAATTGCAAGAAATGTCTAATAATGTAGACATTATAAAGATTTATGATTATACGCAGAAATTTATGAATAATTATTTTGAACACTCAATAATCCTTGCAGGAAAGGAGAATTCGTAATGGAAGTTGTTTTAAAAAAAGTAGTCGAACTTCAATTTTTAAAATCAAATATATATCAAAATAAGGAGTTTTATTTAAATGAAAATAAAAATGAATTATTTATTGATGGAGATACAGTAACAATAGATGACATTAGTGAACCAATTATGGATAATGCGAAAATAGATTTATCTGATGATGAATTTACAAAATTTTTAAACAGGGAAAAATGGAAACAAAATTGCGATATTGGAAAACTATTATATAAAAAGTTAAGTAGATTTACTGAGATATCAGGTGATTTATTGGATGATTCTTTTTGGGCGTATTTTACTCATATTCCTTGTGTTAAAAAATATATTATTAGAAGATATTTCAATTCCGTAAGTGAAGAAGATGAAGAGTCAATGAAAATTATTGATAAAATTAAGAGATACTTTTTTGGTGAAGGAATAGTAACCAGAACAGGAATAATTTTTAATTGGCAGTTAACTAATTGTTTATATTATAAAAATATTGGCGATAAATCTGATGAGCTATGTAATATTGCATTTTCTTATATAGATTCTGTAAAAGCAATTTTTGAAAGAAGCTTTAGAAAAAATCCAGTTATTATTAAGGCGTTTGTCGAAGGAATTATCAGAAACAATAAATCAAAAGCTTTTACTAATTCAAAATATAGAACTTTAATACCTACTCATATAAGTAATGTAGCAGCATTAAATTGTTTTGATGCTTATACATATAGAGAATTAGTTGAAAAAATAGCATATGAACAAAAAATATTAATTGATGAATATAATAAAGCAAATGCTTTAAATTAATTTTTAATAATTAAAGAAGAATTCAAATGCTATTTATGTCTAAATAAATTCTGATTATATCAATGGCTGTATAGCTGCAGAAAAAAATCAAAATTTCATAAATTAATTTTATATATAAAAGGTGATAATGATGAAAATAGAAATGATAGGATATAATGATACAAAAGCAATCGCAATATATGGTGCAATACGATTGATGAACATAGTAATTATTTCGTTTATAATTTCTTTACTTTTTATTGTACCAGCATTCGTATATCGTATTTACGAGCTGTTGTATATATTTATCTTTCCAGTCTTTATGATAATACTTACAATATTACAATACTTTCTAAATTCAAATTATAAAACTTATTTAAAAGGTATTAAAACAAAACATAATTTTTGTTTAGATAGCGGAATTCTTTACAAAGATGGAAAAGAAATAAGAAATAAAGATGATATTCGTATTTACAAATTTAAGCATTTTCTATTCTTGGAATTAAAGAAATCATATTATCGAATAATGGATAGCGATTATTTAACTGGATCAAGAGAGGAACTACTTTCACATATTCGTTTTAAACAAGGTCACTACATATCTTTTGTTTTGCCACCTAAACCAGATCAAGAAATCATTGACTTACTTTTTAATAGAGTTAATTTGGATGGAAAAGAGCGATTATTTTACTCAAAAGACAAAACAAAAATTATTTATATCTATAAAAATATTGCAGGTAGTTATTCAATTGGAGAAGAACGACTTTGTATAGCTGATGAAGAAGAACGCCGATATCTACACGAATATGGATGGTGGGAACCATCATGGGGAAGTGGACTTGCCTCTTTTTATGGAACTATAGAAGAGGCATTTAGAGATATAGAAACAGATATTCGTGATTATATAGAATTAAAATAATATTGAGTATATTGATTGAATATTTGATTACTACAAAAAAAATTATAGTTCATAAATAAATACAATAAAAAACATAAAATATTTGTTATTAAAAAGGCTGAAATATGTACGATAAATTAAATAATATTAATAATTTAAGAAGGTATAACAAACAGGGTATATATAAAAAATGGATTTATAAAAATTTAATTGATTATGACCTTATTTGTGACTATTTACAAAAAATACGTTTTTCTATAGAAGATATTAACGAAGTATTGTCAAAGAATGAATTAGAGCCATGTGACATTGTTTTTGTAATTGTTTTAGTTGATTGGATAAAAGATTCATACTCCAAAATTTTTGAAAAGTTTAAAGAAAAAGTAGCAGAAAAATTCGTTTATTCAAAAAGCGTTCAACTTGCACGAGCAAAAAAATATTTTGTAGCAATTAGATCGTATGTTGTCGCTCATCCGATGAACACAACTAAGCATGATGATTTTGGGTTTGATGGCGATTTTATTTGTGTAGATATAAGAACTAAAAATAATCCAATTATGCCAATTGTGCAATTTGATCAATATCTTTATATTGATTATAGTGGCTTGCATAGTGGTAAGAATAAAAAACATAAGTATTATTTGTACTCTTATTCAAAAAAAATAGACGGATATAAATATTCTAAATATATATCATTCAGCATTAATGACATATTAAATGTTGCTAAATTATATATAGAAGCTTTATATGAGTTAGATACATTTTTATCTAAATTAAAGAGAAAAGCATATAAACTAGAAATAGAAAATACTAATAATTAGTGCTTATTATTGTTGAGTTCTTATTAATAAAAAATAAAAAATTTTGTTATAAAAGAGGCTAGTTTTTGGACTGGCCTTTTAATAATTTTTTCTGTCAACTTTATTGATAATGCATAAATTATAATTTTGGTCAAATGTAACTATGCATATTGGATACTAAAAGCTAACAATGCAAAAATTTATTAAATCCTTGCAATAATTGTCATATTATGGTAAAATATAAATATAGGTAAATATTTATTAAGCTTGTAGTGGGGGAACACTCTTAAGAAATGTAATTATACAGGTAGAGACTCCCTATTATATAGGGAACTTTTTTTAACCAAAAATAAATTGTTAATTATATTAAAAAATGCTGCATTTATACAAACAAAGAATTTGTAATTATGTACATAAATGATAAAACAAGTATAAATGGAATGAAGCAGTCACAAGTTAAGTTATTTTTTAATACAAATGCACTATGATTACATTTTAGCAATAGCAAATGAGACATAGATTAAATTATTAATAAATTAAAAATACTTATTAAACTATAAAATTATTTAAAAGAGGTGAATATTATGATGAAGTTAATTTTTATGATTGACCATAATGCTGGTTCAAACATCCTTACACGAATAAATCAAGATTATATTTTAATGAACCATAACTATTTCTTTGGAGAATTATCTAAAATGAATGTTTTTATTGGAGAAAACAATTCAGGTAAAAGTAGATTTTTAAGATACTTGTTCAAAACTAATTTTCATTCCTTGAGTGATGAAAACTTTAAGCAATTTATAAATGAAATAGATAAAATTATAAGTTCAAAAAAATGTATCAATGCTGTATATGATACAAACTATGCAGAGTCATTGTCTAATATTGAAAAATTTAACAAAATATGCGGCAAAATCAATAGTGACCCAAAATCATATGTATATATTAAAGATCAGTTCTTTCTAACATTGACAAGAATTTGTGAAGATAATACGTTGAATAAAAAGTTTTATTTTCCGATTATAAGAGGAACAAAAGATTACAAAACAATCATTAATAATAAATTAGATACATTTTTAAGGTCTGCTGATTCAATACAAAACAAAGATGCTATTAATCACTATATTAGTCTATTAAATTTACAATCAGACGGATTAGAATCATTTGATATATACAATGATATTATAGTACATGAATACTTCAATGATAATAAAAAAATTGGCGAAAATATATTAACTGGTGGTAAATTATATAATGAAATAAAATCTATGTTGTTAGGAAAAGAAGAAAAACGCAAGGTAATTGAAGAATTTCAAAAATTTCTACAAGAAAACTTCTTTTCAAGTTATGATAAAGTTCAATTAATTCCTGATGAAGAGGAAAAAGTGTTGTATGTTAAAATTGGAAGTGATGAAAAAGCTATATATGACTGGGGCGATGGTACACAACAGTTAATAGTAATATTATATTCACTTTATAAGTATAAAGATGAAACTGGTAAGTTATTCTTTATTGAAGAACCAGAAATGTACTTACATCCTGGTATTTTGCGAAAATTCATAGAAGCAATAAATTCGGATGTATTTAAAAATCACCAATATTTCATTACGACACATTCAAATATTGTTCTTGATACTTCCGCAGATACAAATATCAAAATGTCAATTTTTAAATTTAAAAAGGTTAGTAACATAAATAATAATGATGGGAAACCATTTTTAGTTGAACAATGTAATAATGGTGATGTTTCATTGTTAAATGAACTTGGTGTAAGAAATTCTAGCGTATTTTTATCAAATTGTAGTATTTGGGTGGAAGGAATAACAGATAGATTATATTTGAAACATTATTTGGAATTGTATTGTAAAAAGTATCCAGATAAAAAAGTCTATCGTGAAAATATAGATTATACATTTATTGAGTATGGTGGCGGAAATGTTGTTCATTTTAATTTCGATGAAAAAATAGATGATTCTAATAGTATTAACGCAAAGTATATTAACAATAAAATATTTTTAATTGCAGATAATGATAATACGAAACCTAGAACGAAAAAGGCAAATAGAAAAGAAAAATACAAAGGTTTATTGGGCAATAATTTTTATGAACTCTCTGCAATAGAAATTGAAAACTTAATTACATTTGAAACTTTAAAACAAATATTAATAAATCAAAACGAAGATGAAAAAGAAAAAATTTGTGAAGTTTTAAATAATAAAAAGCAATTTTCAAATAAAAAATTAGGAAAATTTATTGATGAATTATTTCCTGAAGGTAAAATAAAAAAATATGCTGCAGAAAGTGGGACAATAAAAAACAAGTTGGAGTTTTGTAAAGAAGCCATAAATGTGATGAATGATTACGATAAATTATCTAAAGAAGCAAAAACACTTACTGAAAAAATTTATGAATTTATAAGTAATAATAATAAAGACAATTAATTATTAAAAATATATTAAATTAGAAACTTATACTTTGTGGTGTATTGAAGATATCTTGATAAGTAGTTGAATATAAATATAATCATATTATTTAGCAAATTGATAGTAGAATTATTTTCTGCTATTTTTCTATTGAATCTAGATATTTTGTTTCAGCATTTTTAATACATAATATTAATCTACTTATGGTTGATTTTTTCATTATTTAGAATAAATAGTTGAATAAACACGAATATAATGATATAATACTAGTAAATGAAATAAGGAGAAAAGGTATGAAAAAAGTAATTGTTTCTTTAAGTATATTTATGGCTATCTTTACGCTTTTTATGTCAACAAGTGTTGTAGTACATGCAGACACGGGGCCTAAACCTGATATGCAAATAGAGATTTGTAATCTGCCTAAATCTGATTATATCGTCGCATATGCAACTAAATATAAAGAATATATGGGACCACATCATTCATTTATTCCAGGTGATACAAGTGACAGGCATTATGGTGAAACAAGTTTTGGAGATGTTGAAGATTTAACTATTGTATATAATAATGTTACTTTACCAGAAGGATGGTATTTGTGTGATATTTCATCATTTTATTCAAATAGTACTGATCTGTTAATCAAAAGTGGTTACATGTGGCCAACTGAATTCATTTTAATTATCTATGATAAAGTAAGTAATGAATATTATCTTACTGAAGAAACTAAAACTTATGCCTTTCATTCTTATTTTAAATATGATATGAATGATTATAAAAATACTTCAATTACATTAGAGAAGAAGATTGTATTAGAAAAGTCATATAAATATGGAAAAGAAATATTAACATTTGTGTTGCGATTACTCATTACTTTAGGAATTGAATTGTTGTTAGCATTATTGTTTAAGTTTGACAAAAAATCATTTGTTATAATTGCAACAACTAATGCCGTTACACAAATAGGATTAAACATTGCTTTAAATATTACTGCTTATTTCAATGGTAAATCAGTATTTTATATCTATAACTATATTCTTATTGAATTATTAATTGTGGTTGTTGAAGCAGTTGTATACCGATTATTATGTAAAAGAGGAAAAGACGGAACTAAGAAATGGATTATTTCTTATGCCATATTAGCTAATGTTTTATCATTTGTGATAGGGGTATTACTTTGGTTCTTAGTCTAATTTTAAAAGTCAGTTATACTGGCTTTTTTTATTTTTTAATTTAAAGTATGTTTAAGTTTTAGATGTTATAATTTGTTTAGAAAAGGTGATAAGTATGGAAAAAAGTTTTAAAAGACATGAAGTAAAATATCTAATTACCATAAATCAGTATATTAACTTAATGAATTATTTAAGTGATAAGGTTGAAAAAGATGTGTTTTATAAGAGCACAATTTACAATGTTTATTACGATACTGATAATTTTGAACTAATTAGAAAATTAATTGAAAAGCCTATTTATAAAGAAAAGTTAAGAATTCGTTCATATAATAAACCTACTTTAGATAGTAGTGTGTATGTTGAACTAAAGAAAAAATATGATCATATTGTCTATAAAAGAAGGGAAAAAATTGCTTATAAATATGTTTTAAATAATAGTTTTTTTGAGGGTGCTGAAACCCAAATTGATAAAGAAATTAAATACTTTAATGACTTTTATGGCGGATTAACTCCTAAGATGTTTTTATCATATGAAAGAGGAGCATATTATTTTAAAACTGATAAACAAATTAGAATAACTTTTGATACCAATATAAAGTATCGTACTGAAAATGTTAATTTGTTACCATCAATTAGTGATATTAAATTATTACCCAATAATTTAGTATTGATGGAACTTAAAGTACCTTTTTCAATTCCTTATGATCTTGCAAAATACTCATCAAGTGAGAAAATCTTTAAAACATCTTTTTCTAAATATGGCACAGCCTATAAACAAATACACAAATTATCATAAAATTCAAAGTATTAAAACTACTAATTTAGGAAGTTTAATTAAAATAAAGTATGATGTTGTTTAAAAGAAGATACATCTGAAAAAGACTTTATTGATGAACTTAGAGTAAAAAATGGCAATTTAGAAATTGCTATTTGTAATGCTGAAATTAATAGCGAACTATAGATAAAAATTATATTTGCTTGATTTAGATAAGACAATGTAGTATAATGTCTATGATGGGTTGAAGATTAAATGACTTCCTTATTAAGGAAGTCGTTTCTAATCTAATCAAAAATATATAATTTAGTATATTTATATAAAAAATGTCAATAATAAGAAAAATGAGGAAAGAAAATGAGAAATCCTAGCGCACCTAGAGAAAGTGGAGTATTTATGAGATTATTAAGAAGATTAATTATTAATTTAGTAGCTTTAGTTGGACTAATCGCTATTGCCATTGTTGTTGGCTATGTTTATGTTCGTAAAACTTATAACATTGATTTATTTAATACAGTGAGTCAGTTAAAGACTCTTAGTAAAGAAGTTGATCAAAAAGAATTATGTATGTTTCCAATTAAAGATAGTGATTATAGTGATGCTAAAACAGAAATTGATAAATCAATTGTTGATTTTGTAACCTATGAAGAAGGAACTGGTTATAATGGTTATACTGTAAATCTTAGTAAGAGTGATTTAACATTAAATAAGTTTATGATGATTTCATCACAACAACTTGGAGCCCTCGCCCAAATCATTTTACACCAACAAACTGGGGGGAAAATTAGCGTTTCTGGAAAAGAAGTTGCTATTAAAATACTTGAATTAGAAATTTACCAAGTACAAGATAATGGAAGTGCTGATCTAAACATAATATTAGAATTAGATTTAACACCATTATTTGATAATGCTAAAAAGTTTCCCTTTAACTTCTTGAAAAAATATGCACCAAAGAAATTGTATATTTCTTCAACCGTAACAATCCAAAAAGGTGAAACGGCTTTTTCATATAGTGTATTGCATAAAGATATTACTATTAACAATTTAAAATCATCTGATACAGCTGATTTCTTTAATACTTTAGATTTTGTTTTCAAAATTGGTTCAGCTGAAGATTTAAATCTTTTAATTGGTAATACGGTTGCAGATGCTTTGATAGGTAATGAAGCAAAACCGGGGTTTGCTTATACACTAAAACAATATGGCGCAAAAGACTTTTTATTTGCTACTCGTGCCGCAACAAATTTCTTTATTATTCAAAAATAATCTTGACTGACCTTCTTAGGTCAGTTTTTTTATTGATTTACAAAACAAATATATTTTAAAATAAACTAAAATATGGTATAATATGAAAAGTAGGTGATTATTATGAAAATATTTATTGCATCAGATATTCATGGTTCGGCATTTTATTGTAAAAAACTCCTAGAACGTATAAATAAAGAAATGCCAGATCGCATTATTTTAGTAGGTGATATTTTGTATCATGGTCCAAGAAACGACTTACCTAAAGATTATAATCCTAAAGAAGTAATCAAAATGTTAAATGAGTTGACAACACCAATCGTTAGTGTACGTGGTAACTGTGATAGTGAAGTTGACCAAATGGTTTTGAAATTTCCGATATTAGCAGATTATTTACTACTTGCCATAGGTAAAAAGACTATTTTTGTTACTCATGGACACCTCTACAATAAAAATAATTTACCACCCCTAAATAAAGGTGATATCTTATTATGTGGTCACACTCATGTTCAATGTTTTGAAGAAATAAATGATATCGTTTATATGAATTGTGGTTCAGTATCAATTCCTAAGGAAGATGGTTATCACGGTTATATGATTATTGAAGATAATAATATAACATGGAAAGACTTAGATGATAATGTTCATCTAAATAAAGTGATGTAGGAGGAAATATGAATTTTTTACACTTAAAATATGCAATAATGGTGGCAGAAACCGGTTCTATCAGTAAAGCAGCTGAAAAATTATATGTTGCGCAACCTAATGTTTCAAGAGCCATCAAGGAACTAGAAAGCGACCTTAACATCACTATTTTTGAGCGTAATTCTAAAGGGATGATTGTTACACCTGAAGGTGAACAATTAATCCACTATGCGAAAAGAATCTTAAGACAAATTGATGATATGGAAAAGATATTTAAATATCAAAAAAAGAAGAATGTTTTTTCAATATCCGTTCCAAGAGCAAGTTACATTTCTGATGCCTTTGTTGAATTTTCAAAATGTCTAAATAATATTGATAACGCTGAAGTATATTATAAAGAAACTAATGCTTATCGAGTTATAAACAATGTAATAAATGAAGAATACAATTTAGGTATTTTACGTTATTATATTAATCATGACCGCTATTTTAAAGATATCATTGAAAAGAAAGAATTAAAATGTGAATTGATTAATCAATTTAAATATGTTTTAATCTTTAATAAAAATAGTGCGCTTGCGGAAAACAAAGAAATTCATTATTCTGATTTAAAAGATTTTATTGAAATTGCTCATGGTGATCCGTATGTTCCATCACTTTCAACCAATGAATTAGTAAAAACAGAACTATCAGAAGAAGTAAGTAGAAGAATTTTTGTTTTTGAAAGAGCTAGCCAATTTGAACTACTTGCAAACAATGAAGAAACCTTTATGTGGGTTTCGCCAGTATCGAAAAGATTGTTAGACCGTTATGGATTAGTTCAAAAAGAATGTATAGATAATACTAAGGAATATAAAGATTTGTTAATTTATCGTTCTAATTATAAACTTAGTAAGTTGGATCAAGAATTCATTACAAAGCTTTGTGAAAGTAAGCGTAATATTAATTAATTTTACTCTAAAAAGTAAAAGTATATCGATATTGATATATCGATATACTTTTTTGATATTTGCAAATATTTGAAAAATGTAGTATAATGTTAGCGAAAGGTAGTTAAAGATATGATTTATAAAACAATTCCTAAGTCTGTTATAGAACGTATCCCTATTTATTTGAACTATTTGAATAAAATAGATGAAGACGGTCTAATATCATCAACAACAATTGCCCAACAATTAGGGTTAGGTGAAGTTCAGGTTAGAAAAGATTTAAATCTAATATCCGGAAAGGGTAAACCTAAAGTTGGATATCAAGTTAGTAATCTAAAATCTGATTTGAACAAGTTAATCTTTGATGATAAACTTATCAATGTTGTGATAATTGGAGCCGGTAAAATAGGAAGTGCACTTGCAAAATATCATGGTTTTAACGAAAATTCGTTTAATATAGTAGGAATATTTGATAATAGTCCTGAAAAGATTGGAAGGACAATCAACGATAAAAAGATTTTATCAATTGATGAAATGTCATCCTTCTGTTTAACGAATGATGTTAAAATGGCAATAATTTGTGTACCTCACGATAGTGCTCAGAGTGTATGTGATGAAATAATAAATTGTGGTGTCAAGGGAATTCTTAATTTTACAGATCAAAAATTAAATATACCAAATGATGTAAAAATAAGAAATGTTGATATTGTATCACTACTAATAACATTAGCTGTCGAAATAAATAATAATTGAAAAGGAGTGTAATTTACATGGAAAAAAATTATGAAATTGTTGATAGTTTAGAAAAATTATCAGCTAGATTAGAAAAAATTAAAAAAGCTCAAAAAGTATATGCTACATATACAGAAGAACAAGTAGATAAGATTTTCTTAAATGCCGCACTTGCAGCTAACAAGGCACGTATTGAACTTGCAAAAATGGCAGTTGAAGAAACTGGTATGGGTGTTGTTGAAGATAAAGTAATTAAAAACCACTACGCTTCAGAATACATTTATAACAAATATCGTAATGTAAAAACTTGCGGTGTAATTGAAGAAGATAAAGCTTATGGTTTAAAGAAAGTTGCAGAACCTATGGGTATCGTTGCTGCAGTTGTTCCTACAACTAACCCAACATCAACAGCTATCTTCAAAACATTACTTGCTTTAAAGACAAGAAATGGTATCATCATTAGTCCACACCCAAGAGCAAAGAACTCTACTATTGCTGCCGCAAAAGTAGTTCTTGAAGCTGCTGTAAAAGCTGGTGCTCCTGAAGACATTATCGGTTGGATAGATGTACCTAGTTTGGAATTAACTAATGCAGTTATGAAAGAAGCAGACGTTATCCTTGCAACAGGTGGTCCTGGTATGGTTAAAGCTGCTTACTCTTCTGGTAAACCTGCAATTGGTGTAGGTGCTGGTAACACTCCTGCAATTATTGATGATTCTGCTGATATCGTTTTAGCTGTTAACTCAATCATTCATTCTAAGACATTTGATAATGGTATGATTTGTGCATCTGAACAATCAGTTATCGTATTAGATGGTGTTTATGAAACTGCAAAATGTGAATTCATGAAACGTGGTTGCTATTTCTTAAATGAAGAAGAACTTAACAAAGTTAGAAAGACTATCATCATCAATGGTTCACTTAATGCTAAGATTGTTGGTCAAAAAGCTGCTAAAATTGCTGAACTTGCTGGTGTAACTGTTCCAGAAGGTACAAAAATTTTAATTGGTGAAGTTGAATCAGTTGAATTATCAGAAGAATTTGCTCATGAAAAATTATCACCAGTTCTAGCAATGTATCGTGCTAAAGATATCGAAGATGCATTTGCAAAAGCAGAACATTTAATTGCTGATGGTGGTTATGGACATACTTCTTCAATTTATCTAAACCCTATTACTGAACAAGCTAAATTAGAAGAATTCGCAAAACGTATGAAGACTTGCCGTATTCTTGTTAATACACCTTCATCTCAAGGTGGTATAGGTGATATTTACAACTTTAAACTTGCTCCATCTCTAACACTTGGTTGTGGTTCTTGGGGTGGAAACAGTGTATCTGAAAACGTAGGTGTAAAACACTTAATAAATATTAAAACTATCGCAGAAAGAAGGGAAAATATGCTTTGGTTTAGAGCTCCAGAAAAAGTATACATCAAAAAAGGCTGCTTACCTGTAGCACTTCAAGAATTAAAAGATGTTATGCATAAGAAACGTGCATTCATCGTAACAGATAAATTCTTATATACAAACGGAAATGCTAACCCTATTATTGAAAAATTAAAAGAAATGAATATGGAATACACAGTATTCTTTGATGTTGAACCAGACCCAACATTAGCATGTGCTAAACGTGGTGCTGAACAAATGAAATCATTCCAACCTGACTGCATTATCGCATTAGGTGGTGGTTCTGCAATGGACGCTGCCAAGATTATGTGGGTATTATATGAACATCCAGAAGTAGACTTCTTAGATATGGCAATGCGTTTCATGGATATTCGTAAACGTATTTATACTTTCCCTAAGATGGGTGAAAAAGCTTACTTTATCGCTGTTCCTACATCTGCAGGTACAGGTTCAGAAGTTACACCATTTGCGGTAATCACTGATGAAACTACTGGTGTTAAATATCCATTAGCTGACTATGAATTACTTCCTAAGATGGCAATCGTTGATGCTGACTTCCATATGACAGCTCCTAAAGGATTAACTTCTGCATCAGGTATCGATGCTGTATCACACTGCTTAGAAGCATATGCATCTATTATGGCTACTGACTATACAGATGGTTTAGCTTTACGTTCATTAAAGATGATATTCGAATACTTACCAAGAGCTTACAACAATGGTGCTAATGACCCTGTTGCTCGTGAAAAGATGGCTAATGCCGCAACAATGGCTGGTATGGCTTTCGCAAATGCCTTCCTAGGTGTATGTCACTCAATGGCTCACAAACTTGGTGCCTTCCATCATTTACCTCACGGTGTTGCTAATGCCTTGATGTTAGATGAAGTAATTAGATTCAATTCTGCCGAAGTTCCAACTAAGATGGGTACATTCCCTCAATATGATCACCCTCACACAATGCAAAGATATGCAGAAGTTGCTGATTATTTAGGTCTTGGTGGAAATACTGACGAAGAAAAAGTTAACAATTTAATCAAAGCAATTGATGAATTAAAAGTTAAGATTGGTATTAAACCTACTATTAAAGATTATGTTCCAGATGAAAAAGACTTCTTAAATAGACTTGACGCAATGGTTGAACAAGCATTCGATGACCAATGCACAGGTGCTAACCCTCGTTATCCATTAATGAGTGAAATCAAACAAATGTACTTAAATGCTTATTATGGTAAAGAATTTGTTGAAAAACCTGTTCCAGTTCAAGATCTAGAAAGTTATATTCCTGAAGATAAAAATGATTTTAAACGTGCATATAAAAAGAACAGAACGATTAATAAATAGAAAGTGAGGAGAAGAATATGAATCTTGAAAAAATTATTGCTATTAGAAATGCAAAAACAATTTATTGTGATGAAAACAATTGTGTAAAAGTATTTAATAAAGAATACTCAAAAGCCGACATTTTAAATGAAGCATTAAATCAAGCTAGAGTAGAAGAATTACCTATTAATGTACCAAAAATCAAAGAAGTTACTATGATTGATGGTAAATGGGCTATTATAACTGAATATATCAAAGGATATACTCTTCTTCAATTAATGGAAAAATATCCAGAAAAGAAAGATCAATATCTTGAACAATTTGTAGATATTCAATTAGCTACTCAAAAAAATACTTGCCCTTTATTAACTAAATTAAAAGATAAGATGAATCGTAAGATTAATATGGCTGACATTGCTTCAACAACTAAATATGATTTGCATACAAGACTTGAAAGTATGCCAAAGGGTAATTCACTTTGCCATGGTGACTTCAACCCTTCAAATATCATAATCTCTGAAGATAATAAACCATATATTATCGACTGGTCACATGCTACTCAAGGTAATCCATGTGCTGATGCCGCAAGAACTTACTTATTATTCTGGCTATCAGGTGACATTACAAGTGCGGAAAAGTATCTTGATTTATATGCTAAAAAAGGAAATGTTACTAAAAAAGACATTCAAAAATGGTTGCCAATCGTTGCTGCTTCTCAATCAGTTAAGGGTAACGAAAAAGAAAGAGAGTTCTTACTTTCTTGGGTTAATGTTGTAGATTACGAATAAAAAACGGAGGAATAGAAAATGATTAAAATTACTGTTTGTATTGGTAGCTCATGCCATATTAAAGGTTCAAGACAAGTTGTTGAACAACTACAATACTTAATTGCAAAAAACAATTTAAATGATAAGGTTGAATTAAGCGGAACATTCTGCATGGGAAAATGTCAAAATGGTGTTTGCGTTAAAGTAAATGATGAATTATTCTCTTTAACACCCGACCAAGTTAACGAATTCTTTGAAAAGAATGTTGTTGAAAAATTAAAATAATGGTAGAAGTAAAAGTTTGTGTTGGGAGTTCATGCTTTTTAAAGCATGCTCCCGATATTGTTGAATACATAAACAAAAAAATTGAAACAGAAGACTTGTGGGACAAGATTATTTTATCAGGAAGTTTCTGTGCGGGAAAATGTAACCGTATCGGTGTTACTATCTTTGTTAATGATAAAGTTTACACAGGTGTTACTGTTGATGAAATTGAAAAATTTTGGAATGAAAAAATAGTTCCATATTTAAATTAATTTGAGGTGAGTAAATTGTCTAAGTACCTAACATTAAAGAAATCAAATTGTAAAAACTGTTATAAATGTATAAGACACTGCCCAGTAAAATCAATTAGATTTTCGGCAAATCAGGCACATATTATAGATAATGAATGCATTCTTTGTGGACAATGTTTTGTAATCTGTCCTCAAAATGCCAAAGAAATTGTTGATGGTGTAGAAAAAGCTAAAGTACTACTAATGTCAAAAGCACCAGTTGTTGCTAGTATTGCGCCATCATTTATAGCTAATTATAACGGAATTGGTATAGAAGCTATTCGTAATGCTTTAAAGAAATTAGGCTTCTATGATGTTGAAGAAACCGCTATAGGTGCTACATTTGTAAAAAATGAATATGATCGCTTATTAAACGAAGGTAATCACGAAATATTGATTTCTTCATGTTGTCACTCAGTAAATTTATTAATTCAAAAATACTTTCCTAATGAATTACAATATTTAGCTAATGTAATGAGCCCGATGCAAGCTCATTGTAGCGATATTAAGAAAAGAATTCCTGGCGCAAAAACAATATTCATTGGCCCTTGCGTTGCTAAAAAAGATGAAGCAGATCGCTATGAAGGAATTGTTGACTGTGTTTTAACCTTTGAAGAATTATCAAATTGGTTAAAAGAAGAAGGAATTGTAATTGAACAAACTCAAGATAGTGAAGAAATCGCAAAAGGTAAAACTAGATTATTCCCTACTACAGGTGGTATCTTAAAAACTATGGAATGTGATGCAAAAGGTTACACATACATGGCCATAGATGGGGTTGAAAACTGTATTGCGGCATTAAAGGATATTGAAAGCGGTAAAATTTCAAAATGTTTTATTGAAATGTCAGCTTGTGTTGGAAGTTGTATAGCTGGTCCTATTATCGAAAAACATCATTGTTCACATATCAAAGACTATCTATTAGTAACCCACTATGCTAGTGCTAAAGATTTTGATGTAGAACAACTTGATAAGATGTACTATTATAAAAATTTTTCTCCTATTAAAATAGATAATAACAAACCAAGCGAAGAAGAAATAACCCAAATCCTAAAACAAATGAATAAAACAAAACCAAGTGATGAACTAAACTGTGGTTCTTGTGGATACAATACATGTCGTGAGAAAGCGGTCGCAATATATCAAGGAAAAGCGCAAATTTCAATGTGCCTTCCATATTTAAAAGAAAAAGCAGAAAGCTTTTCCGATTGCATCGTTAGTAATACCCCTAATGGATTAATTGTAGTAAATGAAAAACTAGAAGTACAACAAATCAATGGTGCAGCTAAAAAGATTATGAATATTAGAAATGATTCAGATATTTTAGGTGACCAAGTTGTAAGAATATTAGATCCAGTACCTTTTACTAAAGTTTTAGAAACTAAGCGTAATATTCGTAATGAAAAAGTATATTTAGCCGAATATGATAAATACGTAGAACAAAGCATAATTTATGATACCAACTATCATATGATGATTTGCATTATGCGTGATGTAACTGAAGCAGCTCTTGAAAAAGAAAAGAAAGAGACAATCAGTAAACAAACGGTAGAAATTGCGGATAAAGTTGTTGATAAACAAATGCGTATTGTTCAAGAAATTGCTTCATTATTAGGTGAAACGGCGGCGGAAACTAAGATTGCTTTAACTAAATTAAAGGAGTCTATTAGCGATGAATAATTTATGTGCAGATATTGGTTACAAAAGCATTAACCACTATGGTGAAGAGTTATGTGGTGACCACATTGATATTATTGAACAAGAAGATGGATCAACAATTATCGTACTTGCAGATGGTTTAGGAAGTGGCGTAAAAGCGAGTATCTTATCTACATTAACTTCTAAAATCATTTCTACAATGATTTCAGCAGGATTATCACTAGAATCTTGTGTAGATACGATTGCTGCTACTTTACCAATTTGTTCAGTACGTGGGGTTGCTTATTCAACTTTCTCAATAATTCACATAAAGAATAATGAAGAAGCCGAATTAATCCAATATGACAATCCGCAAATCATCCTAATTAGAAATGATGAAGTCTACAATTATCCTAAAACAGAATTAATAATGGGTGGTAAGAAAATTTATAAAACCCAATTAAGACTACAAGAAGGTGATGTACTTGCATCAATGAGTGATGGATGTCCTCATGCAGGTATAGGAATTGCCTATAACTTTGGTTGGAAATTATCTGATATTGCCAATTATATAAGAGTTATCAATTGTGGTGGTTATACTGCCAAAACAATGTCAACGATGTTGATTGATGAATGTAATCGATTGTATGGTGGAAAACCTGGTGATGATGCAACTGCTTGCATCATAAAGATTAGGAAACGTGAACCAGTAAATATTTTATTTGGTCCTCCATCAGATCGTAATGATAATGACCGTATGATGGCACTATTCTTTGCCAAAGAAGGTAAACATATTGTTTGTGGTGGTACAACATCATCTATTGCCGCAAAATATCTAGGAAAACCAATAAGAGCTTCATTGAACTTTGAAAACTCTGATGTTCCACCAACTGCCGAAATCGAAGGCGTTGATTTAGTAACTGAAGGCGTAATAACAATAAACAAAGTAGTAGAATATGCCAAAGATTATGTTGGTGAAAACAAACTATATGATGATTGGTGTTTCAAAAAAGACGGTGCTTCTTTAATTAGTAGATTATTATTTGAAGAGGCTACTGATATTAATTTCTATGTTGGTCGTGCAATAAATCCTGCTCACCAAAATCCTGATTTACCAATTAATTTCAATATTAAAATGAATTTAGTTGAAGAACTAACCAAGTATCTAAAATTAATGGGAAAACGAATTAAGGTTAGTTATTTCTAAAGGTGATATAATGAAAAAATTTGATACAAAAGTTCAATATATAAAATATCAAGTGCTAAAGGAAGTAGCAAAAGAATCTTGGGATAATACCCTTACTGAAAATATTTTAGATATTCCTAAAAAGATTATTGTTGGTAAGGTTCCAACTATGCGTTGTTGCGTATACAAAGAGCGTGCAATTATTGCTGAAAGAGTAAAAGTTGCAATGGGTGGCGATCGTAACAACAAAAACGTTATCGAAGTAATCGATATAGCGTGTGATGAATGCCCAATGGGTGGTTATGAAGTAACTAACGCATGTCGTGGCTGTCTTGCTCACCGCTGTGAAGATGCATGTAAACGTGGTGCCATTTCTTTTGATGATAATCACGTAGCACATATTGATAAAACAAAATGTGTTGAATGTGGCGCTTGCGCAAAAGTATGCCCTTATAGTGCCATTCACAATTATAAACGCCCTTGTGAAGTTGCTTGTAAAGTTAAAGCTATTTCAATGGGTGAAAACAAAGAAGCAAAAATCAACGATGATAAATGTATTGCCTGTGGTGCTTGTGTATATCAATGCCCATTTGGTGCAATATCTGATAAATCAATGATTGTTGATGCAATTGATATTTTGAAGAAAAGCAACAATAACGAAAAATACAAAGTATATGCCGTAGTTGCTCCATCAATATCAAGTCAATTTAACTACGCTAAACTTGGCCAAGTTATCACCGCACTAAAGAAATTAGGCTTTTACACCGTAGTAGAAGCTGCACTAGGTGCTGATATGGTAGCACACGCTGAATCACTTGAACTAGTAGAAAAAGGATTCTTAACTAGTAGTTGTTGTCCTGCATTCGTTACATACATTAAAAACGAATTTCCTAATTTAGTACAACACATTTCTCATAATTTGTCTCCAATGGCAACAATTGCCAAATATTTAAAAGAAAATGATCCAACTTGTAAAGTAATTTTCATTGGTCCTTGCACAGCCAAGAAAAAAGAAATACAACAAGAAGAAGTAAAGAAATACGTTGATAATGTATTAACATTTGAAGAATTACAAGCATTATTCGATAGTAGAGAATTTGATATCACTACTTTTGAAGAAGATATTCTTGATAATGCTTCATACTATGGAAGAATTTTTGCAAGATCAGGTGGATTATCTGATGCTGTAAAAGAAGCACTTAAAGAAAACAATATTACTGATTTTGACCTAAAAGCTGTTACTTGCGATGGTATCGAACAATGTAAGATTGCTCTATTAAAGAAAAACAAAAACTTATTAGATGGCAACTTCATTGAAGGTATGGCTTGCCTTGGTGGTTGTATCGGTGGTGCTGGTTGCTTAACCCATGGTGAAAAGAACAAAGCTGAAGTAGATAAATATGGTATGGAAGCATACGAAAAAACTATTTCCGATGCAATATCAATTGTAAAAATGACAAAATAACTTTATAACTTTTGAAGAAAATGTTAAATTTCGGTTTAACATTTTTTTCTTTGTTTAAAAATTAAAATATAACAAACAATACTAATATGAAAAAAAGAATATTAATATTATTAATTTTTACATTTTTTATCTTTTCATGTAAAAATAATATTGAACCAAAAAAAGAAATCAACGTTGAAAATAAAGAATTAATAATTAAAGATAATTCAAAAATTAATTACCCAAGTATCAATAACGAAGTTGATGAGCAACTAAAAGAAACAATGAAATTAACTTGTTATACGATTGAAAGTAATTATCATACAATTCCCAAAACTACATATGAAAGTTTTGTTAGTAAAAACTATATAAGTTATTTAATTACGTATAAATTTGACAATAACGAAATTACTAAATCTTATGTTTATGATGTCAATACCAAAAAAAGAGTTTATTTCAATAATAACCTTATTACCAAAATAAATAGTGTATTGAAAAACAAATATAACATTAATAATAGTGATTTAGGCTTTATCAATGTTGTTATTAACAACGATGAAATTGTAGCATATTTATCAACATACATCACAAATAACGATGTGGAAAAAGTTAAATTTGCATATTCAAGTACTTATTTAGGTGAAAATATTAATAGCATTGCGAACAAAAAAGTAGTTGCTTTAACCTTTGATGATGGGCCAAGTTTTAATAGTAAAAAAATAGTTAATTTATTAGATGAGTTAAACATAAAAGCAACTTTTTTTGTATTAGGCTGTAATGTTGAAAAATATGCAGATGAATTAAAATACATAAATGATCATGGCAATGAAATAGGAAATCATTCATATTCACATCCTGATTTTAGGAAATTATCGCTTGAGCAAGGATTAAAAGAAATTGAAAAAACGCAAGCAATTGTCTTTAAAACTATTGGTAGATATCCAAGAATATTTAGGTTTCCATATGGATTAGTTAACAAGCAAATTTTAAATAACATTAAACTTCCAACTATTCTTTGGAATGCTGATTCACTAGATTGGCAGTGTTGTGATACTAAAACAATCATTAAAAGAGTAGAAAAAGAAGTGAAAGAAAATGGCATTTTACTATTCCACGATTTCAAGAATTTTAATGAGGAAGCAATTAGGATTATTGTTAATGACTTAAAAAAACAAGGATTTGAATTTGTAACAATATCAGAATTATTAGAATTTAGAAATGAAGAAAATATGCAACTAGGTAAAGTAATTTACTCAAAATAAGAATCAACAAATTACAGAGTATTGTCGTTTTATTATTTTAAAGTTTATGGTAAAATAAGGGAAAATTAAGGAGGAAATAATATGGGTAAATCAAAAAAGAAAAAAAGTGTTGCATCAAAATATGCAAAATATTTGTATTTAGCATTTTCAGTGCTTGTAGTTGTTATGGCATTCTTGCCATTTGTTATTAGTAAATCTGATAATAGTTCAGATGTTACTTATACTGGTTTTGAAGTTGCTTTTGGAAAAACTTTAAATTCAGCTTCATTTTTAGGCTTTGCAAGTGGTAGTGCAAAAATTAATATGTCTTATTTATTAATCGTGGCATTATTTATACCACTAGTAGGTTCAGTAATTGCATTATTTGTTAAGAATCGTAGACTAGCAAGTTTAGTTGTATGCGTATGCTTTATCGTTTCCGCAATTCTTGTATTTATGACTCCAACAATAACTTCGGTAACATACACTGGTGAAGTACTTGGGTTTGGCAGCACTAATACGGAAACTTTTGCTTATGCAGGATATAGCCTTGCGGTAGGATCAATCCTTTCTGGTGTGTTCGGTGCACTTGGTGGAGTAACAGCCCTTGCTAATCTTATTTTAAAATAAAGTAAAAAAAAGCTATTGATTATTCAATAGTTTTTTAATACCAATAATAGTAAGGAAATAAAATATGAATAATGAAACAATCATAAATAAATTAAAAGATGGTAACAAACAATATGTTAAGGGTGGAATAATTGGTGATGTTTCTAAAAATAGAAGAATATCCAATTATCTTAATGGTCAATCACCATTTGCGTTAATTGTTACTTGTTCTGATTCAAGAGTAATTCCTGAAGTTATTTTTCAACAAGGAATTGGCGATTTGTTTGTTGTACGTGTTGCGGGAAACGTTGTTGATGAATTTGTGCTTGGTAGCATTGAATATGCTATTGAGCATTTAAACATTACCTGTGTGGTCGTTTTAGGACATAAAAATTGTGGTGCGGTTTCATCTTGCCTAAATCACGCAAGTGGTAGATACGTAAATAAATTAATTGAAAGAATATCTCAAAATATAAAAAATGAAAAAGACTACGATAAAGCAATTGAATTAAATGTAAAAGCAGAAGTTTTAAATTTAAAACAAGCTTTTGCAACATTTAAAAATGTTGAATTTATTGGTAGTATCTACGATATTGAAACTGGCAATTGCATTTTTCTTTAAATTTTTGGCTTTTTAGTATATAATTTATTGTAATACCTAATTAATGTATTACAAATTATCAAATTAGGAGTTAAAAATGAGTAGAAGATTAGGTACTGTATCAAGAGGCGTAAGATGTCCTATCATTAAAGAAGGCGATGATTTAGTAAGTATTGTTACTGATAGTATCATACTAGCTAGTGAAGAAGAAAACTTCCCCCTAAATGATCGTGATGTTGTTGCGATTACTGAATCAATTGTTGCAAGAGCTCAAGGAAATTATGCAACTGTTGATCAAATAGCAACAGATGTTAAAAACAAAGTAAAAAGTGAAAAAATTGGTGTAATATTTCCAATATTATCACGAAACAGATTTGCAATTCTTTTAAAAGGTATCGCAAAAGGTGTAAAGAAAATCGTTTTAATGTTAAGTTATCCTTCTGATGAAGTTGGTAATTCTTTAATATCTTATGATGAATTAGATGAAAAAAATATCGATCCATATAAAGATGTTCTTACCCTTGAACAATATCGTAATTTATTTGGACATAATGTACATGAATTTACTGGTGTAGATTATGTTGAATACTATATGAGTATTATCAAAGAAATGGGTGCTGAAGTTGAAGTTATTTTTGCAAATCAAGCAAAAACAATCTTAAATTATGCCGACAGCATCATTACTTGTGATATTCATACTAGAAATAGAACAAAACGTATTCTAAAAAATGCAGGGGCAAAAGTCGTATTGGGTTTAGATGACATACTTACAAGTAGCGTTGATGGAAGCGGCTATAATGAAAAGTATGGTCTACTTGGATCAAACAAAGCAACTGAAGATAAGGTTAAACTATTCCCACGTGACTCACAATATCTTGTTGAAGATATTCAAAAACAATTATATGAAAAAACTAATAAACACTTTGAAGTAATGGTATATGGTGATGGAGCTTTTAAAGACCCGCAAGGTAAAATTTGGGAATTAGCTGATCCTGTTGTTTCACCATTTTTCACTAAAGGTTTAATTGGTACACCAAATGAATTAAAACTTAAATTCTTAGCTGATAATGACTTTAAAGACTTAAAAGGTGAAGAATTAAGAATGGCAATTGAAAAACGTATAATTGAAAAAGAAAAAGATTTAGTAGGAAAAATGATTTCTGAAGGTACAACACCAAGACAATTAACCGATTTAATTGGCTCACTATGTGATTTAACTAGTGGATCCGGTGATAAAGGTACACCTATTGTCCTAGTTCAAGGATATTTCGACAATTACACAAATAAATAGTAATAATGTAGTTTAGGCTTTAATGTAGCTTAAACTACTTTTTATTTTGTTTTCCCCTCGACAAAATGTCTTTTGTTTGTTATAATTATAGTAATAAATAGATAAAAAGGAGTAACCATGAAACAAAACCGAATATTTTTAATTATTGCTTTAGTACTTACGATTTGCTTTTTTTCAGGTTGCAAAAAGAACAATATTGAAGCATGTGAACATAACTTTAGTGATGCAACGTGTACAAGTCCTTCAACTTGTACTAAATGTGGCGAAACTAGAGGAACTGCACTTGGTCATGATTGGCTAGATGCGACATACAAGAGTCCTAAAACTTGTCAAAGATGTGGGGCAACTGAAGGTGACCCTGTAGGCGAACATACTCATGTTTTTAAGAAAGCTACTTGTACAAAGCCTAAAATTTGTCGAATTTGTAGTTTTGAAGAAGGAAGTCCTTTAGGCCATGAAGAAAGTATTAAGTTTCCAGAAGATGCCAAATGCAATAACACATACACTGTAGAAGTATATTGTACAAGATGTGAAGAGCTTTTATATGAAGATGAAATGGTCAAAGAACACGATTTATATGAAGAAATAGTTGTACCAGTAACTTGTACAACATATGGAAGTTCGTTTACTAAGTGCCATAACTGTGATTATGAAAGTGAAAATATCTTAAAACCAACTGGTCATAGTATCGTTTACATAATTGATAAGGAACCAACTAGTACTGAATGTGGTTATCGTCATAGAGAATGTGAAAATTGTGATTACTGTGAATCTAAAATGGCTTATGTCAATAATGGCTTTTCAACCCATGGTAAGTTACAAGTAGTTGGACCTGATCTAGTTGACCAATATGGTGAAAAGTTTCAATTAATTGGTCTTTCTACCCATGGCTTACAATGGTTTGGTCGATACGTAAATTATGAAACTTTTGAATCATTAAGAAATGGTTTTGGCATCAACGTAATCAGATTATCACTATATACTAGTGAGGGTGGATATTGTGTAACTACTCCTAGTAAGAAAGCCGCATTGTTTGATTTAGTTTGCAAAGGCATTGAATATGCAACTCAACTCGATATGTATGTTATCGTTGATTGGCACATGCTTGGTGCAGAAGATGAAAGAGACGAAAATCCTTTATTCTACAAAGAAGAAGCAGTTGAATTCTTTAGTAAAATTACTGAAAAATATAAAGATTACGAAAATATTTTATTTGATATAATGAATGAACCATCGGGAAAAACGACTTGGAAAGATTGCAAAGAATATGCAAACCTAGTTATTCCTGCTATTCGCAAAAATAGTGATGGCATAGTACTGGTTGGAAATCCAAAATGGACATCAGATTTAAGCAGTGTTATGGCAAGTCCACTTGAAGGGTACACTAATATAATGTATAGCTATCATTTCTATGCGGGAGACGGAACTGATGCTACATTAGTAAAACGTGCTTATAGAGCAGGCATTCCTGTATTCATATCTGAACATGGAGGTATGGAAAATACTGGTGATGGGCCAATTTATAATGATTACATAAATAAATGGTATCAAGATTTAGATAGTTTAAATATTAGTTACGTTGCATGGAACATTTCCAATAGTAGTGGAAGTGCATCAATCTTTAAAGCGTTGTCTTCAGATATCGTATCAGTTAGCGATGATAATTTAAAAGAGTGGGGTATATTCTATCGTACTCACGTTAGAGAACGTATGGGTTTATCAGAATACAAATAAAAAAAAGGAACAAGAGAAATGAAAAAATTAGGATTTGGATTAATGAGATTACCGAAAATAAACGGTGAAATTGACATAGAACAAGTAAAAAGTATGGTAGATGACTTTTTAAGTAATGGCTTTACTTATTTTGACACCGCATATGTTTATGAAAATTCAGAAGCTGCATTTAAGGAAGCAGTAGTTAAAAGATATAATCGAAGCGATTATTATATTGCGGATAAGCTCACCGCATGGAAACTAAAAGAGGGTTCTGATAAAGAAGAAATCTTTAAAGAATCACTAGATAGATTAGGAATAGAATATATTGACTATTATTTATTACATGCGGTACAAGAAGCAAATATTGAAATATACTATGAAAACGATTGTTGGAATTTTTGTCAAGAACTAAAAAAGAAAGGTTTAATCAAACACTTTGGCTTTTCATTCCACGGTTCACCTGCTTTACTTGAAAACATTTTAGCTAATCATCCCGAAGTTGAGTTTGTCCAATTACAAATAAACTACTTAGATTGGGATAATGCAATAATAGCTTCAAGACATAATTATGAAATATGTCGAAGATATCATAAAAATATTATTGTTATGGAACCAGTTAAAGGTGGCATTTTAGCTAATTTTGATGATGATATCGCAAAACTATTTGAACAATATCATCAAACCAGTTCTTTTTCTTCATTAGCACTTAGATATGCTGGTTCCCTTGATGGTGTTATTATGGTATTATCTGGAATGAGTAATAAAGAACAAGTAGAAGATAATATTAATACATTTAAAGACTTTGTTAAACTAGGTGATGAGGAATACGAATTAATCAGCAAAATTAAAACAAAATTAATTAAGAAATCATCAATTGGTTGTACAAATTGTAAATATTGTGTAAGTGAATGTCGAAAGAATATCTTAATACCAGAAATATTTAAAATTTATAATCAAGCACTTATTATGGGTATCAATGACAAATACAAAGAAATGTATAAAAATTTAATCAATACAACTAAATCAGGTCAAGCAAATACTTGTATTAAGTGTCATAGATGTGAAAAAGTTTGTCCTCAACATTTAAAAGTTACCGATGAACTTGCAAAGGCATCGAATTATTTAGATAGATAATAAAATAATATAAAAGAAAGGAAGATACTATGAAATCAATTGTTTATTTTTCAAAAAACCTTAATAGTCATGAATTAGTTAAGTTGTATGATATATTAGGTGTAAAACTTGAAGGGAATGTGGCAGTAAAATTACATTCTGGTGAACCTGGAAATCAAAATTTTTTAGGCCCAGATTGGTTTAGAGATATTGTCGCAAAAGTAAATGGAACCGTAGTAGAATGTAATACCGCATATGAAGGTGGTAGAAATACAACTAAGGCACATATGGAAACTTTAGATAAACATGGATGGTTAAAGAGTTATCGAGTTGATTTATTAGATGCAGAAGGACCAGATAAAGTATTAGAAATTCCTAATGGTAAAGTAATTAAAAAGAACTATGTAGGAAAAGACATTGAAAAATATGATTCAATGTTAGTACTTTCACACTTTAAAGGTCATCCAATGGGTGGATATGGCGGAGCACTAAAACAATTATCAATTGGGGTTGCTTCATCTTATGGTAAAGCATACATTCATGGCTGTGGAAAACCAGAAGATCTTTGGACTGCCAACCATGATAAATTCCTAGAATCAATGGCTGATGCGGCAAGCTCAGTTATTAATTACTTCAACAAAAAAATTGTTTATATTAATATAATGAAAAATATGTCGGTAGATTGTGACTGTTGCGCGGTTGCAGAAGACCCATGTATTAAAGATATCGGTGTTTTAATTTCAACTGACCCTGTTGCCATTGACCAAGCTTGTATAGATTTAGTATATAACTCAAATGATCCAGGCAAGGCTCATTTTATTGAACGTGTAGAAAGCCGTAACGGCATTCATACAATAGAAAGTGCTGAAAAACTAGGCATTGGTTCAAGAAATTATGAACTAATTGAAGTTACAAATAAATAGATTAAAAAATTGCAAATTCCATTGCAATGTAGTATAATAATATGGCAATAGGGTTATTGCCAAGTGGTAAGGCAACAGGTTCTGACCCTGTCACTCGTAGGTTCGAATCCTACTAACCCTGCCATTAAAGTCGGTCAAAAAGTCTTTTGTAGACTTTTAAAAAATAGGCTATTTTCGCAATAATTCATAGTTCTGCTATGATGAAATGCTGAAAATAGCTCTTTTTTATTCAAAAAGTGTAGAGCTGTACGGGGAGTTGAACCTTCGTTTTTTACGGCTAAACTGGGGAGTTGAACTAATTTCAAATTTTAGGAACAAGGGGATTTGAATATTAGTATCATTGCCAATTTTTAAGCAGGTTTTAGGGCCTTTGTCAGTTCTTTATCCAAAGCAGGAGTAAATATAGGTAAAAGCATATTGAAGAGAACGTTGGCGATATATTAACGCTTTCATAATTTTTAATTTTTTTATTTAAAATATTGAATTAGCTAAAATAATTTGATATAATACAAGTGTGGCTAAAAAACTATCCTTTGAGTGCTTGGGAAACATCCATAGGAATAAAGCCTATTCGATTATTATGGATTGTAAGAGCTCTCTAAGATGGAGGGCTTTTTATGCATACATGAATAATATGAAAACGATTTTGGGGAGGTATTGATGAAATCACAATTAAAATTGAAATTATTTATAAGGTTAGGTAAATTAATCTTTATTTTTAATCCCATCATTTAATTAATTAAATGATGTAAACGAAGAATTAAATGTGAAAGGAAAAATATAACAATGAATAACATTAATAATAATCAACAGTTAACATGGATTGGAACGGAAGATGAATTCAATAATTTATCTGAGTATAGCAATGAAACTTTATATTTTATAACAGAAGGAGAAGAAGATGGGCAATAATTTAACAATAAATGATAAAAATATTGCAAAGGTAATTACAGTATTAAAATATGTAAACATCAGTTTTAGTGAAACTGCTGATAGTACAAAACAAATACCAGGAACAAGCCTAGAAACACCATTTATTGATGTATTAAGTATAGGAACGGATGATGATTATAAATTTTATAAACTTTTATATGGTTGGAGTCATTTAGGAGTTGATGCTCCTCTTTTGGTACCAAATGTAGATACTACTTACGAGGCAAATTGGTGTAGTATAAAAGCAACTAATAGTAATATTACTTTAACAGTAGATGAATATGGTCATCAATTTCAAAGTCCAAGTTTTTATATAATTTCAGATGAACCATTATATTTTAGAGGAGAAACATACGATAATGCTGTAAAGAAAAATGTTATAATGGAAGTATTCTTAAATATAATTATGAATATAAATACAACTCATCAGGCGACATTTTAGAAAAAATAGAGTATAATATAAGTGATGAAATCATATCAAAAGAAATTTATAACTATTCAACAACAAATAGTAGTCAGTTATTAAGTATAAATAAAATAAA
>ERZ1106976.913-NODE-913-length-32116-cov-9.759209_pt1 | contig 32116 bp, 26 predicted proteins | sample MGYA00403687_ERZ1106976 | MGnify/ENA primary metagenome ERZ1106976 (study PRJEB35170, sample SAMEA104062446) | human gut metagenome | biome: human gut; feature: human-associated habitat; material: faeces | place: Denmark | collected 2013-02-22 ... | reverse complement strand
GCACGTCGCGCTCGGCCACGTCCTTGGGCATCTTGCAGAAGTAGGGATGGGGCTCGAGCGTTTCTTCATCGCGGTACATACCGATGTGGCCCACGCGCGCGGAGGGGACCATGCGCAGCACGCCGTCGACCAGACCGAGACCGGCACGGAGGATGGGGACGACCACGAACTTGCGGCCGGCAAGGGTGGGGGCGTCCATCTCGCAGATGGGCGTTTCAATGTGCTTGGTGGTGAGCGGAAGATCGCGGGTCGCCTCGTAGGTGATGAGCATACCGATCTCGCTGACCAGCTCGCGGAAATCCTTGACGCTGGTGTTCTTGTCGCGCATGATCGTCAGCTTGTGGGCTACGAGGGGATGGTCCATGATGTGTACCTTGCTGCCAAATTTCGATTCCATTGCTTCGTCCTCCGTAAACTATATATTTATTTTTGGGTTGCTTCCTGCTGTAATCTTGCGTTGCGCTCGCGCTCGGCCTGCGAAATGCGCAGGTAGACCGGCGCAAGCTCCTGCGCGCTCACCGGCGTGCCGTGCTCCGCGGCAAGGCCGACGCCTACGGCGTTCTGATAGAGCAGCTGCGCGGGAGCCAGCTCGCTCTCCACGCCGAGCTGCGCGAGCCCGTCGCGGCAGAGCCGCCCGCCGTCGCCGAGTACGAGAAGGCGGCGCGTTTCGCCGCGCAGCTCCTCCGCCAGCTCCGCGACCGCGATGGCGCGGTCGGGCGTGAGGCGGGTGAGGACGCCGTTTTTCGCTTCAAAGAGCGCGTTGTAGACCTGATCGCGCCGCGCGTCCATCGCGCAGACGAGCAGACCGTCCATGTGGGCGAGATTCTGCGCCATCGCCTCGAGCGTGGAAACGCCGAAGCACGGCTTGTCCGCTGCCCAGGCGAGGCCCTTGACCGCGGCGATGCCGATGCGCAGGCCCGTGAACGAGCCGGGACCGGCGGCCACGGCGACCGCATCCATGTCGCCGAACGTCAGCTCGGCGTTTTTGAGCATGGCGTCCACCATCGGCATCAGCGTGCGCGAGTGGGTAAGGCCGGTGCACTGATAGGCATAGGCCAGCGGCGCGCCGTTTTCGACCACTGCGGTCGAAACGGACTTCGCCGAGGTCTCGAACGCGAGAATTTTCATAAGCCGTCCACCCCCGTGATGGTGATGACGCGCCAGCCGTCGTGCTGCGCGCCGCGCCGGAAGTCGATGCGCACGGTGGAGCCGTCGAAGGCGTCCTCCGCCCGCTCGCTCCACTCGACGGCGCACACGCCGCCGCGCGCGAGGTAATCCTCCCAGCCGATGTCAAACAGCTCGTCCGACGAGCCGAGGCGGTAGAGGTCAAAGTGGAACAGGGGAATATTCCCCTCGTATTCGTTGACGATGGTGAAAGTGGGACTGGTGACGCGGCCGCGGCAGCCGAGACCGCGGGCAAGCCCGCGGGTGAAGGCGGTCTTTCCCATGCCGAGCTCGCCGGTGTAGGCGATGACGGTCCCGCGCGGCAGTTTGCGGGCGACCTGCTCGCCGAGCTGCTCGGTCTCCTGCTCACTGTGTGAAAGATGCTCCACGGCAAATGCCCCCTTTCGACCCATTCATTCTAAAGGTACAGTATAGCACACCGCCGCGCGATGCGCAATTCCTTTTTGCATGAACAGAGTGTAAACAGTGGAAGAAAGAAAAACGCGCGGTTTACAGACGGGCGGAATCGTGCTATACTGATACATCATTTACATCATTCCGAGAATTTTCGGCAGAGGGGGGAAGGACCGATGGGACGAGTGCGGGAAACGCTGCATGACGCGCTGCGCCAGACTGACGCGGTGCTGCTCGCGCTGTGCGTGGCCTCGACGCTCTACGGCATGGTGCTTATCGCCAGCGCGACAAGCTTTCGCGGCACGCTCAAGTACGTTGCCGTGCAGGGCCTCGGCCTGCTCATCGGGCTGGCGCTCTACTTTTTCCTCTCGAGCATCGACATATTCGAGCTGGCGAAGCAATGGAAGTGGCTGCTGGGCTTCAACGTCGGCTTTCTCCTGCTGCTGCTCACGCCCTTCGGCCAGACGCGAAATGGCAACCGCGCGTGGCTCGGTGTGAATGACATCGGCAAAAACCTCGGCGTTGGCTTCCTGCGCAATTTCCCCGTCACGGTGCAGCCGGCGGAGGTCGTAAAGATCTTTTTCATCGTTTTGCTCGCCTATCAGCTTGCGCTGCTGAAGGATAGGCGAGACCTTGTGCGCTTTGAAAACGTCATTCAGCCGACGGCGCATACCGCTTTTATGGTGGGGCTGATCGTCGTCATATCCGGCGACGCGGGCAGCGCGCTGGTGTATCTCTTCATCTTCATCTGCATGGTCTTTACCGCGGGCATGGCAAAGCGCTGGCTGGCGCTGGGCATCGGCGGCGGCGCGGCGGCGTTTCTTGCCGTGTGGCATCTGGACCTGCTGCCGGGCTATATGCGCGACCGCTTTCTTGCCGTCCTCGACCACAGCTATCAGCCCGACGACGCGGGCTTTCAGCAGACGCGCGGACTGATGGCGCTCGGCTCGGGCGAGTTGACCGGACAGGGACTCTTCCATGGCGCGCAGACGCAGTCGTCCAATGTGTGGAGCATCCCCGAGCGGCAGACGGACTTCATTTTCTCCGTCTGCGGCGAGGAGCTGGGCTTCCTCGGCTGTGCGCTTATCATCGTGCTGCTGCTTGCCATCGTGGTGCGCTGCCTGCTCGTCGCGCGCGACGCGGCGACGCCGATGGAGAGCTACGTCTGCGTGGGCATGGCGGGTATGCTCATTTTCCAGACCATCGCGAACATCGGCATGTGCCTGTTCCTGATGCCGGTCATCGGTCTGACGCTGCCGTTTTTCAGCTACGGCGGCTCGTCCATCGTCACGCTTTTTGCCGCCATGGGCATCGTCTCGGGCGTGAAAAAGCGCTCGCGGCCCGAGTGGCTGACCAACTGAAAAATTTGGAAAGGGAAGCGTCCGCGCCGCGGACGCTTCCCTTTTTGCATAAAGCTCCCTTTTTCACAAAGAATAACCGTACCACACTGAAAAAGGGAGGAACCGATTTTGAATACCGATAAGAACAGAGAGCTTTTGTGGCGCACGGTACCGTTCGTCATGGCGATGCTGCTGCTCGCGCTCACGGGCATTCCCGCCTCGGCCATCTTCGGACGGGAGAAAGCGGCGCCTGCGGCGGACGCGGGCGCGCCCATCGCGCAGAGCATCGACGTGCGTGTCTACCGCGGCATCCCCTACACCGGCACGCTCGCCGCCATCGACCGCGAGGGCGGCGAGGTGAGCTTCGCCATCGCCGAGCAGCCGTCCAAGGGCACCGTGACGCTCGACGGCGAGACCTTTGTCTACACCAGCGCGAAGAACAAGACCGGCGTGGATCGCTTCACCTACACCGCGACCGACGCCGCGGGCAGCACATCGGCCCCCGCGGAGGTGCGCATCACCATCGTGCGCGCCAAATGCGGTGTGACCTATGACGACATGGCGGAGAGCGCCGCCTACACCGCGGCGGTGGACCTGGCGGAGCACGGCGTGTTCGTCGGCGCGCAGGTCGGCAGCCGGCGCTTCTTTGAGCCGGACCGCGCCGTCAGCCGCGGCGAGTTCGTCACCATGGCGCTTGCCTGCGCGGGCATTCCTGCGGGCGACCTCACGATGACGGGCTTCTGTGACGACGCGGAGATCCCGACCTGGGCGAAGGGCAGTGCGGTCAGCGCCCTGCAATGCGGTCTGATCCGCGGCGTGGGCACGGAGGGCGGCATGGCCTTCTGCGCGGACGAGGGCGTGACGCTCTCGGAGGCGGCGACGGTGCTCAACCGTCTTTTGCGCGTGACGGACGTGGACCTTTCCGACTACGACGCGGGCAGCGCCGACGCGTGGAGCGCACAGGCGGTGGCGAATCTTGAGTCTGTCCGCGTGATCGAAAGCGGCAGCTTCTCCGCGGGCGACTGGCAGCGCCCGCTCACGCGCGGCGAGGCCGCGCAGCTCCTCTCCGCGGCGATGACGCTTGCGGAAAAGAAGCAGGAGAGCGCGGGACTTCTTTCGGGCTTATTCCAATGACACGGAGAAAGGCGGCGGGAAGCCGCCTTTCTCCGCTTGCTGAAAGGCCTCGCAGAGTTTCGCGTCCGCAGACGCGAAAGCGATATGATCCGTTTTCTGCCGCGACCTGTGCGTGGCAGAAAACACGTTGCGCGGAGCAAGCGTCGAATTGTCCGCTTTCAGCGGACAACCGAGGCGCAGAGCGCAGCGAAGCTTTCTCAAAAAAGTGGCTTTGCCACTTTTTTGACAAGAAAGGCGGCGGGAAGCCGCCTTTCTTTTGCTTGTAATTCGCGCGGCGTTGTGCTAAAGTATATTCTGATAAAATAGCATAGATATGTAGTTTTCGCGAATTCAGGAGGAAAAGTTATGCGTATCGTTGTATTGGCCGGCGGCTTGAGCATGGAGCGCAACGTGTCGCTCTCGAGCGGCACACGCATCTGCCGCGCGCTTCGCGCGCGCGGTCATCAGGCAGCCCTGGTGGATCTGTTTTTGGGACTGGAGGGCTATGACGGCGCGCCGGAGAGCATTTTTGACGCGCCGGACGGCCTGTGCGGCGATTTTTCCGTCGCCCGTGAGGAGCCGGATCTCGACGCCGTCCGCGTGAGCCGGAAGGACAAGAGCGAAAATATCTTCGGCAAGGACGTTCTGCGCGTCTGCGCCATGGCGGACGTCGTGTTCATCGCGCTCCACGGCGTCTGCGGCGAGGACGGACGGGTGCAGGCGGCCTTCGACCTGTTCGGCATCCCCTACACCGGCTCGGGCTACCTCGGCAGCGCCATCGCCATGGACAAGGACCTCACCAAGCGCCTCGTCGCGCCCTACGTCACCACCGCGAAATGGCGCGCGCTGGAGTACACGGCGGACGAGATCGACGCCATCGCCGACGAAACGGAGCTGCCCTGCGTCGTCAAGCCCAACGCCAACGGCTCGTCCATCGGCGTGACCATCGCGCACACGCGCGGCGAGGTCGCCGCTGCGCTGACCGAGTGCCTGCGCTTCGGCGCGCAGGTCGTCATCGAGCAGTACATCCACGGTCGGGAGCTGCAGGTCGGCATTCTCGACGGCAAGGCGCTGCCCGCCATCGAGATCATTCCCAAGACCGGCTTTTATGATTACGCCAACAAGTATCAGGCGGGAGCCGCCGAGGAGGTCTGCCCCGCGCCCATTCCCGCGGAATGGGAGGAAAAGCTCCGCAGCGCGACCGAGACCGTGTTCCGCGTGCTGGAGCTGAGCGTCTATTCCCGCGCGGACTTTATTGTCACCGAGGACGGCACGCCCTATTTCCTGGAGATCAACACCCTGCCGGGCATGACGCCGACCTCACTCGTGCCGCAGGAGGCCGCCGCCGCCGGCATCGGCTACGGCGAGCTGTGCGAGCGCATCGTGACAAGCTCCCTGCGGGCGCGGAAGGAGGGGAGAGCATGAGAAGGCTGACCGTTTCCGAGCTGCTGACCGCCACGGGCGGCACGCTTCTCGCGGGCGGTGAGAGCGCCGCCGTGACCTCCGTTTCCACCGACAGCCGCAAGGCAGGCGAGGGCGCGCTCTTTATCCCGCTCACCGGCGAGCGCTTCGACGGACACGACTACATCGACAAGGCGCTCGCGCTCGGCGCGGCGGGCTGCCTGTGCGCGAGGACGCCCGCGGCGTTCCTGCCCGATAAATCCTACATCGCCGTCCCCGATACGCGCCTTGCGCTCAAGGCGCTCGCGTCGTGGTACCGCGGGCAGTTCAACATCCCCGTTGTCCAGATCACCGGCTCGGTCGGCAAGACCACGACGAAGGAAATGATCGCCTCGGTCGTGTCGCAGAGGTACCGCACGCTCAAAACGGCGGAGAACTTCAACAACGACATCGGCACGCCGCTCACGCTCCTTGGCTTGGACGACACCTATGAGGCCGCCGTCATCGAGACCGGCATGGACCATTTCGGCGAGATCCGCTATCTCGGCGAGATGGTGCGCCCGCACATCGCCGTCATCACGAACATCGGCGACGCGCATATCGAGTTTTTAGGCTCGCGCGAGGGCATTCTGAAGGCCAAGAGCGAGATCTTTGAAAACCTCGACGCCGACGGCGTCGCCATCCTCAACGGCGACGACGCGCTGCTCGACACGGTAGCTCTCCCGCAGCGCATCGTCCGCTGCGGCGAGAGCGCGCACGCGGACGTCCGCGTTTCCGCGCTGCGCGACCGCGGCATCGACGGCATCGCCTGCACCGTGACCACCGAGCGCGCAGAGTATCAGCTCAATATCCCCGCCCCCGGGCGGCACATGATCTACGCCGCGTCGCTCGCGGTCGCGGTCGGTGAGGAGCTGGGTCTGTCGGTCCCCGAGATAGAGCGCGGCGTCGCGCTCTATGAGCCCGCCGGTTCGCGGATGCGCGTCCACCGCCTCAGCGGCGACCGCCGCCTGCTCGACGACTGCTACAACGCCAACCCGCAGTCCATGTCTGCGGCGCTGCGCGTACTCGCGGCGAGCGAGGGAAAGAAGATCGCCGTGCTCGGCGACATGAAGGAGCTCGGCGAGCTGACGGAGTCCGCGCACCGCGCGATGGGCGAGCTGTGCGCTCTGCTCGGCATCGACCGCGTCATCGCTGTCGGTGAGTACGCCCGCGGCATCGCGGACGCCGCGCACGAGAGCGCCGCATGGTATCCCGACGCGGAGAGCGCGGTCGATGCGGCGAGAGCTGCGTTCACGGAGGGCAGCGTCCTGCTGTGCAAGGCGTCGCACTCCATGCACTTGGAGAAGATCGTAGAGGAATTGCTCAAGACAACATGATCGAGATCAGCGTAACGGGACTTCAAAAGTCCTTTGATTTGGAAAAGAAAATACTGGACGGACTGACCTTTCAGATCAACTCCGGCGAGCGTGTCGGTCTGCTCGGCAAGAACGGCGCGGGCAAGACGACACTCTTTCGCATCCTCACGGGCGAGATCGACTACGACGCCGGCGAGGTCGCCATCGCGTCGGACCGCCGCGTCGGGCTGATCTCGCAGATACCGGTCTACCCGGCGGGCTATACGGTGGAGGACGTGCTGCAATCCGCCTTCGAGCGCATGAGGCGCATGGCCGACGAGATGGAGCGGCTCTCCGCGCAGATGGCGAACGGCGACGAATCCGAGGAGACGCTGCGCCGCTACGGCGAGCTGTCCGCTCGCTTTGAGGGCCTCGGCGGCTACGACACCGCCACCGCCGTCAACAAGGTGGCCAACGGCCTGTCCATTCCCGCGGATATGCGCACGCGGCTGTTCGACACGCTCTCCGGCGGCGAAAAGACGCGCGTGAACCTCGGCCGCCTGATTTTGGAGGACACGGACATTCTGCTGCTCGACGAGCCGACGAACCACCTCGACCTCCACGCCATCGAGTGGCTGGAGGAATACCTTGCCTCGTTCAAGGGCACGGTCGTCGCCATCTCGCACGACCGCTATTTCCTCGACCGCACCATCACCCGCGTCATCGAAATTCTGGACGGCCACGCGGAGTTCTACAACGGCAACTACAGCTTCTACGCCGTGGAGAAGGAACGCCGCTATCTGGAGAAAATGCGGCAGTATGAGAAGGAGCAGGCCAAGATCAGGCAGCTCGAGGCCGCGGCGGACAAGCTGCACCTGTGGGCGTTTATGGGCAACGACGCGCTGCACAAGCGCGCGTTTTCGATGGAAAAGCGCATCGAGCGGATGCGCACGACGGACAAGCCCACGCGCGAGAAGAAGATGACCGCGCAGTTCCGGAGCAGCGAATTTCTCGGCGACGAGGTGCTGGCGCTCAAGGGCGTCGGCAAGTCCTTCGGCGAGCGGACGCTGTTCTCCGGCGTGGACCTCAAGGTCGCCGGCGGCGAGCGCATCGCGCTCATCGGCGACAACGGCACGGGAAAATCCACGCTCATCAAGATGATCATGGGCGAGGAGTACCCCGACGAGGGCCGCATCAAGCTCGGCCCCTCGACGAAGATCGCCTACCTGCCGCAGATCATTCACTTCGACGTGCCGCAGCGCAATCTTGTGGACACGATGCTTTATTCCAAGCGGGACATCACGCCGCAGAAGGCGCGCGACCGTCTGGCGGCGTTCCACTTCCGCGGAGAGGACGTGTTCAAGTCTGTTTCCGTGCTCTCCGGCGGCGAGCAGAGCCGCCTGCGGCTGTGTATGCTGATGGACGACGAGGTGAACTTCCTCATCCTCGACGAGCCGACCAACCACCTCGACATCGCCTCGCGCGAGTGGATCGAGGAGGCGGTGGAGGCCTTCGACGGGACGCTGCTGTTCGTCAGCCACGACCGCTACTTCATCAACCGCTTCGCCACCCGCGTCTGGGAGCTGGAGGAGCAGAGGATCACCGACTACCCGATGGGCTTCGCCCGCTACCGCAAAATAAAGGCGGAGCAGCCGGCGAAAAAGGCAGAGCCGGAAAAGACAGTAAAGGAAAAGAGCCTTACGGAAAAGCCGCAGCGCGGCAATAAAAATCAGCAGGCGGCACGCCGCCAGCTGACCATCTGCGAGCGCGAGATCGCGCAGCAGGAGGAGGCGCTCGCCGCGCTGGACGCGCGGCTGGAGGAAGCCGCGTCCGACTATGAGAAATACAGCGCGCTCTACGCCGAAAAGGAGGCGCAGGAGCAGAAGCTCACAGAGCTGATGGAGCGCTGGGAGGCGCTCGCCGCCGAGGCGGGCGAATAGGAAAGAGAGAAGCGGCAGGGACGAAAACACGCGAGCGGGGAGGTCGGGACATGAGAGAAAAATGGAAGGCGCTCACAAAGCGGGAGCGGCGGCTGTTTGCGGCGGCGCTCGTTTTCCTCGCGTCGGCGGTGCTGCTGCGTTTCGTTCCGGGACTGCGCTTTTCCGCCCTCCTCTGCCTGTGTGCCGCGGCGGTGCTGTTCATTTTCTATCTGCTGGAGCATTTTGCACGGCGTGGGTATCGCGCTGCGGCGTGGTGCGAGCTTGCGCTGATCGCTGTGCTTTTACTGGGATTTTCCCTGTTTACCGTGCTGGAAACGATGGTCGTCCGCGGTTCGTTCGCAGACGAGTCCGACGCGCCGGTGAGCGCGGTCATCGTGCTCGGCGCGGGCGTGAACGGCGAAACGCCGTCGCTCACACTGCGCACGCGCATCGACGCCGCGGCAGCCTATCTGGAGGAGCACCCCGACGTGCCGGTGGTCCTCTCCGGCGGACAGGGGCCGGGCGAGGCCATCACCGAGGCGGAGTGTATGCGCCGCGCGCTGGTCAGCCGCGGCGTGGATGAGGCGCGGCTGCAGCTGGAGGAACGCTCCGCCAGCACGGAGGAAAATCTCCGCTTTTCCCGGGAAATGCTTGAAGAGATGGGCGTCGATCCGACGCAGCGCGTCGCCATCGTCACCTCGGATTACCACCTTTGCCGCGCAAGGCTGATGTGGGGCGGTGCGAGTACCGCCGTGCCGGCGCACATGCCGTCCGCGCTCTACTTTCAATGCCTGACCGTCAATTACTTTATCCGCGAGGCCTTCGGCCTTGCCGCCTATTTTGTCTACGGAGGTTAACGATGAACAAGGATATTCTGTGCTTGTATTACTCCCGCACGGGACACACAAAATTTGCCATGGAGGAGATCGCCGCCGCGCTTGACTGCGAGTGCGTGGAGATGCGCGACCGCGTGGACCGCGACGGCGCCATCGGCTGGCTGCGCTGCGGGCTGGATGCCATGCGCCGCCGTACCCGCGCGATGGAGCCGTTTGATACGCGCCGCGCCTTACAGGACTACCGGCTCGTCATTCTCGGCACGCCCATCTGGGCGGGACGCTGCTCGAGCATCGCGCGCGGCTTTCTCAAGCGCCGCGGGCTGGAGGTGCAGAACATCGCCTATGTCGTCGTCCACGGCAGCGAGGAGCTGTATAAGGATGTGTGCGACCAGATGGACCAGTACGTCGACCACCCCCACGTGGCGGACGTCTCGCTGCGCATCGGCTCGGCGGGCTATCACTTCTGGCGCGACGAGTTCATCCGCAATGTGACGAACTACATGACGGCGGAGAACTGAAGCAATGTGGGAGAAGCTGGAACAGATCGCGCGCCGCTGCGCGGAGATCGGAGAGCTGCTGACCGTGCCGGAGATCTACGGCGACGCGAAGGAGCTGCGGAGGCTCACGCAGGAGCAGAAGGAGCTTGAGCCGGTCGCGCAGTGCTACGAGGACTATCGCCGCGCGGAGCGGACCATCGCCGAGGCGACGGAGCTGCTCTCCGATGCCGAGCTGCGCGACATGGCGCAGGAGGAGCTGCGGCAGGCGAAGGCGGACAAGGAGCGGCTTTATGAGGAGCTGCGCGTGCTGCTCCTGCCGCGCGACCCGAACGACGGGAAAAACGTCATCATGGAGCTGCGCGGCGGCGTGGGCGGCGAGGAGAGCGCGCTCTTCGCGGCGGACCTCTACCGTATGTACTCCATGTACGCCGAAAAGCACGGCTGGAAGATCGAGCTTTTGAACTACAACGACACGGAGCTGGGCGGTGTAAAGGAAGCTGACTTTATCCTCAATGGCGCGGGTGCGTGGTCAAGACTGAAGTTTGAAAGCGGTGTCCACCGCGTGCAGCGCGTACCGGAGACGGAGAGCGGCGGGCGCGTCCACACCTCCACCGCCACGGTCGCGGTGCTGCCGGAGATGGAGGAGGTCGACGTCGACCTCCGGCCGGAGGACATCGAGATGCAGGTCTACCGCTCCTCGGGCGCGGGCGGACAGCACGTCAACAAGACGAGCTCCGCCGTGCGGCTGATCCACAAGCCGACGGGCATCGTCGTGGCGTGTCAGGAGGAGCGCTCGCAGGTGCAGAACCGCGCGAAGTGTATGCAGATGCTTGCGAGCAAGCTCTATGAAATGGAGCGTGAGCGTGTGGAGAGCGCCGTGACGAACGAGCGCCGCGCGCAGGTCGGCACCGGGATGCGCAACGAGCGCATCCGCACCTACAACTTCCCACAGAACCGCGTCACCGACCACCGCCTGACGGGGGACAGCAAGAATTTTAACATCGACGCCGTCATCAACGGCGACCTTGACCCGATCATTGACGCGCTGACCATGCAGGCGCAGGCAGAAAAGCTGCGCGAGAGCACGGAGAGCTGAGCGCTTCAGACGCACAGAAGGGGGAACCTTTTTGAACACCCGATACTTTACCATCACCGATCCTGCGCGGGAGAGCGCGGCGGTCGAACAGGCCGCGGACATCCTGCGCCGCGGCGGGCTGCTCGCCATCCCGACCGAGACGGTCTACGGCCTCGGCGCGGACGGACTGAACGCGGATGCCGTGCGGCACATTTTTGAGGCCAAGGGCCGCCCGCAGGATAACCCGCTCATCCTGCACATCCCCGACGCGAGCTGGCTCGCGCGCTACTGCAAGGACGTGCCGGAGACGGCGTACCGCCTTGCCGGGCGCTTCTGGCCCGGGCCGCTGACGATGATACTGCCGAAGGCGGACTGCGTGCCGCTCGTCACCACCGGCGGGCTGGACACCGTCGGGATGCGCTGCCCCGACCACGCGGTGACGCGCGCCATCATCGCCGCCGCAGGCGTTCCGGTCGCCGCGCCGAGCGCCAACACCTCGGGCCGTCCGAGCTGTACGACCGCCGCGCACGTCCGTGAGGACATGGACGGCAGGATCGACGGCGTGGTGGACGGCGGGCCGTGCCGTGTGGGCGTGGAGTCGACCATCATCGACCTGACCTGTACGCCGCCGCGCCTGCTGCGCCCGGGCGGGCTGCCGCTCGAGGAGCTGCGCGCCGTGCTCGGCGAGGTGGCGGTGGATAAGGCAGTCACGCAGCAGATGGCGGCGGGGGAGAAGCCCCGCGCGCCGGGCATGAAGTACCGCCACTACGCACCAAAGGCGCCCGTCACGGTCGTCACCGGCTCGCCCCGCGCGAGCGCGCGGCGGCTGCTTGCCGCGCTCGGCGCGCGGGACGGCGTGATCTGCTTCGACGAGTTCGCGCCGCTCTTCGCGGGACACATCGTTCACCGGCTCGGCGCGAGCGGCGACAAGCTCGCGCAGTCGCAGCACGTTTTTGACGCGCTGCGCACCTTCGACGCGACCGACGTGCCCGCCATCTGGGCGCAGTGTCCCGACAGCGCGGGACTTGGCCTCGCCGTCGGCAACCGGCTGAAAAAGGCCGCCGGCTTCCACACGGAGGAGGCGGACGGCGCCTTTGTCCTCGGCATCACCGGCGGCACCGGCGCGGGCAAGACGACGCTGCTGCGCGCGCTGGAAAAGCGCGGCGCGCTGGTGCTCGACTGCGACGCGGTGTACCACGAAATGCTCCGGACCGACGCGCCGCTGCGCGCCGACCTGACCGCCGCGTTCGGCGATGTCTTCGCCCCCGACGGCGGATTGGACCGGCAAAAGCTGGGCAATATAGTTTTCGGCGACGCCGGCGCGCTCGCGCAGCTCGACACCATCATCTTCCGCCATCTGCCCCGCGCGCTCGCGCGGCGCATGGAGGAAAGCGGCGCGCGGCTCATCGCGCTCGACGCCATCAAGCTCGTGGAGAGCGGCCTCGGCGCGCTCTGCGACGTGACCGTCGCGGTCACCGCGCCGGAGGAGGTGCGCGTGCGCCGCATCATGACGCGCGACGGCATCTCCGAGGACTACGCCCGCGCCCGTGTGCGTGCGCAGCGCAGCGAGGAGGCGTTCCGCGCGGACTGCGACGCGGTCTTTGAAAACAACTACCCGACTCCCGCACAGGCTGCGTTTGCCGCGGAGGAGTTTCTGGATACCATTATTAAAAAATCCAAGGAGGAATGAACCATGGCAGAGAAGAAAAAGAGCGAGTGGGCGGAGAAGCTCGCTTATGCGCCCAAGAACGGCTATGAGCGCCTGAGCGCTGAGGAGGAGCGGGCGATGCACGCCTACTGCGAGGACTACAAGGATTTCCTTGACCACGGCAAGACCGAGCGGCTGTGCGTGGAGCACTGCATCGAGCTGGCCAGCGCGCGCGGCTTCGTGCCCTACGAGAAGGGCATGGCGCTCAAGACGGGCGATAAAGTCTACTATAACAACAGGGGTAAAGCAATTATGCTTGCTGTCATCGGCGAGCAGGACCTCAGCCACGGCGCGAACATCGGCGCGGCGCACACCGACGCGCCCCGCCTGGACCTCAAGCCCCGCCCGCTCTACGAGGAAGCCGAGATGGCCTATCTCAAGACGCACCACTACGGCGGCATCCGCAAGTACCACTGGGTGACCATCCCGCTCGAGCTGCACGGCGTGGTCGTGCGCGGCGACGGTTCCACGGTCGCCGTCCACATCGGCGCGGACGAGGGCGACCCGCAGTTCATCATCAACGATCTGCTGCCGCACCTCGGCCGCGAGCAGGGCAAGAAGCCGCTCAACGAGGCCATTCCCAGCGAGAGCCTGAACCTGCTCGTCGGCGGACGTCCGCTCGCGGGAGAGGACTGCTCGGACCGCTTCAAGCTCAACGTCCTCAAGCTCCTCAACGAGAGATACGGCATCGTGGAGGAGGACCTCATCTCCGCCGAGCTGGAGGTCGTGCCCGCCGGCAAGGCGCGCGACATCGGCTTCGACCGCAGCTTCATCGCCTCCTACGGTCACGACGACCGCGTGTGCGCCTACGCGGAGCTTGCGGGCATCTTCGACGCGAAAAGCCCGAAGCGCACCGCCGTGTGCATCTTCGCGGACAAGGAGGAGATCGGCTCCGAGGGCGTTTCCGGTATGCTTTCGCAGGCGTTCGACAAGTTCATGGCGGACCTGTGCGAGGCGCAGGGCGTCGCGCTGCGCGACTGCCTGGCAAACTCCTTCTGCCTGAGTGCGGACGTGACCGCCGCCTACGACCCGAACTTTGCCGACGTGTACGATAAGCGCAACGCCGCCTTTGTCAACTACGGCGTGGGCCTTTGCAAGTACACCGGCGCGGGCGGCAAGTCCGGTGCGAGTGACGCATCCGCCGAGGTCGTGGGCCGCGTGCGTAAGCTGCTCAACGACAACGGCGTGTTCTGGCAGATGGCCGAGCTCGGCAAGACCGACGCGGGCGGCGGCGGCACGGTCGCCAAGTTCATGGCGCAGCGCAACATCGACACGCTCGACGCGGGCGTTCCCGTGCTCTCCATGCACGCGCCCTACGAGACGGTCGCCAAGCTCGACTGCTATATGACCTACAAGACCATGCGCGTGATCTTTGAGCAGAATTGACGAAAAAACGGCAGGGTGACCACCCTGCCGTTGTCATGTTGTTAGGTTAATGTAAAGAAACTGTAACTTTGCTTGTTTCCGCGCTTAGAGCGTGGTACACTAAGTGTTAAGAGATACAGAAAAGGAAGTTTTGCCATGACGAAGCTCTATACCGACACCTCGGCCAATCTGCCGCTCGCGCTGCTGCGCGAGTACGATATCGCGGTCATTCCGTTTTCCTACACGGTCAACGGCGTGGCGGAGGACTACAACGAGGAGACGGACTTTGACGGCAAGGCCTTCTACGATGCCATGCGCCGGGGCGCCGAGGTCAAGACCTCAATGGTCAACCCCGCAACGGCGGCGGCGTTCTTTGAACGCGCGCTCGCGCAGGGCGACGATGTGCTCTATGTCGGCATGTCCGGCGGCATCAGCGGCACGGCGCACGCCGCGGCGCTCGCGGCGGAGGAGCTGCGGGAAAAATATCCTCACGCCAAAATCATGACCATCGACACCTACGCCGCCTCGCTCGGCGAGGGCCTGCAGGTGCTCGAGGCGGCGGAGCTGCTGCGCGCGGGCAGGAGCTTTGAGGAGGTCGGTGACCGCATTCTCGCGCGCCGCCCCCACATGTGCCAGTTCTTCACGGTGGACGATCTCAACTACCTCAAGCGCGGCGGGCGCATCTCCGGCGCGGCGGCGCTGGTCGGCTCGGTGCTCGGCATCAAGCCCATCCTGCGCGGCGACGAGACGGGCCACATCGTTTCCTGCGGCAAGGTGCGCGGGAATAAGAAGGCCTACGCCGAGCTGGCGGACTATTTCGACAAGCGCGCGCTGGATAAGACCGCGCGCATTGGCATCGCCCACGCGGACAACTGCGAGGGAACGGATTATCTGCTCGGTCTTCTGCGCGAAAGGGGCTTTACCGGCGAATGCCTCGAGGTCTACTACGAGCCGGTCACCGGCGCGCACGTCGGCCCCGGCACGGTGGCGCTCTTCTTCTATGGCACGGAAAAATAACGGGATACATAGCGGGAAAGCATACGGCGCGCCGTATGCTTTCTCATTTTTCTGCAAATCCTACCTTGTGAGAAAAGAGGAGGGATGCGCCATGACGGAACCGACAAAGCCGAACGAGAACGAGGAGCAGAGGTCTGCGCCCGAGCAGACGCCGCCCATGCAGCCCATCGTGGATATGGGAGCCGTGACCACGCGCACCGCGCGCGGCACGGTCTACTGCCTGACGGTCATCGGGCAGATCGAGGGCCACAGCCTTCTGCCCAATACCGTGAAAACGACCAAGTATGAGCACGTTCTGCCGCTGCTCGCGGCGCTCGACGAGAGCGAGGAGATCGACGGCGTGCTGCTGCTCCTCAACACCTGCGGCGGCGATGTGGAGGCGGGGCTTGCCATCGCCGAGCTGATCGCGGGCATGAGGAAGCCGACCGTTTCGCTCGTGCTCGGCGGGGGACACTCCATCGGTGTGCCGCTGGCGGTCGCGCCGAAGCGCTCGCTCATCGCGCCGAGCGCGTCCATGACCGTCCACCCCATCCGCACGAACGGAACGCTCATCGCCGCGCCGCAGACCTATCACTACTTCGACCGCCTGCAGGAGCGCATCGTGCGCTTTGTGACGAAGAATTCCGGCATATCCGAGAAAAAGCTGCTTGCGCTCATGCTGGCCGCCGAGGACATGGCTGCCGACGTCGGCAGCATCCTCTACGGCGAGGAGGCGGTGGCGGACGGCCTCATCGACCGCGTCGGCACGCTCGCCGATGCCTATGAGGAGCTTTACGCGCTCATCGCCGCATCCCGTGCGGCGGCGAAGCCGCGGCGGAGACGCGCGGCGCAGGAAAAATGAAGCGAAAAGACGCCCGACGGGCGTCTTTTTTACACTCTGTTCATCATTCGCTCTTGAAAAACGAGGGGGAAAATGGTATAGTACATAAGTTAAAATATGTCTTTTTCTGCCTATTTTTACTCCCTTGCACAAAGGAGATCACGGAATGTACTTAAAAGCGCTCGAAATTCAAGGATTTAAGAGCTTTCCCGATAAAACCGTATTGAACTTCGGTGAGGATATCACCGCCATCGTCGGCCCCAACGGCAGCGGCAAGTCCAACGTGTCGGACGCGATCCGCTGGGTCATGGGCGAGCAGTCGAGCAAATCGCTGCGCGGCGCGAAGATGGAGGACGTCATCTTCGGCGGCACGGAAAAGCGCAGCCAGATGGGCTTCGCGCAGGTGACGCTCGTGCTCGACAACACCGAGCACATCTTCCCCCGAATGGAGGAGAGCGAGGTCGCCGTCACCCGCCGGTATTACCGCAGCGGCGAGAGCGAATACTACATCAACAAGCAGAGCGTGCGCCTGCGCGACGTGAACGAGCTGTTCATGGATACCGGCATGGGCCGCGAGGGCTATTCCATCGTCGGTCAGGGCAAGATCGACGAGATATTGTCGGTCAAGAGCGCCGACCGCCGCGAGATCTTCGAGGAGGCGGCGGGCATCTCCAAGTTCCGCCACCGCAAGGAGGAGACGGAGCGCAAGCTCGAGCGCACGGAGGAGAACCTCGTGCGCATCAACGACAAGATCGCCGAGCTGGAGCTGCAGGTCGGGCCGCTGCGCTCGCAGGCGGAGAAGGCAAAGAAATATCTGATCCTCCGCGACGAGCTGCGCACACTGGAGATCTCCGTCTGGCTCGAAAACCTGGACAAGATCAAGACCGATTCCATCAAGCTCAACACCGACTACGCTTTGGCCCAGCAGGAGCTGGAGCGCGCGAACGCCGCGCTGGACGAGCTGTACGCCGCCTCCGAGCAGTTTGCGGAAAAGGCTCACGCGAACGACATGGAGCAGGAGCGCCTGCGCACCGAGTGCGCCGAGCTGGACGCGAAGCGCAGCGAGGAGGACGCCGCCGTGGCGGTGCTGCGCACGGGCATCGAGCACAACCGCGCGAGCATCGAGCGCGTGGAGAACGACCTGCGCGACCAGTCGGGCCGCGCGGAGAGCCTGACCGCGCAGATCGCTGCGAAGCGCGCGCGCATCGAGGAGCTTGCCGCGCAGGCGGCGGAGCTCGAGGAGGAGCTTCGCGCCTTCCTCGCGCAGGCGGAGGAGCTTGCCCGCACGGCCGGCGAGGCCGGCAGCGAGGTCGAGGCTCTGCGCGCGAAGGAAGCGCTGGCGGCCTCCGACGCGGCGGACTGCCGCGCGGACGTGAGCGCGATGAACGCGGGCCTTGCCGAGCTGGCTGAGCGCCGCGCGGCGCTTGAAGCGGAGAGCGAGAGCGTGGACGGTCAGCTGACCGAGAAGCGCAGGGCTGCGTCCGCGTCCCGCCGCGCCCTTGAGGAGGCGCAGGAGGAGGCCGACGCCGTGCGCAACATCATCTCCGGTCATACCCTCAAGATGGAGGGGCGCGTCAAGCGCGAGGAGACGGCGCGGCAGAAGAGCATCGACCTCACCATGGAAAAGAACAACCTTGACTCCCGCATCCACCTTCTGAGCGAGATGGAGAAGGAGTACGAGGGCTTCAATAAGGCGGTTCGTCTCATCATGCAGGCGGCGGAGAAGAACGCGCTGCGCGGCGTGCATGGGCCGGTCGCCAACCTGATGACGACCGACAAGCGCTATGCCGTCGCCATCGAGATCGCCCTCGGCGCAGGGATGCAGAACGTGGTCGTGGACCGCGAGGAGGACGCCAAGAGCGCCATCAACTTCTTAAAGCAGCGCGACGGCGGCCGCGCGACCTTCCTGCCACTGACCGCCATCCGCGGCGACGTGCTGCGCGAGGCGGGCGTCGAGCGCGAGTACGGCTACGTCGGCGTTGCGTCGCAGCTCGTGCAGTTCGATCAGAGGTATACGGAAATTTTCAACAATCTGCTCGGCCGCACCGTCGTGGTCGAGGATATGGACTGCGGCATCGCCATCGCGAGAAAGTACAGCAATCGTTTCCGCATCGTCACGCTCGACGGGCAGGTCTTGAACCGCGGCGGCAGCATGACCGGCGGCTCGGTGAGCCGCAGCACGGGCATTTTGAGCCGCGCCAACGAGCTCAAGGAGCTGACTGCCCGGCGGGAAGCCTTAACGGAAAAGCTCGATGCCGCGCTCCGTGAGGCGGACGAGGCCAAGCGCGACCTGAACGCCGCGCAGTATGAGCTGGACGTCGCGCGCGAGCAGCAGCGCGGCGCGGAGGACGCGGTGCTCCGCCTGACGGGCGAAAAGAAGCAGTACGATATGCTGCTCGAATCGCTCCGCACGCGGGAGAGCGACATTGCCGCCGAGCTCGAGAGCATCACCGCGCGCACGGAGGAGCTGAAAAAGGCAGCCGCCGCCCGCGAGGAGGAGATCAAAAAGCACGAGGCCGAGGCCGCACGCTGCCGTGCGGAGAGCGAGGAAAAGCTCGCCGGCCAGAACGAGCTCCAACGCGACAGCGCGCACCTCGGCGACGAGATCGCCGCGCGCAAGAGCACGCTTGCGGGCTTTACCGCCGAGCGGGAGACGACCGAACGTGCGCTGGGCGACCTCGAGACGCTCGCCCAGCAGATGCGCGGCGACGAGGATGGACGCCGTGCGCTCATCGAGGACTACCGCGCGAAGATCAAGGCCGCAGAGGAGGAGATCGCGCAGCATGATGTGGTGACCGCTTCTCTGCGCGCCGACGCCGAGAAGCGCAGGGCGGAGCTGGCGGAGCTGGCGGAGGCCAAGCTGACGCTTGAGGGCGAGCGCAGCGCGAACGACCGCAGATACCGCGAGTGCAATGAGCTGCTCTCTCAGACACAGGCCGCCGCGGGCAGGCTCGAGCAGAAGCGCGTCACCGCCGCGATGGAGGAAAAGCAGATATTGGATAAGCTCTGGGAGAGCTACGAGCTGTCCCACTCCGCGGCACAGGAGCAGCGCATTGAACTGGAGAGCGTGCCGAAGGCGAGCCGCCGCATCAATGAATTGAAGCGCGAGATCAACGGCCTCGGCAATGTCAACGTCGGCGCCATCGAGGAATTCGACCGCGTGAACACGCGCTATACCTACCTCACCGGACAGCGTGACGATGTGGAAAAGGCCAAGGAGGAGCTGCTGGGCGTCATTGAGAACATCACGAGCGAGATGACGGTCATCTTCAAGGAGCAGTTCGCTCTCATCCGCGAGAGCTTTCAGGAGACCTTCCTCGAGCTCTTCGGCGGCGGCAAGGCCACGCTTGAGCTGGAGGACGAGAACGCCGTGCTCGACTGCGGCATCGAGATCAAGGTCCAGCCGCCGGGCAAGGCGCTCAAGACGCTCTCGCTGCTCTCGGGCGGCGAGAAGGCGTTCGTCGCCATCGCGCTCTACTTCGCCATTCTCAAGGTCCACCCCACGCCGTTCTGCGTGATGGACGAGATCGAGGCGGCGCTCGACGAGCCGAACGTCATCCGCGTGGCGCACTATATGCGCCGCATCTGCGACAAGACGCAGTTCATCGTCATCACCCACCGCCGCGGCACGATGGAGGCCGCCGACGTGCTCTACGGCGTGACGATGCAGGAGCGCGGCGTGAGCAAGGTGCTGACCATCAACATGAACGACATGGCGAAAGAACTGAACATCAAGGGGTAAGACGATGGGTATTTTTGCAAGGATCAAAAAGGCGTGGTACGACAGCATCATCTGGGAGACCATCGACGAGGATTTCTACGACGAGCTGGAGGAGAGCCTGATCATGGCAGACCTCGGCGCGGCGGTCGCGGCGGACGCCGTGAAGGAGCTGCGTAAGGTCGTATACGAAAAGAGCATTCAGCGCGGCGACGACGTCAAGCAGGCGCTGCGCGACATTCTGGAAAAGAAGCTCGAGGTCGGCGATACGAGCCTCGACCTCTCCACAACGCCGAGCGTCGTGCTCATCATCGGCGTGAACGGCGTGGGCAAGACCACGAGCATCGGCAAGCTCGCCAACCGCTACAAAAAGCAGGGTAAGCGCGTGCTGCTGTGCGCGGCGGATACCTTCCGTGCGGCGGCGGCGGACCAGCTCGAGATCTGGGCAGACCGCGCGGGCGTGGAGATCGTGCGCAGCCGCGAGGGCGCCGATCCCGGCGCGGTGCTGTTCGACTCGCTCGCCGCGGCAAAGGCGAGAAATGTGGACGTTGTGTTCTGCGATACGGCGGGCCGCCTGCACAACAAGGCGAACCTGATGCAGGAGCTCTCGAAGCTGCGCAAGATCATCGACCGTGAAACGCCGGACGCCGCCAAGGAGACGCTGCTCGTGCTCGACGCGACCACGGGGCAGAACGGCTTGCAGCAGGCGAAGGTGTTCCGCGAGACGGCGGGCCTGACCGGCATCATTCTCACGAAGCTGGACGGCACCGCCAAGGGCGGCATCTGCGTCGCCATCGCGCAGGAGCTCGGCGTGCCGGTGAAGTTCGTCGGCCTCGGCGAGGGCATCGACGATCTGCAGCCCTTTGACGCGAAGGAGTATGTCAACGCGCTCATCTGAGAGAGAAGCCGACAGGAGGAAAGCCGTATGGAGATCACGAATGTATGCCCCTATTGCGGAGGGGAAATGCGCGAGGGCGCGCTCCCCGCGTACAAGTACGCGCTTACATGGTGTCCGCGCAATGAGCAGGGCGGCATCGTGGAGGGGGAACCCGTTCGGCTGAGCAAGACGCCTGTACTCGGAGGCGTCTATGCACCCGCGCGTTACTGCGAGAGCTGCCGCGTGGTGATCGTTCCCGTGCCGGAGATCGAGAGCTTTGCGGACAAGGCCGGCAAATGGCTGGATAAAACACTCGGCTCGCTCGGCGACAGGATAGACCTTGCGGCGGAGCGCCGCGAGGCGGAAAAGGCCGCGCGGGAGAGAGAAGAAAAACGGAACAAGGACCCGTGGGAGGTATAGCATGAAGCTGGTATTGGCAACACAGAACCCTAAGAAATTAAAGGAAATGAACGAGATCCTCCGCCATCTCGGCGTGGAGGTCGTGAGCGAGGCGGAGCTGGGCGTGAGGATCGAGGTCGAGGAGACCGGCGAGACCTTCACCGACAATGCCCGCCTGAAAGCGACGGCGGTGATGCAGGCGACCGGCCTGCCCGCCGTGGCGGACGACTCCGGCCTCTGTGTGGACGCGCTCAACGGCGGCCCCGGCGTGTACAGCGCGCGCTTCGGCGGCGAGGGACTGGATGACAAGGGCCGCTACACGCTGCTCCTCGAGATGCTGCGCGGGCAGACCGACCGCGCCGCGCACTTCCACACCTCCATCGTCTGTGCGTTCCCGAACGGCGACGAGCTGGTGTGCGAGGGTGAGTGCCCGGGCACCATCGCGTTCGCGCCGATGGGCGAGGGCGGCTTCGGCTACGACCCCGTATTCTTTGTGCCTGAGCTGCGCAAGACCTTCGGCCAGCTCACGGCGGAGGAAAAGGCGTCCGTCTCGCATCGCGGGAAAGCGCTGCGCGCCTTTGCCGCGGCACTCGACGACTATCTGAAAGGAAACGAATAAATGGAACTGACCGGAAAGCAGCGCGCCCAGCTGCGCGCCATGGCGAATGAGCTGGAGCCCATCGTCCACATCGGCAAGGACGGCATCGGCGAGAATCTCGTCAAGCAGGCGAACGACGCGCTTGAGGCACGCGAGCTCATCAAGTGCCGCGTGCTCGACAACAGTATGCTCACCGCGCGCGAGGCGTGCGACGAGCTCAGCCGCCTCACCCGCTCCGAGCAGGTGCAGGTCATCGGCACGAAATTCGTGCTCTATCGCGAGACGCACGCCAAGCCCAAGGAAAAGCGCATCGCGCTCGTGAAGGATAAGAAGAAAAAGACCGTCTGAACAGGACGATAAAGAGGGATTTTCATTGAAGATCGGAATTTACGGCGGCAGCTTCAACCCGCCGCATCTGGGGCACCAGAACGCCGCCGTCGAGGCGGCGGAGAAGTGCGCGCTGGATAAGCTCCTGCTCATTCCGGCGGGCATCCCGCCGCACAAGGTGATGGAGCAGGGAAGTCCCGCGAACGAGCACCGTCTCGCCATGACGCGGCTCATGGGCGGACAGGCCGCGCTTCAAAGCGGCGTCGAGGTCGAGGTGCTCGACCTCGAGATGGCGCGCGAGGGCAAGAGCTATACCGTCGATACACTCCGCGCCCTGCGTCGGCAGTACCCCAACGACGAGCTGCTGCTCTTTATGGGGACGGATATGTTCTTCTCCTTTGAGAGCTGGCGCGCACCGGAGGAGATCGCAAAGCTCGCGAAAGTTGTTGCTTTCTACCGCAACGCGGATGACACCGCCGCGGCCTTTGCCGCGCAGGCGGAAAGACTCCGTGCGCGCTTCGGCGGCAGCTTTGAAGCGCTCGCGCTCGACCGCGTGATCGAGGTTTCCTCGACCGCGCTGCGCGCGGGCATGGCAAGCGGCACGAGCGAAGCGATGCTCGAGCCGCAGGTCTACGGCTATATCCTGCGCGAGCATTTATACGGAACAAATCTTGATCTCAAGCGTCTAACGGTACAGCAGCTCCGCCCCATCGCGCTGAGCTATCTCAAGGCGAAGCGCTGCGCCCATGTGCTCGGCACGGCGGCGACGGCGGTGAAGCTGGCGGAGAAATACGGCGCGGACGTTCACCGTGCGGAGGTCGCGGGACTGCTGCACGACTGCACGAAAAAGCTCTCGATGCCGGAGCAGCTCGCGCTGTGCGAGAAGTACGGCATCGCGCTCGATGAGCTGGAGAAAAAGGCGCTCAAGCTGCTCCACGCCAAGACCGGCGCGGCGCTCGCGCGGGACATGTTCGGCGTGGACGATGAAATTTACAATGCGATCCTCTGGCACACGACCGGAAAGCCGGACATGACGGTGCTGGAAAAGGTCATCTACCTCGCGGACTTTATCGAGCCGACGCGCGATTTTCCGGGCGTGGACGCGTTGCGGAGGACCGTGTGGGAGGATCTGGACCGCGGGCTTCTGATGGGCCTTGAAATGACGGTCGAGGAAATGGAGGAGATGGGGAACCCCATCCACGTCAACACCCTGGCGGCACGTGATTATCTGAAAGGAAAGACAAATGAAGGGAAAGCGGGAAGCGGACAACAACTTTAACTTCAAATCGGAAAAGCTCGACGAGCTGCGCTCCCGCGTGGACGCGGCCTTCGACGAGCACGGCGACGAGGCGTGGGAGCAGATCAAGGGCATTTTCACCCACCCCAAAAGACTGCTCGTCGCCGCGCTGGCAGCGGTGCTGCTCGTCGGCGTGATCACCGTCGGCGGCTATCTGCTGAAGATACGTGCGCCGGAGCTGCCGAACCGGGACGGCGACACGCAGGATCCCGGTCAGACCGACGTCGATCTGGATTACGGCGACGGTGTGCGTCCGCGCGTGAGCGGCGAGCGGAAAAGCAAGGACTTCTACACGGTCCTTGTGCTCGGCCGCGACACGGGCGGAGGCGGCAACACCGACACGATGCTGCTCGCGAGCTACGACGTGACGAACCAGAAGGCGACGGTCATGTCCATCCCGCGCGACACGATGGTGAACGTCCCATGGGATGTGAAGAAGATCAACTCCGTCTATAACTACTACGGCGGGGGCGATAAGGGCATCAAGGCGCTCTATAAGGAGATCTCCCAGCTCGTCGGCTTCGAGCCGGACTATCAGGTGGTCGTGGAGTGGGAGGCCGTCGGCGCGATCGTGGAGGCCATCGGCGGCGTGTACTTCGACGTGCCCTACAACATGGACTACCATGACCAATATCAGGATCTTGTCATCGAGCAGGAAAAGGGCTACCGCAAGCTCAACGGCGACGACGCCATGCAGGTCATCCGCTGGCGCAAGAACGACTCCAACAGCCCCTACGGAAACCCGCAGATCGGCGACAGCGGGCGTATGCAGATCCAGCAGGATTTCCTCAAGGCAGTCATCAAGCAGCTTCTGCAGCTCAAGAACATGGCCAACCCCGGTAAGCTCGCCGAGGTGTTCCAGGAGAATGTGGAGACTGACCTCTCCTTTGAAAACATCCTCTGGTTCGGCAAGCGGGCGGTGTTCGGCGGCCTTTCGCTGGAGGACGTGAGCTTCATGACCATGCCGTGGACGGGCGTATACGTTTACAGCCGCACGCTCAGCGCCGAGTACGGCAGGACGATGAAGCTCGACTATGTGGTGCCGCAGGCCAACGCGCTGCTGGATCTGGTGAACGATTCCCTCAGTCCGTTCACGGAAAAATTCACGCTGCGCGATCTGGATATCATGTCCGTCAACGCGGACGGCTCGCTCGCCTCCTCCACCGGACGGGTGGAGGACAGCAAGGCGGCGGCCGCGCCGCCGGTGTTCGTTGATCCGTACACGGGAAGGATCGCGAACAGCTCGGAGAGCACGGGCGGCGAAACGGAAGAAAACGATCCGCCGGCAGAGGTGACCTCGGGGAGCCTGACGGTCATCGGCGAGGCGACGGGAAACGAATAAATCGGAAAGGGAAAAGAGAATGGTAAACGCAAAGGAAATGGCGCTTGCGGCCGCCAAGGCGCTCGACAGCAAGAAGGGCCGCGACATCAAGGTGCTGGAGATCGACAAGATCACCACGCTGGCGGATTATTTTGTCATCTGCTCCGGCGGCAGCAACACGCAGATCAACGCGCTGTGCGACGAGGTGGAAAAGGAGCTGGATCAGCTCGGCGAGCAGCCCATTCACCGCGAGGGCTATCGCGGCGGCACCTGGGTGCTGCTGGACTACGGCTGCGTGGCGATCCATGTGTTCAACGAGGAGGCCCGCGCGTTCTACGGGCTGGAGCGTCTGTGGAGCGACGGCCACGCGCTGGACCTCACCGGCGTGCTGACGCCGGACGCGGCAAAATAAAAGCGTAATAGAAGCGACTATGGAAATACAGAAGGAGAAAGTCATGAAGTACGATTTCGCAGCCATTGAGAAAAAATGGCAGGACAAGTGGGAGCAGGAAAAGCCCTACGCCGCCGTGACCGGCGACCCGAGACCGAAATTCTACGGGCTCATCGAGTTCCCGTACCCTTCCGCCGCCGGATTGCACGTCGGCCATCCGCGCCCCTTTACGGCAATGGACATCATCTGCCGCAAGAAGCGGATGCAGGGCTACAACGTCCTCAATCCCATCGGCTTTGACGCCTTCGGTCTGCCGACCGAGAACTTTGCCATCAAGAACCATATCCATCCCGCCATCGTCACGCAGCAGAACATCAAGAACTTCACCCGCCAGCTCAAGATGCTCGGCTACGGCTTCGACTGGGACCGTGTGGTGGACACCACCGACCCCAATTACTACAAGTGGACGCAGTGGATCTTCCTGCAGATGTTCAAGCATGACCTGGCCTACAAGACCACCATGCCCGTCAACTGGTGCACGAGCTGCAAGTGCGTGCTGGCAAACGAGGAGGTCGTCGAGGGTGTTTGCGAGCGCTGCGGCAGCGAGGTCATCCGCAAGGAAAAGAGCCAGTGGATGCTGCGCATCACGAAGTACGCCGACCGCCTGATCGACGATCTGGACGATGTGGACTTCATCGAGCGCGTCAAGACCCAGCAGCGCAACTGGATCGGCCGCTCCACCGGTACGGAGGTCACCTTCAAGACCAACACCGAGGACGACATCACCGTCTATACCACCCGTGTGGATACGCTCTTCGGTGTGACCTACACGGTCATCTCTCCCGAGCACCCGCTGCTCAAGAAGTGGCAGCCCCTTATCAAGAACTGGGACGAGGTCGCCGCCTATCAGGAGGCCGCCGCCCGCAAGAGCGACTTCGAGCGCGGCGAGCTCAACAAGGACAAGACCGGCGTGCGCCTCGACGGCATCGAGGTCATCAACCCTGCCAACGGCAAGGTCGTGCCGATGTTCGTCTCCGACTACGTTCTGATGGGCTACGGCACCGGCATCGTCATGGGCGTTCCGGGCCATGACCAGCGCGACTGGGACTTCGCCACCGCGTTCCATATCCCCATCGTCGAGGTGGTTGAGGGCGGCGACATCACCAAGGAGGCCTTCACGCTCAAGGACGATACGGGCATCATGGTCAACTCCGGCTTCCTCAACGGCATGACCGTCAAGGAGGCCATCCCCGCGATGAAGCAGTATGCCATCGAGCAGGGCTGGGGCCATGAGAAGGTCAACTACAAGCTGCGTGACTGGGTGTTCTCCCGCCAGCGCTATTGGGGCGAGCCCATTCCTCTGGTCAACTGCCCGACATGCGGCTGGGTGCCCGTTCCCGAGGAGGAGCTGCCGCTCGTTCTGCCGCAGGTCGAGAGCTACGAACCGACCGACGACGGTGAGAGTCCCATCTCCAAGATGACCGACTGGGTCAACACGAAATGCCCGAAGTGCGGCGGCCCCGCCAAGCGCGAGACCGACACCATGCCGCAGTGGGCGGGCTCGAGCTGGTACTTCCTGCGCTATATGGACCCGCACAACGACAAGGCGCTCGTCTCCCACGAGGCGGAAAATTACTGGGGCCCCGTGGACTGGTACAACGGCGGCATGGAGCATACCACGCTCCACCTGCTCTACTCCCGCTTCTGGCACAAGTTCCTCTATGACATCGGCGTCGTCCACACCAAGGAGCCGTATGCCAAGCGCACGAGCCACGGCATGATCCTCGGCCAGAACCCGCACTACGTCGGCAACGTCTCCACGCAGGAGGAGAAGGACGCTCTCATTGCCAAGTACGGCAATCAGGCGCTGCGTCCGGCGGTGAAGATGTCGAAGTCCCTCGGCAACGTCGTCAATCCCGACGATGTGGTCAAGGCCTACGGCGCGGACACCATGCGTCTTTATATCATGTTCATCGGCGACTTCGAAAAGGTCGCGACCTGGTCCGACGACGCGGTGAAGGGCTGCAAGCGCTTCCTCGACCGCGTGTGGAACCTCGCGGAGATGGCGACGGCGGACAAGACCGTTTCCGAGAAGAACGAGCCCATCATCCACAAGACCATCAAGAAGGTCACGGACGACATCGACACGCTCAAGATGAACACCGCCATCGCCGCGCTCATGACGATGGTCAACGAGTTCTACGCCAACGGCCTCACCCGCGGCGATTTTGAGAAGCTGTTGCTCATGCTCTCACCCTTCGCGCCGCACATGGTCGAGGAGCTGTGGGAGCAGCTCGGCTGCGCCGCTGAGTACGGCAAGATGGCCATGCAGATGCCCTGGCCGGAGTACGACGAGAGCAAGACCGTCGCCGCCCACACCGAGATGGCGGTGCAGGTCAACGGCAAGCTCAAGGGCACCGTCACCGTGGCGATGGACAGTGAGCAGGATGCCGTCGTCGAGGCCGCCCGTCAGGTCGAGAAGATCGCCAAGGCGCTCGACGGGATGCAGATCGTCAAGGTCATTTTCGTCAAGAATAAGCTCATCAACCTGATCGTCAAGCCGCAGTGAGCGAATTTCTGCGAAAAGCTCACTTGCAAAAGCAAATGCAAGTTTGTAAGAGTAAATGCAACAGCAAAGTTCAAAAACTTCGATTCACTCTTACAAATATGGGGAAAATCTCTTTACAATGGCGTAGAATGTGTTAAAATCAATAGCATAAGGCAAGAAATCGGGAAAAAGGCAAAAAACTCCCAGAGGTCCGATTGCCGTTTACTTTTTTGTAAAGGTAAATCGCACCCCTGAAAGTTCTCTGTTCGACATCTGAAACGCAGGGTAATATGTGGGTTATTTCTTCAGCAGCTTCGGAGACAGAACAATGTCATTTGGCTCGATTTCGTGGATATTGAGTTTCGGCAAGATATCATTCCCGTAGATGAAGCTGAACAGTTGGTATGCGGACCGACTGTTCAGCTTTCCTCTTTTATACGAGTTGATATGAGAAAGCATCAGGTCAATATCCTCCTGCTGAAGGTCATCAAAAGATTTGCCTTTCGGCAAAACACGCCGAACCAGTTCGTGGGCTACTTCGACGCCGCCTTTTTGATAAGGGGCACTGGGATTGCAATAGAAAACAAGACTGCGAAGCTCACCGTTTTCATCCTGTTCGATGGGAACCGGATTGCTGAACTCACTGCCACGGTCAGTCAAAATGACAGGAAAGAGTCTACAATAGGTTTCCCGTCCAAACATAGCATAGAGGTCGTTGAACACATCCAAAACAGAACGGGCGGTATTGTGGTCACGCAGGAAAGCAAGAAGCAGATTGCTGTTCTGGAAGAACATAGTCAAAAGGACTTTTCCGCTCTTGTTTCCGATAACAGAGTCCATCTGAACGACAGGAACATCCGGGTTATCCGCAATGAAGCGCATAAAATCTTCGTAAGTGCGGCCTTCATAGCAGTGTCTGTCGATTTTCAGCTTTGGAGTGCTCCGCCTCGGACGCATCCTGATGATGCGGGGACAGTCCATCTTATCAGCGTCAAAAAGGCCAGCGTTCAGATAGTTATAGGCAGTCTTTTCGCTGACCATCAATTCATCTGCATTGCTCATAAAGGCATGGTGGATAGATTGTCCATTCTTGATAAGCGGTGAGACAACTTTATCGATGCGCTCCAGTTCCAGCGGGTCGATTGCCAGCCCTTTCCGGCTTTCGGAGAGCGTCTCCCGATAGGACTGGTCTGCAAGATTCGGCTGATACTCATACTTTCGTAGAGTACACCGCTGCTTGTTCTTGCATCCGCTACAAACGTACGGAGGCTTTTCCAGCTTTGAGCATTTCTGTTCAACAAAATCGGAACAGTTCGCATTGCATTCCTTGCAAAAGCAGCACCGTTTCCCGCCGTTGTAGCAAGTAGAACAGACATGGGTCTTCTTGCAGGTCATACGGTTTTTACAGGCGTTGAAGCCACGACCATAAGAGCCAGTTTCCAAGGAAACCCGATGAAGTCTTACCTCTCGGGATATGGTACTGGGGGCCTTTTCAAGTTCTTCGGCGATTTGGGCAAATGGAATACCCTGATTGATTCTGGCACAGATAGTGCCACGGTCTTGCAATGTGAGGTGCGAGCGTTTGGGCATAGGCGGATTCTCCATTCTATGAGATTCCCCTTACTTCAGACGTCGTCGCACCATTGACCTCACCCCTTTCATGGAAAGGAACACATCCTGCCTGCCACATTGCAAACAGACATTCAGCAGCCCTTCAGAATAGGGTTATTATAACATGCATTTGTTCGATAGAAAAGAACTTTTGGAAGCACACTGTGTGACTGGACATGTGTAGTCATTTTATAAATCAATGCTATATCGGCATAGAAATGAACTGAAAACTTGAAAGTTTAAGTAAAAAGCGATATAATCAAAACAATCGGAAAACGCCGAAAAAGGCGCCTTTTTCCATGGTCTGCGTGTAGCAGACCATGATACCCCTCTGCATAGAGGTGGGAAAGTGCTGCGTCGGCTGGCTGGGTGGTAATTGCCTGCCTCCGAAATGACGCAGCGAAGGCGGGAGACCCGTTTGAAAAGACTTATCGACCTTGAATCATATCCGGTCCAGCTTGTGCTCGACCGACTGCTCCAAGACAAAACCACAAAGCAAAACATTATCTTCGCTACCGATGCCTATTCGGAGAACGGCGAGGATTTCGCGGAAACCTCCTCAATTACGGTGGAGAAGCTGCTGGGTTTCAAGAAAATCAGAATTCAGCCCCGCGTGGAAAAAGCGGCGGACGAACAGCTTGCCCGTACCCGGAAGAAGGCGGAAGTTTTTACGCCGTCTTGGATTATCAACAAAATGAACAATCATTGCGACGAGGAATGGTTCGGCAGACCCAATGTGTTTAACACCGAGGATGGCACCGGCTGGGTCACAAATACCGCCCCTATCGCCTTTGAAGGCAAGACCTCATGGAAAGCCTATGTGGATTCCAAACGCCTTGAAATCACCTGCGGCGAGGCGCCTTATGTGGTCTCCCGCTATGATGCCACCACGGGCGAAATCATCCCCATCGAGGACCGCATCGGCATTCTGGACCGCAAGCTGCGGGTAGTGAATGAGAACGCCGCCGATGACGGAGAATGGCTCAAATGGGTGCTGCGGGCGCTCCAAAGCTCCTATGGCTATGAGTTTCAGGGAGACAACCTGCTGATTGCGAGGGTGAATGTACTGGATACGATGGTCGAGCACTATGAGGCTCGGTTCCAAGCACAGCCGGACATTCGGCTCCTGCGGAAAATGGTCAACATCATCTGCTGGAATTTCTGGCAGATGGACGGGCTGACCGGGACGATACCGTTCAGCCTCCCAAAGCAGCAGGATGAGGAACAAATAACATTCGGCAGCTTCTTCGATGAAGTGGTGGATGAGGTGCAGCTTCCCATCATGCCGATTTGCCGCATTATGGATTGGCGGAAAGAATGCTCCGTATCTTATGACGAAATCAGAGGAGGGAAAGAAAAATGAAGTGGTCATACTGCCTGGGGAATCCACCATACCAGTCGGAGACCGTGGGGCGGCTTTCGGAAACAAATGGGCAGGCCCCTCGGAAAAATGTCTTTCATTATTTCCAGATGGAAGCTGACAAAATCTCAGAGGATGGGTCTATTCTTATATATCCCGGCGGTCGCTGGATTCATCAGTCTGGGAAGGGATTGCAGCAATTCGGTAGGGAACAAATCAACGACCCAACATTATCAGCGATTGAGTTTTACCCTGATGCTCATGAAGTGTTCGGACAAGCAGCAGACCTTCCTGACGGGGTTACGATTGTATTGAAAGAAAGGGACAAAAAGTCAAAAGGGTTTCAATAAAGGACGCTTTCGAGAATGCATCCACAAAAACACCCGAGGAGACCCGGACAGCCTTTGACGAGTTCAAGGAGAAATTTAAGGAGGAAACGGTCAAGGGCATCATCGACATCGCCAAGGAAAAGTATCAGGGGAACATAAAAGCGTCTGATGCGAAAAGCCTTGAAAAAGGATTAAGCGGTCAATTTGAGCGCACGGCGGAAAAGGTATATAACAACTATCAAATCGAGCAGAAAATTGCAGAGAAAGACCGTTTGGAGGCGATGCGCTCCCGTCATGAGACAGGAAAGACCGAGGCGGAAATCGAAGAAGAATTTGAACAGAAAAAGCAGGACTTGCAAGCCAATTTACAGGACCAGCTTTCCAATACCGTAAAGACTTTCATTGAAACATCTACGCAGGATGTTGTTGAGACGGTTGAGAAGAAAATCAAGGAACGGGAAAAGACGGGTATAGAAGATTCCGTCAGGGACCACCTGAGGGGCTTCTCCCGCACGATACCGTCATTCCTGATGGCCTATGGCAATGATACCGTTACGCTGGCAACCTTCGATGCCGTTATCCCGAATCCTGTGTTCCTTGAGGTGACAAGCATCACCCTTGACCAGTTCCGGTTCCTCCGTGACGGCGGTAAATACAAGGACGCTGAGACAGGGGAGGAAAAGGAGTTTGCGGGCAATCTCTTTGACCCGGTCGTATTCGATGACTCTGTGAAGGAATTCCTTCGGCTCAAGAAAAAGTTGGCGGATTACTTTGATGAAAAGAGTATCGAGGACATCTTCGACTATATCCCCCCGCAGAAGACCAACCAAATCTTCACCCCGAAGACAATGGTCAAGAAGATGGTGGATATGCTGGAAAAGGAGAATCCCGGATGCTTCGATGACCCGGACAAGACCTTTATCGACCTCTATATGAAGTCGGGTCTGTACATCACGGAAATCGTCAAGCGCCTGTATCAGAGTGAGCGAATGAAGGAACAGTTCCCTGACCAGAAAGAACGCCTTCGCCATATCTTTGAGAAACAAGTCTATGGATTGGCTCCAACTGAAATCATCTACCACATTGCACTGTCTTACATCCTCGGCTTCAACGAGGACACGAAAGACATCAAACACAACTTCCGACAGCTCGATGCTCTGCCCTATGCAAAGGAAGGGACGCTCCAAGAAAAACTGGACGAGCTGTTCGGATAAAAACGAGAACTCCAGAATCAAATTTAGATTCTGGAGTTCTTCAGTCTGTCGAGGAACCCGGTCTGTACTCAGGAGCAGACTGGGTCTCGAACATATATGAGCGAAAAAACAGCAAAGCGAAAC
>ERZ1106976.902-NODE-902-length-32246-cov-5.553819_pt1 | contig 32246 bp, 27 predicted proteins | sample MGYA00403687_ERZ1106976 | MGnify/ENA primary metagenome ERZ1106976 (study PRJEB35170, sample SAMEA104062446) | human gut metagenome | biome: human gut; feature: human-associated habitat; material: faeces | place: Denmark | collected 2013-02-22 ... | reverse complement strand
GGCGAAAAATCAGCCATAAAAGCAAGTGCAATAAAGACTCCGAGAGTACATTTTTATAAATAAGCTCTGTTTTATATAAATTTCTGAAACATATAACGATTTCAAAATACCCTTACGGGGTATCTTTACAGTAGTCACTATATACCCTTATGGGGTATTTGTCAATACTGTTTTTTCATATCGGAAACAAAAAGATTAGTTACTGTGGACAGAGTAAGCAGCAGTAACACAAAAAAGAGCTCTCACAGAAAATAACCGCCGGTAATATTCTGCCGGTAATTATTTTTCGCGAAAGCTCAAAGATCTATACTCTATGCACTTTTCTTCTGACAAAATAAAAACAGGTGACCTGCATAATGATCGTCAGCATCCAGGATGCAGGATAGGAAATAAACAGAACAGCCAGTGATCTGTGATGCGGGAATATTCCAAATATCCATACGATTCTGGTTCCTACTGTTCCGATCACTGACAGGATCATTGGAACGCCGGAATGTCCCATTCCACGCAGGGCACCCGGAAACAGATCCATAATCCCGCAGAGAAAATAAGGTACGGTAGTGTAAGACAGGATTTCCAGTCCGCAGCGGATCACTTCCGGATCGGCAGTATAAATCTTAAGAATCTCAGAACCGAAGAAATATGCACCGCATCCAAGGGAAAAGGAGGTAACTACGGAAATAATAAGACAGTCGACCAGAACCTTATCCATACGTTTAAATTTATGCACACCATAGTTCTGACTGGTAAAGCTCATACATGCCTGTGTGACAGAGTTCACCGCCACATACAGAAAACCGAAAATATTATTGGCCGCCGTATACCCTGCCATGGCGGTCGATCCAAAGGAGTTAACCGAGGACTGAAGCAGAGCATTTGACAGATTAATGACTGTGCTCTGGATCCCGGCCGGAATCCCAACCTGGAAAATCTGTTTTAAGTAAACAGTATTGATCCTTAATTTTCCAAAATGAAGCTGGTAGCTGGTTTTCGATGTACGCAGACATCTGAGTACCAGAATGCAGGAAATTAACTGGGAGATCACAGTAGCAATGGCTACGCCCGCCACATCCATATGAAACATGATCACGAGGATCAGATTCAGTACTGCATTTACAACACCGGAAATAACCAGAAAGATCAGTGGACGTTTCGTATCTCCTACAGCCCGCAGAATCGCAGCTCCATAATTATAAAGCATAAAAAACGGCATACCCAGAAAATAGATTTTCATATACAGTGCAGACTGTCCGATCACATCATCCGGGGTACCCATCAGTTCCAGAGCCCATCTGGAAAAAATCAGTCCCACAAATGCCATGACGATACCGCTTACCAGTGCAAGAGTTACAGCCGTATGAACGGTATCTGACATTTCCCGGTCTTTTCCTGCCGCATAGAACCGGGCAGCAAGTACATTCGCACCAAGTGAGATACCAATAAACAGATTGGTAAACACATTGATCAGTGCTGTGGTTGAGCCTACGGCTGCAAGTGCCTGACTTCCGCTAAATCTTCCCACCACTATGATATCCACAGCATTAAACATCAGCTGCAGGATTCCGGACAGCATCAGCGGCAGTGAAAAGGAAATCAGCTTGTCCATGATGGTTCCGTTACACATATCTATTTCGTATTTATTTTGTTTCACTTTTATCTTCCACCCTCTATATCCAAATTGATATGGGCTTCTGTAGAAGTCCTTTATATTGCTGTTCAGAAACAGCCATCATTTTTATTCTGCAAGGCTTCCGAAATAATAGAATCCCTTGCAGGTATCCAGTTTTACTTTTACATATTTACCGATCAGATCCTGACATCCCGGGAAATGGACCAGAAGGTTATATTCTGTTCTTCCTGTAAAGATACCTTTTTCTCTGCTTTCTTCCTCTACAAGGATTTCCTGAACAGTTCCCTCGAAACGGGAAGAAGCCTTTCGGCCTTTTTCCTGAACCAGAGCCAGAAGACGGTCAAAACGGTCTTTTACTACATCCTCAGGTACCTGATTCTCCATTTTGGCAGCAGGTGTGCCGCTTCTTTTGGAATAAATAAAGGTAAACGCAGAATCAAAATCGCATTTTTCCACAACGTCCAGAGTATCCTGGAAATCCTCTTCCGTTTCTCCCGGAAAACCTACAATGATATCTGTAGTAAGGGAAATATCCGGTACGGCATTACGGATCTTGTCTACAAGCTCCAGATACTTTTCTTTGTCATAACGGCGGTTCATGATCTTTAAGATTCGGCTGCTTCCGGACTGCATGGGAAGGTGGAGGTGATGGCACACTTTTTTGCTCTCTGCCATTGTCCGGATCAGTTCATCAGACAGATCCTTCGGATGGGAAGTCATGAAACGGATTCTCTTTAATCCTTCAATTGCTTCCACCTGTTTCAGAAGCTGTGCAAAAGTAACCGGATGTTCCAGTGTCTTTCCATAGGAATTAACGTTCTGTCCCAGAAGCATAACTTCCGTTACACCGTCAGCCACCAGACCCTTGATCTCTTCTATGATCGCCTCCGGTTCGCGACTCTTCTCTCTTCCTCTTACATATGGTACAATACAGTAACTGCAGAAATTATTGCAGCCAAACATAATATTGACACCCGTTTTAAAGGAATATTTACGGTCAGAAGGCATACCCTCCACGATTTCATCAGATTCCTTCCAGACATCAATGATCTGTCCCTCCGTATTTAAGCTTCTGTAGAAAAGCTCCGGAAACTTATGGAAGTTATGGGTACCGAAAACCAGATCAACAAAAGAATATTCTTTGTGGATCTTCTCAATTACTTCCGGCTCCTGCATCATGCAGCCAAACAATACAATCTTCAGTTCAGGATTCTTTTTCTTAATACTTTTCAGATGGCCAAGATGACCGTAAATCTTCAGGTTTGCATTCTCCCGGACTGTGCAGGTGTTATAGATGACAACATCTGCATCTTCTTCTCTGGATACTTCTGTATAGCCCATACGTTTCACGATACCGGCCACTGTATCCGTCTGCAGGGAATTCATCTGGCAGCCTGCATTCTGGATAAAGAAAGCTGGCGCCTTTTTATATTTTTCCTTCACAAGCTCTGTACATTTATTGATATATTCTAACTGTATTTTACTTTCCTGTGTATTATTATTCACTATTGATTCCTCATCTTTCTGTTTACAACATTTCGGGGCACTCTTTTTATCATACAGAATCTATGGCTTTATGTCAAACGCTAATCTCTGTTTTTATTACTTTTTATTTTCGGATACAGTTTTTCTTTGACTATGTGACGGATTTATGCGTTTGCCAATATGCCGCTGTTTAGAGAATAAAGATATTCAAGTGGAATCAGACGCAGTTCTTCCATATCGTCCTTGCGGTATTCCGGAATCTCAATTGCCAGAGAGGGCTGGCGGATTACTTCCGCATAAAACTGTTCCGGAGATCCCATCTCAGGTTTTGCTCCGGCTTTTTTGACTCTCGCACCACCTGCAATCCCTTTTTCCAGACGATAGCCGGAACATTTCTGTAAATGCCTTGCCAGTCTGTAATTTTTCTGATTGTAGGCAAAGCCTTTCTCCTGTCTGCAGTAAACGATCTTCCCTCTGGAATAACTGAATGTAAGCAGGCCAAGGCTTGAATATTCCTGAAAAATGCTGATCAGGGCACGAGTCTCATTCTCACTGGCAGGCTCCTGATTCACTCTTTTCCGCTGATAATAATTAGTCGGAAAATTTCTGCGCAGATCAATTCCCCTGGCATTACATTCATACTCTTCCACAGGCCTGTCCTGCATTTTCAGCATCTGTCTGTGGATGGGATTATGTATGGCACCATATCCGTATTCACATATCTCATAGCTGTCAGGATTCAGCATGGGGATCATACAGATACGAACCTTATCCAGAAGTTTACGAACTTCATAACTTTCTCCGATGGTCCAGTTGCTTTCATAGGATCTGCAGTAATCTTTTGCAATGGACAAAAGATATTCCGGGAGATTTCTGTCTCCGCTTTCCACTCCGCTCAGACAGATAATGCAGGTATCACCCTTTCCAATCTCAAGCATGGGGATCATTCTGTCATCATGACTTCTTCCGATCACTCTGAACTGGACAAAATTTCCATATCTCTGTCCGAGTTCCCACAATGCGAAGTATATTTTTTCATAAGTTCCCATCTGTTCTGTTGACATACATTCTTTCCTCCTTTTTGGCAAATGTTCAGCAGCCTGGATCAGATTCCGGATTCTGACCTGTATGGACGGCTGAATGGCTGCCTTATTATTATATATATGAAAAGAGACAGGCCATAAGACCTGTCTCTTAAAAATAATTGGATTATATTTACATTTCTTTTTTACGTCTTCTTATCAGTACGTAACCACCTGCAAGAACAGAAGCTGCAGCAAGAGCCAGCATAGTTCCGATCGGTGATTCATCACCTGTGGATACTGCTGATTTCGCTGTTCCGTTTGTTCCGTCTGCATAGGTTGTCGGAGTTACATCTGTAGTTCCTCCATCTGTAGTTCCGTCGCCGGATCCTGTTCCGTCTCCGTTTGTTCCGTTTGCACCTGGTGTGGTAGTGGCCTGTGTCAGAGGAGCTGCCTTGAACTGATAGGGCAGAACTTCGGAAGCATCTGTTTCCTGCCAGTCATTTCCACTGTATACCTGTTTTGCATATTTAATGTAAATAGTATATGCTTTCTCGGCATCTGTATAAATACCGCTCTTGGCACCAATTTTCCAGGATGTGTTCCAGGTTGACGGGTTAGAAGACATACTCCATCCTACAGGTACCCATCTGACATCACCTTCTCCCGGATTATTGTTCTGTGTACCCGCACCGATTACCTTGAAGTCATAGAAAGTATTCGGATAGAACACAAGTGCTTTCTCAAATCCCTGTACAACACTCTCTTTTACATCGGGTACTACCGGAGTATGAGATGGTGTAGGTATAACAGGACGTTCTTTTGGATCAGGCTGGAACATTACAGAGCCATAATTACTCTTATCCTTATCACTGATCACACATACATAAATATCAACATCATAGTCAGGAAGATCAGTAACTTTTGCTGTTACATTTGTATCAGCCTCAATAGGCGCGCCTACTCTGGAAGTATCGATTGTTGGTGCTTTCTCACCACGTTTTACCCAGTCAATATAATAGGTACCTTTTACATTTGACTGGAACTTAATTTTAACAGTACCACTTCCTGACCATTTGCATTCTTTTCCTGTTACTTTCAGTTTTTCTTCTGCAGGAGTTGGGGTAGGGGACGGTTCTGTTGTACTGACTAAAGTTCCGTCTTCTCCGATTTTAAGGCTGGAATCTCCCTCATATGTAATCTGAGAAAGAACATCTGTCAGTTTCACATCAGTAACAGCGTCATCCAGCTTTACTACTGTTCTTCCGGCGCTAGCCTCCTGAACAGCAACACCAATGGCAGAGCCTGTAACAGCACCGCTTACATTGATCACACCGTCTTTGGCAAGCACAAGGTTACTTGCAGCTTCAAAAGAATTTGTAACTGTATTTCCTGTAACACTTACAGTTCCACGAATATTGACAGTTCCCTCACTGTAAATCGCACCGCCTGCTGCTGCGGAGTTTGCTGTGATAGTACCACCCAGAAGATATACATTTGCACCGGCAGCATTGTTGACCGCACCGCCATTTCCGGTTGTGGTATTTCCTGTCAGAGTTGTACCGTCAATCAATGCATAATTACCACTTGCTACTTCTACAATCGAACCGGTAACGTCATCGCCTGTACCATCAACAGTTAAACTGCCTGAACCGATAGCATTTCCATCTGAATCAGTTACAGAACCGCCTGCCATCTGAAGATTACCACCATTAACAGTAAACATACTCTCAGTAAAGCCGGCTACACGTTTAATTGTAGTATTATCTTCAGCAGCAACCAGCATGATATTCTTCTTTTCAGGGACATTTATTGTATTGTTGACTTCAATGGTTCCTTTTAATTTTACATAAGTAGGTTCACCATTTATCATATCCTCACAGTCCGGTACTGCTGCGAACGCTTCTTCCAAAGAAGTAAAGGACTTTTCGCCAATCACAATCGCAGAACCTGCCTCAGCAGCCTGCTCATCAGTTTCTTCAGCAGCCGGTGCCTCTGTAGGATCAGCTGTTGTTTCGGCAGGAGTTTCAGCCGGATCTTCCGGTGTCTCGGCTGGATCTTCGGCTGGTTCCTCAGGAGTTTCAGCCGGATTTTCAGAAGGTTCTTCTGTATCTGCAGAGTCAAGTTCACCTTCCAGTTCGCCTTCGGCTGATGTCTCAGCAGTAGTATCTGCTGCAAATGTGGCTGTCGGTGCCATTCCTACAGACAGGGCACCTGCCATTAATAATGCAAAAAGTTGTTTTTTTCTCATTGTATGTCCTCCCATAGATGAGTTTTAGTTAAAATCACTACTGACACCATCCGATTTCTTATTCCCCACGAAGCAGTCAGTAATCCCAAATCTGAATTGAAGTATAGCACATCCCTCAGAAAAAATCAATGTGCTGTCTATGGGCGTACCTGTCCGTTTCCATAGATGATATATTTCGTTGTGGTCAGAGCCAGAAGTCCCATAGGTCCCCTCGCATGAAGCTTCTGTGTGCTGATACCGATCTCTGCCCCGAAACCGAATTCAAATCCATCTGTAAAACGTGTGGAGGCATTGACATAAACTGCCGCAGCATCCACTTCATCCAGAAACTTCTGTGCATGTTCATAATTGTTGGTAATAATTGCCTCTGAATGTTTCGTATTATATTTATTGATGTGGGCGATCGCCTCTTCCACAGAAGAAACCACTTTAATAGAAAGAATATAATCCAGATATTCTTTGCCCCAGTCTTCTTCTGTTGCGTGTACAGCTCCCGGGATCAACGCATAAGCCGCTTCATCTGCGCGGATCTCCACATGTTTCTCCTGCAGACGCTTTGCAAGGACTGGAAGCAGGGCATCCTTTACATCTTTATGTACAAGAACAGATTCGCAGGCATTGCAGACGCCTACTCTCTGAGTCTTGGCATTCATGATAATGTCTGCTGCCATCTCAAGGTCTGCGGTTTCATCCACATAAATATGGCAGTTTCCAGTACCGGTCTCAATCACAGGGATGGTGCTCTGCTCCACTACGGCTTTGATCAGGCCTCTGCCGCCTCGCGGGATGAGTACATCCACATACTGGTTCATCTTCATGAATTCTGCTGCTGTCTCTCTGGATGTATCAGAAATCAGCTGGATCGCATCTTCTGTCACGCCCTGTTCATTCAGAGTTTCCCTGATACAGTTTACAATGGCCTCGTTGGAATGGATCGCATCACTTCCACCCTTTAGGATTACTACATTACCGGTCTTAAAACAGAGTGCAAATGCATCCGCAGTTACATTCGGTCTTGCTTCATAGATAATTCCGATCACGCCAAGAGGTACTCTCTTCTGCCCGATCAGCAGTCCGTTTGGGCGTTTTTTCATCCCGGTTACTTCCCCGACAGGATCATCCAGGGCTGCTACCTGGCGCAGGCCCTCTGCCATTCCTTCAATCCTGCTCTCTGTGAGAAGAAGCCTGTCGATCAGCCCCTCAGGCATATGATTCCTTTTTCCGGTTTCCACATCCAGTCTGTTGGCATTGATCAGAGTCTGTGCATCCTTTACCAGTTTGTCTGCTACTGCAAGAAGTACTTCATTCTTTTTGTTTGTAGAAAGATTTCTCATTTCTGTTTCAGCTGCCTTCGCATTCATGCCAAGGCGGTTCAGCATTTCATTCATGTTCAGGTCCCCTTTCAGTCAGTAAGATAGCATATCTCCTCTTCTGTTACTATGATCTGCGGACAGATATCAGTAGGTTCTGTGGGAACCTCCGGCAACATCTGAAAAGAAAATGCAATGGCAACTCTTTCAAGCTGCGGATGTTTCTCAAGATAACGGTCATAGAAGCCACCGCCGTATCCGACTCTGTGGTTTGCTCTGTCAAAAGCCACTCCCGGCATGATCATAAGAGCCTTTGACCAGTTGACGATCTCCCCCGATACAGGCTCAGGAATCCCAAAATATCCGGGTTCCAGCCGGGCAAAGTCTGTCAACTTATAAAATACCATATCCTTTCCCACAACCTTGGGAACTGCAACCTCCTTGCCGGCCTTCCATGCTTCTTTTATAAGATACTCTGTGACAACTTCATGGTTGTAATCTGCATATACCAGAATGCGGTCCGCATTCTTAAATGCAGGAAGTGCGGTCACTTTGTCAGTGATCGTGCGGCTCATTGCCTCTATCTGTTCATCTGTGTGCAGCTTTCTTTCTGCGAAAATCTTCTTTCTAATGTCTTTTTTTGATTCCATATTTTTCACCCAGATTAATGATTGTTCCGTCTTCCTGCTGAACATCCACATTGTCCAGCTGAGCGCGAAGGTTCATGCGAACAGATGCAATATATTCCTTGCGCAGCAGTTCTCTTTCTTTTTTCTCTTCTTCAGTAAGCCCCACACTTTTGGCTTTATGTGCAAGTGCATTAATGCGGTCGATTTTCTCAACTTCCATAGTTCTTCCTCCTGTTTTTTGTCTACGGCAGTCTGTCTGTAAACACAGCCATTTACTCTGTGAATGTCATTTGGCACCGGTAAATTTCCGGTATTATAACAGTCTGTCAATAATATCGATCAGATAAACTTCTTCTTTGGACTGGCTTACAAACAGCGTACCGTACCTGCGTCCCTCTGTGATCTTATGGATAATATGGAAATCGGCTCCGTTTGCGATCACCATATCTACGCCTGCTGCAGAAGCGATCTGTGCTGCTGTCAGCTTAGTAGCCATTCCGCCGGTTCCTACCTTACTTCCAGAAGTACCTTTTCCCATGTTAAGCAGATTATCATCCAGATTTTCTACCACATCAATGAATTTTGCATCAGGATTAGTATTGGGATCATCTGTAAAAAGACCATCAATATCTGATAACAGGATCAGCAGATCTGCCCGTACAAGTGCGGCAACCATTGCAGACAATGTATCATTATCTCCGAATTTCTCCAGATTCTGAAGCTCATAGGTGGAAATGGAGTCATTCTCGTTTACAATGGGAATCACTCCCAGACTGAGCAGTTCATCGAAAGTATTCTGAGCATTCTTTCGGTTAACATTATTAACCATAGTATTTTTGGTCATAAGGATCTGAGCGGAAAGCTGATTATATTCAGAAAAAAGTTTCTGATAAATCATCATCAGTCTGGCCTGTCCTACTGCTGCACATGCCTGTTTTCCTTTCAGTTCTGTGGGTTTCTCATGCATTCCAAGAGCTGCCACACCTGTTGCTATAGCTCCTGAAGAAACCAGTATGACATCTTTTCCCTGATTGCGAAGGTCACTGAGCTCTCTTGCCAGCACTTCCAGTTTGCGAAGGTTCAGTCTTCCTGTCTCCGAATGAGTCAGGGAAGAAGAACCGATCTTAATTACAATACGTTTTTTATCTTTAAGTCGTTCCCGGTAATTCATCTTTTTGTTACTCCATATAAATATATTTTTAGTAACTGTTCAGTGTCTTTACAGTTACGAGACAAAATCCATCAGAAATTGCCTGCAATAACAGAATTTGAAGATCAGCGTGTAATCCCAAGCTCCTCCAGGGCTTTTGCCTGTTTTGTCTCCATGACTGCCGCTTCCCCGGGAGTCATATGGTCATATCCCAGCAGATGCAGCATACTGTGTGCAACCAGAAAACAGAATTCTCTTGTCACACTGTGTCCGTATTCCTCTGCCTGCGCAAATACCTTGTCAACTGAGATCATGATATCTCCAAGAAGAAGTTCGTCTGTATCCAGATCAAAGTAAGATTCATCTTCCTCCACAATATCATATCCTGCCGGTGTCTCAAAAGGAATCATAGGGAAGGATAAAACATCCGTAGGTCTTGCGATATCGCGAAACTCAGTATTAACTCTCTCAATCTCTTCGTTATCTGTAAGTACAAGATTCACCTGTGCATCATAGGGACATTTTTCCATTTCAAGAACCTTGTCAGCTACCTTTACTGCCAGTGTCTCATAGTCGATCCCCAGTTCACGCTCTGTCTCATAATCAATCTGCATGTTCATCGTTCATTTACCCCGTTTCTGCGTCTTGCCGGTCTTTCAGGTTTTTGTTTCTTCTCATAGGCATCATAAGCCTGTACGATCTGCTGTACCAGAGGATGACGGACAACATCCTTGCTGGTAAGCTGGCAGAAGCCAATGTCATCTATTTTTTTCAGTACTTTCATTGCCACGTCAAGTCCGGATGTGGTATCTCTTGGAAGATCTTTCTGTGAGGCATCTCCGGTGATGATAACCTTGGAACCAAATCCGATACGTGTCAGGAACATCTTCATCTGTGCCGGAGTAGTATTCTGTGCTTCATCGAGAATGATAAATGCATTATCCAGTGTACGTCCGCGCATATATGCAAGCGGTGCAACCTCGATCAGGCCGCGCTCCATATTTTTCGCAAAGCTGTCCGCTCCCATGATCTGGTACAGTGCATCATAGAGTGGTCTCAGATAAGGATCTACCTTGCTCTGCAGATCTCCCGGAAGAAATCCCAGCTTCTCACCGGCCTCAATAGCAGGACGTGTCAGGATGATCCTGCTGACCTCCTCATTTCGGAAGGCTGTGACAGCCATTGCCATCGCCAGATAGGTTTTGCCGGTACCGGCAGGACCTACACCGAACACGATCATTTTTTTGCGTATCTGTTCTACATAATCTTTCTGCCCCAGTGTTTTGGGCTTGATAGGTCTGCCCTGTATGGTGTTACAGATAAAATCTTTGTCTATTTCTGTGAGAACTTCGTTTCTCTGCTCCATTGCCAGAGAAAGAGCATAATTGACATTCTGTTTCGTGATCGTGTTGCCTCTTTTTGCAAGTACTGTCAGTTCTTCTATCAGTTTCTTCGCAGAAGCCGCATTCTGTTCATTGCCAAGTATCTTAAGGATTCCGTCTCTGGAGATCACTGTCACATTCAGTGTTCTCTCAATCAGCTTAAGATGCTCATCAAACTGGCCAAATACATTTGCTTCCAGTTCTGCGGGGACTTCTGTGTGTAATTCAATAATATTGCCAGCCATCCTGTGATGTCCTTTCCTGTTGATAAGTTAATAATGGATTATTGCCTCGTTTATGGACGATAATCAAAGTCCGGTTAAAACCAGATGCATCCATTGTAACACCTCCCTGCAACTTTTTAAATACAAATTTTTATGGAATTTTATGTTATCCGGCTTTTTTCGCCTGTCTGTTCGATGATAAGCAGAGTTCCTCCGGTAATGCACAGAGATTCTGTCAGCCTGGTAGTAATATGATTTTCACTGATCTTAATGCCATTTTGAAGCAGCTTCTTTTCATATTGATGAAATCTTCGCACAGCTTCCTTCTCGGCTTCTTTCCTGGTATAGGTTTCTTCTTTTACTGTATAATCAGTAGTTTCGGTCCATCCGATCCATACAGGAAGTATAAAATTTTCTGTGATACGCAGAGGAATTTCCTCTGTGATACGTTTCTGACCTGTATGTAATGCCGGATGCAATCCCAGATACCAGTGCCCAAACCGGAAATACATTTCTTTTTTCTTTTTGCCGGCAGGGATTTCTGTACGGTATTTTAATGGAAATTCCTGATAATAGGAAATTTGTCTGGAAATAAAAATATCCGCATCTGCATGAACGTATTCCTTTCGCAGGACTTCCTGACTGTCATTCATGATATGAAGTTCCCCGGATACCAGAAGTTCCCCTTTTTTGCAGGAATCCCCGGGCTTTTTTACCGGTATGCCCCTTCGGACGATCATATCTGTGATCACTCCGTCCTTGTCTGCGAGCAGATTACAGGGTGAGGTGTTACTGTTGGTTTTTTGGGGGATAATTCCTTCCTGGATATTAAGAATCAGACGGGTTCCTTCTATTCTGGCAGATACCCAGGTAATCTCCGGAAAATTTTTCCGTACAGCTGCTGCAACTTCTGAACAGTTGATCTTTTTTTTGGACATTCCATGGTTTATATCCTGCGTATCCAGAAAATCGAGGATTTCTCCGGTACTGTTTCTGACATTTCCTTCAATATGGATATTCCAGATTCTCCCTGTCAAAAAAAATATCAGGATGCCTCCCAGAATCATGCCTGTAAAAAAAGCCTTTCTTTTTTTATTCCTTAAAAAAAAGAAGGGCATTCCCCGTTTCTGTATGATCTGAATATGTACACCTGTTTTATTCCGGAGAGGTCTCAGGCGAAAGAAATCAGCGGCCTGCATTTGTGCCATAAGCTGGCCGTCCTCTCTGTACCGGATCTTTTCCATATAAACTTTTCTGCTTTTGCAGAGATTCAGAAAGCGTTCCAGATTTTCTCCTCTTACAAGGATGATCACATAACCATATATTAATTTCAAAAATTTCAACATTCGCTGTCACCCGCTTTTATATCATAAATACTTCCCGTCACTTTCATTGCACTGGAATTGTACCAGCGGATTTCAAGATTTTTCCCGGATATGGTCACTTTTCCGCAAAAAGACTGTATCACAATTTCAGAAGGTGTATATTTAAAAACAGATTTATAATTTTCGATAACAGCTTCCGTCTGACCGGTCAGTGTGACGATCGTTTCATTATATGCCAGATCAGGCGGAAGTTCTAATGCCAGCACCATCCGGTTTTTCCATTGTCCTGCTTTTTTCATAAAAAAAGCTCCCCCGGCTTTTACTATCAGTCTATGCCGGAAGAACTTTCTTTAAAACACGTTTCAGCAGCAATCATCGAAACAAAACCATAGAAAACCACAGAATTGTATTTCCACCCAGATTATATTCCATAGATTCACGCTCTACAATCTCATTTACTACTACACCATGACTTTCCAGACATGGATGCATCCGGTCAGGATATCTGCATGGTTTTCCCTCTTTATAGGCACATTTTTCACAGATATCACAGGATTCTGTAGACAGGATATAAGTTTCATACCCTTCTTTATTCAGATATTTTCCCACCTCTGTAGTCAGATCCTCGTGTGCCCGTCTTGTAGAAAGCATTTCTTCCATGTTCATGATATCCGAAACTTCCGCTACACTGGAAAAGAAAACAGCCTGAGGATAACTTTTTATTTTTTTTTCACATTCCTGCAGGGTTCCTACTGCGGGGGGACAGGCCCAGGTAGAATCATAACGTTCGCATTCTTCTTGGCAGATCGTGCGCACGCGTTCCTGAATTGTAATATCTTTTGTGTCCAGTATGCGGTATTCAAAAATCGGGTACTGTGAAATAAATTCTTCAAATTTTTCTGTGTTCATAGTTTTCTTCTTTCTTTTGGGCTTGTTGGTACATTCGTTTATTTATGATAGGGTTCGTGATTCATAATGCGGTAGCTTCTGTATATCTGTTCCAAAAGGATCATCTGCATCAGCTGATGCGGAAAAGTCATTCTGGAAAAGCTGAGCTTATAATCTGCACGTTTCAGAACACTCTCACTCAGTCCTAAGGAACCTCCGATCACAAATGCAATGGAACTGATACCGGAAACTCCCAGTTTCTCAATTTTTTGAGAGAGTTCTACAGAATCCGGCGTTTTTCCGTCAATTGCCAGTGCGATGACATAATCCTGTTCGCGTATATGTTTCATCAGACGTTCGCCTTCTGTATTTTTAATCTGTGTGTTCAGTGCTTCTGACGCTTTATCCGGTGTTTTTTCATCTGCTACCTGACAGAAAGTCAGCTTGCAGTATCTGCTCAGCCGTTTGGCATATTCTGCGATTCCGTCACACAGATATTTTTCTTTGATCTTTCCAACTGTAACAATACGGATTTCCATGATCTTCTTCCTTCTATTTTAATAAAATCAGCGATAAAATCACAGTATTTTTAGTACTGCAGATAATATTCCATAGCAGTCATTTTACTGGTCTTGCCATTTGCTGCAACAAGAATAACATTCAGCCTATGGTAACCCACAGGCATGGAGATTGGCTGTTCATAAACAGTACTGTTAAGATCCGGTTCAGAATCAAATGCATAATATGCTTTACATCCATCCGGGACAGTGATCTTAATCTCTGTTTTTTTATTGTAATCCCCTGATTTAGGTGTTACCTTAGGGGCTTTCGGTGCATTTAAAACAATCACATACTTTCTGCTGATCACATCACTTTCGATGTTTTTATCATTTACACCAAAGGCTTTTAATTCAGTTGTGCCTTCCCTCAGAATAATAGGTTCTGTATATACTTTACTCTTTCTGGTAGGTGTGCTTCCATCTAATGTGTAATAAATCTTTTGGCAGTTACCTTCCAGTTTCAGAGTCTGCGTTGTAGTATAGGTTCCGGGTGCAGGATTTGATACAGGTGTTTCGCAGATATATTCTGCGCAGGCATTCTGCACCTCTCTGTCAGCAGATTTCAGGATCAGTCTGACTTCGTTGGTCTTTCCCTCCTGTGTAAGAAGCTTCACATACTCTTTATATATTCCTGTTCCCGCAGTTTTGTTCTGGATAAACGGGCGCAAAACAAGAAGTGCAGATCGTTTATCGCCTGATTTCTCCATACTTTTGGCCAGAAGAAGATTGGCGGCTTCATTTTTGGGATTTTTATCCAGAGCATTTTCTGCAATCCGCTGTGCTTCTTCATAGTTTTGCTGTGCATATTGTTTTTTTGCCCTGGAATATAAGGCAGAAAAAGTATTTAACTGCCGATAACAAAAGAACCCCAGCAGTGTCGCCGCACACAGAAGCAGACATAGAAGCTGTTTTCTGCTGAATTTCAGCTTTCTTCTTTTTGGATGTTTGAAATATTTTATAATTTCTGTTTTCTGTTTTTTTTCGGATGGGCGGTTCTGCTGCTCCTTTTTCATCAGAGTTTCCACTGTGCTGAATTCTCTTACCCAGGGTATCTCCGCAAGGCAGTAGGGGCAGTACAGAGAGCCTTTTTCCACCTCTTTATGACATTTAGGACATTTCATAGACAGTCCTCACTTACTGATTTTCCAGATAATTCTGAAACTCCTCCATAGACATAAGAACTTTTCTCGGTTTTGTTCCCTCTTCCGGTCCCACTACACCTGCGTCGCAGAGCTGATCCATGATTCTTGCCGCTCTGTTGAAACCAATCTTAAACATTCTCTGCAGCATACCAATAGAAGCTTTCTCTTTCTCTATGATAAACTTACCTGCTTCTTCAAAATGGATGTCCCTTTCATCTCCGGACATACCTGTTGTTACAGGAGAATTTACCTGCTGCTCGATCTGTTGGTTATACTGGACACCCGGATTTTTATCTGCAAGAAATTCAACCACAGCACTTACCTCATCATCAGATACAAATGCACCCTGAAGTCTTGCAGGCTTCTGATATCCCTGAGGATAAAAGAGCATATCACCTTTTCCAAGAAGCTTCTCGGCTCCGTTCATATCCAGAATTGTCCTGGAATCCACACCGGAAGATACAGAGAAAGCAATTCTGGAAGGCATATTCGCCTTGATCAGACCGGTGATAACATTTACAGACGGTCTCTGTGTGGCAATGATCAGATGGATACCTGCCGCACGTGCAAGCTGGGCCAGGCGACAGATAGCATCCTCCACCTCTCCGGGCGCAACCATCATAAGGTCTGCAAGCTCATCCACGATGATCACGATCTGCGGCATTTTCACAGGTTCTTCTTCAGTTCCTGCCGCCTTGATCTGCTCTGCTTTTCTATTATATTCATCCAGATTACGGACACCGTACTCCGCAAATGTATTGTAACGGTTTGTCATCTCCTGTACTGCCCAGTTTAATGCGCCTGCTGCTTTCTTCGGATCTGTCACAACCGGAATAAACAAATGTGGAATTCCGTTATACACACTGAGCTCTACTACTTTAGGATCGATCATGATAAGCTTTACTTCATCCGGATTTGCCTTGTACAGGATACTGATGATAAGTGTATTGATACATACTGATTTACCTGAACCGGTTGCACCTGCGATGAGAAGATGTGGCATTTTGGCAATATCCGCAACTACAGTCTTACCTGCAATATCCTTTCCTACTGCAAAAGAAAGTTTGGATTTTGCCTTCTGAAATTCTTCTGACTGGAGCAGATCTCTGAGCATAACCGTACTGTTCTCTTTATTGGGAACCTCAATGCCCACTGCTGCTTTGCCGGGGATCGGTGCTTCAATACGGATATCAGGAGTGGCAAGATTCAGTTTGATGTCATCTGCAAGACCTACAATTTTGCTGACCTTCACTCCCATCTCGGGCTGAAGTTCATAACGGGTAACTGTTGGTCCGCAGCTCACATTAGTGACAGTCACGTTCACGCCGAAATTGTGAAGTACTTCCTGGAGTTTTTTTGCAGTCTTACGCAGATAGGCATCAGAATCCCCCTGAGCTTTGCTGCTTCCTTTCTTCAGCAGATTTAAGGCTGGAAATTTATATTCTTTTTTTACGGCTGCTTCCTGTCGGGTGATCTCATGCTGAATGTTTACAATTCCGCTCTGTATCTCCTTTTCAGAAGATTTGGGGTTTTTCGAAGGCGGCCGCACTGCCTTCTCATCCTGAAAAGGGGGCAGATCTTCCTCCGGTTCTGAAACCACAGATTTCTTCCGGTCAGTGACAGCATCTTCAAATGGAAGGTCTTCCTGCTGTTGTGATTCATTATCTGCCTCGTATGTATCCGGGGATGTATCCGCTCTGTGAATCTCAAAATTCATCGGAGCATCGATGTATGGTTTATTATCCGCATCATCAGAGGATTTAATCCCTGTGTTCTCGGTATTCTCCGCAGCTTCGGCTGTTTCTGCTGCTGCTTTATCTGTATCTGCTGCTTTTTTCAGAAGTTTCCCCTTTTTCTTTGGCTTCTGTTCAGAATAGCCTGTCAGCTTGGTTCCTTCCAGAAAGCCGCCTTTTTTCATTTTTTTTGCTTCCGAAGGATCCATGAGAAAGTCATCATCTGAAAATTCATCATCGCCAATTTCTTCCTCCAGTCTGCGGACTCTTTCTTCACGCCGCTGTTCTCTTATAAGCTGACGTTCTCTGGCACGTTCTTCTCTATATCGCTTACGTTCAGGCTGCCCCTGCATATAGCGCATATGTCTGTCTTTTACAAAATCACACACCTTTATAACCAGCCGCGTTACAAAATCAAGCAGAGAGCGCTGTGTGATAATGATCATACATACAACAAATGCCAGTATAATGATCACATATCCGCCGATAGTTCCAAAAGCAGATGTGACAGAAATACAGATCGCTCCTCCGATCAGACCACCGCCTGTTTTATAATCTGCGCTTAAAGCATAATAATCCAGCAAAGTTGTACTCTGCATATATCCATCTGTGAGAAGCTGCGCTGCCCCACACAGAAACAGAAACATCACAAACGCCGCTGCAAGTTTCTTATATGCCAGCCGGTTTGTTTTATTGATCAGAATAAATGCTGATTCAAGGAAAAATACGATTGGAAACAGATATGCCATCAGTCCCATCAGTCCGAAACAGAAATTACTGATCGCATCTCCCACAAAACCACCTGCTCCAAAATTGCTTGCCATCAGGATTACACATGCGGCCAAAATCACAAATAATATGATTTCTGTCTGAAATCTGCCGACTTCCTGTTCCATTGCTGTCTTCTTTTTTGTATTTCTTCCCGAATGCCCGGTATTCTTACTCTTTGATGCTGCCATTCTAAGGCTCCCCTCCTTGATCTTCTCGTAAATATCTTCCCTTTACAGGGCAAAATTTAATGCCAGTGTAATAATACCGACTATAAATGAATAATATGCAAAATAGCGTAATTTTATATTCTGAGTCATGGCTATTGTATTTCGGATAACAAGACATCCCGCAAAACCGGCGATGATCATTGCAAATACATATGTAAACCCAAGTCCTGCTGTCATTTCAGAAGCACCAAAATTTCCGATTTCCGTAAAAAAAGCACCTATGATAGCAGGCAGACTCATAAAAACAGAAAAACGAACCGCAAATTTGCGGTTATATCCGCATAACAGTGCAGCACATAACGTAAATCCCATTCTGGAAATCCCCGGAAAGACAGCAATCCCCTGACAAATTCCAATCCACATGGCGCTGTCATAAGAAGCCTCTCTCGGTCCCTTTTTTCCACCGGATTTATTCAGATCTGTTACCAGAAGAAATACGCCTGTAAGTAAAAATCCGATTCCCGGAACAATCTGAGAGTCTGCGGCCAGAAGAGCCAGCCGTTTTCCTGTAAGTCCCAGAAGTGCTGTTGGAATCATGGAAATCACAAGAAGTGCACCTGTTTTCCGATATGTTCCGGTGACTATTCTGGCATAGCCCAAACTTTCCCCTGTCTTCTTGTTATGGATATATAGATTCAGATTACCGATCATATCCATAAACATCCCCAGAAGTCCCAGTCCGATTTTTTTTAAATCTTTGCGGAACAAAAATATAATTGCTGCCGCACTTCCAAGATGGAGCATCGTTTCTGACAGCAATCCGGTTTCGTGGCCGATTCCCATATATTGTTCCAATATGCATAAATGTCCCAGGCTGCTGACAGGAAGAAATTCCGTCACAGCCTGAATGACAGCCAAAAATATCAAATATACAACGATCATAGAACTGATTCCTTTTTGTTTCTCCAAAATTATGGTTTATTATAGCACACTCAGAAAGGCTTTACAATAAAAAGCCCCCTGACTGTCATGTTCACAACGTAGCCAAAATTCATTCATTTTCCTGCTGCTTTTTTTCTTTTTCATGTGCCAGCAGTTCCTGTACCGATTTATGTGCAATCCGGAATTCTTTTTCAAAATAAGCATTGATCTCTGCACCGTATAACAGAAGATTCATACAGATATACAACCATACCATGACCATGATGATCGTCGCAAGGTTTCCGTACATATTACTGAATCCCGGAAAAATCTCAAAATAAAAAGAGAATCCGTATGAAAATATCGACCATGCAACTGCTATGATCAAGGCTCCGGGAATCTGGCTTTTGAATGTGGCTTTTCTGTTCGGAAGAACCTTATACAACATAAGAAAAACCAGAAACAACACACCAAATACCAACAGTGCTCTTGCCCCCAGTATTTTTCCCAGAACTCTTCCAAGAAAAGGAATATATCTTGATACAACTTTCTGTATTTCGTTTCCGAGTACAAGCATAAGCAGAGACACGATTACCGCAATCACCAGTGATAAAGTATAGAATACTGCATAAATTCTGGTTAACAGCCAGTTACGGGTTTCTTTTACGTGATAAATGGTATTTAATCCATTGATGATAGACTGCATTCCTTTTCCGGCAGACCACAGTGCCACAATTGCTGACAAAGGGACAATTGCAGTACTTCTTTTGTATACATCTACCACGATCCCCAGAACAAAACTCTGCAGATTCTCCGGAATAAAAGCAACGATCGCATCCCTGACTACATTATAGGTCAGAGGTGTATACCGTACCAGTGTAGTCAGAAACAGAATACAGGGAATAAAAGACATGATCAGAAAATACGCTGCCTGTGTCGCATAAGCTCCTACGTGATCTCCGGATACACGTTCCATAAACCCGAATAAAAGCCCTGTAACAGACCGGGTTTTATTTTTCTTTTTCATATATGTCTCCATTCTGTTATTTTACAGCAGTCATTTCTGATAATGCATTTATGGTGATTGCTGTAATTATAAAGATAACTGTTTCGAATATCTCTGTTTACTATCATACCATGAAACTGCCGTTATGACAAACATGAATTATGGATAATAAAATCCGGTTCTTTTCATGCTGGAATGCTGTAGATATGAAAAAAACCGGATCAATATGTAATTAGTTTTATGGTCAGATTTTTACTTTCTGATGTAGAAATGATAAGCAGTCACAGAATCATACTGTTCACCTGCATTAAGAATCGGGGAGTGGAAATCTTCAACATTGACCGCATTCGGTTCAACCTGCGTTTCCAGACAGAAAGCATCCCGCTTATTGTAAGTATGACCATTTTTACCATGTTCATTTTCGACAAAATTTGCTGCGTAAAACTGTACACATGGACAGTCGGAAGTGACATCCATGGCAATTCCGGTTTTATCACTGTATGCGGTTGCGATCAGTCTTCTGTTTCCTTTTGCATAATTGTCTGTCACATAATTGTGGTCATATCCGCCTGTGAATTTCAGCTGGTCAAATTCTGCTTCAATATCCTGCCCGATCTTTTTGGCAGTTCTGAAATCCATGGGAGTCCCTGCAACTTCCCCATACACTCCTGTAGGAATGGAATGACTGTCGGCTACAGGTGTATAATATTTTGCATGGATTGTAAGATACTGATCCATGGCGGTTCCGCTTCCCTCACCATTCAGATTGAAATAAGAATGATTTGTCATATTGGCAACTGTCGGTTCATCGCAGATTCCCTGATAATGGATCCTCAGTTCGTTGTCTTCCGTAAACTCATATTTTACAGACACATCAAATTCTCCCGGGAAACCATTCTCGCCATCCGGACTTATACGGTTAAATATAACACTGTTTTTATCATCGGAAATCTCAGCCACTTTCCAGAGCTTTTTTTCAAATCCGTCAGGACCGCTGTGAAGATTATTGTCATTCTCATTCTGAGCAAGAACTACTTCTTTGCCATTGACAGAGAATTTCGCACCGCCGATGCGGTTTCCGTTTCTGCCGATGGTTGAACCGAAAAAGCATCCATTTACTTCATAAGATGCCAGATCATCATATCCAAGTACTACGTCTGTTAAAGTACCATCTTTATCAGGTACGCAGACCTTAACCAGGATTGCTCCAAAATCTGTCACTTCCGCATATGCCCCGGATTTGTTTTCCAGATGAAAAATTTTTACTGTTTCCCCAGTCTGTAATATGCCGAACTTTCTTTCAGAAACACTCATTGTTTCCAACCTCCCGTATCATAAAATAATATTAAATCCAAAAGATAATAAAAAAGAGCCTCTCTACGGCTCATTTTTACAGTTCCCGAAATGCCGTTCCCTTCCCATTGACGCCTAGCCGCAGCTAGGTGGGTATCCTCAACAGACCTTCTGTCTTCCGCTGCATAATGACGGCCTGACATCCGGCCTGCGATGTTGGGTTCCCGTTAAAGTCGATGTAGGTTCAAAAAAAGAAGGGGCCTCGTACATTTCAGGATATTCACTGCTTTTAACTGATTTTTATTATACTCCAGTATATGTTCTTTTTCAACATAAAATGTAGAATTAATTATATTTTTTTATAATATGGAGATTATCGGATTCCAAGGATATCTTTTACTGCCTTTGGCATATCCGGCGCATCTACCACCCGGTTATGAAGTACCGGTGCTGTGCGGATCGTCTCAACTGCCTGTGGAAGTTTCACTCCGGAAAGCGCACTCAGTTCATCAGCCAGTGCAAAATCATCCTTACCGTCTGTATCTGCTCCAAGTGCTTCCATTACACTTCTTGTAAATTTATATGGACTTGCTGTGGATGCAATGACAGTTGGTGTGGTATCATTGGTATCTTTTACATATTTGTCATAAACACCTGCTGCAACTGCAGTATGGGTATCTATCACATAATGACTGTCTTTGAAGATTTCTGCGATTGTTTTTGCTGTTTCGTCTTCTGTACAGTAATTGCCATAGAAGTCTGCAAGCTGTGCCTTCATGTCTTCTGTGATGGTATACTCGCCGCCTGCAGTAAGAGACTGCATCAGCTCTGCACATTTTTTTGCATCACCGCCTGCGATACGGTAGATCAGACGTTCCAGATTGCTGGAGATCAGAATATCCATGGACGGTGAGGTTGTAAGGATAAAGTCACGCTTTCTGTCATAAGTTCCTGTGCGGAAGAAATCATACAGAACCTTGTTATCATTGGAGGCACAGATAAGTTTGTGAACCGGAAGTCCCATCTGTTTTGCATAATAAGCAGCCAGGATATTTCCAAAGTTTCCGGTAGGTACTACCACATTGATCTCCTGACCGTCTTTGATCTTGCCCTGACGTACAAGTGATGCATATGCATATACATAATAAACAATCTGCGGTACCAGACGTCCAATATTGATAGAGTTCGCAGATGAGAACTGATATCCTGCAGCATCAAGTTCTGCTTCCAGTTCCTTATCATTGAACATTTTCTTTACGGCAGTCTGTGCATCGTCAAAGTTTCCGGTAATTCCCACAACATATGTATTGTTGCCTTTCTGAGTTACCATCTGTTTCTCCTGGATAGGACTTACACCATGTTTCGGATAGAAAACGATGATCTTGGTTCCCGGAACATCTGCAAATCCGGCCATTGCCGCTTTACCTGTATCTCCGGAAGTAGCGGTAAGAATAACAATCTCATTTTTTACCTGATTCTTCTTAGCAGCTGTAGTCATAAGATGTGGAAGAATTGATAATGCCATATCCTTAAACGCAATGGTCGCACCATGATACAGCTCAAGGAAATAAGCTCCGTCTGCTTCATGAAGCGGTGCAATCTCTTTTGTATCAAATTTTTCATCATAGGCATTGTTGATGCAGTTCTTTAATTCTTCTTCTGTAAAATCAGTAAGGAAACATTTCATTACTTCATATGCTGTCTCCTGATAGCTCATCTTTGCCAGCTCATCCATTGGGACATCCAGCTTCGGAATCTCTGTCGGCACAAATAAGCCGCCATCCTCAGAAAGCCCCTTTAAAATAGCCATAGAAGCTGTTACGGTTTCTTCTTTTCCTCTTGTGCTTTTGTATAATACCTGCATGATATTTCCTGCCTTTCCAAAGTTATTCGTAACTGTTCAGTATATTGGCAGTAATAATAAACCGCTGAACAGTTACAGTTATTCATTTCGCCAATTGAGCACATTATAGCATATACTTTAGCAAAATACTATCCTAAATTATTTCTCTTTTTTCTGTCTTTTTATGATTGATTACTATAAATCAAAAATATGGACATATTCTTTTGTTCCCGAAGAATATGTCCATATTTTGAGCAGTATTACCGCAATCCTGTTAAATGAGTTATATGAAGAGTATCGTTTATTACGATCCTGTGGAACTTTCTGCTGAATCCGGATAGGTATAAAATTCATGTACGCCGTATTTAAACAGCCTTTTCAGATCTTTCTCAAACCAGGAGACATTCTGGCTTTCAGCTTCAGATTTCTGGATAAAAAACAGTGCTCCTTCTGAATAATCCACACCTTCAAGAGCCTGTCTGACGGCTTCTCTTGTCTCATCTGTAACAGTTACTTCATTGATACGTCCGTCATAAGTCGGCGAAAACTGCGGAACACCATTGGTATTCTGCCATACCACTTCTGTGACTGTATCGGGAAATTCCTTATTCTTTATACGGTTCATGATCACATTGGCAACCAGAATGCGTCCCTTGACATCCTCAGTACCTGCTTCAGCTTCTACAATATGAAGCAATGTATCATAGTCCTCATCCGACATCATCCGGGCACTCTCTGCAAGAGCCGCTGTCCTTGCATCTAACTCATTGATGCTGCTCTCCATAGAAGAGCTGACATCGAATTCTGCCATATTATCTTCAATAACTTTAATTCTCTGACCGACCATTACCTGTTCACAGGAAGTTCCGATACGTGTGACTGATTTTTTGGGAGAAGCTGTATCATTCATTCCGGATACTACTCCTGCAATTCCTGTTGGCAGTACATCTGTTTCGTCAGCATCAGAGGAAAAAGTTTTCTCCCTATTTTCAGAAGCTGCATATACTTTGTTTTTTCCATTAAAATCTGCTATTCTGCCGCCTGCTGCAAACGCAATCGCCGTACAGGTACACACTGTAACCAGTATCAGACTCCGCGCCGGATTGCCGGACTGTTTTGACTCTTTTTTCTGAACTTTCATACTTATCATTCCTTGAGTTTTTTTAATTACAGGTTTTATGGTTGTAACATTTCTGTAACTTATAAGAAAATTATATTTAATATAATTGATTTTGTCAAGCTTTTTTCATATTTTTGTAACATTTTGGCTTGCAAAAAAGAAAAAAGGAAGGTTCCATCAATGAAATCTCCCTTTAATATATGCTTCATTTTTCTCAATTATTACATTTATTTTTTTCGCCGCAGATCAGGAACATAGGGGTTGGATTATAAAACTCATCTTTCTTTGTATAAATTCTGCTGCTGATACCCAGATCAATGGAGAATCTGTTGATACCCAGTTTTCCCAGTGTCTCCAGATCCCAGGCAGGGCGTACATAGGAACTGATAGGAAGCTGACGTTTAATTTCCTCGCATTCCTGCATCATGGCATCGCCTACTGTAAAATGAGCATGATTGGCAGGCAGATCAGCAGTATCTGAGAAATCATCTGCACCATAATTGGCATCTGCGTTGATCAGGATTCCTCCCGTTTTCAGCACACGAATCCATTCTTTATATGCTCTTGCTGCATCCGGAAGTGTCCAGGTAAGATTTCTGGACACGATCACATCAAAGGTACCATCAGGAAAATCCGGATTTTCCGCATCCATTACTTCAAACGTACAGGAGGCGTTCTCTTCTTTTGCCAGTTCCCTGGAATGAATGATCATATCCGGTGTCAGATCGATTCCTGTAACTTCATGTCCCAGTTTTGCTAAAAGAATGGAAAAGAAGCCTGCACCGCATCCCACATCCAGAATCCTTAATTTTCCATCAGGAAGAAAAGTCCCGATCTCTTTCAGCCATTTATCAGCCATATCACTGTGAAGCTCAGCTCTTCTCTGTTCCATAAAACTGTCGCTTCTTTTCGCCCAGTAATTTGTGATCTTTTCCTTGCGTTCATCCTTTCTTCTGCTGAAACTGCCATATGCGATCATCGGACCATCCTTAATAACCTGAAGACTTCCCGCCTGATATAGAACCACTCCATTTAAATCGGATAAACTTGTCTCCAGAATATTTCCCTCATAATCCTTAACACAGCCAAGATACTCTCCAACCTTAATGATATCTCCCGGTTTTTTGGCAGGATACCACAGCCCGGATACACTGGCAGACTGATAACGCACATCTTCAATTTCCATGGGATAATAATTACTGTAACTTCTCATGCCATCGTAAACACCCAGCGCACACAGAATATTACGCACATCTTTTCTTGTAGAATGAACCTCCTCCGGACTCCAGCCTCCCATCTGGCCACGTTCGATCAGAACACTGGGAATGCCACATGCGGCAGCATAATTGTAAGAACCACCGGATGCCACATTAGACTTTACCATATAGGGAACATCTGCCTGCTCTGCCATCTTCCTTGACATCTGAACCACATCTTCATCTGCACATCCGGCATAGTAAATATAAGGCGTAAGCTGCTCATAATCATCCCCGCTGTGAAGATCAATATAATAATCTGCTGCACTGTGAAGCTTCTGAACCACCTCATACGCCAGACGGTCCATCCTGGTTCCCTGCGGATTCCCCGGAAATACACGATTCAGATTCTTCTCATCCTCCGGGCAGACACTGCCGCTCCTCTCCTCAAATTCCTTCCTGCACACAGTCTTGACCAAAATCACTCTTCCATGGATCTTCTCCGGTTTCAGCTTATCCGCAAGCTCAACAGTAGCCTGGATTCCCACATATTCTCCTCCGTGGACCGCAGCAGTGATCAGAACTGTCTTTCCGGGATGAGAACCGCAGATTACTGTATAAGGAAGCGAAAACTCACCTCCGCCCAGTCTCAGAAATCCACTCTTTTTCATACCCGGAGCAGTACACAACGCAGCATCCTCCAAATCTCTTTCCCTGTCATATCTGCTATCAGAATCATCCGTTCCGTCATTCTCGGACCAGATATCTTTCTCTTTCTTCACAGCGCTGATCATAAACATCGGCGTAGAATGATAATTCAGCTTCTCTTCCTGACTCCACACCCGCTGCCAGATCCCGGTATCCACTGCCACAGATTCAAACCCGTTCTCCTTCAGAAACTTCCTGTCCCAGGACGGTCTGTTGATAGAAGAAAGAGGCATCTGCAGTGCAATCTTCTCCATTCTGTCAATATCCGTACAGAGGTAATGATCATCCAGATGCTCACTCTCCACACTCTTTCGGTCTTCCTCATAAGACAGGCGTTTCTCCTCATCATAAAGATAACCGTACCAGTTTGCATCGAAATTAAGAAGCTTTCCGCCCGGTTTCAGTACACGACACCACTCTTCATAAGCTCTCTTAGGATCCTTCAGATTCCATGTCAGATTCCTGCTGATCACAACATCAAACACATCATCCTCAAATTCCAGATTCTGAGCATCCATCTTATAAAAAGAAATCCGCTCACAAAGATTACCGGCATTCCTCTTCGCAGTATCCAACATCTCCTGTGTATAATCAACAGCAGTCACCTTATATCCCGCCTCAGCCAGAATAACAGGAAAAAATCCAGGTCCTGTTCCGATATCCAAAATCTTAATCTCATCCTTCGCTTTCTCCGGGAACTGCCCTTTCAACACCTCAAGCCATGCCCCCTTCTGCATCCCATTCAATTCCTTATGATTAACTTCAGAATACCCCTCAGCCCGGGTAGTCCAGTAACTCTCAATCTCCGATAATAAATCCTTCACCTTATGCCAACCTCCATGCACGCAATTTATAATCATATATAGCCAAAATTATATCAAATCCCTCCCCTTTCCAACAAGCCCTCCCGGGGGATATATTTCACATCTCAATTCATTTTTGCATAAACAAAGTCCTTCTTAAAACTTTTTCACACTCCGCCTTGTATTTATATCTTAACCAAAACCAGCGAAGCAGGCGTATAGTTGTACCGGATGCATTTGCAGGCATCTTAGAGATTCTTAGTCCTCGGAAATCTGCGTTATGAGACGAAAAGTCCCTTGTCTGAGCGACAGCGAGTAATTCCGGACTTTTCGTCTCATGCTTTTAGCGGATTTTCGAGGGCTTAGAATCTCTTAGATGCCGAAACCGTATCCGGTACAACTATACGCCTGCTTCGCGTCCCTTTTTTAAACAAATAAAGCTGCCATACCCCAAAAAGAGGATATGACAGCTATATATTTTTACTCAGATAGCTCCAAGAATCTTCCGGGCATTATCAATCCTTTCCTGCGTCGGAGGATTAACCCCCTCCAGTGGATAAGAAAGCCCCAGATTCTCCCATTTAAACTTACCAAGCGTATGATAAGGGAGCACCTCCACTCTCTCCACATTGGAAAGAGTATGGATAAAATCAGCTAACCGGTGCAGATATTCATCCTTATCACTTCCGTCCGGCACAAGCACATGACGGATCCATACAGGTTTTTTCATATCAGAAAGTTCCCGCGCCATCGCAAGAATATTCTTATTGGAATGACCGGTAAGCTTAATATGCTCCTGCTCGTCAATCTGCTTGATATCAAGCATTACAAGATCTGTATACTTCATAAGCTCCAGCCATCCGGAATGCCATGGTTCCTGATCAGTGAAGGGATTTCCACTGGTATCAAGATTCGTATGCACACCCTCTGCCTTTGCCTTCTTAAAAAATTCTGTAAGAAAATCCATCTGAAGCAATGGCTCACCACCGCTTACAGTGATACCGCCTTTGCTGCCCCAGTAGCCCTTATAACGTAAAGCTTTCTTAAGAAGCTCATCTGCCGTATAAAGCTCTCCCTGCTTCATCTTCCAGGTATCCGGATTATGACAGAACTGACATCTCATAGCACAGCCGCTTAAAAAAATCACATATCTTACTCCGGGTCCGTCAACGGACCCGAAGCTTTCTAAAGAATGAACATAGCCTTTTATCTGTTTATTATCCATTATATCATCATCCATTAATTACATTCTGTCGTGGCAGGTTCTGGCAATAACGTCTAACTGCTGCTCTCTTGTAAGGTCGATGAACTTAACAGCATATCCGGATACACGGATTGTGAAGTTTGCATACTCTTCTTTTTCCGGATGTTCCATAGCGTCGATCAGTTTCTCTTTACCAAATACGTTTACATTGAGGTGATGAGCACCCTGATCAAAGTATCCGTCAAGTACATGTACCAGATTCTCTGAACGCTCGTCATCACTGTGTCCCAGAGCATCAGGATTGATTGTCTGAGTATTGGAGATACCGTCAAGAGCATCTTCATAGTCAAGCTTGGCAACAGAGTTCAGGGAAGCAAGAAGACCGTTCTGCTCTGCACCGTAAGATGGGTTTGCGCCAGGTGCAAGAGGTTCCCCTGCTTTTCTTCCATCCGGAAGAGATCCAGTAGCCTTACCATAAACAACGTTGGAAGTAATAGTAAGGATAGATGTGGTTGGCTTGGAATCACGGTAAGTATGGATGTGTTTCAGTTTCTCAAGGAATGTAGACAGAAGAGTTGTTGCAATCTCGTCTGCTCTGTCATCATCATTACCATAACGTGGGAAGTCACCCTCAACCTGGAAATCTGTTGTAATACCGTCTTCATCGCGGATAGCTTTAACTTTTGCATATTTGATAGCGGACAGGGAGTCTACTACATGAGAGAATCCTGCGATACCTGTTGCGAAAGAACGCTCAACCTTTGTATCGATCAGAGCCATCTCTGCTGCTTCGTAGTAGTATTTGTCATGCATGTAGTGGATCATGTTCAGTGTTCCGACATACAGATGAGCCAGCCAGTCCATCATTTTATCATATTTTGCAATTACTTCATCATAGTCAAGATATTCAGAAGTGATCGGCTGATAGTTTGGTCCTACCTGCTGTTTTGTCTTCTCATCAACACCGCCGTTGATCGCATAAAGAAGGCATTTTGCAAGGTTTGCACGAGCGCCGAAGAACTGCATCTCTTTACCTGTCTCTGTAGCAGATACACAGCAGCAGATGCTGTAGTCATCGCCCCATACCGGACGCATAACATCATCATTCTCATACTGAACAGAACTTGTTGTAACAGAAATATTTGCAGCATATTTCTTGAAGTTCTCAGGCAGTCTTGAAGAATAAAGTACTGTAAGGTTTGGTTCTGGTGAAGGTCCCATGTTCTTCAGTGTGTGAAGGAAACGATAGTCGTTCTTTGTTACCATAGAACGTCCGTCCTGTCCAAGTCCACCAACTTCCAGTGTTGCCCATGTAGGGTCTCCTGAGAACAGTTCGTTGTATGATGGGATTCTTGCGAACTTAACCATACGGAATTTCATTACCATGTGGTCGATTAATTCCTGAGCTTCTTTTTCTGTGATCTTTCCAGCTTTTAAGTCTCTTTCAATATAGATATCAAGGAATGTAGAGATACGTCCAACACTCATTGCAGCTCCGTTCTGAGTCTTGATTGCTGCAAGATATCCGAAGTACAGCCACTGTACTGCTTCGTGAGCATCTTTAGCCGGCTGTGAAATGTCATAGCCATATACAGCTGCCATTTCTTTCATTTCTTTCAGAGCTTTGATCTGATCTGCAAGCTCTTCACGAAGACGGAAGTCTGTTCCCTTCATTCCGTGTCTTGCATAACGCTCAAAGTCATACTGTTTTTTCTCGATCAGGAAGTCGATACCATAAAGAGCTACACGACGGTAGTCACCAACGATACGTCCTCTTCCGTATGTATCCGGAAGACCTGTGATGATCTTGTTGTGTCTTGCTTTCTTCATTTCAGGTGTGTAAATATCAAATACTCCCTGGTTGTGTGTTTTATGATATTTTGTAAAGATCTTATGAAGTTCTTCGCTTGGCTGATAACCGTAAGTTGTACAAGCCTGCTCAGCCATCTTAATTCCACCGTATGGCATAAAAGCTCTCTTCAGAGGTTTGTCTGTCTGAAGACCAACAACCTTCTCAAGATCCTTTGTCTCTTCACTGATGTATCCTGGGCCATATGCTGTAAGACCAGATACTACTTCAGTTTCCATATCAAGAACGCCGCCCTTTGCACGCTCTTCTTTCTGAAGTTCCTGAAGCTTACCCCATAATGTATCGGTTGCTTCTGTTGGTCCTTCCAGGAAGGATTCGTCTCCTTCGTATGGTGTATAGTTCTCCTGGATAAAGCTGCGAACGTCAACTGAGTTCACCCATTCTTTTCCTTTAAAACCAGCCCACTGCTCAAAATGTGCCATCTTTTTGTTCCCCTTTCCTATCTTTCATTTTCTTTTGCGCCGTCAGTATACCATTTCGTGAAGAAAATATCAAGGCTTATTCTGATAATCGTTTTCAAAATCGCCCTTGTATGCAATTTTGTGCAATTTGTGTATATTTATACGAACAATATCGCTTTATTTTGCATTTTTCCAGGCACAATTTTACCTTTTGGGCACTAAAAGATGTGGAGGAACTGACGTTGGCATTCTGATCCCTCTTACATATTTTTGTATAAAAAAGAAGAACCTGCACATTATACAGATTCTCCATTCTTTTGCATTTTATTCTGCAGATGCTTTTTCAACCTGTGCGATGGCTGCTTTCTGCATTGGAATACGGCAGTTCTTGTTGCTTCCGAATTCTACGATTACATCTTCATCACTGATGTCAATCAGTACACCGTAAAATCCGCTTGTTGTCAGTACTGTATCTCCGACTTCCATCTCGTTGATCATTGCCTGAACTCTCTTCTGTTCTTTCTTCTGAGGTCTCATGAAGATCATGTAGAATCCTCCGAAAATAACTGCATATACAACAATTAAAATAACCCAGCTTGTACCGCTGGAGCTCTGTGCTGCTAATGAAAACATCTCTTTTCCTCCTACTCATCTTTAAACACTATTGCTATCATACACAAAAACCTCGCATTCAGCAAGGTTTTTTATGCTTTTTTCATTATTTTATTCATTCTTGCCCGTTACAGCGGCAATTTTTCTCTCTTTATACTCTTTATAACAGTCATGATCGATCGCATCACGGATCTCTTCCATCATTGTATTATAGAAATACAGATTATGAAGCACACACAGACGCATTCCCAGCATTTCTTTTGCTTTTAACAGATGTCTGATATATGCTCTTGAATAATTGCGGCATGCCGGGCACTGGCATCCTTCTTCAATCGGTCTGTCATCCAGCTCAAATTTGGCATTGAACAGATTAAGTTTTCCATGATTCGTGTACACATGTCCATGTCTTCCATTTCTTGATGGATAAACACAGTCAAAGAAATCTACTCCACGGTCAACCGCTTCAAGAATATTCGCCGGTGTTCCAACTCCCATCAGATAAGTCGGCTTATTCGTCGGAAGATGCGGTACAACTTCATCCAAAATGCGGTACATTTCTTCATGGCTTTCTCCTACTGCCAGACCACCGACCGCATAACCATCCAGATCCAGTTCTGAAATCTGCTGTGCATGTTCAATACGGATATCTTCGTAAATACCTCCCTGGTTGATGCCAAACAACATCTGCTGTGGGTTGATCGTATCCGGCAGTGCATTCAGTCTTGCCATCTCATCTTTACAGCGTTTCAGCCAGCGAGTGGTACGTGCCACAGAATTTGCCATATACTTCTTATCAGCCACACTGGATGGACACTCATCAAATGCCATGGCAATCGTAGAAGCCAGATTGGACTGGATCTGCATACTCTCCTCCGGTCCCATAAAAATCTTTCTTCCATCAATATGGGAATTAAAATGAACGCCTTCCTCTTTGATTTTTCTTAATGATGCAAGTGAAAAGACCTGAAATCCGCCCGAGTCCGTAAGGATCGGCTTATCCCAGTTCATAAACTTATGAAGTCCTCCCAATTTTTTTACTACCTCATCCCCCGGTCTCACATGAAGATGATAAGTGTTGGAAAGCTCTACCTGCGTCTTGATCTGTCGCAGATCATCCGTTGATACTCCGCCTTTGATTGCAGCGGCAGTACCAACATTCATAAATACCGGAGTCTCGATCGTGCCATGCACGGTCGTCAGACGTCCACGTTTTGCCATCCCGTCTCTTTTTATTAGTTCGTACATAATTAAACCTCATTTATTCTATTACTCATGGATGATGACCGGTGTTCCGACAGTTACGATATATTCCAGCAGTTCGTAGCCGCTAATTTGGGGCAGCATCAAATCCAGAAGAATCAAATCATATACTTTTTCCTCAATACAGTCAGCTCCGATCTGCCCATCAAGTGCACATTCACAGTGATAGCCTTCTGCGGTCAGCGTTGACTCGATCAGACGGCTAATCTGGGTATCATCTTCTATAACCAATACAGAGATCATTTATTTTCTTTCTCCTTATCGTTTTCTTATCTTTTACATATGGTAATAATTTTATCACAAAGTTGTGTCAGACTTGTTTCCTGCTTACAACTTCCTT
>ERZ1106976.899-NODE-899-length-32333-cov-12.758071_pt1 | contig 32333 bp, 28 predicted proteins | sample MGYA00403687_ERZ1106976 | MGnify/ENA primary metagenome ERZ1106976 (study PRJEB35170, sample SAMEA104062446) | human gut metagenome | biome: human gut; feature: human-associated habitat; material: faeces | place: Denmark | collected 2013-02-22 ... | reverse complement strand
ATTTGCGCCCTACGGGGTGGAGTGGGGGCGTTTCCCCCGCCGTCTGCGGACGGCTCCCCCAGCAGGGCCGCCCTTTGAAAAGGGCACCCTGCACCCCGCCTAAACTTTGCTGCTCCCCGTGACAGCCGTGACGACCGTGACGATGTTTCAGACACCGCCGCCACTCTCAAAAAAGCCGTCACAGCCGTCACGGTCGTCACGCCTGGGACGGTTCCAGCGTCAGGCTGATACTTCTCCCGGCGTGGCTCCTGCTGTTCTCATAGCGGATGTGGTAGTCTGTCAGCAGCTTCCCGGCCCGGACGTTTAGCCGCATCGCCAGGGCGTTGGGCTTCATGTCGGTCTGGAGCGCCGCTACCAGCTCGGTGGCCGTACCACCCCAGGTCGGCTTCTCCACCGTCACAAGGGCGGCTATGGCCTCCAGCACCGGGTCGGGCGGCTCTGTCCATGCCTCCGTTTCCGTACGCTCCAGCGTCCATATCAGCCGTTCCTTGTCCTTGGTAAGATAGAATCGCTGGTCTTGCTGGTCACGCCCGGCCACGTCCAGAACGGCGCTGCCGTCTGTCCGCTTCTCCTTTTGAAGAAGAAAGGCCCCGTCCGCCGCTCCGAGCAGGCCGTTGGTGCCGGAAATCATATCGAACTTATCATCGGCCTGTTGTTTGCGGGTGTGATGTACCAGCAGGAGGCAGACGCCGCAATCATCGGCAAGGCGTTTCAGTTTCCCCACCACTTCGTAATCATTGGCATAGCTGTATTTATCCCCGCCAGCCTCCCGGATTTTCTGGAGAGTGTCAATGATAATCAGCTTGGTGTTCGGGTGTTCCCGGACGAACTTCTTTAGCTGTTCCTCCAGGCCAACGCCAAGCTGTTTGGCGTAGACCGCAAAGAGCAGATTGTCGGTGCCCTCTGTGCCGAACATTCGGTATAGCCGCCCCTGCAAGCGGCGGTGGTCGTCCTCCAACGCCAGGTAGAGGACAGTCCCCTTGTGAACAGGATAGCCCCACAGGGGGAGGCCCATGCTGACATGGTAGGCAAGCTGAGCCATCAGGAACGACTTGCCCACCTTGGGCGCTCCCGCAAAGAGGTATGTCCCAGGGTAGAGCAGACCGTCAATGACGGGCGGTCTGCTCTGGTAGATGTTCTGGTAAAGGTCGTTCATAGAAACCGTGTGGAGGTAGGCCGGGTCGCTCATGCGCCGCATATCTCGGAGCATTTCTTCCAAACTTTCCTCTTGAGGGTTGTTTTCAGCCGTTTCCTCTGCTATACTTTTGGCAGTTGTTTGTGAAATGGGCTGTTCCCCGTCTGTTGGCGCAGACGGAACCGGGACAGTCCTTTTCGTTTCTCTGGAATCCATCAATCTATCAATCCTCCTTCATGCCGCCCATGATAGCGGCGATCATCCGAATGGTGTCCAGCAGCTCGCCGTCCACATTGGCCCCGTCCTCGGCCCGCCGCAGTTCGGCCAGCACAGCGGCCAGCTCGTCCCGCAGGGCCTTATACACCCTGGGATTGCCCTGCACTACCACGTCCCGGCACAGGAGCCGCTTGGTGATGTAGTCCTGCTTCGTCAGGCCAGAGAGCCGCACAGCGGCGTCGATCTGCTCGTTTTCCTCCGGGGATACCCGGAAGGCTACGGTCTTGTTCCTCCAGCGGTTGTGAGTGTCCAAATTCTTAGCTGACATTACGCTCCCATCCTTTCAAAATCCAGCTTGTCCGCCATTTCCGTCTGCTTGGACGGAAACAGGTGGGCATATCGGTAGGTGATCTCGATACTCTCATGCCCCACACGGTCAGCAATCGCCACAGCGGAGAAGCCCATGTCAATCAGAAGCGAGATGTGCGAATGTCTGAGGTCGTGGATTCTGATACGCTTGACCCCTGCCGATTTCGCCCCTCTGTCCATCTCATGGTGGAGATAGCTTTTCGTGATGGTGAAAATGCGCTCCTTCTTCTTGATGCCGTAGAGCATCCCCAGGTAGTCCTTCATCTCGTCACAGAGGAAGTTGGGCATTTTAATGGTGCGGTTGCTTTTCTTCGTCTTTGGCGTGGTAATGACGTCCTTGCCGTGGAGCCGCTGATAGGACTTGCTGATTTTCACCGTCCCGGCCTCAAAGTCAAAGTCTGCCGGGGTCAGGGCCAGCAGTTCCCCCTCCCGAATACCACACCAGTAGAGCATTTCAAAGGCGTAGTAGGAAACGGGCTTGTCCATCATGGCGTCCGCAAACTTCTGGTACTCCGCTTTCGTCCAGAACAGCATTTCCTTCCGTTCCTCTGACCCCATGTTTCCAGCCTTGGCGGCGGGATTGGAGCGCAGCTCATAGAAGCGGACGGCGTGATTGAAGATGGCGCTAAGCTGGTTGTGCAGGGTTTTGAGATAGGTAGCCGAATAGGGCTTGCGCTTCTCGTCCCGGTAGGCCAGCAACTCGTTCTGCCATGCGATCACGTCCTTGGTGGTGATCTCGCTAATCTTCCGCTTGCCAAAGTAGGGCAGGATTTTCTTCTGGATGATGTTCTCCTTGGTCAGCCAGGTGTTCTCCTTGAGCCGGGGTTTCACATCCTTGGTGTAAAGCTCGGTAAAGGCTTCAAAGGTCATATCCAGGTCGCCGGAGGTCTGCATCTGGAAACTGCGCTCCCACTCCTGGGCCTCCCGTTTGGTGGCAAAGCCACGCTTGCACTTCTGTTTGCGCTCCCCCGTCCAATCCTGATACCGCACCATGACGTACCATGTTCCTCTTGCTTCGTCCTTAAAGACTGGCATTTAGTTCCCTTCCTTTCTGGCCCCGTAGAGCCGTTCGTTGAAATACTGGCGGTTGACCCGCCCTGCGATGGTGATGAAGCCCTTGTCCTTCAATTCTTCGTTGAGCTGCCGGATGAGTTTATAGGCGTAGGGCTTCGATACACCCAGCTCGTCCGCAACTTCTTCCGCCCGGATGAATCTGTTCTCCATATGGATTCCTCCTTTCTTTTAATTTAACGCTATTTGCTTAACGTAGTCCTATTATACTAACTCTATTCCGTTATGTCAAGACCTTCCAACGAGAAAATATAAACAAATTTATTTATTTTTCTCTTGACTGGTCTAAACATATCTGTTATACTTCAAGTGTCCCCATTACATAGATTGGAGTTGGCAGTTATGGCGATTGGTGAACGTATTCGTTTCTTCCGCAACATGAAGGGCATCACACAGAAGTATCTTGGCATGGTGGTGGGTTTCCCGGAACGCTCCGCCGATGTGCGTATGGCACAGTATGAAACCGGGAGCCGCACCCCCAAGGCCGACCTGACAAAGACCCTGGCTGACTTCTTTGATATTTCCCCTGATGCCCTGACCGTCCCTGACATAGATACCGACATCGGCCTGATGCACACCCTCTTTGCTTTGGAGGATATTCGGGGGCTGACTATTGGGGAGATTGACGGCGAGGTTTGTCTGCGTCTGGACAAATCCAAAGGCAAGACCTATGCCAATATGCTTGATATGCTGTCCGCCTGGGCGGAGCAGGCCAAGAAGCTGGAGGCCGGGGAGATCACCAGGGAAGACTATGACCGCTGGCGGTACAACTACCCCAAGTACGACACCACTCACCGCTGGGCCAAAGTCCCCTCCAAAGAGTTGAGCGATTTTCTGGTAGAAGCGTTCCGGGACAGGCTTGACATAGACGAATAGACAGCAAAAGCCCTTACCGACGTTGCCATCGGTAAGGGCTTTCTAATATGGTTGTCCTCACTTATAAGCCGTAAAAGAACATTCTTTACCCGCAATCCAGTGGGAATATAGAATGATACGGTATATGGGGAGCGTTATCAAATCGTTATCAAAAGAGAGATATAAAACCGTAAAATCGTTGTGCCACAACGGGTTCGGAGTTTCAAAAAATCACTCCCACTCCACCGTTGCGGGGGGCTTGCTGGTGATGTCGTAGACAATTCTGTTGATGCCCTTGACCTCGTTGACGATGCGGCCGCTGATCTTGTCGAGCAGCTCGTAGGGGATGCGGGCCCAGTCGGCGGTCATGAAGTCCTCGGTCGTCACGGCGCGCAGGGCGAGCACACGGTCGTAGCTGCGGCCATCGCCCATGACGCCAACGGTACGCGTGTCGGTCAGGACGGCGAAATACTGGTTCATCTTCTTGTTTTCACCGACTTTTTCCAGCTCCTCGCGGTAGATCGCGTCGGCAAGGCGCAGCGTGTCGGCCTTCTCCTTGGTGATCTCGCCCATGATGCGAATGGCAAGACCCGGGCCGGGGAACGGCTGGCGGGAGACGAGATACTCGGGCAGACCCAGCTCGCGGCCGAGCTGGCGCACTTCGTCCTTAAAGAGCAGGCGCAGCGGCTCGATGATCTCCTTGAAGTCGACATAGTCGGGAAGACCGCCGACGTTGTGGTGGCTCTTGATGACCGCGGCGCTGCCGAGGCCGGACTCGATCACGTCGGGGTAGATCGTGCCCTGCGCGAGGAAATCGACCGCGCCGATCTTTTTCGACTCTTCCTCGAACACGCGGATGAACTCCTCGCCGATGATCTTGCGCTTGCGCTCGGGATCGGTCACGCCGGCGAGCTTTTCAAGGAAGCGGCTCTCGGCGTTCACGCGGACAAAGTTGATGTCCCACTTATCGAATGCCGACTCGACCTCGTCGCCCTCATTGAGGCGCATGAGACCATGATCGACAAAAACGCAGGTGAGCTGCGGGCCGACGGCCTCGGCGAGCAGCGCCGCCACGACCGACGAATCCACGCCGCCGGAGAGCGCCAGCAGCACGCGGCCGGAGCCAACCTTTTCGCGCACAGCGGCGATGGCGGTGTTCTTGTAGTCACCCATCGTCCAGTCGCCCTTCGCGCCGCAGACCTCGTAGAGGAAGTTGCGGATCATGTCCTTGCCGTACTCGGTGTGGTTGACTTCGGGGTGATACTGCACGCCGTAGAAGCCGCGCTTTTCATCGCAGATGGCGACGTTGGGGCAGGCATCGGAATGGGCGACGAGGGAGAACCCATCGGGTACCTTTTCCATGTAGTCGCCGTGGCTCATCCACGTCACGCTCTTTTCGGGAAGCCCCTTGAAGAGCTTGCAGGACGTATCGAAGAAGGTCTCGGTCTTGCCGTATTCGCGCGCGGACGCATCGCTCGCGGCAACGACCTTGCCGCCGAGGTGGTGCGCGATGAGCTGGCAGCCATAGCAGATGCCGAGCACGGGCACGCCCGCATCAAAAAGCGCGGGATCGACGTGCGGCGCGTCCTCGAGGTAGACACTGTTCGGGCCGCCGGTGAAGATGAAGCCGATGGGCTTCATTGCAAGAAGATCTGCGAGGGGCGTCGTGTAGGGCTTCACCTCACAGTAAACGCCGCATTCACGCACGCGGCGGGCGATCAGCTGGTTGTACTGACCGCCGAAGTCCAGGACGATGATGGTTTGATGATTCATGTTGTTTTCTCCTGCCGTATCGTAAACTCAGCGCAATAGCGCAGTTTGGTAAAAACATCATATCATAGCTCTTTTCATTTTTCCACCAATTTGCAAAATAAAAATCGCACAGCCGGACGGCTGTGCGATCGAACGGCGCCTTGAGGCGGCAACGGGCCGGAGCTGCACGCGCTCAAAGCAAAAAGGACGCTCTATCAAGAGCGTCCTTTTTGAAACTTACACGGAGAAGAGCAGTTCGCAGAACGTCGGATACGGCCAATACTTGGAGGCGGTCAGCACTTCCAGCTTGTCGATGATCCTGCGCACATCGTCCATGCGCTTTTCAACTTCGTCGTGGTAGTAGTGCAGCAGCTGCTCGGGGGAAAAGCTCTCCGACACGGTCTCAAGCGCGGTCTTGAGGCCGATGGTCTCTTCCAGAAGCTGCTCATTGAGCGAACCGATGGCGTTGGCAAGCGAGGATTCCACATGGCACGTCAGCTCCGGCGCGGCGGTGTGCTTGGCGACGATCGTGTTGCAGAGCGTGGCCTCGTATTCGGAGGCGGCATTCAGAATGCCGTGCTGCACCATGTCGACGAGCGTACCGGCCTCGATGCGGATGACCTTGCAGTACTTCTCGATGTGGACTTCGTGGCGGGAGAGGATCTCCTCGCGGGAATACACGCCCTGACGGGTGAGCATTTCGATGTTTTTCGGCAGAAGATAGGTCGGCAGCGCCTCGGCCGTGTTGCGCAGGTTGGCAAGGCCGCGCTTTTCCGCTTCGCGGATCCAAGCGTCCTCATAGCCGTTGCCGCTGAAGATAATGCGGCGATGGACGGAAAATGTATCGCGGATGAGTTTGTGGAGCGCAGCGGTAAAGTCGCTTGCGTCCTTGAGCGTTTCGTAGAACTGATCCAGCTCATCGGCCATGATCGCGTTGAGGATCGTGATCGGGCCTGCGATGGACTGCGAGGAGCCGGGCATACGGAACTCGAACTTGTTGCCCGTGAACGCGAGCGGGGAGGTGCGATTGCGGTCGGTGGTGTCCTGCGGAATGGAGGGCAGCACGTCTACACCGATGCGCAGAGACTTGTGCTCGGGCGCGGTATAGTTGTTGTCGCCGACGATGGCGTCGATGATACCCTCAAGCTCCGTGCCGAGAAAGACCGAGATGATGGCCGGCGGCGCTTCCTGCGCGCCGAGGCGGTGGTCGTTGCCCGCAAAGGCGACCGAGCAGCGCAGCAGCTCCTGATAATCGTCCACGCCCTTGAGAAAGGCGGCGAGCAGCAGCAGGAACAGCGCGTTCTGGCTGGGGGTCTTGCCGGGGGAGAAGAGATTTTTGCCCGTATCGGTCGAAAGAGACCAGTTGACGTGCTTGCCCGAGCCGTTCACGCCGGCGAAGGGCTTTTCGTGCAGCAGACAGACAAGGTCATGGCGCTCGGCGACCTTTTTCATCGTTTCCATGACGAGCTGATTCTGGTCGCTCGCGGTGTTGGCATCGGTGTAGATGGGCGCCATCTCGTGCTGGCCGGGCGCGACCTCATTGTGCTTGGTCTTGGAGAGCACGCCGAGCTTCCACAGCTCTTCATCGAGCTCCTGCATGTAAGCGCCTACGCGGGGGCGGAACGCGCCGAAGTAGTGGTCGTCCAGCTCCTGCCCCTTGGGGGGCTTTGCACCGAAGAGCGTGCGCCCGCACAGGCGCAGATCCATGCGCTTTAAGTACAGCTCGCGGTCGATGAGGAAGTATTCCTGCTCCGCACCGATCTGCGGCGTGACCTTTTCGGCGTTGTCACCGAAAAGCTTCAGCACGCGCACCGTTGCGCGGTTGACCGCGGCGATGGAGCGCAGCAGCGGCGTCTTTTTGTCAAGCGCCTGGCCGCTGTAAGAGCAGAACACCGTGGGGATGCAGAGGCTGCCGTCCTTGATGAAGGCGAAGGCCGTCGGATCCCAGGCGCTGTAACCGCGCGCTTCAAACGTCGCGCGCAGGCCGCCGTTGGGGAAGGAGGAGGCGTCGGGCTCGCCGCGCACCAGCTCCTTGCCGGAGAAATCCATCATAATGCGGCCGCCGCCGGCATTGTTGATGAAGCTGTCATGCTTCTCCGCCGTCACGCCGCTGAGGGGTTGGAACCAGTGCGTGAAATGCGTTGCGCCGTGCTCCAGCGCCCAGGTTTTCATCGCGTCGGCAATCTCATTTGCCGCGGAAAGGGGAAGAGGCTGCCCGCTTTTCAGGCAGCCGCGCCAGACTTCCATGGCGCTCTGCGGCACATACTGCTCCATCGTGCGTTCATTGAACACCAGAGAACCGAAAAGCTCAGGAATGCGAATCGCTTCACTCATGATCCAGACCTCCTGTTTCCAATCAAAAAATTCATAAGTAATGATACTGCACGGGGGCAAGCAGCGTCAATACCTTGTTTTCCTAACTTTTCCCGCGCTTTACCACGGTGAAATGTGCGGGGTGAACGAAATGACAAAAGCGCGGACGCTTTTTTTGCGTCCGCGCTCCTTTCTTTTCGGTATCTTTGCTCATTTGATGGTCGCGCTGTCGTTCAGCACGCTTGTGCTGTAAAGAAACAGCACATCCTGCGCATCAAAATCGACAAATCTTCCAAGCGAGGCGGGCGAGAGATAGCGAATGTCGATCAGCGTGATCTCACGGTAGCCTTCTGCGAGCAGCGGAATGAGGCTTGCGCCAAAGGAATCACGAAAGACAATGAGCTTGCGCTCCGTCTTTGCGTTCGGATTCTCGATGCGCAGCAGCGACTTCGGCCCTGAGAGGAAGATCTCATACGGGTCGCTGCTGCCCGCCTTGTCGAGCGTGTAGACCGGCAGATATTCGCCGCTTTCATAGTCGTACACGCGGCAGCCTTCGAGCATGCTGTTCGTAAGATATGCAAGCTTGTCAGACTCCATCGGCAGCGCCGACTGCCCGCGGTAAACGCCGTAAAACGGCGTATCAAGCGTCACCTCGGTAAAGTCTTCGGTGAGCGAGACACCCATCGCGTCCGCCAACGCCTTTGCCGTGGGGAGAAGCGCTTCCTGCCGCCAGTGGAGATCGGTGCGGTAGTAGGATCCAAGCGAGAGCGTGTCCGTCAGATCGACGAACTGTGCAAAATCGACCTTTTCCCGCATCAGGGCAAAGAATCTGTCGTAATCCATTACCGGATAGCCATTTTCGGCGGCGAGAAAGCAATTCTTGTCGGGAATAACGGAGAGATAGATGTTTGCCCCCGTGTCCTTGAGGTACGTTTCGTATACGTAGCGGAAGCGGTCGGCCGCATGGTCGAGGGAATCTTCACGGATCGTGTCGTCGAGCTTGGCGGCGTATCCGCCGGCCATGTAGATGCCGTTGTTGTCCTTTTCCCCGAAGAGATAGCGGACGGACAGGGCCTTGAGTGTGCGGAAGGCGTCGCGCAGCGGGAACTGATCGAGCGTGTAGCTTTCAAAGTTCGACTGGAAGCGCCCGGAGAGCACTTCCTGCGCGCTGAAAAGCGGAAACTGCTTGAGCGGCCGGCGTTCGCTTTCCGACACGGCGTCGTCGCTTTTGAAGATGCCCCACAGTGAGAGCGTCAGCACCAGAAGCGCGGCGGCGCCGAGAGTGAGGAGGTCTTTTACTTGTTTGCTCATACGGTCTCCTCCCTAAAAGCGGAAGTAGAGGAACGGATTGAACGATCCGTCCACTAAGAAAGCTGTGCCGATCAAAAGCGGGAGCAGCACGCAGAGCGGCTCGAGTACATCGAGCGCGAGTGCCGCGCCCTTTTTCTCGCGCAGCAGTGCTACAGCCTTTTTCGGCAGCGGCGTTGCGCAGAGCATACCGAGCACGAGCAGCGGCGCATAGCTCTTGAGATAATAGACCGCCTGCGCGCTCACGAGCGGCAGATCTCCTGCGCCGAGCATCGCGCCGATGCGCGAAAATGCCTGCGCAGCGGTGCTTGCGTCGAAGAGCACGAAGCCGAGCGTGACGAAAAAGAGCGTATAGACGTGGCCGAAGATGCGGTGCTTTTCCAGTATCGGCAGCAGTACGAGCTTTTCAAGAAGCAGCAGGATCGCAAACCACAGCCCCCAGAGGACGAACGTCCATGCGGCGCCGTGCCACAATCCCGTTGCGAGCCAGACGATGAAAATGTTCAGCAGCTGGCGCGCCTTGCCTCTCCGGCTGCCGCCGAGGGGGATATAGAGATAGTCGCGGAACCACGAGCCGAGCGAGATGTGCCACCGGCGCCAGAACTCGGTGATGCTGGTCGAAACGTAAGGGTAGTTGAAATTCTCCGAAAAGCGGAAGCCTAAGATGCGGCCAAGGCCGATGGCCATGTCGCTGTAACCGGAAAAGTCAAAGTAGACCTGAAGCAAAAACGCGAGCGCATAGAGCCAGACGAAAAGAACGCTTTCCTGCTGTGTCTGCTGATAGGCGCTTGCGAGCGCGCCGAACTGGTTGGCAAGCAGGATCTTTTTGCAAAAGCCGATCGTGAAGCGGCGCACGCCTTCCGCCGCGGCGGAAACGCTGTGCGTGCGCTCCCTGAGCTGCAAAGCAACGTCGCTGTAACGTACGATCGGGCCTGCGATGAGCTGGGGGAAGAGCGAAACATAGGCGGCAAGGTCAATGAAGTTTCGCTGTGCCGCCGTGTCGCCGCGATAAACGTCGATGACATAGCTGAGCACCTGAAAGGTGTAGAAACTGATGCCGATGGGAAGGCTCAGCTTCAAAAGCGGCAGGGAAAGCCCCGTGGCGGCGTTGACGCTGGCAAGGAAGAAATCTGCATACTTGAAATAGCCGAGCAGTCCAAGGCTCACGAGGATCGACAGCGACAGAAGGAGCCTTGACGCGTTTCGTCCCCGGTATTTTTCAACGAGCAGACCGAAGAGATACCCCTGCGCGATGGAGACGAGCATCAAAACGACATATTTCGGCTCGCCCCAGGCGTAGAAGAAAAGACTTGCAAGCAGCAGCGCCGCGTTTTTCAGCCTGCGCGGCACCAGAAAGTAGAGCAGCAGCGCCGCAGGCAGAAAATAAAAGAGAAAGGGAACGCTGGAAAAGAGCATGGACGCCTCCTGCCTTTCAAAAAATCAAATCAGACGATGGGCTCGTCGCAGACGACGGAAGCGCCGGAGAATGCGGCGGTGACCTTTTCGCTGAACTCATCGACCAGCTCCTCCGCGCCGAAGCAGGAGACAACATAGTCGCCGAGCGTGAGGACAACGAGCTTGTCGGGGAAGCCGCACATCCACTGGCGGTTCATGATGTTGTCCTTGAGGTCGGAAACAACCGTGTCGACATCAGAAGAGTTCGTGACGTGGAAAGCGCCGGCGGTGAAGGTGTTGGCGTTCATCATGTGGCTGAGGGACGCGGCGTCGGTCAGCTTGTCCGCGTCGGCGGCGGGGAAGCCGAGCATGGAGTCGAGCGAGTCGCCGTCCTCCACACCGAAGCGGCCGGGAGCGTCCTCGGTCATGTTTGCCTCGTCATAGTCGCCGCCGACAACGGCAAACTTATCGTCGTCGGCATAGCTCGACCAGACGGTATTCAGCAGGGCAAGCGCGTCGGCGGGCTGAGAATCGCCGCCGTTGGCGTTGCCGTCGTTCTTGCTGCCGCAGGCGGCAAGGGAAAGGGTCATGGCTGCGGCGAGCAGCAGCGTGAGAAACTTTTTCATGGGAATTTACCTCCAAAATAATATTGTATGTGGTGTTTGGTTGCTTCAGGGCCGCTCGGCGACCCAGTAGCCGTTGGCGCTGTCGCAGCGCAGCACGGCGGCGGCTTTTCCGTCAAGATAGAGGGTGTAGACCGCGCTCTCATCGGGGGGATCGATCGTCCAGAGCAGTATTTCTCCGGCGGAAACGGTGCGGGCGGAAAGCGCACGCGGAGAAGAATCGGCGGTGGAATCCAGAATCCCTTCCGAAACGGAGACTTCCAGCGGCGCATCTGTCCGGCTCTCAAACGAGAGGGACAGGCACAGCGTCTGCACATCTGTGCTGCGGCCGTCGAGCGCCATTGGCATTGGCTGATCGATGGGGACGGGATCTGCGGAAAGCGCCGTGCCGTCGATGTAAATATCCGTTTCCGGCGTGCGGTGCATCACAAGCGCCGCCGTGGCGATGAGGGCAAAGCAGGCCGCCGCGGCCAGCATGCGCGGGAAGAAATAGGTTTTGTGCGGCTTTGCGCGGTATTGGCAGGCTGAGGCGATGAGATCGTCGTCCAGCTCGCTCATGGCGCGCGCCAACCCTTCATGCTTCACAGTATCCCTCCTTGATCAGATGTTCCTTGAGCTTTCTGCGCGTGCGCAGAAGCGTGGTTTTGATCCGGCTCTCGCCGCAGCGAAAGCGCGCGGACAGCTCCTCGATCGACTCGCAGTAAAAGTAGCGAAGAACGAACATGCTGCGCACCTCCTCGCTCTGTGTGCGAAGAAACGCGCTGATGCTCGCGCCAAGCTCTGCTGCGGCAGTCTCGCTCTCCGGGTCGGGCAGCGAAACGGCGCAGTCGTCCAGCTCGTCGAGCGAGAGGGCAAAGGCGTCGCCCTGGCGCTTCTGCGCGCTTTTTGCCTTATAGCGGTTGAGCGCCAGATTGCGCGCGATCCTGCCGAGAAAGGCGGAGAGGATCGCCGGACGCTGCGGCGGAATGGCCTCCCAGGCGTGCAGGTAGGTGTCGTTCACGTTTTCCTCACTGTCGGCGCGGTCAGATAAAATGTTTTGCGAAATTTTCATGCAATAGGTTTCGTATTTTGCGGCGGTCTCAGCGATGGCCTGCTCGTCCCGCTGCCAGTAAAGCTCGACGATCTGTTTATCGTCCATGCCTGCGCTCCTTTCTGTCTATCAAGTGCCATCATGGCGTAAAGACAACTTTTTTGCTCCCTGCGTTACAGGAAAAAGCAAATATTTTTGAAAGTATACCACATTCGCCCGTTTTCTAAAAGGTCGGTGCGCTATTTTTGGAGGGGGCGGGAACTTTTTCTGCCCGCGCGCCGTCTAACAGAACAGATATCAAGAAACGGAGGTCACCCGACATGAAACGAATTTTTGCTTTGCTGCTGGCTGCGGCAATGGCGTTTGCCCTCTGCGCCTGCGGCGGGGGAGATACAACGATCCGGGACGATGAGGAGGATACCGCGAAGAAGGATCCCGTTGCCGCGCAGTATTTACAGGAGCTTGCCGTGAAGCTTGCCGAATATCCCGAGCTTCCCGCCATGCCGAACGAGGCGGAACTTGACGAGGCGTTCAGCACCATCGACTATGACAAGATGGGCGCGGACGCTTACGAAAAAGCGCAGGAGAAGATCTGGGAGGACTGGGACGCGCGCAGCAACGCCTATTATGACGCGCTCAAGGCGCTGCGCAGCAAGGGGGCGGGCAACCCCGCAGCGTTTTTGCACTTTACGCGGGCGGCGGGCGCGCTGCTCTCCGCTGAGGACAATATCGTGCTCTCTCCTGCGAACCTCTATCTTGCACTTGCCATGCTCAGCGAAACAACGGACGGCGAGAGCCGCGCGCAGATCCTGTCTCTCCTTGGCCTTGATGATACGGAGCTGGCGCAGAGCGCGGGCAACTACATCTGGCGCAACCTCTACGGCGAGACCTCGACGGGGAAAACGCAGCTGGCAAGCTCCATTTGGCTCAAGGAGGGCGTGCCGTACAACGAAGAAACGCTTGCAACGCTCGCGCAGCAGTACCTCGCCTCGACCTTCTCCGCGCCGATGGGCGTGAAAAAGACGGACAGCGCCATCGCCGAGTGGATCAACGAGAATACCGGCGGCCTTTTGCGTGACGCCTCGGGCAGCATCGAAACAAAGCCTAAGACGGTGATGATGCTTTTGTCAACGCTCTACTTCAAAGACCAGTGGCGCGATGAATTCTGGGAGAAAGAGACGAAAAAGGATACCTTCACCGCAGCGGACGGCGCGCAGCAGACCGTTGACTTCATGCACCTCACGCAGGATCGCGCCGACTACTGCCGCGGCGAAAACTTCACGGTGGCGCAGCTGAGCTTTCGCGGCGGGCAGACGATGCGTTTCCTGCTGCCCGACGAGGGGACAACACTTGAACGCCTTCTTGCGGACGATACCGTCGTTGGCGGATTGATGATCTACGATATGGGGGTGAGCCTGCCGAGCGGCAAGCTCGTCTGGAGCGTGCCGAAGTTTGACGTCAGCTCCGATCTTGAACTGACGGACGCGCTCAAGGCGCTGGGTGTCACCGATGTGTTCGACTTCGATAAATCGGACTTTTCACCTCTGATCGACGAGGAGAAGTTTGACGAGAGCGTCGCCGTGACGAAGGTGCAGCATGCCGCGCGCGTCAAGATCGACGAAAAGGGCTGCGAGGCCGCCGCCTTTACAGCCGTCAGGGCGGACGCCCAATCCGCCGCGCCGGAGGATCTTCCTGTGGTGGAGATGGATCTGAACCGGCCGTTCGCGTTCATGATCACCGGCGTGGACGGACTGCCGCTCTTCCTCGGCACGGTGAATAGCCTATAAGAGCAAAGCTGGCGCGCCGGCAGTAAAAAACAAATGATGCGAAAATGAAAAGGGGAGAAACGATGAAGAAATTATTTGCCTTTTTGCTCGCCTGCGTGTGCACGCTGGCGCTGTTTGGCTGCGCGGGAGCGAATGATGACAAATCGGACGGCGGACCGGAGGATGATTGGGCGCCGCTGACGGAGGCGCAGATCGAAGAATTTAAGGAGTTGTTTGCCTCCACTGCCGATGTGACGGATGAGACAACGGGAGAGTACCGCTATACGACCTCGACGCCGGTGAGCTGCTTTTTCACCTCGCATTACGACGATCCGCGCGATATCGACCTTGCGGAATTTTTGCGGTACTGTCCGCTCAGCACCACGCTGGGAGACGCGGACGTGGAGGAATTCCACGCTGTGCTCGACACGCTGGGAATAGAGGATGCGGAGAGGTTCAAGGTGCCGGATGACTGGGCGGTCCCCGTGCGGCGCATTCCCAAGAGTGACGTTTCCGCGCTTTTGACGCAGTGGGCGGATATCACGGTGGACGATCTGTGCAATCAGGATGGTGTGACGTACCTCGCACAGTATGATGCATTCTATGAGTTTACGAGCGATTTCGGCCCCGGATCCTTTATTCCGATGGGCGGCGAGCAGTACGGCGACAACATCCGGTTGTGGAATGGGGACGGCGAAGGAACGCACGATGAGTTGACGCTGCGCGTGCGGCAGGACGGGAGCTATTGCATCGAAGCCTTCCGCGGGGTCACAACGTGAAGCAAAGAAGGGGTTCTCTCATGTGAGGGAACCCCTTCTTTTGCCTCGTGCAGCGCTTGCGCCGCTGCCATTCATCCGCGAGTTCGCGCGGGCTTCTTGCTATCTTTATGGTAAGTGGAAGAAAACAAAAAATGACTGACCCCTGATCGCGGTTACTCAAGTACGATCAAGGGTCAGTCATGATGAATATTGGGATCTCTCATATTCTGTTTTCTTCCTTCCTTTCTTCCGTGATCTGGTGCCGAATACCTCTTACTCCGGTTTCCACTCCTGCTATCTCAAACACTGCTGTTGCAGTGGTCTTACCTGAATGACGGTACACATCAGAGAGTGCTGCGCGATGGATATGATCGGAACCATTGGGATCGGGTTAACTGCTGAACTTACTTGTACATTGGTCTCACCCTTTCTGTGATTAAAGAATAGCAAGAATCGGGGTGAAAATCAAGTGGCGGAATGGATAAAGATACAGGATAAAAATTGTGTGCGTGGCTGATTATCCGAAAAATGCAAAAGAATGCTTGAATTCAATCATGCGCTTTAGTATACTAAAACTGTTGGGCCGCCCGAAAGGGCGACCCATTCTTCGTTATTTGCGGAAATAAACGCGATCCCACTCCGCAGAACCGGGGATAAGCGGCGGCTCAAGGATAAGCCCGCTCTTTCCACCGCGCTTTCCTTCGACCAGCAGGAGCGAGGGGGCGCTGTCCGCGGATTTGGCGAGAAAACGAAGACGCTTGGGCTCGATGCCGCTTGCACGCAGGGTGCAGAGAACGTCCGTGAGCCGTTCGGCGCGGTGAACAAGGGCAAAGCGCCCGCCATAGCGCAGAATGCGCTTTGCCGCGGCGCACACATCCTCAAGCGTGCAGGATACTTCCTCCCGCGCCGTCCGGCGCACTTCGCCGTCGGCGCTTTTGCCGCTGCCGGCGGGAAAATACGGCGGGTTGGAGATCACATAGTCGACGCTGCCGGGGAGCGGCAGGGTGGAGGCGTTGCGCAGGTCGCCCGTGTGAAAAACGGCGCGCCCCTCCCAGCCGTTTTCCAAAAAGCTCTTGCGCGCGAGCGCTGCCGCGGGTGCGGAAAGTTCCACATTTTCAATGATGAGGGAATCCTCGCGCGCAAGCAGGAGCGTGCCGAGAAGCCCTGTGCCGCTGCCGAGGTCGCAGACCGTGTCGCCGCGCGCGGGGCGGGCAAAGTAAGCGAGGGCAAAGCTGTCCGTTCCCGGCGGAAAGAGGGCGGTATCGTAGTAAAAGCAGGGGCCGTCCGGCCAGAGTTCGTCGCGCTGTTCCATGCGATGCTCCTTTCCGATGATAAAAATAAGGACGCGCGAAAGCGCGTCCTTATTTTTTAAGTACTCTTGAGCCTTAGGCCTGAGAGATGGCGCCGTTGGGGCAGGTATCAGCGCAGGAGCCGCAATCGAGGCAGGCATTCGCGTCGATCTGATACTGGGAATCGCCCTGGGAAATAGCACCGACGGGGCAAGCGTCTGCGCAAGCACCGCAGCTGACGCAGGCAGAGCTGATCTGGTAAGCCATAATTAGTACCTCCATAAGTTGATGAGGTTATTATAGCATGTCAATGTGAAAATGCAAGAGTCAGAATGTAGGAAAATATTGAATTTTCTGTGTCGTTTGCGGCGTTTATTTTTGGGGAAAGCGGTTAAAAATGATAGGACGAAAACGCATTGGGAGGCGGAGAAATGAACGACCGGAAATTCAGCGTGCGCGCCGAGCAGGTGCTGCGCTGCGCGCAGGCGGCGGCGGGAGAACTGGGGCACGGATACGTGGGATGCGAGCATTTGCTCCTTGCGATGCTGCGCGAAGAGGGCGACGCGGCCTGCCGCGCGCTGAACGCATCGGGGGTCTATGAGAAGGCGATGCGCGAAAAGATGATCGAAAAGCTCGGGCGCGGCACGGCGGAGAAATCGACGGTACAGGGGCTCACGCCTCACGCGCGCAGCGCGGTGGAGCTTGCCGTGGGAGAAGCTGTGCGTGCAGGCAGCGGCGTGATCGAGGCGGGACATTTGCTGCTCGGTATCCTGCGCGACAGCGCAAACATGGCGGTGCACCTGCTGCGCCTTTCCGGGGTGGACACACGAAAGCTGTACAGTGAAACACTGTGCGCGATGAGCGCTTCCCCGCGCAGGGCGCCGCTGCCCGAGGTGCGCGCGAGCCGCAGCGAAGGCAAGAGCGGCAAAACGCTTGCAGAATTCACGCGCGACTTAACGGCCATGGCGCGCGAGGGACGGCTCGACCCCGTGATCGGGCGGGATGAGGAGATCGCCCGCGCACTGCGCATTTTAACGCGGCGAACGAAAAATAACCCCGTGCTCATCGGCGAGCCGGGGGTGGGAAAAACGGCCATCGCCGAGGGCCTTGCCGAAAGGATCGCCGCGGGCGATGTGCCGGAGGAGCTGGTGGACAAGCGCATTTTGCTGCTCGACCTATCGGGCATGGTGGCGGGGACGAAGTACCGCGGCGAATTTGAAGAGCGCATCCGCGCCCTGCTCGATGAGGTGCGGCGCGACGGCAATGTGATCCTCTTCATCGACGAGCTGCATACCATCGTCGGCGCGGGAAGCGCCGAGGGAGCGGTGGATGCGGCGAATATTCTAAAGCCTGCCCTCGGACGCGGGGAGATCCGCGTCATCGGCGCGACAACGCTTGCGGAGTACCGCAAATTTATCGAAAAGGACGCTGCGCTCGAGCGGCGCTTCCAGAGCGTGCAGGTGGGCGAACCGGACGAGAAAAAAACGCTTGCCATTTTGCGTGCCTTGCGGCCGAAATATGAAGCACACCACGGCCTTGCGATCGAGGACGGCGCGCTTTCTTCTGCGGTGACGCTTTCCAAGCGCTATCTGCCCGACCGCTTTCTGCCGGATAAGGCGATCGACCTTGTCGATGAGGCGGCGGCGGGCGTGCGCATGAGCGCGCGCAGCGCCTCCCCCGCGCTGCGGGAGATGGAAGAGCGGGCTGCCGCGGCTGCACGGGAAAAGGAAGCGGCCATCAGCGCACAGGATTACGAAAAGGCAGCGGGCCTGCGCGATGCGGAGGAGAGCTTTCGCGCGCAGGCGGCAGCGGAGCGGAAAAAGCAGATCTGCGAAGCCAAAAACATGAAAATTTGCGTGACGGCGGAGGACATTGCGGCGGTGCTCTCGAACTGGACGGGGATTCCCGTCACGCGGCTGAATGAGAGCGAGAGCGCAAGACTGCTGGCGCTGGAGGCGACGCTTCATGCGCGCGTTGTGGGGCAGGACGAGGCGGTGCGCGCTGTGGCGCGCGCCGTCCGTCGGGGCAGAGTCGGCGTCAAAGATCCGCGGCGGCCGGTCGGGTCGTTCCTCTTCCTCGGGCCGACGGGCGTGGGCAAAACAGAGCTGAGCCGCGCGCTCGCCGAGGCGGTGTTCGGCAGCGAGGAGGCAATGACCCGCATCGACATGAGCGAGTATATGGAAAAGCACAGCATTTCGCGCCTGATCGGCTCGCCGCCGGGTTACGTCGGCTACGACGAAGGCGGGCAGCTGACGGAAAAGGTGCGGCGAAAGCCGTACAGCGTTGTGCTTTTCGACGAGATCGAAAAGGCGCACGAGGACGTATGGAACCTGCTGCTGCAGATCCTGGAGGACGGAACGGTGACGGATTCGCAGGGACGGAAGGTGGACTTTCGCAACACAGCGGTCATCATGACGTCGAACGTGGGTGCAAAGAGCATCACGGCGGCGGGTACGCCGCTCGGCTTTGCCCCGCAGGCACGGGAAAGCGCCGACGCGCGCTTTGCTGCGGTGAAAAGCGCGGTGACGGCGGAACTCAGGCGGACGTTCCGGCCGGAGTTTCTGAACCGTGTAGATGAAACGATCGTTTTCCGGCAGCTCCAAAAGGAGGACAGCGCCGAGATCGCGCGGCGTCTGCTTGCACAGACGTGTTCGCGCGCCGCGGCGCTGGGGATCACGCTGGAGATCCGCGAGGAGTGTGCGGCGTCACTCGCAGAGCGGGGCTGCGACGCCGTGTACGGCGCGCGGCCGCTGCGGCGGCTCATCAGCACGGAGGTCGAGGACGCGCTCGCAACCTGCCTTTTGGACGGCACGCTCCGGCACGGCGACACAGCTGTGCTGTATGCCGGGGAAACGGCGCTGCACCTTTCCAAAAAGGAAGAAACGGCACTGGCAGCGTTTGGCGCGCACGAAAACGAAGCAGAGGTGTGAAAAAGGATGGCGTTTCCGTTGGGAAACGCCATCCTTTATGATATGAGAACCGAAATCAGTCGAATCGGGTTACGTCGGTGCTCAGGTCGTGACGGGCCTTGAGCGCCTTGAGCTTTGCCATCGGCTCACCGGCGGCGTGCTTATCGAGCGCGGCGCGGTCACGCCAGTGCTCCACGAGCAGCACGCAGTTTTCCTCGGCGAGAGGCTGGTAGTAGTCGTACTGCATGCAGCCCTCTTCCGCGAGGACGGCGGCGCGCAGGCCGCTTCGCTCCATCTCTTCTGCAAAGTCCCTGGCCTTTTCGCCGCGATAGAGAACGTGAAGTAAAATGCCTTCCATAAAGTAACGCTCCTTTCCTGCTGTGCGTATTACGATACGTCGATCATTTCGAGGTATTTGTAGCCGTTTTCGGCAATGTGATCCTTGCGCCCCTGCAAATTGTCGCCGAGCAGCAGATCAAACGAGCGCGCGGTGGCCTCCGCTTCCTCGGGCATGACCTTGATGAGGCGGCGCGTTTCGGGATTCATCGTTGTCAGCCACATCATCTCGGGGTCGTTTTCGCCGAGACCCTTCGAGCGGTCGACCTTGTAACGCTTGCCCTCAAGGTCTTTGACGATGTCGTTTTTCTCCTTGTCGGTGTAGGCGAACCACGTCTTTTCGCCGCAGGTGATCTCGAAAAGCGGCGTTTCGGCGATGTAAACATAGCCCTCGCGGATCAGCGTGGGGCAGAGGCGGTAGATCATCGTCAAAATGAGCGTGCGGATCTGGTAGCCGTCCACGTCGGCATCGGTGCAGAGAATGACCTTGTTCCAGCGGAGGTTATTCAAGTCGAAGGCGTTCAGATCCTTGACGAACTTGCCGGGGACCTCCACGCCGCAGCCGAGCACCTTCAGAAGGTCAGTGATGATCTCGCTTTTGAAAATGCGCGGATAGTCCGCCTTGAGGCAGTTTAAGATCTTGCCGCGCACGGGCATGATGCCCTGAAATTCGCCGTCGCGCGAGAGCTTGACGCTGCCAAGGGCACTGTCACCCTCAACGATGTAGATCTCGCGGCGCGAGACGTCGCGCGTGCGGCAGTCGACAAATTTTTCCACGCGGTTTGAAATGTCGATGCTGCCGGAGAGCTTCTTTTTGATGTTCAGGCGCTGCTTTTCCGCGCTCTCGCGGCTTCGCTTGTTGATGAGCACCTGCTCGGCGATCTTGAGCGCGTCGACGCGGTTTTCAATGAAATAGGTCTCAAGGCGAGACTTCAAAAAGTCCGTCATCGCCTCCTGCACGAACTTGTTCGTGATGGCCTTTTTGGTCTGGTTTTCGTAGCTCGTCTGCGTGGAGAAGTTGTTCGAAACAAGGATCAGGCAGTCCTCCACGTCCTGCCAGGCGATGCGCGCCTCGCCCTTCTGGTATTTGTTGTTCTCCTTGAGATACTTGTCGATGGCGTAGACAAAGGCGGTTTTTGTTGCCTTTTCGGGGCTGCCGCCGTGTTCGAGCCAGGAGGAGTTGTGGTAGTGCTCGATGCGCTGCACCTTATTGGAAAAGCAGCACGCGCAGGAGAGCTTGACCTTGTATTCAGGCTTGTCGTCGCGGTCGCGGCCGCGGCGCTCGGTCTCCCAGAAGACGGGGGTGGTCAGTCCTTCCTCGCCCGCGATCTCGGCGACATAGTCGATGATGCCGTTTTCATAGAGAAAGTCCTGCGTCTCGAAGCGGCCGGGGAGCACCTCGTTCTTGAGCCGGAAGGTGATGCCTGCATTGACGACGGCCTGACGGCGCAGGGTATCGGCGTAGTAGTCAATGGGAATGTCAATGTCGGTAAACACATCAAGGTCGGGCAGCCAGCGCGTGCGCGTGCCGGTCTTCTTGCCGCGGTCGCTTGGCTCGACTGTCAGCTCCTGACCCTTTTTGCCCGTCGGCTCGCCGCGCTCAAAGTGCAGGGAGTATTTGTTCCCGTCGCGCCAGACGGTCACGTCCATGTAGCGCGAGGAATACTGCGTGGCGCACGCGCCGAGACCGTTGAGACCGAGGGAGTATTCGTAGTTGTCGCCGTCTAAGTTGTTGTACTTGCCGCCGGCGTAGAGCTCGCAGTAGACGAGTTCCCAGTTGAAGCGCTTTTCCTTGGCGTTATAGTCCACGGGGCAGCCGCGTCCCATATCCTCGACTTCGATGCTGTGGTCTAAGTAGCGGGTGACGGTGATGAGTTTGCCGTGCCCTTCGCGCGCTTCGTCGATGGAGTTGGAAAGGATCTCAAAGACGGCGTGCTCGCAGCCGTCCAGTCCGTCCGAGCCAAAGATGACGCCCGGGCGCTTGCGCACACGGTCCGCTCCCTTGAGCGACGAGATGCTCTCATTGCCGTAATTCGTTTTTTTTGCTTCTGCCATTGCGCATTCTCCATTTCGCCGAAAATTAACATTCTGATCGTCAAACACAAAATTTAGTACATTATACGATTTTTTGACCACAATAGCAAGTGGACGGCGGAGATTTTTGTCGGCGGTGCGAAAATGCGGAAGTTGGGAGGATAGGGGTGCTGTTTATGCCGAAGTGTGTCGGGCATAATAAAACGTCAACCACGGAAAAAAGACTGGGGGAACAAAGTTATTCACAGTTTCCACAGAGTTTTCCACATCGTTATGTCAACAGAATATCCGCGTATAAAACATGAATGGACACGCTTTATTCTTTTTCGTGCGGTGCGGGGAAGGAAAAGAAAAATTCGTCAATTTGCCCCTTGACCGCGCCTACGCGGAAATGGGCGGAAAGAGCGCCCGGCACGCGCCCTTTCCGTCACAGCAGCATCAGGATAACGCCATACACGACGCTTGCGAGTGTGCCAAAGACAATGACCGGGCCTGCGACCACGAACATCTTTGACGCCATGCCGGTGATGAGTCCTTCACTTTTGAAGTCGATGGCGGGGGAAACGACGGAATTTGCAAAGCCTGTGATGGGCACGAGCGTGCCAGCGCCGGCAAAGCGCGCAATGGAGTTGTAGAGATTGAGTCCTGTCAGAAGTGCGGAGAGAAAGATGAGGCAGATCGAGACGGCGGTGCCCGCGTCTGCTTTTTCAAGGCCGAGCGAAAGAAATCCTGTCTGGATCAGCTGTCCGAGCGCGCAGATCGCGCCGCCGATGCAGAAAGCGAAGGCGGTATCCTTGAAGATCGGCGATTTGGGTGAAAGGCGTTTGACGTAGGCCTGATATTCCTGCGGGGTCATATCCATGTGAGATCACTCCTTTCCCCGTAGTCTTTGCCGGAAACGGGCGGAATATCCGTGCGGGAGCATCTTGCGCGCAGCATAGCTTGTGTTACAATAGGCAGGAACATGTTGACAAAGGAGCTGACGCGATGCGACCGCTGGGACTGTATCTCCATATCCCGTTTTGCAAAGCGAAGTGCATTTACTGCGATTTCTATTCCCTGCCGCGTTCGGAGGAGAAGATGGACGCCTACACCGAGGCGCTGCGGCACGATCTGATCCATTGGGCGGCCGAGGCGAAGGACTGTACCGTTGACACCATTTACTTTGGCGGCGGCACACCGAGCTATCTGGGCGCCGACCGGCTCTGCCGCATTCTGGAAACAGTTTTTGCGCATTACCATGTGACAAGAGAAGCCGAGATCACGACTGAGGCAAACCCCGACAGCGCGCGGGAAGAACGCGCGCTGCAGCAGCTTAGAAGTGCCGGCTTCAACCGCATCTCGCTCGGAATGCAGTCTGCAAGCAATGAGGAACTGCGCCTGATCGGCCGCGTTCACACGCATGAGCAGACCGTTGCGGCGGTGCGCGCCGCCCGCGCGGCAGGATTCGACAATGTGAGCCTCGATCTCATCTACGGTCTTCCCGAGCAGAGCATGGCGAGGTGGCGGAAGAACCTGGATGCCGCGATCGCGCTGGAGCCGGAGCATCTCTCCTGCTACGGGCTCAAGATCGAGGAGGACACGCCGCTTTACAGGAAAATGGACGCCCTTGTTATCCCCGATGACGACGCGCAGGCGGAGGAATACCTTGCAACGGTCGAAACGCTCGCGCGCGCGGGCTACCGCCAGTATGAGATCTCCAATTTCGCGCGTCCCGGACGCGAATCACGCCACAATTTGAAATACTGGCTGATGCAGGAATATCTGGGCTTCGGCCCGGGCGCGCACTCGGATTTTGGCGGACGGCGCTTTGCCTGTGCACGCGATCTGAACGCGTACCTCGCAGGAGGGGAGAGCCTTTCCGAAAGCGCTTGCCCCGCGGAAAAGGAGCGTGAGGAGGAGCGTGTCATGCTCGCCCTGCGTACGGTGCAGGGGCTTGACCTTTCTACGCTCAGGGAGGACACACGGGACGCGGAAGCGGTGCTTGGAGAGTGCGCGCGCCACGGCCTTGCCCAAAAGGAAAACGGCTGCTGGCACCTGACGCCGCAGGGCTTTCTCGTTTCGAATGCCGTCATCGTGCGCGTACTCGAGGCGCTGTCGCTGTGAAAAAACAAAAAATTTGGAAACCTTTTCCGTGTCTCTGCGTCTTTACTTATGGCAGGACATCTGATATACTGTATTATGTTTACCAATTCGAGGCATTTCAGCAAGGAGGCATATTGTGAAATCCATCATTCGAAAGTTTTTGTCGCTGTCGCTGGCGGTCGTGCTGGCGGCCGCTCCGCTGACGGCGTTCGCGTCTGACGCGCTCGGCGACGAGCTAATCAGCTCAAACGTCGAGGTCAATGAGCGCACCGAGCTCAACGCCGGTACGTTCTGGAGCAATACTTATTCCGATCTCCGGCAGGAAAACTATGTGGTTTATGAGCCGAACCGCAGCGTGAAGCCCATCGTGACGAGCGGCGATTACAGCACGCAGCTCACCACCGTTTCGTCGGCGGCGCGTACGCTGGAAGCGGACGGCTGGCGCGTGGTCGCGGGCGTCAACGGCGACTATTACGATACGGCCAACGGTATTGCGCTCGGCAGCGTGATGAGCGACGGCGTTTTCCACAATATTTCCGGCAGTTATTATGCCTTGGGCTTTTATGACGACGGCAGCGCCGTGATGGGAAAGCCCGACCTTCGCATCAGCGCTGAGACGGATTATGATTCTTTCAGCATTTCGGCGATGAACTATATCCGCCAGACCTCTTTCGGCATTTTCATGTACGACGACAGCTTCAATGCCCGCGGTACCATCGGCACGAGCGAGCCGGGCTATGATGTGATCTGCTCGGTGCGCCGCGGTGAGCTGAGCATCGGCGGAGAAATGACGCTCGAAGTCGAGGATATTGTGGAAGGCAGCGTGGATACGGCTGTCGGCAGGGGGCAGTACGTGCTGTCTGCCAACCTCAACTCCGGCGAAAACTATCTCAATGCGCTTCGCGCGCTTCGCGTCGGCGACCGCATCACGGTCTCCGTCGACGCAAACAGCAGCGAATGGGACGGCGTGACGAATCTGATCGGCGCGCTCTATCAGCTCGTGGAGAACGGGCGGGTCTGCCCCGGTCTCAGTGCCGGCAACGCGCCGCGCACGGCGGTCGGTCTCAGACGCGACGGCTCTCTTGTGATGTACACCATCGACGGCCGCCAGAGCGGCTATTCCGTCGGCGCGACGCTGACGCAGGTCGCCGAGCGCATGGTCGAGCTTGGCTGCGAAACGGCGCTGAGTCTGGACGGCGGCGGCTCGACTGCGATGGTCGCGACGAATCCCGACAGCACGACGGCATCGCTTGTGAGCAAGCCCTCCGGCGGCAGCGAGCGCGCGGTGACGAATCACCTCTTCCTTGTGGCGGACAACCGTCCGACGAACTCCGTGGGGCATGTGTATCTTGAAAGTGAGAGCAGCCGCGTGCTGCCGAACGCGCAGGTGAAGCTCAGCGCGACGGTGCTCGACACGAATTACATTCCGATGTCTTCGCGCGACGTAACGCTGCGCGCCGACCGGGGCACGATCGAAGATGACGTGCTGACCGCACCCGATTCCGGCACGGTGACGGTGCGCGCGAGCGCAGGCGGCGCAAGCGCCGAGCTTGAGATCGAAGTTGTGACGCAGCCCGACAGCATCAGCGTGCAGCAGAATGGCAAGGCCGTGAGCGCCATCACGCTGAGCGCGGGGGATAAGGCGGAGCTTTCCGCTGCGGCGATGTATCGTCACCTGCCGGTGCTGGGCGATTACAGAGGCTTTGTCTGGACGGTGCAGGGCAATGTCGGCACGATCGAGGACGGTGTGTTCACGGCCTCCGGCAATGTCGGCAGCGGCAGCGTGACGGTGAGCCTCGGCCGTGTTTCGGTCACGATCCCTGTGACGGTGACGGCGCACGCTCTGCGCACGCTCGACGGTTTTGAGACGTCGTTTGCCGCCATGACCGGCACACGCGCGATGCTCTCCTATAATAACGACATGAGCCGCGTTCATAACGGCTTTGCTTCGGCACGCCTCGACTATGCGACCGGCAGCGGCGGAGATGCCTACATCGGCATGCAGTATGCCGTACCTTCGAACTATGACCAGCTCAATTTCTGGGTCTATGGTGACAACAGCGGCGCACAGCTCGCTCTGGTGACGGATACCGGATATGTAAATGTCGGCGCACTGAATTTTTCCGGCTGGAAGCTGCTGACGGTGAACCTCGGCACGGCGTCGAGCATCACGGGCATGACGGTATCCTCCGTGAGCGATCTCATCAGCGCGATCTACCTTGATCAGCTCGTGCTTTCCTACGGCGGTCTGGCCGACACGACCGCACCGAAGATCACGCTCCGCTACGATGCTGCGAGCAACAGCGTAACGGGCAGCGTGAGCGACGATACCGACGGCGCAGCCGTTCCGACCGTCCGCGTGAGCTTTGACGGCAAGAGCCATTCCTCCTACACCTACAATCAGGCGAACGGCACGCTGAGCATTGCGCTTCCCATTGCCGACGGTGCGCAGCACCGCGTGAGCGTGGTCGCGGGTGATGCGAGCGGAAACCTGAGCCGCGCAGGCGTGAGCGTCGGCACGGCAAGCACGACGCCCGCCTTTGCCGACATGCACGAGCACTGGGCGAATGACGCGGTGGCGTACCTCAAGCGCAGCGGTATTTCGAACGGCTCCAACGGCTATTTCCTGCCCGATACGAACATCAGCCGCCAGGAGTTTGCCGTGCTGCTTTCCCGCTATCTAGGCGCTTCGGTGGATCTTTCCTCCGTTCAGCTCCCGTTTGCCGACGTGAATCAGATCGCACCCTGGGCACTGGACGGCGCGAAAACGATGTATGCCCTCGGCATCATCAAGGGCAGCTCCGATGATTCCGGAAAGCTCTACTTCAACCCTGCGGCCAATGTGAGCCGTCAGGAGGCGGTGACGATGCTCGGCCGCCTGACCGAAAAGGGCTACGCCCAGCCGGCACTCAAGTTTACCGACAAAGCGTCCATTCAGCCCTGGGCGGCGGAGTATGTGAGCACGCTGAGCGAGATGGGCATCATTACGGGCTTCAGCGACGGCAGCTTCCGTCCGAACGGCGCAATGACACGCGCACAGGTGGCAACGGTGCTTTACAAGTTTTAAAATAAAAGGAGAGCAGCGAAGGCTGCTCTCCTTTATTTTAAAGAGATTTTCATAAAAGGGACTACCTTTTTTGCTTGCTGCGTGATATAATAATTCAGAATAGGCATCGGAAGCGAAAGGAGCGTGATGGGCATGAGAAAAACGATGGCGGCGCTTGTACTGAGCGCACTGGTGCTGGTGCTTTCAGGCTGCGTATTTACCAAGCCCGAGGCGTCGCTCTATCGCCTGCCGAAGCTCTCGGGCGAGTATGAGTCGCTCGAATCACAGATCGACGCGCTGCTTTCAAGCGGCGCGGAGTATGCCGCGCCCACCTCTGGCAGCAATCTGCAAAGCGTGCAGATGATCGACTTAGACGGTGACGGCGAGGAAGAGGCTGTGGCGTTTTTCCGCCGCGCGAACGACAAAAAGCCTATGAAGATCTACATTTTTAAGGCGGCCGGCGATCACTACGAGCGTTATGCCGTCATCGAGGGAACCTCCAACCAGATCTACAGCGTGAACTACGCCGATTTGGACGGCGACGGGCGGAAGGAGATCCTGGTCGGCTATAAGAGCAGCTCGGACGTGCAGGGCCTGTCCATTTATCCGCTTAGCCCGGGTACGCCGGAGCCGCTGCTGATCACGGGATATTCCCGCTATGCAAATCTTGACATGGACGGCGACGGAAAGCAGGAACTGCTCATTATTTGCAGCGATGAAGAGAGCGGTGCGCGCGTCGATTACTACAACTGGGACGAGGGTGTTTTGCGCGCTAAATCGTCGCTGCGGCTCTCTTCTTCGGTGGCAGAGCTGAGCCAACTGACGGCGGGGACGCTGACAGGCGGCGAAAAGGCGCTTTTTGTCACGAGCGTGACGGGCGACAATCTGACGGTGACGGACGTGCTGGCACTGCGGGGCGGACGGTTGCAGAACATTGCCTCCGCTGCGGACGTGAATCAGGCACCCGCGGAGCAGATCTTCCTCGGCCTTTTTCCGCGCGATGAGAACAACGACGGCGTGACCGAAGCGCCGATGACACGCGCGCTGCGGCGCTTTGACGAGGAGAGCGAGCCGCAGTACTATGTTCTGTGGGAGCAGTACAGCGTGGACGGGACTGTGAGCGACGTGCAGAGCTGCTTCCACAATGTGAGTGACGGCTGGAGCCTTGTGCTGCCGGAGGAATGGAACAAAGCCAAGCTGACCGCCGCGCGCAGTGCGGGCGGCGACGAAAGCATCGTTTCCTTCTACCGCGCGAACGAAAACGGTTCGTGGGAAAAGCTGCTGACGATCTACCGCCTGACGGGCGAGGCGCGCGAGGGACTTGCCGATATCGGTGATCGCTTTGTGCTTGCGCAGCAGGTGGACGCAGTGTATGCCGCCGAGATCGGGAGCAAGTGGAGCGTGCAGCTCGACGAGCAGTCGCTGCGCGAGCGGTTCTCGCTCATCATGGCGGAATGGACCATGGGAGACAACTGAGAGGAGGAGAAAAGAGATGAAAAAAGTACTGGTGCTGGAAGATGAGGCCAGTATCCGCAGCTTTATCGTCATCAATTTGCAGCGCGCGGGTTACGAGGTCGTGGAGGCCGAGTGCGGCGAAGAGGCGCTTGCAAAATTGCAGGAAAATCCCGATACGCGGCTGTGCCTGCTCGATATCATGCTGCCGGACATCGACGGGTTCGAGGTCTGCCGCCGCATCCGTATGTCGAACTCTCAGATCGGCATCATCATGCTGACGGCGCGTGCGCAGGAGATGGACAAGGTGACGGGGCTGATGACCGGCGCGGACGACTATGTGACCAAACCCTTTTCTCCGGCTGAGCTCACCGCGCGCGTGGACGCGCTGCTGCGCCGCACGGGCGATAATACGCCCGCGGTGCGCACGGGAGAGCTGTATCAGCCGCCGTTTTTGCTGAATATGACGAACCGCACGCTGGAGAAAAACGGCGAGCGCGTGAAGCTGACGCAGCTGGAATATTCGATCGTCAAGCTCTTTATGGAAAACCGCGGCAAGGCGCTCGCGCGCGAGGAGATCCTCGACGCGGTGTGGGGCAAGGGATATTTCGGCGAGCTCAAGATCGTGGACGTGAATGTGCGCCGGCTGCGCATCAAAATTGAGGACGACGCGCAGGAGCCGAAGTATATCTCCACCGTGTGGGGCTTCGGCTATAAATGGACGGTGTGAACACATCGCACGAAGGAGGGGCTGCAATGCCGGAAAATCGAAAAGGCTTTGCCTCGGCGCTGCATATCCGCGGCCTTCGCCAGCGGTGGATGCTTTCGGCGGTGCTGCCGATCTTGCTGCTGCTTGTGTTGGCGGTGGCACTTTTCAGTGTGGGCGTGCAGGAATACTACTATAATGCGATGCGCTCGGGTCTTGAAAGCCGCGCGCGCATCGCGGCGGAGACTTTCTCGGGCTACGGCGTGAAGAGCTACAGCGAATACTACCGCCTTGCCTCGTATTCCGCGGAGACCTTTGAGGAAAAGGACACGATCGAACTGCAATTTATCAATACGAACGGCCGCGTGCAGGTCTCGTCCTACGGCCTCACGGCAGGCACGCTGCCCGGAACGGAGGACATTGAGCGCGCCATCGCCGGCAATATGGCATCGTTTCAGGGGCGCGACCCGCAGACGGGGGAAAATATTCTTTCGGTGTCCTATCCGCTGTTTTTCAATTCCCGCGTGGTCGGCGTGCTGCGCTATGTAACGTCGCTGCGCGAGGCACAGCACCGGGTGCTGATGGAATCGCTGTTCGCCTCGGCGGCGGCGCTCGTGTGCATGGCGCTCATTGCGGCGTCGAATGCCATTTTTATTAACAACGTTGTGCAGCCTGTGGCGGTGGTGAGCGATGCGGCGCGCCGCATTTCCGGCGGAAGCTACGGTATTCTGATCGAAAACCGCTACCGCGACGAGCTGGGAGAACTCGTGGACAATATCAACGATATGTCGCTCAAGATCAGCCAGGCGGAAAAGATCCAGCAGGAGTTTATCTCGTCTGTTTCCCACGAGCTGCGCACCCCGCTCACAGCCATCAGCGGCTGGGCCGAGACGCTTTCTGCCGATCCGGGCGCGAACATCGACCAGACCAAGCGCGGCCTCGGGATCATCTTGAAAGAGTCCCGCCGACTCACCACGATGGTCGAAGAGCTGCTGGAGTTTACCAAGATGCAGGACGGGCGCTTCACGCTGCGCGTGGAGAGCGTCGATCTTGCGAGCGAACTGGAGGACGCGATCTACACCTACCGCGAGCTGTTTCGGCAGGAGGGCATCGACGTGAGCTACAATGGCCCCGATGAAGAGGTGCCGCCGATCGTGGCTGACAGCGAGCGCATGAAGCAGGTTTTTTGCAACGTGCTCGACAATGCCGCCAAGCACGGCGGCAGCGGCAAAAAGATCGACGTGAGCGCCGCGCAGGAGGACGGAAAGTTCGTTATCCGCGTGCGCGACTACGGTGCGGGTATCCCGGAGGAGGAGCTGCCGTTCGTTAAGCAGAAGTTTTACAAGGGCTCGTCCAGAGCGCGCGGCAGCGGCATCGGCCTTGCCGTGTGCGACGAGATCGTGCGCTTGCACGGCGGCACGTTCGACATTGCCAACGCCGAGGGCGGCGGTGCAGTCGTGACGATCTCGCTGCCAATGACATAAAAATAGAACGGGTGTTGCATTTTGGAAACGCCTGTGGTATGATATCGCATAGAAAAAGGAGAACCATTCATGGCAGAAGAAGCAAAGAAGAAGGCTTCCCCGTCCAAGTTCCGCACGAGCATCGGCGGACAGGCGCTGATTGAAGGCGTTCTGATGCGCGGGCCGGGGAAGCAGGCCATCGTTGTCCGCTCGCCGGAGGGGCTTGTGGAGAAGGTAGAGGAGCTGACGCTCGTGCGAGACAAGTACCCGGTTCTGGGGCTGCCCATCATCCGCGGTGCGGTCACGTTTGTCGATTCGATGGTCAAGGGTGTGAAGGCGCTGATGTTTTCAGCGGACTATTTCCCCGATGATGACGTTGCCGAGCCGGGCAAGTTCGACCGGTGGCTTGAGGGAAAACTCGGAAATGAGAAGATGCAGAAGGTCATCACGGCGCTGGCGGTTTTCCTGTCGCTGGGGCTGACGATCCTGCTCTTTTTCCTGCTGCCGACGTTTTTGGCGGGTTTTATCGACCCGTATATCAAGAGCGCGGCGGTGCACAATCTGGTCGAATCCGTCATCAAGCTCGTGATCTTTTTTACCTACATGATCCTCTGCTCAAAGCAGAAGGACATCTACCGCGTGTTCCAGTATCACGGCGCGGAGCACAAGACCATTTTCTGCTACGAGGCGGGGCTGCCGCTGACGGTTGAAAACTGCCGCATGCAGCCGCGCCATCACCCGCGCTGCGGCACGAGCTTTCTTTTTGTCGTGGTGGTCGTGTCCATTCTTGTTTCAAGCCTTGTTTTCAGCTTTGTTAACTGGCGCAATATGTGGGTGCGCATGGGGCTGCACCTGCTGCTGCTCATTCCCATCGTGGGCGTGACGTATGAGTTCAACCGCTACGTCGGCGGGCACGACAACAGGGTGACGCGCTTTTTGTCGCGTCCGGGCCTGTGGCTGCAAAACTTTACGACCAATGAGCCGGACGACAGCATGCTCGAGGTCGCCATTCGGGCGCTCGAGCTGGTCATTCCTGAAGAAAAAGGCAAGGATGCGTGGTAAGCATGGCGATCACATACAATAATCTTTACCTCGACCTGCGCGCGGAGCTGAGGCGCGCGGGCGACGAGGAGGCAACGCAGTCCGCGCGCGAGCTGGTGTGCGCCGCGGCGGGCAAGACGCGCGAGGAACTGGTGCGCGACGGTTCTCTCTATGCCTCACCCGAGGTGGAAGCGGCCGCGCACGAACTGGTCAAGCGGCATCTTGCGGGCGAGCCGGTGGCCTACCTGATCGGCGAGTGGGAATTCTACGGCCTGCCGCTCGATATTTCACCCGCGGTGCTGATCCCGCGCCCGGATACGGAAGTTTTGGTAACAAAGCTCATCGACGCGGCGCGCGGCGCCGGGGCTTGCCGCATCCTCGATCTCTGTGCGGGCAGCGGCTGCATCGGCCTTGCCGCGGCGGCGAACTTACCGAACGCGCGCGTGCTGCTCGGCGAATACGATGAGGAAGCGCTGAAGATCTGTCGGCAGAACATCCGCCGCAACCGCTTGACATCTCGCGTGGCGAGCCTCAAGCTCGACGCGCGCGAAAAGCCTTCGCGCACGCTGGGCGAGTTCCGGTTCCTCGTCAGCAATCCGCCGTATATTCCGAGCGCGGACATTGAAACGCTCGATGCCTCCGTGCGCGAGCACGAGCCGCGACTTGCGCTCGACGGCGGCGAGGACGGACTCGATTTTTACCGCGTGATCTGCGAAAAATGGCGCGACGTCCTGTGCGAAAACGGCATGCTCTTTTTCGAGGTCGGCATCGGGCAGGCGGACAGCGTGCTGCGCATCATGCGCTCGAGCGGCTTTGGCGACATTCAGATCGTCAAAGATCTCAACAACATTCCTCGCGTGGTATACGGCACGCGAGTAGAAGCGATTTGATCTTAAAAAACAGTTTACATAAAGAATCGGGAGGAACGCGAACATGGCAGAAAAAGCTCAGACGAAGGCAGCCGCGGCGATGGCTGACGACAAGAAGCGGGCGATCGAGACCGCGATGCAGCAGATCGAGCGCACCTATGGCAAGGGCTCGATCATGCGCTTTGGCGACAATACCGTGAGCAATGTGGAGGCCGTTCCCACCGGCTCTCTCGCGCTCGACCTTGCGCTCGGCATCGGCGGACTGCCCAAGGGCCGTATCATCGAGATCTACGGACCGGAATCCTCCGGTAAGACGACGCTTGCGCTGCATGTGCTCGCGCAGGCACAGAAAGCGGGCGGCGAGGTCGCGTTCATCGACGCAGAGCACGCGCTCGACATCACCTATGCCCGCGCCCTCGGCGTGAAGGTCGAGGATATGCTCGTCTCCCAGCCCGATACCGGCGAGCAGGCGCTTGAGATCACCGAGGCGCTCGTGCGCTCCGGCGCGATCG
>ERZ1106976.895-NODE-895-length-32423-cov-29.534818_pt1 | contig 32423 bp, 22 predicted proteins | sample MGYA00403687_ERZ1106976 | MGnify/ENA primary metagenome ERZ1106976 (study PRJEB35170, sample SAMEA104062446) | human gut metagenome | biome: human gut; feature: human-associated habitat; material: faeces | place: Denmark | collected 2013-02-22 ... | reverse complement strand
AAGGCGCAGGCAGCGAAGCGTCCCTGCCAGTAACTTTGCGCGTCCGCAGACGCGCTCCCCCAAGCTGCTCTTCCCCCAAGATTCCGTGATGAACCTCTTTTTTTGTGCATTTTCCCGCTTTTTCCATTGTAATTTCCTCAAAAACATGGTAAGATAACAGAAAAGCCATGAATCGAGGTAGAGTAAGGATGCGTTCCATTGTCAGCCGCTGTGCTGCCCTGCTGTCAGGCGCTTTCCTGCTGATGAACAGCGTTCCTGCTGCTTTTGCAGAAGAGCCAAACACAATTGTTCAGAAGGAGGCTCACACCATGCAGACGTACCGTCAGATGCTCACAGAGCTTGCACCGGATGCTGTTTTTGCGCGGCAGGAGGGCGTTTCCTACCCGACGTTTCAGAAGTACACCTACTATTCACGCACAGCGCATCGGGATACTCCGGTCAACGTGCTGCTGCCGACGGATTACGATGAGCAGCGTACTTATCCCGTCCTGTACATTCTCCACGGCTACTGGGACACGCAGGACTGGATGGCGCGCGATGCAGTCGGACTGAATGTCATGCTGGGCAATCTCTGGGCATCCGGCGAGGCAGAAGAAATGATCGTCGTTCTCCCCTACATCTTCTGTGACCAGGAGCTTCGTTCCTGCACAGGCATGAACCTGCGCAATTCGCTTTGCTATGACAATTTCGTCAACGACTTGACGGCAGATTTGATGCCCTTTATCCAGCAGAATTTTGCCGCCGCGACGGGGCGCGAGCAGACCGCTATTACCGGCTTTTCCATGGGCGGGCGTGAGTCTCTGTTCATCGCCCTGACGCATCCAGAGTTGTTCGCGTGGGTAGGTGCAGTCGCACCAGCCCCCGGTTTGACACCGATTCCCGGCTCTGCTGATCATCCGGGGCAGCTGCAGGAATCGGAGTTGACCTTCGGAGACACAAAGCCGGAGCTGCTGCTCATCAGCGCTTCTCGCGCTGACGGTGTTGTTACGTCCGCACCTTCGGGCTATCGACAAGTTCTTCAGCTCAATGGCGAAGAGCTCGTTTGGCATCAGCTGACAAATACACAGCATGACCATACCAGCGTCAAGCCGCACTTGTACAACTTCTGTCGAATGATTTTCCACCGCGAATGACACGTTCCGTCGTAAAAACACCAGCAGTACAGTCATTCGCTTGCAATCAGCCGCATTTCGTCCTATAATAAAGGCGAAATCCACCAAAAGGAGTGTATGAGCAATGAGCAAGCAGAACATCGACTGGAGCAATCTCGGCTTCGGCTATATCAAGACGGATTATCGCTACGTTTGCCGCTACAAGGACGGTCAGTGGGACGAAGGTGGGCTGGAAACCGACGCAAACATCACCCTGAATGAATGCGCCTGCGTCTTCCAGTATTGCCAGGCGTGCTTTGAGGGCATGAAGGCATACTACACCAAGGACGGGCATATCGTTTGCTTCCGCCCGGACATGAACGCCAAGCGCATGGCGGACAGCGCCGCGCGGCTGGAAATGCCGCCCTTCCCGGTGGACAAGTTCGTGGACGCGGTGAAGCAGGTCGTCGCGGCAAATGCGGATTTTGTGCCGCCGTATGGCACGGGCGCGAGCCTGTACATCCGCCCGTTCATGATTGGCACGAACAGCGTCATCGGCGTGAAGCCCGCGACGGAGTTTGAATTCCGCATTTTCTGCACGCCTGTCGGCCCGTACTTCAAGGGCGGCGCGAAGCCGATTGCCATCAAGGTGAGCGATTACGACCGCGCAGCCCCGCACGGCACGGGCAACATCAAGGCGGGTCTGAACTACGCCATGAGCCTCCACGCAATTATGGAAGCGCACCGCGAGGGCTTCGCGGAGAACATGTATCTTGACGCGGCAACCCGCACGAAGGTGGAGGAAACCGGCGGCGCGAACTTCATTTTCGTCACCAAGGACGGCAAGCTGGTCACGCCCAAGAGCGACTCCATCCTGCCCTCCGTCACCCGCCGCAGCCTGCTCGTCGTGGCGGAAAAGTACCTGCACATGCCGGTGGAAGAGCGCGAGGTGTACTTCTCGGAAGTGCCTGATTTCGCGGAATGCGGCCTGTGCGGCACGGCGGCGGTCATCAGCCCGGTCGGTCTGATTAACGACCACGGCAAGGAGATTCGCATCCCCTCCGGCATGGACGAAATGGGCCCCGTGCTGACGAAGCTGTACACGACCCTGCGCGGCATCCAGCAGTGCGAAATCGAAGCGCCCGAAGGATGGATTCTCAAGATTCAGTAACGGAAAACTGCGCAAAGGCACAATAGTTCGCGCAGCGAAATCCGAAAAAAGTGGTTCTTCACGGAATCTTGGGGGGAAGAGCAGCTTGGGGGCGCGTCTGCGGACGCGCAAAGTTACTGGCAGGAACGCTTCGCTGCCTGCACCTTTGTTGAGTGCGTTTGAGATGCTGGTCGCCCGCGGAACAGTTGGGGCGTTGCCCCAAACCCCACAAGGGACGCTGTCCCTTGGCCCTGCAAGGGGCAGACGAAAAGGGACGAAGTCCCCCCCTTGACCTCTCTGCGCGATTGGGGTGGTCGCGCTTTCATGCTCCTTCCGCGTGCAGCTTTTTGGTGCTTCGCCTAAGTCCTTGTTTGCCCCCAACTTTCCGTGAAGAACCAAAAAAGTATCAAAACAGCCTGTGGACGAATTCCGCAGGCTGTTTTTGATTGCAATCAGAACAAGTCCAGCATGTTATCCAGATAGATTTCCTCCCGCACTTTCAGCTGGCATTCCGGCTTCGTCAGGTAGTACAGCAGAAATTCCAGCACCAGCGCGCTGCCCAACTCGCGCCCCTCAATCTTGAAGTTTTCAAAGCCCATCGGCAGATACGTCTGCTGAATATCCGCCACCCCGATAAAGCCCGGATTCTCCATCGCCTTGGAGAATCGGTAGCCGCCCGCTGCGTCCGGTGCGTGGCAGCGGTGCTCGTCACCGCCTTCGCCGAGGTTCTTCCGGCTGACGGCTTCGTAGCACGCGCGGCGGTCGCGGCAGCCGAAATAGCAGCACTCGTTGCAGAGGAACTCCACCTTGTCCTTCTGCTCCTGCGGCAGGGCATTCAGCTTCTCCAGCGCGTGATTCAGGCGGAAATCCGGCACGACATAGCGGAATTCCGCTCGTTCCAGTTCCGCCTGCAAGTCGGGAAACGATGTCAGCACTTTCGTCGTTGAGGACACGAAATACAAGTTCGGATACGTTTTCTGCAAATAGCGCAGAAGCAAATCCGAATGGAGAATCACGCCGCCATTCCCGCCGTCGTTCAGCATCCGACAGAGCGCATTGCAGCGCGCATCACGCAGATGCTCCGCGCGCAGGAGGGAGTTGCTGAACGTCAGGCGCGGCGAAATGCCGTAATCACGCATCAGCGCCAGCACATCCCGCGCGCTTGACTCCCCCGACCCGACGCGCCCGCCACCCCACAGGCAATCCGCCGGTGCGCCGTAAATCGAGCCGATGTCGCACCAATCATAGAAATATTCCGGATGGTTTCGGTAGAGCGGCAAAAATCGGCAATACAGTTCGTAAAACTCGAACAGACCGGGCAGGTGATAGTGGGCGATTGTCATGTCTGCTGCCCTTCTTCCGCCGTCAGCAGCCAGTCTTTGCCCTGCCAATGCACTTGCATCTGCACTTTCTTCCACCCCGCCGGCAGGCGCGGATGCAGCGTCGGCTTGCCGTCCTCGAAGCGCAGACCCAAGAAGCCATAGAGCAGCACCATATACGCGCCGCCCGCTGCCGCCGGGTGCGTGCCGCCAATGTACACCAGCCCCGCCCACTGCTTGCCGCCGCCGACAATATCCGCCTCGGCGGATTTCAGAAACAGCGGATACGCTGCCGCCGGACGCCCGATTGCGCACGCGCACAGGGCATACATGCACGCGGACAGACTGCTGCCATGCTCGGTTCGCGGCTCATAGTAATCATAATTCGCGGCAATGATGTCCGCCGGGTACTGCCCCAGCATGTACAGCAGGGCAATCACGTCCGCTTGCTTAATGACCTGCGTCTGCGCCGCCACGCCATATGCGCCGCCCCAGTATTCGCGCGGGTCAATCAGACGGCTGCGCACCTCCGGCACGAGCACGTTTTCCAGCTTGAAGTAACCGTCGAACTGCTCAATCAGCCCGGTTTTCGGGTCAGGTGTTTGATGCTTCAAGTGCTTCGCGGCATCCGCAAAGTGCATGAGCTCCGCCGTGTCCGTCTCCGGCAGGTACTTCCGGCAGACCTCCACCGCGTAATCCAGCGTCATCCGCGCCATTTCGTTGGTGTAGGCGTTGTTCTTCACATGCTCGTGGTACTCGTCCGGGCCCATCACATCCAGCAAATCATAGGTGTCGCTGAGGATGCGCTTGGAAATCAGGCTCATATAGAACCTTGCGCATTCCAGCACGACGCGCGCGCCGCCGCTTTGCAGCAGCGAATCATCCCCCGTGTACTGCGTATATTTCCGCAGCCCATACACGACAGCGGCGCTGATGTGCACCTGCGTATCGCGGAAGAACGTGCGCATCGGTCGGCCCGTGAACACGTCGGTGACGTTGTAGTCCGTGCAGGCGTCCTTGCCGCCCTCGACGCTCTCCCACGCATAGAACGCGCCCGCATAGCCGTAGGATTTCGCCTTGTCCAGCGCGCCCGGCAGTGTCTGCACGCGGTATTCCAGGCAGTGCCGCGCCACCTCCGGCATACACGCCAGATAGAAATCCAGCATGAACATCTCCGTATCCCAGAAAATCGCGCCCTTATACGTCTGCCCGGACAGCCCGCGCGCCGCCACCGATAGCGCCGCCCGATGCCGCGGCGCGATGCTCATCAAGTGATACATCGAATAATTGACCGCGAACTCCGCGCGCTCGTCGCCTTCAATCGTCACCCGCGCTTTCTGCCAGAGCGCCGCCCACGCCGTCCGCTGTTCTTCGCGCAAAGCATCATACGCCGGGGCATTTTCTGCCGCTTCAATGGCGGATGCTTCCGGTGCGTCGCCATCGCTGGTGGTGTACACCGCTGCGACCTCATCCAGCTGCCACGGCTGACCCGCCCGAAGCGCGATTTGCGCCGCCCGAACGCCGCCGTGCGTAATTTCGCCGTCCGTGCAGCTGCACCGGAGCGCCGTGCAGACGCGCTGATGGTCATCCGTTTCGCCGGTCAGGGCGACGACGCCGTCCGATTCTGTCAGCGTCAGCGTCTCGTAATGCGGGCCGTGGATGTCCCAGACGTTTTCGTCCACGCCGAACGCAATGGTGACGACGCTGTCATGTGTCGCCGTGATGGTCACGCGCTGTGCAAGCAAATGCACCCGCTCCATCGCGCAGAACCGTTCCTGCCGGATGGTGATTTCGCCCGCATCCGCCTTGAACGTGCTTTCGCGGGTGAACACGCCGTCGGCAATATCGAGCGCGAGGCGGTGCGATGTAAGCCGATCGGCATTTTCCGGCAGCGACACGCCTTTCACGGCGACATACAGCGGATTCGGGGCATTCAGCGGCTCTTCCCAGCCTTGCCCTTTTTGGTGGTGGATGCCCGCGAGGTTGACGGCGGTCATCTGCTGTACGCCCGCTTCGCCAATCGTCCCGCGAACGCCCATATACCCATTGCCCGTCAGGAAGCGGTTGCCGTTATCCGCGTCCTGTGCCGGGTCAAACCCCGTTCGCTCAATCACCGTATTCATCCGTGTATTCCTCCTCATGTTCAAAACTTCCCTCCATGCGGTATTCATGGAGGGAAATTCGCGGCTGCACTGCGCTTTTCCTGCTACGGATTGCAGGTTTTCGGGTGCGGAAATTTCGGTTCTATGCATTTATACTATTTCCAGATAAGAATGCGCCAAGATGCGCCGCGAATTTTTCATTCTGGCTAACGTGAATGAAACGCAGCGTAGCAGCGCTACGCTAAGTGGAATGAGCGGACGCCAGAAGGGAAAAGGCGCAAGCAGATGGCGCAGTTGAATCTGGAAATAGTATTACCCTACATACTCCAGCAAATCCGACAATTTTCCCAGATGATACGTTGCGCGCGCATCCTCCTTGGCGTCCCCCATGGCGGCGCAGGCAAACCCGCCCGCTTTGGCAGCTTCCACCCCTGCATGGGCGTCCTCCACCACCACGCACTGCTCCGGCTTCAAGCCCAGCATCTCCGCTGCCTTCAAAAACACCTCCGGATTCGGCTTCGAGTGCGTGATGCAGTTTCCATCCGCCACCGCGTCGAAAAACCCATCCAGCCCCATCCGCTCCAGAATGAACGGCGTGTTCTTGCTCGACGAGCCAATCGCCAGCTTCAAGCCGCGTGCGCGCAGGGTATCCAGCGTGCGCTTCACGTCGCCGGACAAATCAGCGGGCGACATTTGGTTCAGCAACTGCCGATAGCGCGTGTTTTTCTCCTCCGCCATCGCGTTTTTCTCATCCTGCGAGTACGCCTTGTCGCTTTTTTCGAGGATGATGTTCAAGCTGTCCATGCGGCTGACCCCGCGCAAAAGGCCGTTGCGTTCGCGGTCAAAGGGGATACCGAGCCGATCCGCGAGCGCCTTCCACGCGCGGTAGTGGTACTCGTCGGTCGAGCAGAGAACGCCATCCAAATCGAAGATAATGCCTTGATATTGCATCGTGATTTTCTCCTATCAATAAACGCAAATTTCCGCTGCCTGCGCGCCGTCGGTGCGTGATGCGGAATTCATTGTGAACACAACCTTGACAAAACTGGCTTCCACACTATCGAAATCAATGCGGATACGATTGCCCGTCGCAGGGTCGAATTGGTACTGCGCGGCGGGTGCAACTTCGGTAAAATTCTCGCCGTCCTGGCTGACGAGAACGGCGATTTCCTGAATGCGCGCCTCCCAGATGGCGGATGGATTCAGGCAGACCGCGACGGTCGAGATGGTATGCGTCTCGCCCAGCACGATGAGCATTTCCGCCGGGAATCCTTTGCTTTCCCAGTAGGTATCGGTTTTGCCGTCGTTGACGTTTCGGCTGACGTACACGTCGGTATGCGCGCCGGAAATGACTTCCTTATTGAGCGCGAAATTCTCCGTTTCGGGGAGGGCGATGTACTGGTCAGCAGGGTCAGGGAAGCACGCCGGACGCTCCGCCTTGGTCTGGTCGGGCGCGGGGACAACGGTCACGATGGTGGGAATTTCTTCTTCCGCCTGCGTCAGAAGGGGCAGGCACGCCAGCGACAGTGCGAGCATGGCGGATACGACAGAACGCATTTTCATAAGCGAAATTTCCTTTCTATAATGATGGTGGGTGTGGTGATGCGGGTGGTCGGTCGCGCCCATTTGGCGCGACAATGTGCAAGTGGGCGAAAGAGCAAGTTGGGGGGCGCGTCTGAGGACGCGCGAAATTACAACCGCTGCGCTGAAAGCGCTTCGCTGTTCAGCGCTCGTGTGGCAGAATTGCGTGCTTTTCCATTACTGGTTGCACGACAAACAGTTGGGGCGTTGCCCCAAACCCCACAAGGGACGCTGTCCCTTGACCCTGCAAGGGGCAATTGCCCCTTGACCCCTTCGCGCGATTGAGTTGGTGACACTCCCTTACTTCTTCCGCGTGTTTATCCTCTTTTGGCTTACTCTACAACTATCCCCTCACAATAATCATCATACCGCAGCTTCATCTGCTTCAAATTCGTCATCTTCTCCCCCAGAATCGTCACATTCCGCAAGGTCACATTCGTAATCCGATTCTCCTCCCCATGCCCCGACAATCTCGATGCCGGCACTTTCCCATCCAGCGTCCGCAGCACCGTCAGGCCATCAATCAGCACATCATCAATCGACCCAAACTCATCCTTGACCGTCGACCACGCCGAATTTTGCAGCGTCATCTCAATCAATTCCTTATTATTGCCGTTATCACCCTGCATGAAGGCGTTTTCGACGACGATGTTGCGGTAGACGATGGCGTGCACATACGCATCGTCGCTGTTATGGATGCTGATAACGGGCTTGTGGAAGTTGTACAGCACAGTGATGTTCTCAAACAGCACATCGCTGATTTCGGGGTCAAGCGTCCAGCCCTTGTCGGTTTCGTAGCCGATTTCCATGGACTGGGCGAGGTCCGTCCACACCTGCATGTTGCGGAAGGTGATGCCCTTGGTGGAGCCGGAGTAGTTCTTGATGACGAGGCTGTCGTCCCATGTGCGGGCGAAGCTGTTCGTCACGGTGTGGTCGGTGCAGGACTGGAAGGTGAAGCCGTCGCCATTTTGACGGCCGGAAATGACCTTGACGTTGTTGATTTCCACATGCTTGGAGGAGTAAGAATTGACGTTCCAGCAGTTGGAATTGGCGACGATAATGCCGTCGATGGTGACATCCTTTGCGTGATTGAGATCAATCGGGACGCGCGCATACGAGCCGGGCTGATTCCACGCGTCGTAGTCGCTGCCGTCGATGATGCCGCGCCCGCAGATGCGGACGTTCTTGGCGTTATTGACGGAGATGATGGAATGCAGCACCGCGCCGCCGGAGATATAGAGCGTCTGCCCGTCTTCCAGCGCGATGGCGTCCATGACCCACTCGCCGGAGGGGATATAGTAGACATTCGGGTCGTCGGGATCAGGGACGTCCGTTTCCAGCGGATTGGCGAAGATGTGCAGCGCCTTGTTGACGTTATCGTTGAAGACAACGGTGTACTGCCCCGGCTCCGTAATCATGAAGGAAACTTTGCCGTCCTTGACTTCGGGCGTAATCCCCCACGACTGCGGAATGACGGCGGCGCTCTCCACTTTGTCCGGCAGACCGGGCATTTCAACCTCGATGCGCACTTTGCCCTCGAAGTCGAAATAGGTCATAGGCGTGGTCGTCGGCTGGGTGTTGGCGTTCCAGATGTGTTCGTGGTTGACCATCACGTCATAGACGAACAGGTCGTTGCCATTCGCGGTAACCTTCGCCGTCGCGGAGGTCGTCATCGTCTTCGGGCCTTCGTAGAGGGTCAGCAGCGTCGGATTCTCTTCGGCAGTCGCGGGCATCATCCACGCGGTCAGCAGAAGCATCAGCACAAGCATCAGGATGGGGGTGGTTCTCTTCATCGTTCATGTCCTCCTTGTTCGCCGCGGCGTTTCCAGCGTGTGGAAATTGTCCGCATTTGGTTAAGCGCTAAACCTATACCATGATTATAGCAGGAAATTTGGAAATGTGCAATGTGCCTGAAGATAAAAATTTTCAGAAAAAGCCTCTTCTCCCCTCTTGACATGTGGCAAATGGTATGTTATAATCATGTCAACGATAGGTTGAGCGTTAAACCTATCCACCCGTCAACATCATAAAGGAGGTATCCCCATGAAGAAGTTCCTTGCTTTCCTGCTTTCCCTGACGATGGTGTTCGCGATGGCAGCCGTTGCGTTCGCTGAAGGCGAAACCTACCTGTGGGACAACTTTGACGACCGTGACCCGAATGCCAAGCCTGAGCTTGCGCCCAACGGCGTGCACCTCTGGTGGGACAACTGGGCGAACCTGCGCGCAAAGAATGAGGACGGCGCGTTGAAGCTCGACATGCGCCCCAAGGCGTATGACCCGGAAGACTACGACAGCGAAGACGACTACTACGCCCATGCCGCCGACTGGATGGCGAACTGGGGCGAAGCCATTGACATGTGGGGTCTGGACGGCGTCTCCTACTGCAAATACCTGACCATCCGCATCAAGGGCGCGGAAGGCGGCGAAGAGAACAAGCTGATCATGGACTGGCATCCGGAAGACGCCAAGTTCTACGCGGCGCGCTTCTCTGACCTTGTGCTGGCGGACGGCACGCACCCGGTCATCACCACCGAATGGCAGGATCTCGTCATCGACCTCGAAGCGTCCGGCTTCCCGGGCATGACCAACGCCCTGCACATCCGCGCGTTCGCCAAGTGCGTCATCTACCTGGACGAAATCACCTTCTCTGAAGCCGTTGCGCCCATCGACGCTACCAGCTCCGAAACCATTCAGGCTGGTCTGACCGCGCCGGAAACCGGCAAGCCCGGCGACCTGCCGATTAAGGACTATCTGGCTGAACTGGAATAATTCCAAAACGTTCAAAAAGGGGGGACAGTTTCGGCTGTCTCCCCCTTCTTTTACGGATTTTTTCCCAGAAACCGCTTGCGAACAACTTCAAAGACTGGTATACTTTTTATGATGCGCACGCGGACTTCGTCCGTTTTCGTTTCACGTCTGCGGACATGGTTTTCTGCGCATATTGCCATTTCTAAAACACTGCATAAAATGGAGCATCGCATGGTCACACTCAAAGACATTGCCGCCGAAGCAGGCGTAAGCATTACAACCGTTTCCAACGTGGTGCATAACCGCAAAAGCCGCGTTTCCGAAAAGAAGGTTGCAAAAATCTGGGAGATTATCGAGCGCGAACACTACGTTCCCAGCATGTCCGCGCGCTCGCTGGCGAACGACCAGTCCGCCATCATCGCCATGGTCACTTACATCACGCCGCGCACCACCGGCAGCACCGTCAGCGACCCCTTCATGAGCAGCGTCGCCGCCAGCGTCGAGCAGCGCACCCGTGAAGCCGGCTACTACCTGATGCTGCGCTCCGCCGAAAGCGTCGCCGCGCTGGAAGGGCTGATTCACAGCTGGCGGCTCTCCGGGCTGATTATGACGGGGCTGTTTCAGGATTCGTTCTTCGATGCCGTAGCAAAGCTGGGCATTCCCGTCGTCCTCATCGACAGCTATGTGGACGACCCGAACATCTGCTGCGTCGGCTTGGAGGATGAAAAAGGCGGCTACCTCGCCACGAAGCACCTGCTGGAGAACGGCCACCGCGTGATTGCGTTCGCGTCGCCGCCGATTTCCCCCGCGGGCGTTATTGAACTGCGCCTGCAGGGCTATCGCCGCGCCTTGGCGGAATACGGCGTGCCGTACGACCCGGCGCTTGTCTTTACGCAGGAAATTTCCGTGCAGGAGGGCAAGAAGCTGGGGCATCAGCTCAGCACACGTCCCGAAATCACGGGGATTTTCGCCTCGGCGGATATTCTGGCGGCGGGCATCATGTCCGGGCTGCACGAGTGCGGGGTAAGTGTGCCGCGCGATAAGTCAATTGTGGGCTTTGATGATCATTATATTTCGCAGCTGGCGATTCCGGGGCTGACGACGATTCATCAGGATTCGGAGAAGAAAGGCACTTTGGCGACGGAGATGATTTTGGCACAGCTGCGGAAGGAAGAGATTGCGCAGAAGAAGGTTATTTTGCCGGTGCACCTTGTGGAAAGGGGCAGCGTGAGGAATATAAAAGAATAAGGAAAAAGAGGATAAAAACGCATCTTTCCTTCTTCGTCGATTCCGTGATGAACCAATTCGGAAATAGCATCATACAAAATCATCGGCACAGCGTCAAATGAAAACTTGGCGCTGTGCCGATGCTGTTTATACCCGAAGAGAAAGGACGTACGCATGTTCGGAAATGGCAATTAAGGTTCTTCCCGCTCAGGCACAACCGTAATGCCTTGCTTTTTCGCCCATTTTTCCGCAATGCTTCCCGCTGGCGTATGAATCGTCAGTTGCGGCACGTTTGCAAACGCATCTTCGGCTATGTATTGAACGCTGTCAGGCAGATAGATGTCTCGCAGCTGATCGCATCCAGCAAACGCGCGGCTTCCAATCGTCGTCAATCCATCCGGGCATCGCACACTTACCATCGGCGCATTTAGGAACGCCTCGCTTTCAATGATTTTCAGCATCGCCGGCAGCGCTGTCTGATACTGCACCTTCTTTGACCAGCACGCGTAGAGTACCATTCCATCTGCAGGAAGTGTCAGCGCTGACAAATCCGCCACATCGTCATTTTCTTTCAAACTCCAGCCAATGAAGTATGCGCCATCCTTCATTGGATTCGGCAGTTCAGGAAGCGGTAGCCCTGCGGAAAGCAGATAAAAGCTCACCATGTTGTCCTCTGACATCAGCACAAGCGGCGCCGGATTGCAAAATACGCCTTCTGCGTCGATTTGAGCATTCAAGGACGTATTTTCCGTCATCACTGCAAACGGCCGTTCATGCCCTGCAAATGCATTTTCTGCCACGCTTGTTACACTGCACGGCAATTGCACTTGAAGCAGCGGCGATTCTTTTCCCGCCGGAATTGCGAAGGCATACGCTCCAATGCTTGTAACGCCATCTGGCACTGTAAACTGCTGATTGTCCTTTTTGTATGGATAAGCTATCAATGTTCCATCTGCGCTATACAGGACGCCATCCTGTGCATAATAATGTGTATTCGCCGGATCAACATAAAAGCGTTCCAAATCCACTGCCGAGCGGAAAGCCGCAGGATCAATCTGCCGCATGGATGCGCCAATCTCCAAGTATCTGATTCCCTCATGGATTGCATCAGCATACATTATCTCAAACTGATCCGGAATGTGGAAGTACCGCTGGTTGTTGTTGTAAGAAATCAGTTTCGGTACCTGCCGCCAATTTCCCGTAGCTGGATCGTATTCATCCCAATCGTAATTACCATCCAGCTTATCCCAATTGACAAAATCATCCCACAGCTTGTAGGTATACCCCAAGTAAATATCCAAATTTTTCTCTGGCATAACACTTGGAAATGTAATCTGATTTGTCCATTCTGCATCACTAAACCAGCGAATACAGTCACTGTTTTTAATTCCCATGCTATAAATCCGCGGTTCAACCAGCGTATCGCCAGCTGTACGCGTCTTTACCATATCATCTCGCCCATCCGGGTAGTGAATGCGCAGCGTATAGACTGGTGCATCAATCGCAACACGCGTAGACTCCGTCACGCTCCACGTCGCTTGATTCCGTGGACAGTAAATGGTTCGTTCGCCATAGAAGTTGTCATCAGGGAAGAAAACAAACGCCTCGTCCGAAAGAACATATACGGTTTTCAAATTCGTACATCCCGTCAGCGAATCATTGCCAAAGCACCAAACTGCCCTTGGAATTGTCATTTCCGTCAGCGCCGTACAGTTCGTGAACACATAGTCATCGACTCGCAGCAGCGATTCAGGAAGTGTGATGTTTTGCAGTGATGCGCATCCATAGAATGCTTTTCCGCCAATCTGTTCCAGCTGTGTCGGCAGCTGTACATATTTTAGTGACGTACAATTCTGGAGCAATCCAATCGGCACCATTTTCAGCGATTGCGGAAGATGAACCGTCTCCAGCGAAGGATTATCTGACAGCGCATAGTCCGCAAGGCTTGCATTCTCCGGAATTACCAGCGCTTTCAGCCTTCCATTGTTGTTTATTTGGGTAATTGTTTGTATGCTGGATGGCAGCTGCAATTCTTCCAGCATCGGATTGTTACATATTGCTGTAATTGTTTTTACCCCTGACGGTAATGCGATCTTTTTCAGCATCATGTTTCCGGAAATGGACATAATCGTATCCACAGAACCCGTCAGCGTTAGATTTTCCAGCAAAGGCATTAGTGTAATCTTTATGCGTCCCACATTCAGATGAAGGTTCAGCTGATGAATGGCTGTGCCGTCAAAAGCATTCAGCAGGTATGTTTCAGATTGATTTTTCCCTTCCTGCCGATAAGGATAAACCGTCCCGCCAAACGAAAACACCTCTAGGTTTTTGCAATTTAAGAACGCACTGTTTCCAAGATACAGTTTAGAGCATTGAGAAATTGTAACTTCCTGCAATGCATAACAGTCAGCAAACGAATATTCTCCAAGATAAATTTCATTCGCTATAAGGGTAACAGAAGTCAAGTTAGGATGTTCTTTAAATACATTGTCGGGAATACGAATTGTTTCCCCTTGAATTGTAATTGTTTCGATACCTTTGCTGAATATAGCATACGTCATATCAATATTCTTACCGCTAATATTAACTTTGCGCAGATTTTCTATGTTCGCATTGCCAAATTGCAAATCACCTGACACATGCAGTTCCAACTGCTCAAGCTGCGGATTGTTGTACAAAACCGTATCAAATTTGGTGAGTGTTGACGGGAGATGTAACGTACGCAAAGACGTGCAATCTCCAAATGCCAATTTTCCAATCTGTGTTACACCTTCGGGAATCGTTATTTCCTCCAGCGAATAGCAATGTCGAAAGGCATTCTGACCAATCGTTTGTACTGTATCAGGAATTTCTATTTTCTTTAATGAGTAGCATCTATCAAAGGCACTTGACGCTATGCTTGTTACCCCTGATGGAATCGAAATTTCCTGCAGCGAATAGCACTCAGGAAAATAAGGCGAATCCACCATATTTGCAGGCAAATGCACCCATTGCAACCGATAATTTCGGCTGTTGTTTCCAGTATGCCGCATAGAGTCGGCGAACTGAATACCAATTAGCGATTTTCCGCCACATACACCGCTAGTTCCGTAAAAGCCGTCATCAAAAACAACATACTGCACAGTGGGGCCTGTGCTTGTAACACTGCCCTGATATGCTTTTGTGTAATTCTGATAATCGGGATTTCCAGGTTTAATCAATCTGCAATACAGCGTTGCACCTTGCTGCTCGGCGCCAACAATCTGGTAGGCTTCTTCTTTTTCATTCACAGACGAAATACGAGGTTTGCCAACCCGTTCAGCATATCCTTGATCATCGTCTTCCGGGAGCGTGTATCCAGGTTTTTCTGAAACAGCGTCCCACTGCGCTGTGCAATTGAGTGTTTCTTTGCCCACCACAACAGGTAAACTTTCTGAAACCAACGTACCATCCTCTTTTGTCACTCGCCAGCCGATAAAGACTCTCCCCTGCATTATAAGCGGTCGCTGCGCTTTTTCAGCGCTTAGTGTTTCATTGATTGCAAAGCGTTTCGTTGCATATAATACACCATCTTCGGAAAAGAAATTCACAGTTGTTGTCCGCCAAGTGCACTCCGACACTCTTTTGAACCCTTCAAAATGATACTCTTTATCTTCCAGTAATTGGATTCCATTTCCCGTCGTTGTAATCGAGCATTTGCCATCGCCGATAAAGGCTGGTACTTTTGCCCCGGCTTTTGGAATTAAACCGATCTTTGCTTCTGGATACACCTTCCAGTACGGTTTCACATCCGAGCAAAGTGCTGTTTGGGGAACCATTGGGTCAAAGCTTTTGCTTACACTCATGCCGATTTTTTCCACAACCGACACGCGCACAAGGTCACAGAATCCCGCGATGGGGGTTATCGTAATTCCGCCCTTGATTATAAATTCCGCCTTACCCTCCATATTGATTTCAAACGACTTTGTGCCTGCTATGCATTCATTGTTCCACTGCCCATTGGCATAAGCAAATTTGCATTTACCGCCTTGATTTTTGAATGTAATGTCCACGCTGCCATCCATTTTGAATTCCCCTGTGATCAACGTGCATACTTGCATTGCATAGGCAGTAAACCACGGGATACGAATCAGTTCTATTTCCGTCGGCTGTTTGTCATCCTCCTCCGCATCCGTTGTAAAGTCTGCCTGCACATCCATGCTTGTATCAAAGTAGAAATCTTTTATTTCGAATGGCTGATAACTCCCGATTTCAAGCCGATATTCATTTACCGAAATGTTAATTGTTACGTTCACTTCAATTCCATCATCCACAAACGTACCCTTGATGACCAGCCCGCTTGCGCCATCACGCGGCACTGCTGATTCCATTACAAAATGCTCATCAAGCACTTCGATATTTGCAATGTCCGCCACCAAATCAGTCTCATGAAGTTCTATTTTTTCCGGCAGACCGTAACACTCCATGATTTCTTCATTCGTCATTGCATCGGAAATCGTTTCTTCCGCGTTCGCACAGATGATGCCTCCCATCAGCAGAAGCATGATCAGCACAATCCAAATTATCAACCAACGTCCTGCGTTTGTCATAGGAAAGCCCTCCTTCGCTCCACCATTCAAAGTCAAGGATTCCGTGCATCATGCACTGCCGTATCGCAGTTATATATGCAATTGGATGCAGTCGGTAATCAAATTGTACCATGTTTTTGCAGTTGCTGTCAAGGGTTCAACTTGCAGAAATGAGTTTTGCAGCTTTTTTGCACATCCTGCCAAATTCCAGCATCATCATCAGCCGCGAGCGCTAAGGCGCTGTCCTTTATCCCAGCGTGATGCTGACCGCGCCATCCGGGCTGACATTCAGTTTCATGCACAGCAAGTATCGCTTGTAAAACGCTTCCTTCTCCTTGTCCGTCATCATAATCCACGAGTTTTGCAGCGCCGTCTCCATCATCGTGCGAACGTTGAATGGTTTCGTGCTTTCTCCCGCCAGCTGCTGATTGATTTGCTCCTGAATTGCATTGATCAGCGTACTGGTTTTGATGTTGTACGACGCCGCCGTACAGAAGTCGTCAATGAAGCAGAACGGGATTTCATGCCGCGCCAAGGTGTCCATGATGGCCATGCCCGTTTTGCCCTTCTCCAGCATAACAAGGAAGCGGACGCTGTCCAGCTGGCGAATCATCGCCCAGTAGTCGCTGTCCGATGAAACAAGGATGACCGCATCCACGCCGGAGGTATACACTTCGCGGCTTGTCCGCACCGCCAGCGCCATATCGCACTGCGATTTGTTCTGGTTCAGCCGCTCGACCTTAATATGTTCCAGCTCAAGGTTCGCTTTTTCATCCACCGCCGTAGAGAGCGTGCGGTCAACCAGCGTTTTCCATTGTGCCGTTGTATACTCGCTGTCAAACAGAATCACCTTGGATATTTTGCCCAGCTGCTCGGTCGGGAGGCTGCTCAGCGCCGCCGCGAGCTTCACGGCATCCGAATTTTCGCAGTCCACCGCAATCAGGCATTTTTTGCACTGCCCCAGCAGCCTGCCCAGATTGCGCATCGTGTGGTTGCCCGCATCGCGCACCAGCGACAGGTTTTCAAAGCGGTCCTCGTGGCGCTCATAGAGAATCGTTACGAATTTTTCATCATTATAGAGGATGTTCCCCTTGCTCTCCGGGCTTGTGGAAACGGCATCCCAGTTAATCCAGCAGTGGAACGGATAGCGGCGGGTATCGCTTTTATAGTATTCCCCTGCTTTTTTGATACCATCTTTTTTCGTCCCGTTCGGCATCAGGAAAATTGGTTTCACATAGTCCCACTTCACCCATTCCGGGAAAAAGCGCGCCACCTGATTGATTCGGTTGCTGATTTCACAATTGATGCTGATAATGTATTCGTCAATATCCGGCTTTGCTTTGTAAATTCTGACGCCGTCCTGTTCCAGCTGCGCCACCGATTCTGATGGAATGAGATTCGGCACGCTGCCGATATTGCGGAAGCTCATGCGAAATTCACTCACAATGGCTGGATAATTGCGTTCCATCGCCGTGCGAATGCGGCACAGATTGCGAATAATGCGCGCCTCTTTGTGCGCATCCAGCTCTTCGTAGCTTTTCAGCAGAAATGGTCTTGCATTTTCTTCGCCAAAGTTTTCTTTGTCGATGCCAATAAGGTATGCCATCGGCGACACCAGCGTGTACGTTGAATTCTGGAATTCATTGTAGATGATTTTTTTGTCAAGCGCCGATGGCTTTTGCTGATTTTCCGGATTCTCATCGTCTATTTCAAGTGCTTGAACGAGTTTTGATAAATCAGCGAGATTATTGGAGGTGATTGCTTTACGCGCTTTCGGCTGGGTTTTCGTTTTCTTTGCCATGTGGAAGACTCCTTTTCTGTATTTTTTTGTTCATTTCCATCATACCATTTTGGCGGCAGCATTGCAAGGGCAGCAGCGCACAAATATATTCCTGCTTTGCGCATTGTTTTTCCCGGAAGTGTTTGACAAAAACTGCTCGATAGTTTTATTTTTCTTGACAGCAGGTTATTATAGTGCTATACTATTATTAACATTAGATACACACAAATTGATTATGTCGGGAGGGCTTTCTGTATGGAATACGTCACCCACCTCCGCGAGGACGGCAGCTATCAGCCGCTCAAGGAGCATTTGGAAGGCACAGCGACGCGTTCTGCGAAATTCGCCGCTTCTTTTGGAGCTAGTTCTCACGCCGAAAGAACAGCCTTGCTGCACGATATCGGCAAGTACAGCCCCAACGGGCAGCGCCGCCAGCGTGACCCGGAACACACTGCCAAGGTGGACCACAGCACGGCAGGGGCGAAGGCGGCGGCAGATTTGGGCGATATGCCCGCGGCGTTTGCCATTGCGGGGCATCACGGCGGTCTGCCCGACTTGGGAACCCGTCTCAGCCTCGATGATGGCACATTGTGCGCACGGCTGAACAAAAAACTGACCGGCGGCGATGATCCATCCGCGTGGCGCAGTGAGATTTCACTGCCAACAGGCGTTCAGCTCACACCGTCGTGGCTTCCGCGGAATGATGTGCGCCTGACTGCCATGTACATCCGGATGCTGTTCTCCTGTCTGGTGGATGCTGATTTTCTGGACACGGAGCGCGCGCTCAGCAAGGAAGAAAAGCCACGCGGCATCGGCGATTCCATGCCAGCGCTGCTGGAAAAGCTGCAAGCGCACGTTGCCAAATGGCTGGAAGAGCCCAAGTCCGACCTCTGCGCGCTGCGCAACGAGGTGCTGCGGCGCTGCCTGCGCGGCAGCGAAGATCCGCAGGGCTTGTACAGCCTGACCGTCCCCACGGGCGGCGGCAAAACGGTTTCGTCGCTTGCCTTTGCGCTCAGCCACGCAGTGAAGCATGGGATGAAGCGCATCATCTACGTCATCCCCTACACCAGCATCATCGACCAAAACGCGAAGGTCTTTCGGGATATTCTGGGCGATGAGAACGTGGTGGAGCATCACAGTCAGGCGGACTTGCCCGATACGGATGCCGAAACGCCCGATGCCCTCCGCAAGCGCCTTGCCTGCGAAAACTGGGATGCCCCCGTCATCGTCACGACCGCCGTGCAGTTCTTTGAATCCTTCTACGCCGCCAAGCCCGGCCGCTGCCGCAAACTCCACAACGTCGCCAACAGCGTGGTGATTTTTGACGAGGCGCAAACCCTGCCGATTTCGCTGATGCGCCCCTGCGTCTCGGTAATCGACCAGCTGGTGCAGCATTACGGCGTCACCGCCGTTCTCTGTACCGCGACGCAGCCCGAATTGCTGTCCATTTTCAGCGGCTTCACCGCGGGCACCCGCATTCAAGAGCTTGTCCCCGACCCGGATGCGCTGTTCAGCAGCCTTCGCCGCGTCACCTTCCAGCAGGACGGGACGCTTTCGGACGAGGAATTAGCCGCGCGGATTCGTCAGGAAAATGCCGTGCTGTGCATCGTCAATTCCCGCAAACAGGCGCGCAGCCTGTACGAAGCCCTGCCGGAAGAGGGGCGTTTCCATCTCTCCACGCTGATGAACGCCATCGACCGTGAACGCACCATTGCCACAATTCGCGAACGCTTAGACAAGAAGCAGTGCTGCCGCGTCATCTCCACCAGCCTGATTGAAGCGGGCGTTGACGTGGATTTTCCGACCGTATACCGCGAATTAGCCGGACTGGACAGCATTCTGCAAGCCGCCGGACGTTGCAATCGCGAGGGAAAGGAAGCGGCGCAGGACAGCATCGTCCACATCTACCAGACCGAACACGCGGTTCCACCCATCATGCGCCCAAACATTGAAAGCTGCCGCACAGTGCTGCGCCTGTATGCTGAGGACATCGGCAGCCGCAAAGCCATCCACGCGTATTTTTGCGATTTGCTCTTCAAGCGCGGCGAAAATCAGCAGCGTTCACGACCCGTTTCGTCCGAAAATGATTTACTGGATACCAGCAAAACGCTGTCATCCGAAGCAAGATTTGCTTTCCGCGAAACCGCCGAGCATTTCCGCTTTATCGACACAGATACGGTAACGGTGTACATTCCGACACCTGAAAACAGCGAGGACATCAAAGCCCTGCGTGATGGGCACTATTCGCGTGAGCTTTTCCGCCGTCTGGGGCGCTGCGGCGTGAGTATCTACCGCCGCGAGTATCAGGCGTTGTGCAGCATCGGCGGCGTCACGGAAATTGCCGATGCGCACTGCGGCATTCTGAGCGACATCAAATTGTACACGCCGGAATGCGGCTTGCAGGTCAGCTGCACGAGCGGACTTGGGCTGTTCACCTGATATATGTAATGAAGAAAAGCAGAAACGGGCGGCAAGCATTGCGCTCACCGCCCGCCCCGTTAGATAATTATCTAACACAGTATTTCAACCCACAGATAGAAGCAGCGAATTACCCGCCGTTTCTATCCGACTTTGGCATTTTATCATCTTTTCGCTGACGTGTCAAACCATGCTTAATAGTCTTGCGTTTTAATTATCTAATACAGTGAAAATCAGTCCTTGACTTATGCACTATCCTGTGCTATACTGTTCTTGTCACCTGAAAGGAGGTGGAATTTTCACGATTCCCGTTCGTTCCCTACGACCTGTCACTTGCCCACATCGGCAAGTGTTGATTTTAGCAAAAGTATGAGGAGGTGAACCAATGTCCATCAAAATGGAGGTGTGGGGCGAGTACGCTTGCTTCACCCGGCCTGAAATGAAGGTTGAGCGTGTCAGCTATGACGTTCCCACGCCCAGCGCCGCCCGCGGAATGGTAGAAAGTGTATACTACCATCCAGGGCTAAAATGGCATGTGGATAAAATCTACGTCTGCAAGCCCATCCGCTTCACGAACATTCTCCGCAACGAAGTGGCATCTAAGATTTCCGTCAGAAACGTGCTGACCGAAGCCAACGGCAAGAAGCGCTCCTACATCGACCGAAACGCCGATATTCAGCAGCGCGCTACCACCATGCTGCGAAACGTGCACTACGTCATTGAAGCGCACTTCGAGATGACCGACAAAGCCAATCCGTCGGACAATCCCGGCAAGTTTCAGGACATCGTGAAGCGGCGTCTTCGCAGCGGTCAGGCATACATGCAGCCGTATCTGGGCTGCCGGGAATGCACGGCGCATTTCCGCCTTTGGGAGGGCGGCGACATTCCCACCATCGACGAAACGCGGGATTTGGGCTATATGCTTTACGACATGGAATATTCCGACCCGGAAAACATACAACCGATGTTCTTCCGGGCGCAGATGGTGCATGGCGTGATTGATTTGACAGACTGTGAGGTGGTGAAATGATTCTGCAATCGCTCGTGCGGTGCTACAATTCGCTCGCCGCACAGGGCAAATTGGAGCGTCCCGGCTGGTCATCCGTCAAGGTGCAGTGGGGCTTGCGTCTGAAAGAAAACGGCGAACTGGTATCGGTGGAGTTACTCGGTAAACCCGATGAGAAAGGCAAGCCAATCCCTGTACAGAAGCCTCTTCCCACCCCTGTCAAGCGCACCAGCGGTAAGGCAGCCTGCTTCTTGTGTGACAATGCGAAATATTTATTTGGCATCACCAACGAGCCATACGACGGCACAGGCAAAAACCCCGCCAAAGAGGCAGAAGCCTGTTTCCGCATCAGTGCCAAAAAGCATCACGAGCTGCTGGACGGTGTATCCTGCCCGATGGCGCAGGCAATTCTCCGCTTTTTTGACACTTGGCAGCCTGAAAAGGCGGCGCAGTCCCCTGCCCTGCAGGAGCATTTCGATGACCTGTGCAAGGGCGGCAATCTGCTTTTCTGCCTCATCAACGAATTGGGAACTGTTACAGAAGCGCAGAACGTGCCTGAAATTCAAGCTGCGTGGGATGCAAGCGTCTCCAATAGCTCGGAACGTTCTACCTTTGGTCGCTGTCTGGTTACAGGCACACAAGACACCATCGCCATTCTGCATCCAAGCATCAAGGGCGTTGTTGGCGCACAGTCCTCTGGCGCGTCGCTGGTTTCCTTCAACGCCTTCGCTTTTGAATCCTACGGGCGGAGTGGCAGTCAGGGTTTAAACGCCCCCGTCGGGAATCACGCCGCCTTTGCCTACGGCGAAGCGCTCAACTACATGCTTCGCGTGAAGGACTATCACAGTCTGCTGGGATCTGCCACTCTCGTTTACTGGGCAGAAACGGCGCAATCCGCTTACAGCGACTGCTTTGCCGCTCTGCTGGGGACAAACGAAGACATGACGCAGAATACGCTGGACGGCATCATGAAAGCCATCCGCCTTGGGCAGGGTCTTCAGTGGGAGAATGTTCCGCTTGATTCCCGTACACCCTTCTACATTCTGGGGCTGTCGCCGAATGCGTCCCGTCTGTCGGTTCGTTTCTTCCTGCAAGGGACGTTTGGCGATTTTGCCGCGAATTTGGCGCGTCATCAGGAGCGTTTGAACATCATTCGCCCATCCTATGACACGCGTGAAACACTTTCCGCCTATTCGCTGCTCAAGGAAACAGCGAATCCCAACAGCAGGGACAAGCTGCCGCCGTCGCATCTGGTGGGCGATTTGCTCCGCGCCATTCTTGGCGATACGCCTTACCCTGTTTCGCTGCTGACGCAAACAGAGCTGCGCATCCATGCGGAGCACAGTGTCAGCCGCGGCAAAGCGGCAATTCTCAAAGCGTGGCTGCTGAAAAACGGCAGCAATCCACAGTACAAGGAGGTCATCGACGTGCAACTCAACGAACAGACGAATTACGCACCATATGTGCTGGGTCGTCTCTTTGCGGTGCTGGAAAGCCTCCAGCAGAAGGCAAATCCCGGCATCAACGCTACCATCATGGATCGTTACTTCAACGCTGCCTGCGCAACGCCCAGCATCGTTTTCCCGACGCTGCTGAAGCTGGCGCAGAGTCACCTGAAGAAACTTGATACCGGCTATTTCATTTATTACGACAAGCAGATGACGGAACTGTGCGGGCGCTTGACTGACAGCTACCCTGCGCGCCTGAACCTGCAGGATCAGGGTATTTTCCAGCTGGGCTACTATCACCAGAAGCAGAAGTTCTTCACGAAAAAGGAGGAAAACAGCAATGTCTGATGTGATTCGCAATCGCTATGATTTCGTGGTACTGTTCGACGTGCAGAACGGCAATCCCAACGGTGACCCCGATGCCGGCAATATGCCCCGCACCGACCCGGAAACGGGTCTTGGGCTGGTGACGGACGTGTGCCTGAAGCGCAAGATTCGCGACTATGTGGCGACCGTCAAGGAGGGCGACCCGCATTACGGCATCTATATTCAGGATGGCGTTCCGCTGAATCGCTGCGACCGTGAAGGGCTGGAGGCCTGCGGCTACGGCGATATCAAGGAAGACGACCTCAAAAAGAAACTGAAGTCGAATGACCCGGAGATTGACCGCAAGCTGCGCGATTATATGTGCAGCCACTACTACGACATCCGGACGTTCGGCGCGGTGATGACGACGTTTGTCAAGGCATCGCTGAACTGCGGTCAGGTGCGCGGGCCGGTGCAGCTGGGCTTTGCCCGCAGCGTTGACCCCATTGTGCCGCAGGAAATCACCATCACCCGCGTCGCCATCACGACGGAAAAGGACGCGGAGAAGAAGGGCACCGAAATGGGGCGCAAGTACATCGTCCCCTACGGGCTGTACCGCGCGGAAGGGTTCGTATCCGCAAATCTGGCGCGCAAGACCACGGGCTTCAGCGAAGAAGACCTCGCCCTGTTGTGGGATGCCATCCTCAACATGTTTGAAAACGACCACTCCGCCGCGCGCGGCATGATGGCAGTGCGCAAGCTCATCATCTTCCGCCATGAGAAGGAACTGGGCAACGCCCCCGCGTGGAAGCTGTTTGAACGCGTGCGTGTAGCGCGTAAGGCGGATGTGACGGTTCCGCGCAGCTTTGCGGACTACGAATGGACGGTGGATGACGCGAATCTGCCGGACGGCGTCACCTGCGAAGTGAAGGGGTGACGCAGCAGGACGCGACCCTCTCCGCCTTGCAGCATTACGCCTACTGCCGCCGCCAATGGGGATTGATTTTTCTGGAGCAGCAGTGGGCAGAAAATGCGCACACGGCGGAGGGGCAAGTGTTCCATCAAACGGCGCATCACGGCCCAGAAGCGGAATTGCGCGGCGATACGCTGATTCTGCGCGGACTGCGGCTGGAATCCGCCCGCCTGCACCTGCACGGCGTCAGCGACGTGGTGGAGTTCCACCGCAGTCCCGACGGTGTTGCGCTGCACGGACGCGAAGGGCTGTGGCTGCCGTACCCGGTAGAATACAAAAAAGGGTCAGACAAAACGCAGGATGCCGACGAGGTGCAGCTGTGCGCACAGGCGCTCTGCTTGGAGGAGATGCTCTGCTGCGCCATCCCGGAGGGCAGCTTGTTTTATGGCGAACCCCGCCGACGGACGCGGGTCGCGCTGGATGAATCCCTCCGTGCGCGGACGTTGTCGCTTCTGGCGGAACTGCTGGAGAATCAGGCGCGCGGACATACGCCATCTGTTCGGGCGCACAAGGGCTGCAATGCCTGCTCGCTCAAGGATGTATGCGTTCCGCGGCTCAGCCGAACCGGCAGCGTCCGCGCCTACATGCACGCCCGTATTGCGGAGGATTCGCCATGAGAAAGATGCTGAATACGCTGTTCGTGACGACGGAAGACGCCTACTTGTCGCTGGAAAACGAGAATATCGTCGTCCATGTGGGCGAGGAAAAGCGCGCGCAGTATCCCCTGCTGATGCTGGAGGGCATTCTGACTTTCTCCTACAAGGGCGCAAGTCCAGCACTCATGGGTGCTTGCGCAGAGCGCGGTATTGGGCTGACGTTTCTGACGCCGCGCGGGCGATTTTTAGCACGCGTCTGCGGCAGCGAGCGCGGCAATGTTCTGCTGCGCCGCGAGCAGTATCGGCGCGCCGACAGCCTATCCGCCAGCTGCCTGATTGCACGGAATTTCATCTTCGGCAAGGTATACAATCAGCGCTGGGTGCTGGAGCGTACCATCCGTGACCACGCCTTGCGCGTGAATGTGCAGGCACTCAAGAATGTTTCCGCTGCGTTAGATGCCAAGCTGCCGCAAATTGAATCAGCGGTTGATTTAGATGTGCTGCGCGGGCTGGAAGGCGACGCATCCGCCGATTATTTTTCGGTATTCGACGAAATGATACTGACTCAAAAGGCGGATTTCTTGCTGAACGGCCGCAATCGCCGCCCGCCGCAGGACAACATGAACGCCCTGCTCTCCTTCGCCTATGTGCTACTCGCCAACGACTGCGCTGCCGCGCTGGAAAGCGTAGGGCTGGATGCCTACGTCGGCTTCATGCACCGCGACCGTCCGGGGCGCACGTCGCTCGCCCTTGACCTGATGGAAGAACTGCGCGCCCCGATGGCAGATCGCCTCTGCATCACACTGGTGAACAACCGCGTGCTGCAGGACAAGCACTTCGACCGGCAGGAAAGCGGCGCCGTCTTCTTGAATGATGCCGGGCGCAAGCAGTTCTTGACCGCGTGGCAAAACCGCAAACGCGAAGAAATCACCCACCCGTTCCTGAAAGAGAAAATCATGTGGGGGCTTGTTCCCTATGTACAGGCGCTGCTGCTTGCGCGCACCCTCCGCGGCGACACAGACGGTTATCCCCCATTCCTCTGGAAATAACCCGAAAGTGAGGCGTTCCCGATGCTGGTTCTAATCACCTACGATGTTTCCACCGTCGATGCAGACGGCAAACGCCGCTTGCGGCAAGTCGCCAAGCGCTGCGTCGTTCACGGTCAGCGCGTGCAGAATTCCGTATTTGAGTGCTCTTTGGATGCCGCACAGTACAAGCTGCTTCAGGCGGAACTTCGGCAGCTGATTGACCCGGAAAAGGACAGTTTGCGCTTTTACAACCTCGGCAATCACTACGAAAGCCGGATTGAGCACATTGGCGTGAAGACGAGCTACGCCCCGGAAGGGCTGCTGATGCTGTAAGGGCGCGCCGCGCGAATCGCCCGTGCGAAGCGCAAGCCTCCAGCCTTTTGCAGGGAGGTTCGCACCGGATTTCGCGGTTTTTCCGGCAAAATTACCGCATTTTCGGCTAAGCTGATTCTCAAAAGGACTGTTTTGTGGTATACTTTTTGTGCAAAGCCTATGATTCTGATCGACAGAATTGTTACTTTGCGCGGTCGCTCCCCGTGCGGGGAGCGTGGATTGAAATGTGAAAAACGCACCAACCCATCCGTCTGCGTTAAGTCGCTCCCCGTGCGGGGAGCGTGGATTGAAATCAGACTTACCCGGCTCTGTGCCATTGGAAATGTCGTCGCTCCCCGTGCGGGGAGCGTGGATTGAAATACGCCGTAGTCGATGGTCAGGTCGAGGTCGTTTTGTCGCTCCCCGTGCGGGGAGCGTGGATTGAAATTGACCGCGGTCGATGCAGGGAGACCCATCCGCTTCGTCGCTCCCCGTGCGGGGAGCGTGGATTGAAATGTTTTCCGAAAAGCCGGAGGGCTTGAAAGCGTTTACGTCGCTCCCCGTGCGGGGAGCGTGGATTGAAATCTATAATAAAAAAATAATTGTCGGTTCCCCAACGTCTGTCGCTCCCCGTGCGGGGAGCGTGGATTGAAATCATATTCGCGTTTCCACTGGTTTTGTTGTGTAACGTCGCTCCCCGTGCGGGGAGCGTGGATTGAAATCGGTAATCAGAGGCGAGCACAACAGAATGATATTGTCGCTCCCCGTGCGGGGAGCGTGGATTGAAATCCATGTAAGAAAAATCTGTCAAAAGGGCATGACGTCGCTCCCCGTGCGGGGAGCGTGGATTGAAATCGAAGGAAGGGCTGACACTCAAAGCCGTCAGAAAGGTCGCTCCCCGTGCGGGGAGCGTGGATTGAAATATGCCTCGCCAATAGTAACAGCATAGTAAATCCGGTCGCTCCCCGTGCGGGGAGCGTGGATTGAAATGTTTTCCGAAAAGCCGGAGGGCTTGAAAGCGTTTGTCGCTCCCCGTGCGGGGAGCGTGGATTGAAATTGCTTCTACTGCTTCTTCTGCCTTGGAAAAAATCGGTCGCTCCCCGTGCGGGGAGCGTGGATTGAAATGCACAAAACATGCCCTATAAGGCGCCCAAGTTAAGTCGCTCCCCGTGCGGGGAGCGTGGATTGAAATCCCAACGTCTGCAAGTTAGTTATAACTATCTGCCGTCGCTCCCCGTGCGGGGAGCGTGGATTGAAATTGTGAGCGGTTCGACCGTTCGCGCAATGCTTGAAGTCGCTCCCCGTGCGGGGAGCGTGGATTGAAATGCAAGGCGTTCAGAGGGGGGAACACGCACGCGGTCGCTCCCCGTGCGGGGAGCGTGGATTGAAATTTAAGAGTTTCCCAGTAAGTAGCAAGAACATCGCAGGTCGCTCCCCGTGCGGGGAGCGTGGATTGAAATAGATTGATTTTTTGTAATTTATCGTACCAATAATGTCGCTCCCCGTGCGGGGAGCGTGGATTGAAATCAGCTTGTACCAGACCAATAGCGCAGACGGTGTTTGTCGCTCCCCGTGCGGGGAGCGTGGATTGAAATCCCCCTCTACTTGCCACACAAAAAACACGGCGCGGTCGCTCCCCGTGCGGGGAGCGTGGATTGAAATCCAGTCCGTGATTGCAGGGCGCTCATAGCAGAGAGTCGCTCCCCGTGCGGGGAGCGTGGATTGAAATTAAAGGATAATAAAATAAAAGACATGTCGCTTGAAGTCGCTCCCCGTGCGGGGAGCGTGGATTGAAATAGCGGCAGCCGGCGCGAATGCTGGCGCGCTCGGCACTGTCGCTCCCCGTGCGGGGAGCGTGGATTGAAATACCAATTGTGCTCCAAATGCTGCTGAAATTAGGAACGTCGCTCCCCGTGCGGGGAGCGTGGATTGAAATCAGAAACTGACAAGCCAATTCAAATGGAGCTTACCGTCGCTCCCCGTGCGGGGAGCGTGGATTGAAATGGGCTTGTACAATGGACAGGAGCCGATAAATACGTCGCTCCCCGTGCGGGGAGCGTGGATTGAAATGCTGCGCCGTATGTACTGCGGTTTTTCCGTCCCGGTCGCTCCCCGTGCGGGGAGCGTGGATTGAAATTGGTTCGTAAGGCGCAAGCGCCGGAGTACGAGCGGTCGCTCCCCGTGCGGGGAGCGTGGATTGAAATATCGGATGCTGACAGCAACGCAAAAGTATCTTCAAGTCGCTCCCCGTGCGGGGAGCGTGGATTGAAATCGGCAGTCCACGCCGTAGATGGTCTCGACAACCGTCGCTCCCCGTGCGGGGAGCGTGGATTGAAATCTTTTCGTGGCCGTTTTCGGCCTTTCGCGACGTCCGTCGCTCCCCGTGCGGGGAGCGTGGATTGAAATGGGCAGCGCGGCGAAATCTTCGGGGCACTCTGCGGTCGCTCCCCGTGCGGGGAGCGTGGATTGAAATCCCGGCTCCCGCGAACGCCCGGCGTCCGGGCGCTCGTCGCTCCCCGTGCGGGGAGCGTGGATTGAAATCGGGATGTACCAAACGCCCGCGTGGCGGAAGGAATCGCGTCGCTCCCCGTGCGGGGAGCGTGGATTGAAATAGCTCGCGCTCGATGTCCGTGTAGCAGGCAACGAGGTCGCTCCCCGTGCGGGGAGCGTGGATTGAAATGACAAAATGTTTAAGCAGATTGCAAATCTTACAGGGTCGCTCCCCGTGCGGGGAGCGTGGATTGAAATACCTGATGATTAAAGAGGTTGAATTCCTCTTTTGTCGCTCCCCGTGCGGGGAGCGTGGATTGAAATGCCTTTAGCGCGTTTCGCGTCTCCTCGTCGGGCGTCGCTCCCCGTGCGGGGAGCGTGGATTGAAATATGAGAACCGCGAAAACATGACTGCGCCTCGATGTCGTCGCTCCCCGTGCGGGGAGCGTGGATTGAAATATGCTCCCGCCCCCGCGCGGCGCGTCGCTGATTGGTCGCTCCCCGTGCGGGGAGCGTGGATTGAAATGAGGTCGCCGCGCTCACGAAAGACGGCGACGAACGTCGCTCCCCGTGCGGGGAGCGTGGATTGAAATCTGATTGGCGAGGACGGCACCGACGATGTGGAGCAGTCGCTCCCCGTGCGGGGAGCGTGGATTGAAATGGTGGAGGAGCTGCGCCGGGAGAAAATCCCCTGCAGTCGCTCCCCGTGCGGGGAGCGTGGATTGAAATGCTTCATTCTTGCGGCGGTTGCTTTGGCGCGATAAGTCGCTCCCCGTGCGGGGAGCGTGGATTGAAATTGTCGGGGGCTCTTATTTTGTACCGCCCTCCTGGTCGCTCCCCGTGCGGGGAGCGTGGATTGAAATTTGAGCGGGTAATCAAGCTCATGTAAGTCTCCATGTCGCTCCCCGTGCGGGGAGCGTGGATTGAAATTCTCCGCGTCCAGCTTAGCATTCCGGCAGTCCACGGTCGCTCCCCGTGCGGGGAGCGTGGATTGAAATAGGCTCTCAAAGCCACGGCTTCTTCCAGCGCTTCGTCGCTCCCCGTGCGGGGAGCGTGGATTGAAATCTTTATAATTCGGATTGCTTCAAAAAACAGATTCGTCGCTCCCCGTGCGGGGAGCGTGGATTGAAATCAGTTTTGTCCCGCTGCATAGTGGACAGGGTTTCGTCGCTCCCCGTGCGGGGAGCGTGGATTGAAATCATTCGCGCCGGACGCATCATTGCGTACCAGTCGGGTCGCTCCCCGTGCGGGGAGCGTGGATTGAAATAACGCCATTCTGCCGCAGCACGAACAGCGCCTTGTCGCTCCCCGTGCGGGGAGCGTGGATTGAAATTTCCTTCTTCTCCGTGAGGTGTGCATAGATACGCGTCGCTCCCCGTGCGGGGAGCGTGGATTGAAATCCTGCCATAAGCGTACATATCTTCTACCCATCCGTCGCTCCCCGTGCGGGGAGCGTGGATTGAAATTGTACTCTGCACTATCCGTGTGCAGGGCGTTATGTCGCTCCCCGTGCGGGGAGCGTGGATTGAAATTCTCCAGTCGCGTATTTTTTACCGTCCACCGCAATGTCGCTCCCCGTGCGGGGAGCGTGGATTGAAATGCCGAGTATGCGGCGGAGTGGTTGCCGACGTACGTCGCTCCCCGTGCGGGGAGCGTGGATTGAAATGCGCATGTACGCACGGCTCTTCGTCTCCGTTGTTGTCGCTCCCCGTGCGGGGAGCGTGGATTGAAATCGGCAGTCCACGCCGTAGGTGGGAGGATGCTCGAGTCGCTCCCCGTGCGGGGAGCGTGGATTGAAATGCTTTGCAATTGTGGTACAATTGCCATCTGTCGCTGGTCGCTCCCCGTGCGGGGAGCGTGGATTGAAATTCCTTGCCAACGAGAAGCCCGTCACGCCCAGACCGTCGCTCCCCGTGCGGGGAGCGTGGATTGAAATCTTTATAATACGAATCGCCTCGAAAAACAGATTCGTCGCTCCCCGTGCGGGGAGCGTGGATTGAAATTTGTATGGCTGGGAACGCTGAAAACTATCGCCATGTCGCTCCCCGTGCGGGGAGCGTGGATTGAAATCTTTCGCGGCGGCGCTTGTGCGTCGCCGTCCGTCGTGTCGCTCCCCGTGCGGGGAGCGTGGATTGAAATGACGGCGGGCGCGTATGGTACAGAGACTATGACTGTCGCTCCCCGTGCGGGGAGCGTGGATTGAAATGCAAACCATCCGCCTATCACGCACGCGCATTGGGGTCGCTCCCCGTGCGGGGAGCGTGGATTGAAATGATGTAAACTCCTGCATCTGCCATGCTGTCACCTCGTCGCTCCCCGTGCGGGGAGCGTGGATTGAAATCTCCTCCGTCGCAATCTGCGCCTTTGCCAGCTCGAGTCGCTCCCCGTGCGGGGAGCGTGGATTGAAATCAGCCACCAGCGGCAAACCCGTCACCCGCGCAGAAGTCGCTCCCCGTGCGGGGAGCGTGGATTGAAATGACGAACATGAATAACAAAATCGAAAAGACGCAGTCGCTCCCCGTGCGGGGAGCGTGGATTGAAATCTTGAGCCTATCTCCAAGCATAAAAAACACCTCGTCGCTCCCCGTGCGGGGAGCGTGGATTGAAATGTATGATTCGCAGGGCTGTGGATGCCACACGACGTCGCTCCCCGTGCGGGGAGCGTGGATTGAAATAGCTCTCGCTCGATGTCCGTGTAGCAGGCAACGAGCGTCGCTCCCCGTGCGGGGAGCGTGGATTGAAATAATAGCTGGAAGCGTCGCCGCTGGTGTAGGCGGAGGTCGCTCCCCGTGCGGGGAGCGTGGATTGAAATGTGAGGAGATGTACATATGAGCAGACCTTATCAGGGTCGCTCCCCGTGCGGGGAGCGTGGATTGAAATCTTCCCCACGGAGGTTGACCCCACTGACTTCCGCGTCGCTCCCCGTGCGGGGAGCGTGGATTGAAATACAAGTGATTGTCACACCGAACGCGTTCTGCACGTCGCTCCCCGTGCGGGGAGCGTGGATTGAAATAAATGGAGCTTGCCCGAAGGTTGGAGCAATACGTAGTCGCTCCCCGTGCGGGGAGCGTGGATTGAAATACAATATCCAGAGCCCCATGATAATCGCGTTGTGTCGCTCCCCGTGCGGGGAGCGTGGATTGAAATGGTTGATACTGTGGATAACGCGCTTAATTCTGCGTCGCTCCCCGTGCGGGGAGCGTGGATTGAAATCGGCCGGGCGTCGAGCTTTGAAATGCTTTCCTCGTCGCTCCCCGTGCGGGGAGCGTGGATTGAAATTGCTGTGCGAGCTTGTAGTCCGCCGCCGCTTCCGTCGCTCCCCGTGCGGGGAGCGTGGATTGAAATATCATCGGAATAGTTGCGGTCTGTGCGGTTCGTCGTCGCTCCCCGTGCGGGGAGCGTGGATTGAAATGCAACCATTCCTCATTCACGTTGAAGGTAGAACGTCGCTCCCCGTGCGGGGAGCGTGGATTGAAATGTTGTCCGCCTGAAAGAATTCCCATCGGGGATGGTCGCTCCCCGTGCGGGGAGCGTGGATTGAAATCGTTGCGGCGCTTGGTGATGCGCTTGGTATCTCGTCGCTCCCCGTGCGGGGAGCGTGGATTGAAATATCCTCGGTCAGTCCCATGTCCAACGCTCCCATGGTCGCTCCCCGTGCGGGGAGCGTGGATTGAAATCGTTTGATTGTGTCCGCGACGGCGCAAGCACCGTGTCGCTCCCCGTGCGGGGAGCGTGGATTGAAATGGGCAGGGTCAGCACCACCGCCTTTTGTGCATGGGTCGCTCCCCGTGCGGGGAGCGTGGATTGAAATCGGGCTTGACCAACTGCGGCGCTTGCGCCGCGCCCGTCGCTCCCCGTGCGGGGAGCGTGGATTGAAATCACGCCATGCGGAAGTCCATGTCCTCTGCGCCGGTCGCTCCCCGTGCGGGGAGCGTGGATTGAAATTGTCTGCTCGTGCCGCGCTTTGTACCCGCGGCACGGTCGCTCCCCGTGCGGGGAGCGTGGATTGAAATACTTTCTAACATTTCCTGCGTAGTGGTTACACCGAGTCGCTCCCCGTGCGGGGAGCGTGGATTGAAATTTTGCGGCGGGCGTGAATGATGTCTCCGATTCCGTCGCTCCCCGTGCGGGGAGCGTGGATTGAAATCGGGAGGTCGAGGCATTCCGCCTTCGTCACGCGGGTCGCTCCCCGTGCGGGGAGCGTGGATTGAAATTCCACGTTGCAGAGGAACAAGACATCAGCGTCTGTCGCTCCCCGTGCGGGGAGCGTGGATTGAAATCACCGACGCGCGGGACGTGCG